>Ga0164243_10006468_pt1 | contig 17737 bp, 20 predicted proteins | sample OricompcompostOP_FD_108781 | JGI IMG/M metagenome (GOLD analysis project Ga0164243, IMG submission 108781) | Organic Plus compost microbial communities from Emeryville, California, USA - Original compost - Organic plus compost (OP) | ecosystem: Engineered > Solid waste > Mixed feedstock >... | reverse complement strand
CGTTCCGATACGTGGTAGCGTGCGGGTATGCCTCGGGTGAAGGAGTTCGATCCGGATCGGGCGCTGGACGCCGCGATGCGGGTGTTCTGGGAGAAGGGGTACCAGGGCACGTCGGCGCAGGACCTGTGCGACGGCACGGGGCTGGGGCGCAGCAGCATCTACGCGACGTTCCGCAGCAAGCGCGACCTGTACGAGCAGGCGCTGCGGCGGTACGACGTGCTGGCCGACGCGCGGCAGCGGGAGCTGCTCGGCGGCGGCGCGCCGCTGGCCGGGCGGTTGCGGGCGCTGCTGGGCGCGGTCATCGACGACGAGCTCGGCGACGGGCCGCGCGGGTGTTTCGCGGTGCACGCGGCGATCGAGTTCGGCGGGCGCGACCCCGAGGTGACGGAGCTGGTGGAGCAGAACTTCCGGCGGACCCGGCGGCGGATCCGCGAGGCGATCGAGGACGCGCGGGCCGCCGGTGAGGTGCCGGCGGACGCCGACGCGTCCGCGCTGGCCGACTACGTGCACAGTTCGATGAACGGCCTGCGCGTGATGGCGCGCACGGTGCCGGACCGGGGGCGGCTGGGCGCGGTCGCCGACGCGGTGGTGTCGGCGGTCGTCGCCTAGGCCCTCGTACGGATCGGGGACGCCGCTCTCCCCTGCCCAAATTCTGTAACGATCATTTCACTTTGAAGGGACATCCATGCCCATCGCCGTTTACATCCTGGGGCTGAGCATCTTCGCGCTCGGCACCACCGAGTTCATGCTCTCCGGGATCCTCCCGCAGATCGCCGCCGACCTGGCCGTGTCGATCCCGGACGCGGGCCTGCTGGTGTCGGCGTTCGCGTTCGGGATGCTCGCCGGGGCGCCGGCCATGGCCGTGCTGACGCTGCGGCTGCCGCGCAAGGTGACCCTGCTGGGGGCGCTGGGGGTGTTCGTCGCCGGGCAGGCGCTCGGCGCGCTCGCGCCGACGTACGCGACGCTGATGGTGGCGCGGGTGGTCACCGCGGTGGCGACCGGCGCGTTCTGGGCGGTCGGCGGTGTGGTGGCCGTACGGCTGGTGCCCGCGCACCGGCGTGCGCGGGCGCTGGCCGTCATGGTGGGCGGGCTGACCGTGGCGAACGTGGTCGGGGTGCCGCTGGGCACGCTGGTCGGTGAGCTGCTGGGCTGGCGGGCCGGCTTCTGGGCGGTCGCGGGCCTGGCCGCGGTCGGGTTCGCGGGCGTGGCGGTGTTCGTGCCGCGGGTGTCCGGTACGGGGACGCGGCCGGACCTGCGCGCGGAGCTGCGGGCGTTCGCCGGGCCGCGGATCTGGGTGGCGCTGAGCATGACGGCGGTGTCCGCGGCGGCGATCTTCGGCGTGTACAGCTACCTGTCCCCCCTGCTGACCGGTGTGGCCGGACTGCCGTCGGGGTTCGTGCCGGTGGCGCTGACCGTGTTCGGCGCCGGCAGCGTGCTGGGCGTGGTCGTCGGCGGGCGGGTCGCCGACGCGCACCCCTTCCCCACCCTGTACTGGGGCGTCGGCGGGCTCGCGGTGGCGCTGGCGCTGCTCGGCGCGCTGGCGCACCTGCCGTGGGCGGCGGTCGCGGTGGCCGGGCTGTTCGGCGCGGCCGGGTTCGTGATCAACCCGGTGCTGAACGGCCGGGTGATCGGGCTGGCCGGGGCCGCGCCGACGCTGGCCGCGTCGGCGAGCGTGTCGGCGTTCAACACCGGCAACATGGCCGGTCCGTGGCTGGGCGGCCTGGTGATCGACCACGCCGGTACGGCGGAGGTGCCGTGGCTGGGCGCGGTGCTGGCCGCCGCGGCGATGGGCGTCGTGGTGACGGCGGCCGCGCTGGAGCGCCGGCACGCCCGCCGCTCCCCTGCCCCGGCCCGCCCGGCGGCCGCGCCGGCGCCGCGGGCATAATCGCGGGCGTGGACGGGCTGGTGTGGTACGTCAGTTACGGCGCGAACACGGACCCGGCGCGGCTGGGCTGCTACATCGCCGGGGGCACGCCGCCGGGCGGGTCGCGGGCCAATCCGGGGTGCCGGGACGGCACGCCGCCGCGGGAGTCGCGGGCCGTGTGGCTGCCGGGCGCGGTGTACTTCGCGCTGGAGTCGCCGATGTGGGGCGGCGGGCTCGCGCTGTACGACCCGGCGGAGCCGGGGCGGGCGGCGGCGCGGGCGTACCTGGTGACCGCGGAGCAGTTCGCCGACGTGGCGGCGCAGGAGATGTACCGCTCCCCCGGGACCGACGTGGATCTGGGCGCGCTGCTGCGCGACGGGCGGCTGCGGTTGGGCGAGGGCCGGTACGAGACGCTGGTGCACGCCGGTGACCTGGACGGGCGGCCGCTGGTGACGTTCACCGCGCCGTGGCGGTGCGCGGACGTCGACACCGCGGCGCCGTCGGCGGCGTACCTGCGGACGGTGGGCGGCGGGCTGGCCGCCGCGCACGGCTGGCCGCACCGGGAGACGGCCGGCTACCTGGCCGGACTGCGTGGCTGCGGCTGGCGGGAGGACGCGATCATGGCGCTGTTCACCGGGAACACGCAACAAGATCGTTAGCTCGCGTGAAGCAACCTCTTGCTACCTTGCTTGCGGCCCGACCGAAATGAGGGGTTGCCGGTGAACGTGAAGGACGCCGCCCGCGACGCGGCGTACGCGAACCGTGACACGACCGTCGCGCTGAGCCATCGCATCCACGCCCACCCGGAGCTCGCCTGGCAGGAGCACCGGGCGTGCGGCTGGGTCGGCGAGGCGCTCGCCGACGCCGGGTACCGGGTGGAGGCCGGCGTGGCGGGCCTGGACACCGCGCTGGTCGCCACGTACGGCGACGGCGATCTGGTGGTGGGCGTGTGCGCCGAGTACGACGCGCTGCCGGAGATCGGGCACGCGTGCGGGCACAACGTGATCTCCGGTGCCGCGCTGACCGCGGCGCACGCGCTGCGGCCGGTAGCCGACGACCTGGGCCTGACGGTCAAGATCTTCGGCACGCCGGCCGAGGAGTCCGGCGGCGGGAAGGTGTACCTGCTGGAGCGGGGCGCGTTCGCCGGGGTGCACGCCGCGATGATGGTGCACCCGTCGCCGCACGAGAAGGTGGAGCACACGTCGCTGGCGATCGCCGACCTGGACGTGACGTTCACCGGCCGTACCGCGCACGCCGCGATGGCCCCGGAGCTGGGGATCAACGCCGGGGACGCGGTCACCGTGGCGCAGGTGGCGATCGGGCTGCTGCGCCAGCACATCAAGCCGGGTGAGCGGGTGCACGGCATCGTGACGCGCGGCGGTGAGGCGCCGAACGTGGTGCCGGGCGAGGCCGCGATGTCGTACTACGTGCGCTCCAAGACGCTCGATGACCTGCGGGAGCTGCAGGCCCGCGTGGAGCGGTGCTGTGAAGGGGCGGCCACCGCGACGGGGTGCGGGCTGGAGTTCTCCACGCCGTCGCGGGCGTACTCGCACTTCCGTAACGACCCGGACCTGGCCGCGCGGTACCGGGCGAACGCCGAGGCGGCCGGGCGGGTGTTCGCCGAGCTGACGCCCGAGCAGCGGGAGGCGGCGGGCTCGACGGACATGGCGAACGTGTCGCTGGCGCTGCCGGCCATCCACCCGATGCTGGGCATCGAGTGCGGCGGCTCGGTGAACCACACGCCGGAGTTCGCGGCGTGGTGCGCCCGCCCGGACGCCGACCGCGCGGTGGTCGAGGGCGGCCTGGCGATGGCGTGGACGGTCGCCGACGTCGCGGCGGACGCGGCGGTGCGGGCCCGGCTGGTGGCCGCGTGACCGGGCGGCGCGCCTGGAAGTACTGGGCGCTCGGCGGCGTGACGTTCTTCTTGTCGTTCGTGGTCGTGTGGCTGCCGCAGATCAACGGGCCGCACCTGTGGCTGGGGCTGCCGTCGATCCTGTGGTGGACGTGCGTGCCCGGCAGCCTGCTGATCACCCCGCTGCTGTGGATCTTCGACCGGTGGCAGGAGAAGGACAATCCCGACCCGGACGAGGAAGGCGAGGCGGACGCATGAGCACGGTCCTGGTCATCGCGATCATCGGGATCGTGGTCATCGCCGCGCTGGGCTTCTGGGGCCGGCGGCGGCCCGCGACGAACCTGGCCGAGTGGACGGTCGCGGGCCGCAGGTTCGGCGTCACCACGATGTGGCTGCTGCAGGCCGGCGAGGTGTTCACCACCTTCACGTTCCTGGGCACCGCCGGGCTGGTGGCCAGCACCGGGGCGGCGTCGTTCTACTCCATGCCGTACGTGCCGCTCGGCTACGTGGTGCTGTACTTCATCGCGCCGCTGATCTGGCGCCGCGCCCGGGCCCGCGGGTACCTGACGCAGGCCGACTTCCTTGAGGGCTCGTACGGGTCGCGGACGCTGGGCGTCGTGGTGGCGCTGCTCGGCGTGGTGTTCCTGCTGCCGTACCTGCAGCTGCAGATCACCGGCCTGGGCAAGATCGTGCAGCTGGCCACCGGGGACGAGACGTCCGGGAACGCCAGCATGGTGATCGCGTTCGTGCTGGTGGTGGCGTTCGTGCTGTGGTCCGGGCTGCACGGGGTGGCGACCACCTCGTACTTCAAGGACGCGCTGATGCTGATCGTGCTGGTCGTCACGTCGCTGGCGATCCCGATCGGGCTGGCCGGCGGGTTCACCCAGGTGTTCCACCGCGTCGCGGAGGTCATGCCGCGGTCGCTGTACGTGCAGACGACGGGTGCGAACGACATCCTCTGGTACGTCTCCAACATGGCGATCTCGGCGATCGGCGTGGCGTTCGCGACGCTGCCGCACAGCTGGCCGGCGATGATGTCGGCGCGGTCGGCGAAGGTGCTGCGCAAGAACTACATCTGGCTGCCGATCTACAACACGTTCGTGGTGCTGCCGCTGGTGGTCGGGTACGTCGGGCTGCTGGTGCTGAAGGACAACGGCGACCCGGACGCCACCATGCTGGCGCTGGCGTCCAAGGCGCTGCCGCCGTGGCTGCTGGGCATCGTGGTGGTGGCCGGCATCGCCACCGCGATGGTGCCCTCGGCCGGGCTGCTGATCGCGATCTCCTCGCTGATGGCCCGCAACCTGGTGCGGGCGCGCTCGGCGCGGGCGCAGTTCGGGGTGAACCAGGCGACGGTCGTGGTGGCCACGTTCGCGGCGCTGATCCTCGGGCTGGTGAAGCCGGACGCGCTGGCCAACCTGCTGCTGCTGACGTTCAGCGGCCTGGACCAGCTGGCGCCGGCGATCGCGGGCGTGCTGCTGTTCCGGCGCAACGTGCTGCGCGCCCCGGCGGCGCTGGCCGGGATCGCGGTCGGCGAGGTCGTGGTGATCGTGCTGACGTTCGTGCCGGTCAACGTGGCCAACATCAGCGTCGGGCTGATCGGGCTCGCGGTGAACCTGGTGGTGACGGTCGCGGTGGAGGCCGTGCACCGGCGGATCGCGCCGCTGCCGCCGGTGGAGGTGCCCGTAACGACCGCGTCATGACCGGCGGGTAATGTTCCGCTGCGGAGGTGGTGGGGCATGCTGCTGGACCGGATCGTCGCGGGGCTGACCCGTAAGGGAGCGGGGCCGCTGGTACGGGCGCTGTACCGGCCGCGGGTCGAGGGGCTGGAGAACGTGCCGGTGGAGGGGCCGGTGATCCTGGCGTCGAACCACCTGTCGTTCTGCGACTCGGTGTTCGTGCCGCTGGCGGTGCTGGGCCCGCCGGTGCGGCGCACCGTGGCGTTCATCGGGAAGGTCGAGTACTTCCGGGGGCGGCGGCCGGACCAGCGGCTGGTCACGTCGTTCATGCGGGCGATGGGCACGGTGCCGGTGGACCGCACCGGCGGGCGTGCCGCGATGGCGGCGATGGCCACCTCCGAGCGGGTGCTGCGGGAGGGCCGGGTGTTCGGCATCTACCCCGAGGGCACCCGGTCGCCGGACGGGCGGCTGTACCGCGGCCGTACCGGGGCGGCGCGGCTGGCGCTGAGCACCGGCGCGCCCGTGGTGCCGTGCGCGGTGATCGGCACCGACCGGGTGCAGCCGAACGGAGCGCGGCTCCCCCGCCCGCCGTGGCGCTCCGGGCGGCCGACCGTGCGCTTCGGCCCGCCCGTGCCGGTCGGGCCGCGGCCGGTGCGGCGCAACGACTCCGCGGTGCTGCGCGCGGTCACCGACGACATCATGGCGGCGATCGCCGAGCTGTCCGGGCAGGAGTACGTGGACGCCTACGCCCCGGCGCGGGAAGAGGCCGCCTGAAAAGTAGGATCGGTGATCATGGCATTCGCGGCGAGCAGTTTGGACAGCGCGTTCGACAACGTGGTGCTGGGGATCTACGTCGTCTGCGGCATCGCGTTGATCGTGACGTCGCTGCTGGCGGGCCGTACGACCTTCACGAAGGTGTTCGGCACACTGGTCGGCGCGGTGTTCGTGATGTGGCCCGCGTACGTGCTGGTGTTCGGCGGCTGGATCCCGCACAGCCTCAGCCTCACGATGATGCCGGTGGCCGCGGTCATCAGCATCGCCCTGACGCGGAACCGGCGCAACCAGCCCAGCCCGTACACCACGCCGCCCGGCTACGCCGCGCCCTACACCCCGCCCGGCACCGAGAACTGGGGCGCCCCGCCGCCGCAGCAGCCGCCGAACCCCGGGTGGCCGAGCTGACCGGCCCCGGCGAGCTGCCCGTCACCGACCGCACCCGGCACCGGCGGCTGCGCGAGCAGGGCAGCACCGCGCGCGCCGACCTCGACGCGGTCCTGCGCGCCGGGTTCGTCTGCCACCTCGGCGTCCTCCTCGACGGCGCCCCCATGGTCGTGCCCACCGTGTACGGCGCCGACGGCGACACCGTGTACGTGCACGGCTCGGTGGCCAGCCGCAGCCTCGTGCAGGCCCCGGAGGCGCCCGTGTGCGTCACCGTCACCCACGTCGACGGGCTCGTGCTGGCCCGCTCGGTGTTCGAGCACGGCGTCAACTACCGCAGCGCGATGATCTACGGCGTCCCCCGCCGCGTCACCGACCCCGCCGAGCTCCTGGACGGCCTGCGCGTGCTGACCGAGCACGCCGCCCCCGGGCAGTGGGACCACGCGCGCCGCCCCTCACGTAAGGAGCTCGCCGCCACCACGCTGCTGGCCCTGGACCTGGCCGAGGCGTCGGTCAAGCTGCGCTCCGGACCGCCCGACGACGGCGACTCCCCCGACGCCGCGCTCGGCCTGTGGGCCGGTGAGCTGCCGCTGCACCACACCTGGGGCGCCCCCGTACCGGACCCCGCGCTGCCGCCCGGCACGCCCGTGCCGCCGCACATCGCGCGGCGCTCGGGGCGCCCCGCCGGGTGAAGCGCCCCGCGGTGTCGGCGGGGGCGACTACGATGAGCGCCGACCAACGCAGACTAAATGGGGGCGCGCGGTGCGGTTCGCGACGTGGAACGTCAACTCGGTGAAGGCCCGGCTGCCGAAGCTGCTGACGTGGCTGGAGGCCAACGATTGTGACGTCGTGTGCCTGCAGGAGCTGAAGACCACCGACGCGGAGTTCCCCGCGGCCGAGGTCAAGGCGCTCGGCTATGAGGTGGCCACGCACGCCGACGGGCGGTGGAACGGCGTGGCCGTGCTGTCCCGCGTCGGCATCGCCGACGTGGTGCGCGGCCTGGACGGCGAGCCCGGCTTCCCCGAGCCGGAGGCGCGCGCGGTCGCGGCCACCTGCGGGCCGCTGCGCGTGTGGTCGGTGTACGTCCCGAACGGCCGCGAGGTCGGCCACGACCACTACCGGTACAAGCTGGAGTGGCTGGCCGCGCTGCGCGCCACCGTCGCCCCGCACACCGGTGAGCCGATCGCGGTGGCCGGTGACTTCAACGTGGCGCCCACCGACGCCGACGTGTGGGACATCGCGGCCTTCGAGGGCGCCACGCACGTCACCGAGGCCGAGCGGGCCGCGGTCGCCGGGCTGACCGAGGCGGGCCTGCGCGAGGTGATGCCGCGCGCGCTGAAGTACGACACGCCGTACACCTACTGGGACTACCGGCAGCTCGCGTTCCCCAAGAACATGGGCATGCGCATCGACCTGGTGTTCGCCAGCCCGCAGGTCGCCGAGACCGTCACCGACGCCTACGTGGACCGCGAGGCGCGCAAGGGCAAGGGCACCTCCGACCACGCGCCCGTGGTGGTCGACATCAACCTGTGAGCAGCCGCAGGCCCGCCGTCACGGCGGCCGCGGCGATCACCACGACCAGGAACGGGGCGCGCAGCAGCAGCGCCACGGCCGCGGCGGCCACGCCGGCGGCGCGGGCGTCGATGGTCAGCGCCTGGTCGTGGCCGAACGTCTGCACGGCGGTCAGCGCGGCCAGCAGCGCGACCGGGGCCAGCGCGGCGAAGCGGCGCAGCGCCGGGTGCTCAAGCCAGTGCGCCGGCACGCTCAGTCCGGCGAGCTTCAGCGCGTAGCAGCCGGCCGCGGTGACCGCGATCATCACCCATCCGCTCAGCGAGCCCATCAGCGTGCCCTCCTCGTACGGGCGGCCAGGACGACGGCCGGGATGGCGAGCAGCGCCAGCAGCACCGGCACGCCCGGAGCCAGCAGCGGCGTGGCGGCCAGCGCGATGACGACGGCGACCAGGCCGGTACGGCGCTGGTCGCGGCCCTCGGCCAGGCGCGGCCACAGCAGGGCGAGGAACGCGGCCGGGACCGCGGCGTCCAGTCCGTACGCGGCGGTGTCGCCGATCAGCCCGGCGCCGACGGCCCCGGCCAGGGTGGTCAGGTTCCAGGCGGTGTACAGGGCGATCGCGGTGGCGGTGAAGCCGACGCGGGCCGAGCGGCGGTCCGGCTGGGCGAGTGCGACGGCGGTGGTCTCGTCGATCACCATGTGCGCGGCGACCGGGCGCAGCATCGGGCGGGGCTTCAGCAGGTCGGCCAGGCGGACGCCGTAGAAGGTGTTGCGGGCGCCCAGCAGCAGCGCGCCGGCCACCGCGGCGACCGGCGAGCCGCCCGAGGCGACGCTGCCGACCAGCGCGAACTGCGACGCGCCGGTGCACACGAACAGGCTGAGCGCGCAGGTCTGCGCGACGGAGAACCCGGACGCGGTCGCGGTGGCGCCGAACGCCACGCCGGACACCCCGACCGCCAGGCTGACCGCCAGCGCGTCCCGCACCACCGCGCCCGTACTGCGGGCAGGGAGGGTCGTTGTCACGCCCCGCACGCTAGGCCGGGGTCCGCGCGCGGTTCTTGTACGTTCCTGCGCCGCGCCGGCGGCCGGGCGGGTGTCACGGCAGCCGGGGCAGCACCGCGCGCCACGCGGCCAGCTCGCGCCGCGTGCCCGTGTCCTCGATCCGGTCGGCGAGGGCGACCGCCGGGGCGACGACGTTGCGCACGCGGCGCAGGTCCCGCATGACCGCGACGTCGGCGGCCCGCAGCCGCCACGGGGTCGCGGCCGCCTGCGCCGCCGTCATCCCGGTGACGTCCAGGCAGGCGCGGGCCACCCGGTCCGGGCGCAGCGCCGGGTCGTAGGCCTCCGGGGCGCCGTACCGGGCGAGGGCGCGGCACAGGTGCGCCATCCGGGCGGCGACCTCGCGGCCGGTCAGCGCGCCGGTCATCCGCGCCGTTTCCAGCGCGGCCACGGTCAGCCGGGTCCAGGCCGGACGGTCCGGGGACCGCGGTGCCGTGGCGTGCAGGGTGGCCGGTTCGATCAGGCCGAGCCACCCGTTGGCGTCCATCACAGCCGCTCGCGGCGGTACGCACCCGGGGTGATGCCGAGGATGCGGCGGAAGTGGCGGGTCAGGTGGGCCTGGTCGACGAAGCCGACCGTGTGGGCGGTGTCGGCGACCGGAGTGCCGGCGTCCAGCAGGCGACGGGCGGTGCGCACCCGCTCCTGGTTCAGGTACGCGTGCGGCGGCAGGCCGTGCGCGTCGCGGAACGCGCGCAGCAGCGGGAACGGGCGGGCGCCGACCGCGGCGGCCAGGTCCTCCAGCTTGGGCGGGTCCGTCATCCGGGCGTGCAGCAGCTCCCGGGCCCGGGCCACCGCCTCGGCCCCGGCCGCCGCCGGCTCGTCGTCAGGGACGGCGGCCCGCCCGTACCGGCGCAGCAGCGTGGCCAGCAGCAGCCGCAGCAGGCTCCCCGACGCCAGCACGTCACCCCGGTCGGCCGCGCGGTGCGCCGACAGCAGCAGCCGCGCCGCCGCCCGGTCGCGTACCACCGGGTCGGTGAACGCCGGCGTCCCGGACGGCGCGCCGATCTCCGCCGCCACGCCCGCGACCACGTCGACCGACGGGTACAGCACCCGGTACGTCCAGCCGCCCGCCGTACCGGCATGCCCGGTGTGCACGACGCCCGGGTTGACCAGCGGCAGCTCCCCCGCCGCGGCGCGCTCGACGCTGCCGCCGTACCGGAACTCCTCCACGCCGTCGACGACCACGCCGATCGCGTAGTGCTCGTGGCTGTGCCGCCCGAACGCGTGCCGGACGTACCGCGCGGCGAGCAGGTCGACGCCCGGCTCCGCCGGATGCCGCCAGTACCGCGCCCGCTCCCCCGTGCTCACCCTCATCAGGCTAGCGACCACCGGTGATCGTTAACGCGGGCCCGGCAATCGTCTTGCCCGGTGATGATCACGCAAGGAAACTTCCGGGAAACCATCCCCTGACCTCGCGCGACCATAATCGAAAGGCCACCCGGCCAATGCACCCCACCGAATCCCCGCCCGATCCCACGGGCTACTACCACCGCGGCGCCACCCCCGCGTTCGCCTACGGCGGCGACCAGCGGTTCTCGTACTGCCTGTACCTGCCCGACCGGCCCGCCGACGCGCCGCCGATGAAGCTGGTGGTGCCGGTGCACGGCACCGAGCGGGGCAACGCCAGGTACCGGGACGCCTTCGCCGGCTTCGCCGAGACGCACGGCTGCGCGGTCCTCGCGCCGCTGTTCCCGGCCGGCATCGACGACCCCGAGGACCTGCACAACTACAAGTTCATCGCCTACCACGGCATCCGGTTCGACCGCGTGCTGCTCGGCATGGTCGACGAGGTCGCCGCCCGGTACCCGGTCGACGGCTCCCGGTTCCTGCTGCACGGCTTCTCCGGCGGCGGGCAGTTCACCCACCGGTTCTGCTACCTGCACCCGGACCGGCTCGCCGCCGCCTCCATCGGCGCGCCCGGCCGCATCACCCGGCTCGACGACACCCAGCCGTGGTGGCTGGGCACCGACGGCTTCACCGAGCACTTCGGCACCGCGATCGACCACGACGCGCTGCGGCGCGTGGCGGTGCAGATGGTCGTGGGCGACCGGGACACCGACACCTGGGAGATCAACAACCCGGGCGGCGCCAACTGGATGGACGGCGTCGAGAAGACCGGGAACACCCGGATCGAGCGGCTCCGCACCCTGCAGGCCGACTTCGAGAAGCACGGCATCACCGTACGGTTCGACCTGGTCCCGGGGGTGGCGCACAACGGCATGGGGGTGCTGGACGCGGTGCGCGGGTTCTTCTCCGACGTGCTGACCGGGGCGGTGAGCGCGCCATGACCGCGCAGCCGAGCCGCCGGCAGCTGCTGTACGGCGCGGCCGGCCTGGCCATCGGCGGCGGCCTGCTGACCGCCGGCTGCGAGCCGCCCAAGGGCGCCGTCGGCGAGGCGGTGGCCGCCGAGCCGCGCCCCTCGTACTACCCGTCCGGCTACGACCGCATGGTGCAGGCCTCGAAGTCCGAACGCGCGCTGACCATCTACTCCAACATGGACACCTACAACTGGAAGCCCATCCTGGACGGCTTCCAGAAGCACTACCCGTGGGTCGAGGACATCTCCACCTCCAACCTCGGCAGCTCCGAGGTGTTCGAGCGGCACAACGCCGAGCTCGCGGCCGGGCAGCAGAAGGCCGGCCTGCTGGTGTCCGGGTCGCCGCAGAACTGGCTGGACTTCGTGTCCGGCCGCAAGCTGGTCGACTACGCCTCACCGGAGCTGCCGCACCTGCCCGGCTTCGCCCGCCCCCGGCCCGGCCTGTACACGTTCTCCTCCGACGTGATCGTGATGGTCTACAACAAGATCCTGCTGAAGGAGCACGAGCGGCCGGACAGCCTCGCCGGGCTGATCAAGCTGGTGCACGGCGAACCGGACCGGTTCCGGCACAAGATCACCACGTACGCGGCCAGCCTCACGTTCGGGCAGGCCATCCACCAGACGTACTTCCAGGAGCAGCGGAAGCTGGGCCGCGACCCGTGGGCCACCTACGACGCGCTGCTGCCCTACACCCGCGAGGAGGAGTCCTCCGGGCCGATGCTCGACAAGATCGCCTCCGGTGAGTACCTCATCGGGTACTTCGCCTCGTCCACCATCGTGTTCCCGCAGATGGCGCAGCTCGGCGAGGCGATCACCTGGAAGTTCGTCGCCGACGGCACGCCGCTGTTCCTGCGCGGCATGGGGGTGCCGGCCAAGGGCCCGCACACCAACACCGGCAAGCTGATGCTCGACTACATCCTGTCCCACGAGGGGCAGACCAACGTGTCCCAAGGCGGCTTCACGGCCTACCGGCCCGGCGTCCCCGCCACCCCGGACCACCCCACGTACGCCAGCATCCGCAAGAAGCTCGGACCCGAGAACGTCATGCTGATCGGCTACGACTTCGGCACGCAGGCGCAGCAGGACCGGTTCGTGGAGCAGTGGGAGGGACGTCTTGGCTGAGAAACTCGCCGTCCGCGAACGGCCCGGCGTCCGCGACCCGCTGCCCCCGCCCCGGTACCGCCGCTTCCTCGGCCGCCCCCGCGGGAGCTGGATCCAGGGCGGCGTGTTCGTCCTGCTGCTCCTGCTGGTGCTGGCACCCGTCGTGCCCACCGTGCTGCAGTCGCTGTCCCGGACGCCGCTGTACGAGGGCGGCGTGCTCGACCCGGGCTCCTACGTGCGGCTGTTCACCGACGAGGGCTTCGGCACCGTCATCCTCAACAGCGTGCTGCTGGCCGTGCTGACCACCGTGTTCGCCGTGGTCCTGGCCGTGCTGCTGTCCGTGGTGCTGATCCGCGTCAAGGTGCCCGGCGGGCGGGTGATGAGCAGCCTGCTCATGTGGCCGATCTACATCTCACCGCTCGTCCTGGCCTTCGGCTGGATCATCGTGTACGGGCCGGCCGGGTACGTCACCCTGGCCGCCGGGCACGTGCTGGGCACCGAGGAGCCGTGGAACCTGTACTCGATCCCCGGCATGGCGCTGACCTCCGCGGTGGCGCTCATGCCCATCGCGTACCTGTACTGCTCCAACGCGCTGCGCATGGCCGACTCCTCGCTGGAGAACGCGGCCCGCACCTGCGGCGCCCGGCCGCTGCGGGTGATCCGCTCGGTGATCCTGCCGATGATGCGCCCGCCGATCATGTACTCAGCGCTGCTGATCTTCACCGCGTCGCTGGAGGAGCTGTCCATCCCGCTGCTGTACGGCAAGCCGGTGGAGATCGAGCTGTTCGGCAGCTTCCTGTACGACTACGGCCTGGACAACGCCACCCCGGACTACGGGGTGCTGGGCGCCGCGTCGGTCCTGTTCCTGGCGTTCCTGGCCGTCCTGGTCACCATCCAGGGCCTGGTGCTGCGCAACAGCCGCCGGTTCATCGCCGTGCGCGGCAAGGCCACCCGGGTGCAGCGGTTCGACATCGGCGGACTGCGCTGGATCGGCTTCGCCGTCGCGCTCGGCTACCTGGTCCTCGGCCCCGGCCTGCCGCTGCTCGGGCTGATCGCCCGCGCGTTCACCCAGGTCCTGTCGCCGCTGATCGACCCGCTGAAGGTGCTGTCCTTCGGCAACTTCCAGGTCATCTTCGGCTACTCCGAGTACACCGGGACGATCGGCAACAGCCTCATCGTGGCGATCATCGGCGGCGTGGCCACCACCGCGGTCGCCGCGCTGGCCGTCCTGGTCGCCCGCCGCTCGGGGTTCGCCGCGCGCCGCGCCGTGGAGTTCACCGCGCTGACGCCGCAGGCGCTGCCCGGGGTGATCATGGGCCTCGGGTTCTTCTGGACGATCCTGTTCGTCCCGCTCCTGCGGCCGCTTCAGGGCACGCTGACGTCCATCATGATCGCGTTCGGGGTGGCCGCGCTGCCGGCCGCGTTCTCCGCGATCGCGCCGATGGTCATGCAGATCGGCGAGGAGCTCGACGGCGCCGCCCGCTCGGCCGGGGCCGACTGGTGGCGGACGTTCACCCGCGTGCTGCTGCGGCTGCTCGCCCCGGCGCTGCTCGCCTCGTTCGTGCTGGTGTTCGTCAACATGATCAAGGCGTTCTCCGCGGCGGTGTTCCTCGCCGACTCCGACAGCCAGGTCATCGGCACCACCGCGCTGAACCTGTGGTCCAACGGCAACACCGGGGCCGTCGCGGCCCTGTCCTGCCTGCAAATCGCCATCACCGCGGTCGTCGTCATCGCCGCGGGCCGAATCTTCAAGGTGAGAGCGTATGCCTGAACTGACCGTGAGCGGCCTGACCAAGAAGTTCGGGGCCCACGCCGCGCTCGACGACATCTCCTTCACCGTCGCCGACGGCGAGTTCTTCACGCTGCTCGGCCCGTCCGGCTGCGGCAAGTCCACCACCCTGAACGCCATCGCCGGCCTGGACGAGCCCGACACGGGCCGCATCACCGCCGGGGACACCGTGTACGTCGACGGCGACACCGGCACGTTCCGCACGCCGGAGGAACGCAACCTGGGCATGGTGTTCCAGTCCTACGCGCTGTGGCCGCACATGACCGTGGCCGCGAACCTGGAGCTGCCGCTGAAGCTGCGCAAGGTGCCCAAGGCCGACCGCGACGCGCGCATCGACGCCACCCTGAAGCAGGTCGGGCTGGCCACGTTCCGGGACCGGTACCCGCACCAGATGTCCGGCGGCCAGCAGCAACGGGTCGCGCTGGCCCGCGCGCTGGTGTACTCCCCCACCGTGCTGCTGCTCGACGAGCCGCTGTCCAACCTGGACGCCAAGCTGCGCGAGCAGGCCCGCGCCTGGCTGAAGGAGCTCCAGCAGGAGGTCGGCATCACCACGATCTACGTCACCCACGACCAGACCGAGGCGCTCACCCTGTCCGACCGCATCGCCGTCATGCGGGACGGGAAGATGCTGCAGGTCGGCACGCCCGAGGAGATCTACGAGCAGCCCGCCGACCCGGCCGTCGCCGACTTCGTCGGCCGCTGCAACTTCCTGCTCGCCGAGGTCACCGACGGCGGCGCGGCCGGCGACGCGATCACCGTGACGGTCGCGGCCACCGGCACGCCGCTGCGCGTCACCGCCCGCGAACCGTACACGGCCGGGGACACCATCACACTCGGCATCCGCGCCGAACGGATCGGCGTCACCCCGCCGGGCGCGGGCGAGCCGGGCGCCGCGGGGGCGCTGCCGGCCCGCCTCGTACGGCGGCTGTACTCCGGGTCGGCGTATGAGTACGAGCTGGACTGCGGCGGGCGGCCGCTGGTCGCCGAGGACACCGCCGCCGTGGACGGCGAGGACGTGTGGCTGGCCGTGCCCGGCGACCGCGTGTACACCTTCGCCGGCGACCGTACCGGCGACGTCGGCGCGGGGGCCGCCGCCCCGGCGGTGGAGGGCGCCGCGGCATGACCGACCCGAACCATCCGGCCCCCGGCGGCCAGACGCTGGCGGGGATCCGCGTCCTCGACCTCACCCGCCTGGTCGCCGGGAACCAGCTCACCCTCCTGCTCGGCGACTTCGGCGCCGACGTCATCAAGATCGAGCAGCCCGGCGTCGGCGACTCGCTGCGCCGCTGGATCGTCGAGGGCGTCGAGGTGCACTGGAAGGTGTACGGCCGCAACAAGCGCAGCGTCACGCTGAACCTCAAGCACGAGCGCGCCCGCGACCTGCTGCTGCGCCTGGTCGCCGGCGCCGACGTGCTGGTCGAGAGCTTCAAGCCCGGCACGCTGGAACGGCTCGGCCTGGCCCCGGACACGCTGCGCGCGCACAACCCGCGGCTGGTCGTCGTCCGGGTCTCCGGCTGGGGGCAGACCGGCGCGTACGCCGAACGCCCCGGGTTCGGCACGCTGGTGGAGGCCATGTCCGGGTTCGCGGCCATGAACGGCTTCCCCGACCGCGAACCCGTCCTGCCGCCCGGCGCGCTGGCCGACATGGTGGCCGGCACGTACGGGGCGTTCGCCACCGTCATGGCCGTCCGCTACGCCGAGACGCACGGCGTCGGGCAGGACGTCGACCTGTCCCTGTTCGAGCCGCTGTTCGCCGTACTCGGGCCGACCGCCGCGCAGTACGCGCTCACCGGCCGTGCGGTGGAGCGGTCCGGGAGCCGGTCGAAGACGTCGGCGCCGCGCGGGGTGTACCGCACCGCCGACGGCCGGTGGGTGGCGCTGTCGGCGTCCACGCAGCCGATGACCGAACGGCTGTTCCGCGCCATCGGCCGGGCCGACCTGCTGGAGGACCCGCGGTTCTCCGACAACTCGACCCGCCTGGAGAACATCGACGCCCTCGATGAGATCATCGGCGGGTACTTCGCCGCGCACAGCCTGGCGGACGACCTGGCGGCCATGCACGCGGCCGGGGTCACCGTCGCCCCGGTGTCCAACATCGGCGACCTGCTCGGCGGGGAGTACTTCACCAGCCGCGGCGTCGTGGTGGACGGCCCGGACGCCGACGACCCGGACGCGCGGGTGCCCATGCACGACGTGGTGCCGCGGCTGTCGGCCACCCCCGGCCGCATCGGGCGGCCCGCGCCGCGGCTGGGCGAGCACAACGAGGAGGTCCTGCGGCCCCTCGTGGACGACACCGAATGGGAGGACCTGACCGGCATGGAGGTGATCGAGGCGTGAACACCCGGCCCGCACCGCCCACCTGGCGGTCGCTGCTGTTCGTGCCGGTGACCCGCGCGGACTTCGTCGCCAAGGCGCACACCCGCGGCGCCGACGCCATCCAGCTCGACCTCGAGGACGCCGTCGCGCCCGGGGAGAAGCAGGCCGCGCGCGAGGCGCTGCCCGCCGCGGTCGCCGAGATCGCCGGGCACGGCGTCGACGTCGTCGTCCGCGTCAACCGGCCGTGGCGGCTGCTGCTGCGCGACCTGGAGGCCGCGGTGCTTCCCGGGGTGAAGGCGCTTGCCCTGCCGAAGGTGCCGCACGCCCAGCACATCACCGCGTGCGCGGAGATCGTCGCCGAACTTGAGGCCGAACGCGGCCTGGAGCCCGGCGGGATCGGCTTCATCGGCATGGTCGAGACGGCCGAGGGGCTGCTGAACGCCCGGGAGATCGCCGCGGCGCACCCCCGCGTCGTCGCGCTCACGCTCGGCGCCGAGGACTACGCCACCGACCTGGGCATCGTCCCCGAACCCGACCTGCTGCACAGCGCCAAGCAGCAGCTGATCGTCGCCGCCCGCGCCGCCGGGGTCCTGCCGTACGGCCTGCTCGGCACCGTCGCCCACTACGCCGACGCCGACGCCTTCGCCCAGACCGTCGAGAACTCCCGCCGCCTCGGCTTCGTCGGCTCCAGCGCCATCCACCCCAGCCAGGTCCCCATCCTCAACGCCGGCTTCACCCCACCGGCCGACCAGGTCTCCCACGCCGAACGCCTCATCGCCGCCTACGAACAAGCCAAGTCCCAAGGCCTCGGCGCCATCGAGTTCGAAGGCTCCATGATCGACGAACCGGTAGCCGAACGCGCCCGCAAACTCCTCGAACGCGCCCGCCGCTAGGCACCACCGCGAAGCCCAAGGCCCCGCCACGCGAGAGCCCCGGCTAAAGGCCTCGCTTCGCGAGACTGATTTATTTGCGCGTGCGGCCGCCGTAGCTGGCGGGCCGCCGTTTGCGAAGCGCGGCTCAGTCTCGCGAAGCGAGGCCTTTTCAGACGCCGCTAGCGCCGGTCCCGCCGCTGTCCCGCCATCGGCTCCGGCAGGTCCCG
>Ga0164243_10006467_pt1 | contig 17737 bp, 13 predicted proteins | sample OricompcompostOP_FD_108781 | JGI IMG/M metagenome (GOLD analysis project Ga0164243, IMG submission 108781) | Organic Plus compost microbial communities from Emeryville, California, USA - Original compost - Organic plus compost (OP) | ecosystem: Engineered > Solid waste > Mixed feedstock >... | reverse complement strand
GCCGCGAACCTGGACCTGCTGGACGAGGGCACGCTCTATGTCGCGCGCTTCGACGAGGATGGCAGTTTCGTCTGGCTGCCGCTGGTGCACGGGCAGGGACCGCTGACTGCTGAGAACGGCTTCGAGAGCCAGGCCGACGTGCTGATCGAGACCCGCCGCGCCGCCGACCTGCTGGGCGCGACGCCGATGGACCGGCCCGAGGATATCGAGCCCAATGCCGAGACCGGCCGGGCCTATGTCATGCTGACCAACAATACCAAGCGCGAAGAGGCGAACGCCGCCAACCCGCGCGTGGACAATGCCTTCGGCCATATCATCGAGATTCTCGAAGACGGCGGCGACCTGGCCGCGACCAAGGGCCGCTGGGAGATCCTGCTGCAATGCGGCGATCCTTCGGTGGCCGAGGTCGGCGCGACCTTCTCGACCGCGACCAGTGCGAATGGCTGGTTCGGCATGCCCGACAATTGCGCCATCGACAGCGACGGACGGCTGTGGGTCTCGACCGACGGCAATTCGCCCACCGATACGGGCCGCACCGACGGGCTCTGGGCCGTGGATGTCGAGGGACCGGCGCGCGGCACCTCGCGGCTGTTCTATCGCGTGCCCGTGGGGGCCGAGATGTGCGGCCCCTGTCCGACGCCGGACCTGACCACCTTCTTCGTGGCGGTGCAGCATCCGGGCGATGGCGGCGAGGATTGGGAGGGCCATGGCCGGCCGTCCTATTACGAGGACCTGTCCACCCGCTGGCCGGATTTCCGCGACGACATGCCGGTACGCCCGGCGGTGGTGGCGATCACGAAACAGGGCGGCGGCCGGATCGGCTGACAGGCGCCAGATCGGGAAAGGGGGCGGAAGACCGCGCCCTTTCCTCGGCCCGGCATCCGCTCACCGCCAGGCGCGGCGGCGCGCTCTTTTCTCTCGGCCGTTCCCTCTCTGGCGGGGGCGGGAGGGGCGCGGCGGCCGCGGCGGCATCGCGGAGGTCTCCTTGCCGACCAGGGGCGCAATCAGCTGCAAGGCATTGAGCAGCAGCCCCATCAGAAAGGCCAGAGCCAGCGAGATCGGGCTTGCGATCACGCTGTCTATCCAGTCCGGGTCGATCTGGATGGCCTCGGCGCCCTTGACCTCCATTCGCAAGGCGCCGTTTCCGGTCGAGGACAGGGCCACCGCGCGCAGGATCGGCTGGCCATCCTGCGAGGCCAGGAAGAAATGCCCCTTGCTATGTGCAGAGGGTTCCTTGCCGGCCAGCAGCGTCACCTCGGCGCCCGGGATCAGTTCGCCGCGCTCGATCGCGACGGAACGGCGTCCAAAGAGGCGCGTCAGCAAGGTCGTCTCGCGAATCTCGTAGCTGCCGCCCAGCAGAAAATCCGAACTGCCGCCGACGCCCAGGTTCCGGCCCAGCGTGATCCGCCCCGATACGGCCATCGGCCCGGCGGCGCGCAGGGCCTGTGCCGGGATCAGGGCAAAGCCGTTGGGATGGTCGCGTGGGCGGATGTCGGCGCCGCCCCCGACAGCGGCGGCCGGCGCCGGGCAGTCCGCGCCCTCGCAGGCGGGAAAGCGTAACAGCAGATCCCCGCCCGGTTCGAGCCGAACCTCCATCTGGTCGCCCGCGGCCAGGGAAAGGCGCCGGAAATTGCCGCCATGCAGGAACTGGTTGCAGACCGGATGGCTTTGCCGCAGCGCGGCGCGAAGATCGGGATTCGGCAGGCACAGGTCGATCCCGCCCTCGACCAGCCAATGGCCGCTTTCGTCGAAGGTCACGCGCAATGCCGTCGTCTCGGCATTGACGACGGCCGTGCGCGAGACAAAGGGGCGGGCATTGCCGACCAGTGTCACTAGCACGACGATGATGCAGGCGGCGGCCAAGGCCAGCCGCCCGCGCTGCTGCCACAGATCGGCCGGTCGGGGCCGAGCTACCATTCCAGCGTCAGGGGCGAACTGGCCTCGATCCGACCCGAGCGGACGCGGATCAGCTCGATATCGACCGGGCTTTCGCTGCCTCTGGCCAGCGGCAGGTCGCAGATCATGTCGAAGGCCGCGCGGCTGCCGCCGGTCAGCGGGGTGCAGGCGGTTTCCGGGCCATCGCCGACATAGGCCAGCACCTCGTCGGCCTGAAAGGCATTGACATAAAGCCGGATGCGGTCTGGGGTGGCTTCGGTCAGGCGCCAGCCGGACAGGGCGAATTCGGCGTTCTGCCCCTCGCATCCGCCGCGCTGGACCAGGGTGCCGATGCGATCCGCCCCGGTCGCCAGCAGCTTGTCGGCATGGGCGGTCGGATAGTCGAAGACCACCTCGCCGCCGGACCAGCCTTCCGGCAGGGCGTAATGGTTGCGGGCTTCGTAAAGCCCGTCCACCGTGGTCACGCTCAGGCACAGGTCCGACCAGCCGGCAGGGACCTCGGCGCTGATCCGCAGCTCGTCGGACTGGCTTTCCGTCACCCGCGACAGCCCGACGACCAGCGTGCCGGAGATTTCCGAGTTTTCAAACACCCTTTCGGTAAAGGGATCGGTTGAAAGCCGCGGAACTTCCGCATTAGCCTGAACGGCAAGCAGGGCAAGGCAAAGCGGCAGAACAGGATTGCGGTTCAAGATGAAATCCATTCCCGGGCAAAATCTGGCTGCGGCCAGTCTAATGCTGTTCTGCCTTGCCGGGCAAGCGTCACTGGCGCAGCCGGTGCAGGTCACCGGCGCCCAGCAGGGGCAGGGCTATCTGTTTTCCGAACAGGGCATCTGCTACCTGCTCACGGCAGCGCATGTGACCGACGGCACCACCAGGGCGCAGATCCTGACCCAGGACGGGCATGAAGGCATGGCAACGATGATGCGGCCGTTCTGGCCCGGCTTCGACGTCGATGTGGGGCAGGTGCGGCGGCTGTCTGCCGGCGATTGCAGCGCGGGTTTCGAGGATCTCGCCAAAGGCGCCGAGACGCCGCTTGCAGCGGCACGGGTGGTCCTGCCCCTGGTCGGCCCAGGCGGTGTCGACAATCCCGAGCTTGCGGTGATCGGCACCGACTATCTGGAATTTACCGGCCGTTTCAGCGACCCGGCAGAGGCAGGCAAGAAAGGCATGTCGGGCAGTTTCGCCCTGCTGGCCGGCAGGCCGGTCGGAATGGCGCGCGCCGTTGACGACAGCGGCGCGGTCCGCTTCGTCCAGATGGCCGAGATTGCCATGAACCTGCGGCGCTGGCTGGACAGGTCGGCCAATATGGCGCCTGCTCCGTCCGACCCGGAGGGGCAGGGGCAGGGGCAGGGGGAAGGGCTGCCTTACGAAGTCGTCTCTTCCAGCCCTGCGGCGGTCGACGGCGCGCATCTGATCGAGGCCATGGTCGAGGGCAGCGCCCCCTTTGTCTATCCGGCCGGACAGGACGCGACCATCCTGCTGCGCAACCTGGCCGAGGGCCAGAAGGTCGTCACCCGGCTGCGGATCGAAAGCCTGCCGGATGCCGGATATTCCCAGCCGCGATATGTCCGTATCGACCTGATCGCGCAAGAGGACAACCCGCGTCCGCAATTCTGGAAGGCCGAGCCGTTTCCCCCGGACGGGGTGTTCGACACCGGCGCGCTGGCCCGCCGCTATGCCGCGCAGCTCAGGATCACGCTGATCGGCGCGCGCGGCGATGCCCCGGTGCGGATCGACCGGATCGTCATGGATTAATTCAGCAATCTCACGGCCAGCGGCAGAGCGATATCCGGTTCGCTGCCGTAGTTCAGGGAAATCCCGCCCTTGAGTTGCCCGGTTTCATCGGCATGCAGATTGACCCAGCGGCCGGAGACGTTGGTGCCCGAGAAATACAGGCTCAGCGACCCGGTTCCGACACGCATCGCGCAAACACGGCTGGAAGATGCGTGCGGAAAGCAGCCCTGGCCTTCGTTGAAGGGTCCCGCCTGGAAACTGAACGAGCCTTTCTTGTCCGGTCCTATCGAACCGCCGGTCGCCCTGAGGATTTTTGCCAATTGCTCCAACTGCTCATCGGGCAGGGCGGATGCGTCGAAATCGACGGCGATCGGCGGCAATTTCGCCATATAGGCATTCAGTGCCGCGGTGCGAATCATCGGGTCGGGATTGGTCAGGCCGAATTCCATGGCCATATGCTCGACATTGGGGTCGCCCGATGCCAGCATCCCTTCCATCGCGGCCAGGGAGCGGCGCGGATCCGGGTCCTCAAGCAATTGCTGAAAGCCCGACAGCGTGTCCGTTCGGGCGTCGATCTGCTTTTTCAGGTCTTCGGGGGTGATCTGCGCCGTGGCGGCCTGCCCGGTCAAGGCAAGGAACAGGCAGGCTGCAAGCGGACGAATGGCGGACATGGTAACCTCGAACATGCGGGATGGACCGGACAGAACGGAGAACGGGACGTCGCGGGCGGGCGGCAGGTCCCGGCCTCTGTGCGGAACAGTATCGGGCACGGGCTTTTCGGGCAAGTCTGCGGTGGGTCTCCTACCCGGTCCCCGCCCGGGCCGCGCCGAAGCGGCGGCAGCTGGTTGAAAGCCATTTTCCGAAGGGATCGCGGCGCGGATACCGAGTCGGGTTGGGGCGGCGGCGCGGCCGGCCATTGCCGGGATGCCAGGCCGCCAGCCGCCAGGATAGACCGGCATTCGGCGATATGGCCCGCGCGACCAGTTCTTTCGCAGAGGATGCAGATGCCGTGACCGCCGGTCTCGCGCAGCCCCCCGTGTGACTGCGACGGCCGGCGGGGCGGTCAGAATGTGCTGGTCAGGCCCATGTAGAAACGGCGGCCGTCATTATAGCCGGTATTGTCAAAGGTCTTGTCATCGACGTTGTAGATGGCAAGGCTGCCCATCACGCTGTCGTTGAAGCGATAATCCGCACCCAGGTCGACGATCGCATGCTCGCGGATATAGCCGCTGCCGGAATCGGTGGTGGCGCTGCGATACTGGATATTGCCCCACAGGGACAACGCGTCGCTGGCCCGCCAGTCAAGGCCGAGGTTCGCCACATGCAGCGGGCTGTCGTTGAAGGCCGCACCGACATCCTCGCCCTTGGTGATCTTGCTGTCGGCATAGGTATAGTTGAACGAGACGTCGACGTCGCGCAGGGTAAAGTCCACCGTGGCCTCGACCCCGTTCAGCTCGGCGGCGTCGCGGTTGACATATTGGTTGATCCACTTGATCGGATCGGTCGGGCCGTTCATGCCGCAATCCGTCGGCAGGCCCGGAACCGGCGTATCGTGGGCGCAGATCTGCTCGGTGGTGATCTTGTTCTTGAACCGGGTGTGATAGGCGGTCAGGCCCAGTTGCACACCGCCCGCCGTTTCCCAGATCGCACCGATCTCGTAATTCGTGCTTTCCTCGGGCTTCAGGTCGGTATTGCCCTGGTCGCGCGCCCGGCCGTCGCCGCCCGAGGGCTCAAAGATATTGCTGTCGGCCTGTTTCAGCGTCGGCGTCTTGTAGCCGCCGCTGACGCCGCCCTTGAGCGTCAATGCAGGGCTGGCATGCCAAACCGCATAGACCCGCGGCGTCACATGCGAACCATAGCGTTCGTTATGGTCATAGCGCAGGCCCAGCGTCAGGGTCAGGTCGTCGCGCAGGTGGAAATTGTCCTCGGCGAACAGCGCCCATTGCCAGCGGGTCATCTCGGGATCGACATTGACCCGGCTGGGGTCGTGCCGGGTGGTCTCGTCCCGCCAATCGGCGCCCAGGGTCAGGTCGTGGCGGCCGATGCTCATGCTGGTCTTGGTATTCAGGTTCAGCATCTCATAGCCCGAGACGTTCGAGCCGTTCTCGAAATCGACATCCTCGAAGGTCAGGAAGGTCTCGGTCCGGTAATCCTCGCCCCAGCGAAGGTCGTGGGAAAGGGCATAGTTCATGCGCTTCAGGCCGATCCCGCCGGGCGTCCCGCCGTCAAGCGGCGTCGAGGTGGTATCCTGCGCGCTGTAGACCGTCTCGAAATCCAGGTCCTGCCCTTCGTCGATCCTCCAGGTCAGGCGGGCGCCCAGCGATTTGCGCTCGATATCCTGGGACTGATAGCTGACGCTGCCGCCACGGCCCGATACCGCCATCTCGTCCTTGTTGCGGTCATGGCGCGAGCCGAACAGCGCCAGGCCCAGCCTGTCCTGGATCAGCGGGCCGCTGAGATAGAACCGGCCCTCGTTGGCATCGCCCGCGCCGCCGTGCTTGTAATGGCTGGTCCCCAGCGTCAGCGAGCCCGACCAGACATCCGACACCGGCTTGGTGATGATGTTGATGACCCCGCCCGAGGCGGCCGAGCCGTAAAGCGAGGACATCGGCCCGCGGATCACCTCGATGCGCTCGATGGCCGAAGGCGGCGGCAGATAGGACATCGCCAGGCCCGAGCCGAAACCGTTATAGGTCGCTTCCTGCGAATTGCCGATCGGCTTGCCGTCCACCAGGGTCAGCACATAGCTTTCGCCCAGGCCGCGGATCGAGATGGTTTCCGCCCCCGACCGCCCCGAAGGCGCGCTGACGATCACGCCCGGCACGTTCTTGAGCACGTCGGCGACGGTGGCATAGGGCTTCGAGTTGATCTCTTCGCCGTCGATCACGGTCACGGTCGCAGGCGCGTCCGGCAGGGTCTGGGCCTGGCCGGTCGCGGTCACGACCACGGTGTCGAGCTGCACGACCGCGGCCCCTTCTTCCGCGTCCTGCGCCACCGGCGCCTGGGCCCGTGCCGGCGCGACCAGCGGCGGCAGAACCGCGCCCATCACCGCCAACGACAGCGGCAGGCGGCCCAGCACGTCGGCCGCGGTATCCTTCAATCGTCTCATGGTTCGTCCCTCTTGCATTTGCTGGCCGGGATTGCCGGCTTCCACCTGGTTCAACGGGCGAGAAGGCGGGGCACTGAACCGCCTATCCGATATTTTTCATCGGATTTTCTTCGCGCGGCCTGCTGTGGCCGCAATGCAACAGGGGGCGTGCCGGGCCGGCCTGCACATGGACAGGGCGCAACGCGGCGGATTAGCCATGTCACAAGCCAGCCCACCGCAGCCAGCAAAGCCCGTGGAACGCTTTTCCTTCCTTTGACCCCCTGGGATCCTGAATGCCGGCATGAGCGCTTGCGACAGTGACAAGATCACTCGCCTTTATCGCGACGAAGCCCCGCGACTCGAACGGCAGGTCGCGCGACGGATCGGCAATGCCTCGGTCGCGCGCGACCTGGTGCATGACGTCTTCCTGCGTTTTTGGGAACGGGCGGTCGAGTTACGAGGCAACCCGGCGGCGCTGATCACGCGGTCGGCCCATAACCGGGCCATCGACCACCTGCGGCGCGAAAGGCTGCGCGAAAGCCACGCCGCCCGCGCCGAACTGCCCGCGCCCGAGGCCGATCCCGCCTTTGACCACCTGGCCGCCCGTCAGGCAGGCGAGGCGGTGCGGCGCGCCATCGAAGCGCTGCCTGAAACCACCAGGCGGCTGTTTCTGATGAACCGCGTGCAGGGCATGAGCTTTCAGGAGATTGCGGCGGCTTGCGGCATGTCCGAGCGGAATGTAGCAAAGCATATGGCCAAGGCGGTGGCGCGCTGCGCCGCAGCCCTGGAAGGCCTGCGCAATCAGTGAGGGCAGACGCCTTGGCATCGCAGCACGATCCCCAGGCCCGCATCCGGGCCGAGGCCGCAGAGTGGATCGTGCGGCTGGCTGCCGATCCCGAGCAGGAACAGGGCCCGGCATTTCGCGACTGGTTGGGCCGCGACCCGGCCCATGCCCGCGCCTTTGCCGATGCGCGGCTGGGCTGGCAGATCGCGGCCGAGGTCGGGGCGCAGGTCCGCAGCCCGATTTCGCGGCCCCCCCGCAACCGCTTTCGCCTGCCGCTTGCCATCGGCATGGGACTGGCGGCGGCGATGCTGGCGGGGGTCTGGCTCGACATGGCGCGGCCCGATCTGCGGCAGCGATTGGTCGCCGATCACGTCACGCCCCCCGGGCCCGCCCAGATTGTCGTCCTGCCCGACGGCACCCAGGCGGTGCTGGATGGCGGCTCGGCCCTGGACTATGCCGAGGATGGCGACAGCCGCCGCGTCACCCTCTATGGCGGCGCCGCCTATTTCGATGTGCGAAAGGACGGGCGCAGCTTTACCGTCACCGCCGGCGAGGCGCAGGTGCGCGCGCTCGGCACGCGCTTCGAGGTGCGCGATTGCGGCGGCGGCTGCACGCTCGTCACCCTGGCCGAGGGCCGGGTGCGGGTCGATGACAGCCAGGCCGGCACGCAAACGGTCCTGGAACCGGGCCAGCAATTGCGTCTTGCCGCCGGGACCGCGGTCGTGCCCATGCCGGTCCAGGTCGATCTTCGACAGGCGCTGGCATGGCGCCGGGGCCGCTTCGTCTTCTACGACGCCAGCCTGCGCGAAGTGGCGGCGATGCTTGAACGCCACGGCGCCGGCCGCATCCTCTTTGGCGATGCCGCGCTGGCCGGCCGCACGGTCAGCGGCAGCATCATGCTGGGCGATCCCGTCGCCGAACTGAATTCGCTGGCCGAAGCCATGGGCTTTCGCATCATTCCCTTGCCCGGCGGCAAGCTGCTGCTTTAATCCGGTCCCATCCGCTCTCGCGCTAGCCTTTTGCCAGCCGCCAACCCAACCGCTGATCCGGCTCGGCTGATGAAACGCATCTTCTCGCTTGCGCGGCGCGCCGTGCTGGCCGCTTGGCTGTCCGCCGCCGCCGCGGCGGCCGTCGCCGGGGCGGCGGCGCAGCCCGCGGCACCCCTGCATTTCGACCTGCCGGCCCAGCCGTTGGCACAGGCGATCAACCGCATCGCTCAGGCCGCCGGTATCTCGGTGCTGGTGCAGGGCAGGGGGGAGGGCCGGACCAGCCCGCCGATCCGGGGCGAAATGACGCTCGACAATGCGCTGCGGCGGATGCTGGCGGGCAGCGGCGCGGATTATCGCTTTACCCGGCAGGGCGGGCTGGTGGTGACATTGCCTGCTGCCGTCCCCGCCCGGACCCGGAACGATCAAGTGCTGCTGGAACCTGTGGTCATCACCGCCACCGGCGCGGCGCAGGGGTTGCCCGACGCGCCGGCCAGCATGACCATCATCGACGGCGACGAGCTGCGCCGCCGGCCGGGCCGGTCGCTGGCCGAGGCGCTGCGCGACGCGCCCGGCCTGTCGGTCGGCACGCCGGGGCGCGACGGCGGCACGCCCATCACCATCCGCGGCATGGGCCAGCCCTATGTGTTGTTCATGGTGGATGGCAAGCCGCTCAGCGCATCCGAAGAGGCCGCCTATAACGGTTTCGGCATCGGCACCAAGGCGGGTTTCCTGCCGCCCGCCTCGGTCGTGGAACGGGTCGAGATCATCCGCGGCCCGATGTCCTCGCTTTACGGATCGGCCGCGCTGGGGGGCGTGGTGCATGTCATCACCCGCCCGGTGCCGGAAAGCTGGTCCGGGCGGCTGGATCTGGGCCTGGCCGGCGGGGATGGCGATGCCACGCAAGCGGGCTTTGCGTTGGGGGGGCCGCTCGTGCCCGACAGGCTGGGGCTGATGCTTTATGGCGCCCGCATCGGCTGGCACGAGGCCGATGCCGGCAGCATCTCGGCCCGCGCCGGCAATCGCATCAATCTGGGGAGCCGGCTCAGCTGGACCCCGGCCGGGGGGCAGGAACTGGACCTGGACCTGTGGCAAAGCCGGTTGCGCTTTGACGCGGCGCTGCGCGGCGCCCCCCAAGGCACGGCCAGCGAGGTCCGCAACCGCGGCGCCAGCCTGACGCATCGTTTCCGCTGGAACGGCGGCGAGACGACATCCTTCCTGCTGCGCGAGGTCACGGATTTCCATATCGGCAATGACAGCGGGCATGAGGCGCTGACCTTCGCCACCCGCTCGTCGCTGCCGCTCGGCGCCCATCAGCTGACCTTCGGATTCGAGCATCGCCGCGAAGAGACCCGCCACGATCCCGACCGGCTGCCCGATTCCGCCACCACCCGGCCCAACCGCTGGCATCAGGCATTCTATGGCGAGGGGCAATTCGCGTTTTCCCCGGATCTGACGCTGACGCTGGGGCTGCGCCATGACCGCGACCAGCGTTACGGCTCGGCCCTGACGCCACGGCTTTATACCGTCTGGCATGCGACGCCCGCGCTGACCATCCGGGGCGGCGTGGGTGCGGGCTATCGTGTTCCGGCGCTGAAACAGGCCGACGACGATGTCTGGGAACCTTCGGGCGGCGACGGCATGTCGCGCGACCGCGGCAACAGCGCCCTGCGACCCGAACGCAGCACGAATTACGAACTGGGCCTGGCCTGGCAGGCCGACGGCGGGCTGCGGCTTGGCGCCACGCTGTTTCACAGCCGCTTTCGCGACCATATCACCCGCCGCGACCTGTGCCGCACCCCCGAGGGTCAGGCCCCGGCCTGCGTCCTGAACGGCAGCTATTTCGAGGCGGTGACGCAATATGTCAACGCCGACAGCGCCCGGCTGCGCGGGGTCGAGATCACCCTGGACCTGCCGCTGCGCGACTTCGCGTTGGCGGCGAATTACACCTATTCGGATTCGCGGATCACCAGCGGACGCGACATGGGAAAACCATTCCACAACCTGCCGCGCCATATGCTGAGCCTGAACCTCGACTGGCGCGCGACGGCAGCTGCGACGCTTTGGGCGCGGGCGCGGTATCGCAGCACCGCCCAGGCCCTGGGGCGTGACGCCGGGATACCCGCGCATACGGTCGTGGATCTGGGACTGGACTACCGGCTGGGCGGGCGGACAACCGCCGCGCTCAGCCTCGCGAATGTCGGAAACGTGCGGGCTGGCGGCGGGGGCCCCCCGCCGCGGCGGTTGTCGCTGATGCTGAACGCGGCATTCTGAACGATTGCCGGCAGGTTTGCGTCGGCGTTTCTCCGCCAGCGCGCCGGTTTTGTGATTTGTCGAAGGGCCGGTCGCGGCCTAAAGCCTGCTCCATGCGCTGTCTCGGGCCGGTCCTGTCTTTCCTGCTATCGGTCCTTGCCCTTGCAAGGGCCGAGGCGCATCCGCATGTCTTCATCGACACCGGGCTGACGTTCCGCTTCGACGATGAGGGCAGGCTGGGCGCCGTCAGCGTCGTCTGGGTCTTCGACGATTTCTCCTCGATGCTGATGGTCGAGGATATGGAGATGGACAAGGACGGCGACGGCGTGCTGACCGATGACGAGATCGCCCGCCTCACCGCCATGTTCAGCGACTGGCCCGAGGATTTCGCCGGCGACCTCTATCTGACCCATGACGGCAAGCCGGTGGCGCTGTCGGGACCGCTGGAGATCGCGGTGCGCTATCAGCAGGGCAGGATCGCCGTGACCCATATCCGTGCGCTTCTGGACCGTCTGCGGCCCGAGGATGAGCGGATCGAAGTCCAGGTCTATGACCCGACCTATTACACCTTTTACGATCTGGCCGGGACGCCCGAGATCAGCGGCCGGGACGATTGCCGCATCGAGATCGAAAAGGCCGACATCGCCGCCGCGCAGCGCAAATACGGCGACGAGCTGGCCAAGCTGACCAATGACGAGATCATGGAGCAGGGGAAATATCCCGATGTGGGCGGCGATTTCGCCGACGACATGAGGCTGGAATGCGCAAGCTGATCCCTGTCGTCCTGCTGGCTCTTGCGGTGGCCGCCGGCCTGGTCTTCTGGACCGGGCTGGATGATCGCGTCGCACGGCTGGCGATTGGCTGGCAGCGCGACTATCAGGATGCGCTGGCGCGTGCCCTGCGGGCATTGCGGGGCGGCGAGGCCGGGGCGGTCACGACCTTTCTGGGCATCTGCTTCGCCTATGGCTTCCTGCATGCGCTGGGGCCGGGACACGGCAAGGCGCTGATCGGCGCCTATGGGGTCGCGACCGACGTGCCGATGGGGCGCATGGCCGGGTTGGCCGCGGTGACCAGCCTTGCCCAGGCCACGGTGGCGGTCGTTCTGGTCTATGCGGGGGTCTGGATCTTCGGCGGGGCGCGCGAGCGTGTCGAGGACGCATCCGCCGGTCTGGAGCCGTTTTCGGTCGCGGCGATCGCCCTGCTGGGGGGGATCCTGTGCTGGCGAGGGATCCGCAGGCTGGCCGCCGGCCGGCACCGGCACGGTCACGGTCACGCGCATTCCGGCAGCTGCGGCTGCGGCCATGCCCATGTCCCGGATGCCGAGCAGGTTCTGGCGGCCCGGTCCTGGCGCGAGGCCGCCGCGCTGGTCGCGGGGGTGGCCCTGCGGCCCTGCACCGGGGCGCTGTTCCTGCTGATCCTGACCTGGCGGCTCGACCTGGACGCCGTCGGGATCGCCGGGGTCTATGCCATGGGGGTCGGCACGGCGATGGTGACGGGGCTTGCCGCGATCATCGCGGTCGGATTGCGCCGCGGCGTGCATGTCTCGCTGCCGGCGCCGGGTCGCGGCTCGGTCCTTGCCGGCATGGTCGAGATCGTCCTTGGCGGCCTGGTGGCGATCTTGGCCTTCGCAACGGCACTGCGCCTGATCCAGGCGCCGTTCTGAACTGCGCCGATCCCGACGCGCGGCGGCTGCTGGGGGCAGAGGTCCGGTGGCCAAGGGCGGACGACAGATGACCCGATCCTGACCAATAGCATGGACGGCGAGAATCAGCCCTTCATTCTCCGGCAATCCGTGCCGGTTTTGCATATGTCTCTGCAGGCCAGAAGCGGCACAGTCTGATCGTCACCTTATCGCCGGACGTGGATCCCCGCGCAAATATATCCCAGATCTGGGACAATCCTGGGAAGCGTTCGGGACAAGGTGGGGTTAGAATCGCGCGCAGACAGCTATGGGTCAACTACGATGCCGCAACGATGGCTGGTCCTGTCCTTGCAAGGGCAGGATGCAGAAAAAAGGGCGACCAAGTGTGAACACATATCTCGACCAGGCGTAAAAACCCATAATCATGAAGAAATCCCTTTCCGGGGTTGAGGAATGACAAAGGCCATGCGTGGCAATGGTATATATCGTTCAAGTGCTCGCATGGAAGATGTCGGATCATCCGGCTATTCTGCTGTTCGCGTCGATACGGCTGGGATTTCATCCTGCCGATCCGAATGTCTAGAGTTCGCTGGACCTCCCATTGCGCTCATCGGCTTTATGCCGGCATCATCAACCACATGCTGGCGCAAGAATATCGCTCCGGATTAGATATATCACCTGCCTTGATCGCATGATGCCGGGACCATGCGATAGTGATTTCGGATATATAAGCTTCGCAAATATCCCGGCAAGGGCTCCGCTGCGCGGTTATAAACCATACCCGCGAAATCGGATCGAATCTCACAAAATCGACGAGGGTAAATCATGGATTGCAAAATCCATTTCCTGTCTGCATCATTCACTCTGACTCCGGGCGCAGGATCTTCCCGATCTAAGGTAGATTTGACCCGGCCATGGCCGAACGATCGAGGGTGATCATGCGTCAGAGCGCACAGGCCAGCCAGAACGTCACCTCCATGAATCCCCGCCTGGACGAACCTTCCAGCGAGGATGACATTCCCTCGCCCAGCAAGGATGAAACTCCCCGGCTTACGGTTCCGTTTCTGGAATCCCCCGAAGTTAGAATACCTCTTGTTGCGGTGATCGACGACGAATCCTATTCGGCTTCGTCATGGTCTTACAGCGCAGCTGTAATTCCAGGAAAAATAGAGGGTCTTCCCGAGGATGACCGCCGATCGGTGGTATTGCGTATAGGAACGGATTCCATCCTCGAAATCCAGACTTCCGTGATGCTGCGCGCCACGACCTCGGATCAAGGTAAGATCGAAACCCGGATCGAATTCGACCGACTGACGCCCGCCCATGCGGAGCTTCTCTATCGGCTTGTCGGGGATCATGTCGCCGGCGCGGACGATTTTCTGCGCCTTCTGGATGATAGCGATTCCTATAAGCACAAAAGCGCGTCCGCCATTGCCCGTCGGGTTAGGATCTGGCTTACGGTGGCATTCGTGGGTGCGTTGCTTTTGGTGACCGGATGGACAGTTTATCTTGCCATGGCGACCGTTCGATCGGAATACGCCGCCGTATCGGCGAGGGGCAGAAACATGGTCATGCCGGTAACCGGAATTCTTAAAGATAACCTGCCGTCCCGCTGGACCTCCGTGAAAAGAGGTGAACTTTTGGGCGAAGTGGAATCCAGCATTGTTTCAAAGAGCCTTGCCGAATTGCGCAGACAGGAAATCGAGATAATGGGAGAGATATCTGTCACAGAGGCGCAGATATCGGTCGTCAGAAAGACACAAGATATCGCTCAAGAACAGCTTGAAGAAAAGCGGGGAATCCTGAAATCCGAGCTGGATCTGGGCGTCCGCCAGCACGAGCTTGCCAAGAAGCAACTCGAAAGATTGGGCGTGCTCGGGGATATCGTCAGTCAGACCAGTATTGATGAACAGAATATCAAGGTTCTGGAGATCGAAGAGCGGCTGCAAGCGATTCGTCTGGAGATCTCAGACACCGAATCTCAGATTGCATTCTCAAAAAACAACGTCGACGGAATCAATGTTAATGACAATAATCTCGTCGAGAATGTTCTGGTCGCAAAGCTGAATTCTGACATGCGGAAGCTTTCGGTCATCAGATCCGAACGGGACGAGTTGATGAGGAGCATCAGGATCGTCGCGCCCTGCGATTGTATCATTGGCACGACGTTTCTGCGCGGTGGAGATTTTGCGCAAGCGGATACCAATATAGCCGTATTCATCAATCCTGAGGATATTTTTGTGCAAGCCCTGATCCCAGCAGAAAAGGCTGGGAATATTTACCAAGGCGATCCAGTAAGCCTGAAGTTTACCGATGGGCGTCGGCAAAAGGGCACTATCGCAAAGATATCATATCGCGCACGCGATCCTCGTTATGTCGGACTCCCCCAGAATTATGACGAATCTAGATATATTCGTGTCGATATCGAAACGGACGGGTTGGTTCCAGAAGATGTGGGAGTCGCTGGAAAAATCCATATTCTTTCCCATGCGTTGGGTGCGCTGATGGGCCAAGATATTTTGGCAAGCATCGGAGATGGCAAATGACCGATCTTCCGACCTGGCAGCGTTCTGCATTGAGGCGGATTGGATATCTGCCTCCCCGCCCAGTCGAGGCATGGTTGTCCGGGATCGGCTGTGGTCTCATGGTGGTGTGCGTTTGCCTGCCACTCGCCATGGAAACACCGGATATTTATTCCATTGCCGCAGTCGGATTGGTTTCCCTCTGGCGCTGGCTTTGGGCACTTCTCCACTTGCTTCGTGGTTGTGTTTATCGCTTCATCGTATTTCCGCGTTACCGAAGCGCCGCCGCGCATGATAAGCTCCGTGTTTCGCAGCTTGGCGTGGTGATTACGTCTTACAAGATGGACCCGGAAATCAATCGTCTTGTGGCGCTTTCCTTGCGTGCGGATATCGAGGATCTCGATCCACAACAGGCTATTGTAGTTTTTTCCGTCGGAAATGACGAGGATGCCGCCGTGATACGTCAGGCATTTGATGGCCATACGTCCCGGATCAAGCTATTGATCCTGTATCAGGATGGTTCTGGAAAGCGGCGTGCGATGGCCGAGGCACTTTCTGCCCTGCGGGACTGCGGTATTGCTTCCGGAAATTCCGTGCTTCTCATGGACGGGGACACGCTCGTCCCCCGCGGTGCTTTGCAAAACACAATTCCGATCCTGCGCATGCACAAGGATATCGGGGCGCTGACGGTCGATAATAAGGACTTTGTCTCCGGTCCCTGTTGGGTTCGCGATTGGTATGATCTGCGGATGATGCAAAGACATATGCAGATGTGTTCATTGTCACTGTCCGAGCGCGTGCTTGTCCTTACCGGGCGCTGGTCACTATACCGCTCGGAATTGGCACTGCATCCCAGCTTTTCCGCCCAGATTGCCAGGGACACATTGCATCATTGGCGCGAAGGGCGCATCCCGCTTTTGACTGGCGAAGATAAATCGACCTGGCGCTGGATTGTCGAACATGGCTATAAGGCGCTTTATGTTCCCGATGTTGCAGTTCATCCATTGGAAAAGTTGCCGACAGCAAACTTCTTCTCGGCAACTGTCGCTCTCAAGCGGCGCTGGTATGGCAATATGCACCGTGGCGGCCTGAAGGCTATTCCGTTGGGGCCTCGCAAGCTTGGCTGGTTTCCATGGCTGGTTCTGCTCGATCAGAAAATTTCCATGTGGACAAGCCTGACAGGGCCGATCGGATGTATTTCCGTGGCTCTTCTTACCGGGGTGCCGGAATTGATCGGCCTATACTTTATCTGGGTTCTGCTATCCCGCACACTTCATTCGATGATCGTCGGCGCTCTGTCCGACGGATGGTCGCCGACCTTTCCATTTCTGATGTATTATAGTCAGCTGATTGGATCCTTGATCAAGGTCTATGCGATGTTTCATCCTGCTCAGCAAAAATGGACTCGGCAAAGCACCGGGCGCGTGGCCACATCGTCGATCAGTTCGGGATTGTTGGCTGGCATGGCGTTTGGGATATTTGTGCTGATTATCATAGCTGCGTCGTTAAGCAGTATGGCCGCTTATGGATACTGGACTGCAATCAATTTCTGAACTCGGAACTTGGTGGAGATGGTCATGAAGATTTTCAGGGAAATATCGAGATCCTTGGCTTTGATATCGCTCGTCGCGCAGGCAGGCATATGCAGCGAAAAATTCGGCGACGACTCCGTGGCGCGGATGATCAATGGAGATGCGGTGAAAATCCTTCGTAATTCATCTTCTGGCAAGGAAGCCACCTGTTCCATGTCGATTGCCCCAGTCATCCATCTGGGTTATGGCAGTCGCTATATCGGATCGGATAAAAGCAGATCAATTCTGGATACCAATGGCAATGCCTCGGTCGAGTGGGAGTTGCAGAGATTGGACGATTTCGTCTCGCTCCTCGCATCATTGTCGAACCGGGCCGCGATCGAGGATTCATATGAAATCGCCGATTGTGTTACCAAGCATATTACCGCCTGGGCCGATGCGGATGCATTGTCGGGGCTGGACAGCCTGCAAGCTCGATTGACGGTTCCCAGCCGGCTTTCCGGTATCGCCTTCGCCTATTCCACCATAGAGCCGATGATTTCGAGCAGCGATCCACGTCATGACGCAATTCGCGCATGGCTCAGGCGACGTAGCTATGAAACCATTGATGCCTTCGATCACGAAGCCCCAAAGCGGGCGGCGCGAAACAATCTGCGAGCCTGGGCCGCACTGGAGGCCCTTCGTATCGGCATAACCGTGAAAGATCCGGCGCTGCTGGATTGGGGGCGCCGCAGTCTTGAATTGGTGGCCTGTCAGGCAGAAAGGGACGGAGCATTGCCGCTGGAGATGGAACGCGGCAGGTTGGCCCTGCATTATCAGATTCATGCCACGGCGCCGCTGGTCATTTCTGCCGCCTTATTGTCTGACGAGGGGGATCTGGCGTTTGAGATATGCGACCGGGCGATTCCCAGGATTGTGGACTTTGTGGTTTCGGCACTTGACGACCACAGTATTCTGGTCGGTCACACCGATGAAACCCAGGAATTGGGTGCATTGAATGGCTCGGATCTAGCTTGGGCTGTGGCCTTTCTGCGTTGGAATGAAAGCCCCGATCTTCGCAAGTTGATTGCCGGTTATCCTGCCCTGAGACACTCTAAATATGGCGGGGATCAGAAGCTGTTATGGGCAGGATCCGGGGGCTGATCCCGGCAGCGAAGGATCGCGGTGCTATTGCGGCTGCCGCGGTCTTTTCCAGCCGCGACAGGTCGATTTCCGCCATGCGGGCGACGGCATGCGCGCGGCTTGCCGTGGTTTCGCCGATGAGCCCGTCGAGCCGCGCCGCCTCGCGTTCCAGTGCCAG
>Ga0164243_10006466_pt1 | contig 17738 bp, 15 predicted proteins | sample OricompcompostOP_FD_108781 | JGI IMG/M metagenome (GOLD analysis project Ga0164243, IMG submission 108781) | Organic Plus compost microbial communities from Emeryville, California, USA - Original compost - Organic plus compost (OP) | ecosystem: Engineered > Solid waste > Mixed feedstock >... | reverse complement strand
CCCCGGCCGCCGCCTGTTCGGCAATGCGCGCCGCGCCCTCGGAGGGCCGGATGGTGCCATAGAGCGCGACATCAATCCGGGCCTCGGCCTCGGCCAGCGCCGCCTTGCGGGCCACGGCCTCGGCCGAACAGACGAGGTTTCCCTCATCGTAAGGCATGTCCACGATAGTCGTGACGCCGCCCGCCGCAGCGGCCGCGGTCGAGCCGGCAAAGCCCTCGGCCCCCTTTTGCGACAGCGAATGCACCTGCGCATCGACCGCACCCGGCAGGATCAGCCCGGCACCGAAATCATGCCTGTCCCGCGCCGCGGGCGGGCGGCCCTGACCGATCATCGCAATTTGCCCGTCCCGGATCGCCACGAAGCCGCCGGGAAATTCGGCCCCGGTCAGAATGACACGCCCGGTCAGAACCGTATCGAATTCAGCCATGATGTCTCCCTCCATGGCTGAAGTATGATGAGGTCACAGGTTGTCGATATATCCCAAAAGGTGAACACTAGATGCAAGATGAACCCGCTTGCCTGACGGGATGCGGCCAGCGCGGGGCGGGGCCGGTCTTTCTCGCGCCCAGCCGCATGGGCGGCAGACGCACCGCGTCCGGGAGCCGGTCGCCTATCATGGCCGGGCCACGGGGGGCGATCTGCCGCGCCCACACCGAGCGGGCGGGTCGGCTTGCGAGTGGATCAAGCCCGCCGCCGCCATATCCGGTTGCCCGGGCGGATCAGACGGAAACGTGACTGTCCGCGCGCCCCATGAACGGCAGGTCGATCAGCCAACTGGCCCCTGCATGGGGGCTGGCGGCAATCTCTGGCGCCGTCATGCCGTGACGCGCCGTCGTGACCAGCATTGTCCGCCCGTCCCGCCCGACAAAGGCCGGGCAGGTCACATTGGCAACCGGCAGGTCGAACGCCCCGATCCGCTGCCCGTCAGGCGCGATGCCGGCGACGCGGCCCCTGCCCCATAGCGCAACCCACAGGTTGCCCGCCGCATCGGTGACCGCGCCATCGGGCGGACCCTCCAGATCAGCGACAAACGGCTGCGGCGCGGCAAGGGGCAGGCCAGTCGCCGGATCGGTCTGCACCTGCATGATGCGACCCGTGGGCGTGTCGGTGAAATAGGCGATGCGGCCATCGGGCGAAAAGCAGGCGGCATTGGGGATCGTCACCCCGGACCAGAGCCGGCGGATCCGGCCGTTCAGATAATGATACCAGGCCCCCGCGCGCGGCTCGGATCCCCAGCCCATCGTGCCGATCCAGAAGGCCCCGCAGGGATGCACCCGCGCATCATTGGAGCGGGTGCGGGGGTTGTCGGCCTCCAGCGGCAGATGCAGGGTCAGGGCGCCGGTAGCCGGATCGCGGAAGTAAAGCCCGTCCTCGGCCAGCAGAAGCTGGCGGCCATCGGCCGTGACCGCCATGGCACTGGCGGCAACGGGCAGCGGGATGCGTTCGATCCGATCCTGCGCGACGCGATGCAGAAACAGCAGCTTGGCCGGGATATCGAACCACCAGGCGGTATCGCTGGCCGGGTCATAGCCCGGTCCTTCGCCAAGCTCGGCACGGTAATCGCCCAGAATCCGCATCAGCCCGCCATCGCCCGGTCATAGGCCGCGACCAGCGCGCGGGCCTTGGCACGGACCTGGCCGGCGCTGTCGCCGGGCCGGTAAACAGCGGTGCCCATCCCGAAGGTCGTGACGCCCGCGCGGATGTAGTCGCCCATGTTTTCCGGCGTGACGCCGCCGACCGCGCCGACGACCGTGCCTTTCGGCAAGACGGCCATCAGTGCCGCGATACCGCCCGCTCCCATCAACGAGGCGGGAAATATCTTCAGCCCTGCCGCCCCGGCGTCCAGCGCGTCGAATGCCTCGGTCGGGGTCAGCACGCCGGGCATCGTCACCATGCCGCGGGCCACCGCAAGGGCGATGACGGCGGGGCGCATGTTCGGGCTGACCATCAGCCGGCCACCCAGATCGGCCACCTGCTCGACCTGGCCTGTCGTCAGCATGGTGCCGCCGCCGATCAGCGCATGATGGCCGTGGCGGCGCACCATCGCGCCGATCGTCGCCAGCGGATCAGGCGAGTTCAGGGGCACCTCCAGCGCCTCGAATCCTTCCTCGATCAGCACGTCCGAGACGGCATCGGCATCGGCCGGGGTGATGCCGCGCAGGATGGCGACAAGGCCGCGATTCAGATCGGGCCAGCGGGTCGGATCGGTCATGTCAAAGGCTCCAGATTTCCCTGGCGGCGGCCAGAAGGCCGGCGCGGGTGGCGGTTTCCGCATCGGCGATGCGAGGGTCAAGCCCGGCGCGGCGCAGCGCGGCAAGGTAAAGCGCACCCAGCCCCTGCTGTCCCAGCAGGGTCATGCCCTCGGACCCGATACGCGGGGCCATGCGGCCGATCTCGGCGCCGATCACCAACCCGGAAAGCCGGGCGCGGGCGGCCTCCGGCGCGGCAAAGCCCAGCAGGCCGCCGGCGCGGATGGCAAAAAGCGCCTCGACCAGAAAACCGGGATCGGCAAGGGCCTGATCCACCGCCTGCACGAAGGCGGGCTCTTCGGGCGCGGGGCCGCCGTTTTCGGGCAGGCCCAGCCGCAGGATGCTGTGGCGCGACAGGACCTGATACAGCTCGCCGGTCAGGAAGCTCTGGAAATCGCCGACCGCGCCGTCCTGCAGGCGCGCCCATTTGCAATGGGTGCCGGGCATGCAGACCAGACCGCGATGCCCTGTCAGGGCAAGGCCCAGAAGCTGCGTCTCCTCTCCGCGCATGACATCGGCCCGGGCGGGGTCGCGCCGCGCAAGGCCGGGCAGGATGCGGATGTCGCGTCCGCCCGCCTGGTCGGGGGACAGGCGCAGGGCCTGTGCCGCAAGGGCGGAAACCGGGGCCGGCAGGTCGGCATAGGGTGCTTCGGCCCAACCCTGCCGCGCGCCCGCCATGCCGCAGATCAGCACCGGCCATCCGCCGGGCGCCCCGGCGCGTTCCAGATGCGCGGCAAGGACCGGCGCAAAGCCCGCCGCGACGCAATGGGCCATGCCCTCGGGGCCGCGGGACCGGCCCAGGATGGCGCCGTCGGCGGCCATGACCCAGAGCCGGAAGCTGGAGGTGCCCCAATCGACCGCGACCACCCCGCTCATGCGTGCTGCCTGACGCTCAGGCCGCCATCCACCGTCAGGCAGGTGGCGGTCATGAAGGGGCATTCGTCGGAAATCATGAACACCGCCGCGCGGGCGATTTCCTCGGGCGTGGCGATGCGGCCCTGCGGATGCAGCACCATGGTTTTCGCCCGCGCCGCCTCGGGATCGGGATGTGCGGCCCACCAGTCCAGCACCTTTTGCGTTGCGACATAGCCCGGCGCCAGCGCGTTCACCCGCACGCCTTGCGCGGCATATTCCAGCGCCAGCGATTTCGTCAGCCCCAGGAGCGCGTGTTTCACCACCGGATAGGGAAAGGTTTCGGGAATGATGGTAAAAGCATGGGTCGAGGCGATGTTCAGGATGACCCCATGCCGACCCGCGATCATCCCCGGCAGCACCGCCCGCGCGCAGGCCCAGGCGCCTTCCAGGTTGATCGAGAATGCGCGCCGCCATTCGCTGTCCGGCGTCTCCAGGGGCTTGTGAAAGACATTCACCCCGGCATTGTTCACCAGCCCGTCAAGGCTGCGGCCCGCCCGCGCCGCCGCATCGGCAAAGACCTTGGCCACCCGGGCCGCATCGGCGATATCGGCCTGTGCGTGAAGGATGCGCCCGCCGGCTGCGGCTTGCAGATCGGCCACCGCCGCCGCCAGCGACTGCGCGTCCAGATCGACCAGGAACAGATCCGCGCCCTCGCGGCGGCAATCGGCGGCAATCGCCCGGCCGATACCCTGCGCCGCCCCGGTCACCGCGATGAAACGCCCTTGCAGCCTGCCTGTCATCGTCACCACTCCGCCACCGAGCCGTCTTCGTGGCGCCAGACCGGATTGCGCCAGCGATGGCCGGTCTTGGCGGCCTCGATCACGGCCTGCTCATCCACGTCGATGCCCAGCCCCACGCCCTGCGGGATGGCCACCATCCCGTCGGCATAGGCAAAGACATCCGGATCCACCAGGTAATCCAGCAGGTCCCGGCCCGGCCCGTTATAGTGGATGCCAAGGCTCTGTTCCTGGATGAAGGCATTGTGGCTGACCGCATCCACCTGCAGGCAGGCCGCCAGCGCGATGGGACCAAGTGGGCAATGCGGCGCCAGCGCGACATCATAAGCCTCGGCCATCGCGGCAATCTTGCGGCATTCGGTGATGCCGCCCGCATGGGAAAGGTCGGGCTGGACGATATCGACCACCCGGCTTTCCAGCACATGGCGGAAATCCCAGCGGGAATAAAGCCGCTCGCCCAGGGCGATGGGCGTGGACGAGCTTTTGGCGATCTCGCCGATGGCATCCAGGTGCTCCGAAAGCAGGGGCTCCTCGATGAACATCAGGCGAAACGGTTCCAGCTCGCGGATCAGGGCCTTGGCCATGGGGCGATGCACCCGGCCGTGGAAATCGACCCCCAGGCCGATATGCGGTCCCACCGCCGCCCGGACGGCGGCGATCGTCTCGACGACCGCGTCGATCCTGGCGTGGCTGTCCACGATCTGCAACTCTTCGGTGCCGTTCATCTTCAGCGCCCGAAAGCCGCGCGCCACCGCCTGTTGCGCCGCCTCGGCCACATCCGACGGCCGGTCGCCGCCCACCCAGGAATAGACCTTGATCCGGTCGCGGCAAGGGCCGCCCAGCAGCTGATGCACCGGCTGGCCATAGGCGCGGCCCTTGATGTCCCACAAGGCCTGGTCGATGCCGGCGATCGCGCTCATCAGGATCGGGCCGCCGCGATAGAAACCGCCGCGATACATGACCTGCCAGTGATCCTCGATCTTCAGCGGATCCTGCCCGATCAGATAATCGGCCAGTTCCTGCACGGCGGCGTCAACGGTATGGGCGCGCCCTTCGACCACAGGCTCGCCCCAGCCGGCGACGCCCTCGTCGGTTTCGATCTTCAGAAAGCACCAGCGCGGCGGCACGATAAAGGTTTTCAGGGCGGTGATCTTCAAGACGGGTCTCCGGCAGCAGAGAGGGAACAGGGTGCAAGGGTCATCCCACCGGCGAGGCTTTCGCCGGGGGCCAGCGGCACAAGGCCGCCAAGATCGGGCATGGACAGCCCGTCGGGCAGATGGCTCATCGGCTCGAAGGCAAAGAAGGCGTCCCCCGCCGGCTGATACAGCTGATAGCAGCCAAAGATCGGATCGGCGGTCATGGTCAGGCTGCAATCGGGCCAGTCGAGGTGTGCCACGCCCGTCCAGCCGTCGAAAGCGTTGTTGATCCAGCGCGCCGGCAGCGGGCGCGGGGCGCGGAAATCCAGATCCTCCGGCAATGTCCGACGCTCGGCGGGCAGATGGTCGGCGCCTTCGGTCCAGAAGCCCCGAGCCGGCGCGGTCAGGCAGGCGCCGGCCGCAACGAAGGAATGCCAGCCGATGCCGAAGGGCAGCACGGCATCGCCGGTATTGGTCAGCGACAGATCCATCCGCAGGCCATCCGCCGCAAGAGCGAAGGTCTGGACGGCCGTATAGCGATGCGGCAGGTTCGAGCCGTCATGGCGATGGACCAGCCGGGCAAAGGTCCGATCCGTCGCGACCACGGTCCAGTCGGCCAGCCAGCCCATGCCATGCAGGTGCAAGGGTTCGGGCAGCGCGTTCGGCGCCACCTCATGGACCCGGCCGCCAAAGGCAAGCCGGTTGTCGCGGATCCGGTTGCCCAGCGGCAGCAGCGGAAAGCAGGCGCTGTCTCCGGGCGCAGCTGCTTCGGCCGCCGGGCGCAGCAGCGGCCGGTCGCGCAGGCGGAAATCAAGGATCACCCCGCCCCGGCATCCCAGCCGCAACGACAGATCGCCCGCCCTCAACGTGATGGTTCCGCCCATGGCCCGGCCCCTCAGCGCCGGCTGCCGCTGGAGAAGCGCAGATTGTCCAGCAGCACGGCGAACAACAGGATCACGCCGCGCACGACATATTGATAGAAGGCCTGGATGTTCAGCAGGTTCATCACGTTTTCCGCGATGCCAAGGATCATCACCCCCACGATCACCCCGGTCATCGTGGCGCGCCCCCCAGCCAGCGACACCCCGCCCAGCACGCAGGCCGAAATCGCCGAGAGTTCCAGCCCGGTTGCCGCATTCGGCTGGCCCGAGGTGATGCGCGATGCCAGCAGCACGCCCGCGATGGCGCACATCACACCCTGGATGGTAAAGATGGCGACGCGCGTCCATGCCACCTTGACCCCGGCCAGACGCGCCGCATCCGGGTTGCCGCCGATGGCCAGCGCGTTGCGGCCAAAGACGGTGCGGTTCAGCACCACGCCGAAGACGACGAAGGCCAGCGCCAGCACGATGATGGGGGTCGGGATGCCAAAGACCTTCGACAGCGCGATATTGTAGAAGGCGGGCTCCTTGACGCCGACGGCGCGCCCGTCCGAGATGATCAGGCCGAAGCCGCGCACCAGCTGCATCGTGGCCAGCGTGGTGATCAGGGCATTGATGCCGATCTTGGCGATGATCACGCCATTGATCATGCCCACCGCGGCCCCGGCGGCAATCGCCCCCAGGATCCCCAGCGGGATGGACCCGGTGGCATTCGTCACCATCACCGCCATCATGCCGGCAAAGGCCACGATCGAGCCGACCGAAAGATCGAAGTCGCGCGTTGCAAGGCACAGCATCATGGAACAGGCTACCAGCCCCACCGTCACCACTGCCTGCAACAATCCGATGACGTTGCGGGTGGACAGGAAATTCGGCACCAGGACCGATACCAGCACCAGGGCGATGGCGAAGATCACCAAAAGTCCCTGCTCGCCCAGCAGGATTTTCTTCAGCGTCGTAGTCATGGATTGCTCTCCGGGGCCTTCAGGCGGCGGTGGAATGGTCCTGCCCATCGGGCAGCGCGGCGGCCAGCAGGGCCTGCTCGGCAAAGGTGTCGCGGGTGAATTCGGCGCGGATCCGGTGCTGGCACATCACCAGCACCCGGTCGCAGATCCCCATCACCTCGGGCAGTTCGGAGGAGACGACGAGAATCGTCATCCCCTGCTCGGCCAGCTTGTAAAGCAGGTCGTAGATTTCGGATTTCGCCCCGACATCAATGCCCCTGGTCGGTTCGTCCACGATCAGCACGCGGATCTCGGCTTCGGCCAGCCAACGGCCCAGGATCACTTTCTGCTGGTTGCCGCCGGACAGGTTGACGATATCCTGGAAACGCGAGGGCGTGCGCACGCGCAGTTGCCGGATCTGTTCCTCGGCCACCGCTGCCTCGCGCATGGGGCGCAGGAACCCGCCCCTCGACCACAGACGGCGGGCCGAAATGGTGATGTTTTCCTCGATCGACCGGCCATTGAGGATGCCGTCATGCTTGCGATCCTCGGAACAATAGCCGATCCCGCGCCGGATGGATCGGCGCGGATCGGTGACGCTGTAGCTTTCGCCCTCCAGCGTCACCGATCCCGCACGGGCGGCATCGGCACCATAGATTAGCCGCATCAACTCGGACCGGCCCGCTCCGATCAGCCCGAAGAAACCAAGGATCTCGCCCTTGCGCGCCGTGAAGCTGCCCGGAACGGAGAGCCGGTCACCGACCAGCCCCCTGACCTCAAGCCGGGTTTCCCCCAGCGGACGGCCTCGCCAGTTCCAGATATCGGCAATCTCGCGCCCGACCATCTCGGACACGACCTGCGCCCGCGTCACCCCCTGCAGCGTATCGTGATGCGCGGCCAGCCTGCCATCCCGCAGAACGGTCATGGAATCGCAAAGCTGGAATATCTCGTCCATCCGGTGCGAGACGTAAAGGATCACCGTTCCCTGCGCCTTCAGCCGGGCGATCATGCGAAACAGCACCTCGCTCTCGCGCGAGGACAGCGATGAGGTCGGCTCATCCAATGCGATCACACGGGCCTTCGCCATGGCGGCTTTCGCCACCTCGACCATCTGGCGCGCGCCCAGGGGCAGCGCGGCCACACGGGCGCCCGCATCGACATCGATCCCGTAGTCATCCAGCACCGCCTGCACAGCGGCAATCATCCGGCGGCGCGACACGAAGCCCGCGCGCGAGGGAAAGCGGCCAAGGCACAGATTTTCGGCCACCGTCAGATCGGGCACCAGCTGCAATTCCTGATGCACCACCATCACGCCATTGTCCGAGGCATCGCGGACCGAGGCAAAGCACTGTTCCGCCCCGTCGATCACGATTGCGCCCGCATTGGCCTGCTGATCCCCCGAAAGAATGCGGATCAGCGTGGATTTGCCTGCGCCATTCTCGCCCATCAGCCCGTGGACCGCGCCGCGCCGGACGCCGAAGCTGACATCCTCCAGCGCCTTTACGCCGGGATAGATCTTGGTGATGCCGCGATATTCAAAGAAATAGCTCATGGTTCCGCCCGAAGCTGACGCGGGGAAAGAGGCGGGCCGGCCCCAGGCGCCGGCCCCGGCAGGGCGTCAGTTGACGCCCAAATCGACCAGCACCTGCTGGTAGTCGTCGCGTTTGGCCAGCGCACCCGCGGTCAGGATCAGCTTTTCCGGCACGATGCCGTTGGCGATCCATTCATACATGTTCATCGCCGTTTCATAGCCATGCCGCTTGGGCGAGATCACCACCGTGCCGAAAAAGCCGGTCGCATCCGGCTTTTCGAACTCGTTGATGGCCGAAGCGGCGCCGCCGATGCCGACCCCGATCATGTCGGCGGCCGAAACGCCCGCGCTTTCCGCCGCGCGCACCGCACCCAGCACCGCCTCGTCATTCAGGCCGAAGGCGATCCAGTGCTTCACTTCGGGATGCTGGTTCAGCACCACGGTCGCCGCATTCAGCGCCGCTTCGGTATCGGTGCGGGTCTGCGGGGCGTCATGGATATTGGCCTCGGGAAAGCCCGCCGCCAGCAACGCATCCACCGCGCCGCCGGTACGGTCCACGGCGGTCGGCAACTGGTCGTAGGAAATTTTCAGCGCCCCGACCTCGGCCATGTCCCAGCCGCGCGCCGCGATCTCGGCCGCCAGCGCCCCGCCGACGGCCTCGCCGATCTTGCGGGCCGAGATGCCCATATGGACGACATCCTCGATTTCCGCGCCCGAGGCATCCACCAGACGATCATCGACCGTCATCAGCTTCAGCCCGGCCGCCTCGGCCCGCGCGACGATCGCCGGCCCAAGGTTCACGTCCGGGGTGCAGACGATGAAGCCCTGCGCGCCCTGGGCCGCCAGATTGTCGATGGCCGCCATCAGCTGCTCGCCATCGGCGGCGCCGATCTTGACCACCTTGAAGCCCTTTTCGGCCCCTGCCTGATCCGCGAATTTCCATTCGTCCTGGAACCACGGCTCTTCCGGCTGTTTGACGACAAAACCGATCTTCACATCCTCGGCCATGGCCGAGGTCGCCAGGCCGGCAATAGTGCTCAGCCCCAGGCCGGCAGCCAGGGCGACGGAATTCAGGAAACGCATGAGTCCTCCCACGGATCAGTGTCTATGTGACTCGTGCAGAATAACTAAAATATCAGTGCAGTCAATTCTGTAGTATGATGATTAAAATCTCTGGCCATACCTGGACGAATCATGTTCTCTTGTCGCGAGTTAACGTGCATCCGGCGGGCCGGGTGCCGCAGCGATGAACGGAAACAGGATGCAGGCCAGCCGCCAGAAACGCCCGCGTGTGCGCAGCGACATTCAGGCCGATCTGGCCCGGATGATCGCCTCTGGCGCGGTCTTGCCGGGTCAGAACCTGCCTTCCGAGGCCGAATTGTCGCTGCGGTTCGGCGTGTCGCGCACCGTGGTGCGCGAGGCGATCAAGGGGCTGGAGGCAAAATACCTCGTCCGCTCGCGCCCCCGTGTCGGCACGATCGTCCTGCCGCGCGAAGATTGGGCGCTGCTCGATGCCGAGGTCCTAGGCTGGGTGGCGGATTACCTGGATGTGGCGCAATTCGCCGATGCGGTTCTGGAAGCGCGGCGCGCGATCGAACCGGCCGCCGCCGAGCTGGCCTGCAGCCGCGCCAGCCTGGCCGATCTGGCCGAGGTGGAACGTGCGCTGGACGCAATGGCCGCCGCCGGGGGCGACCCGGATTCCTTTACCCAAGCCGATCTGGCCTTTCACGAGGCGCTGCTGCGGGCCAGCCACAACCCGGTCTTCCTGCAGTTCATCCATTCGATCCGGGCCGGGCTGAACCTGATGCTGCTGGCCTCGAACAAGTCGGTGGACGACTATTCCCGCACCGTCTCGACGCATCGCACCCTGCTCGACGCCCTTGTGGCACGGGACAGGAGCCGCGCACGCGATGCCAGCCTGATGCTGCTGCAGCACGCGACGGACGACCTGGCGAAACTGAAGACATCCTGCTCCGGGTGAAAAGGACGCGATCATCGTCAGCCGGAAAGCCCGCTGACGATATCGCAACCCGTTCCTGCGTGAACAGCACCCGCAGCCGCGACTTCACGTCCCGAAGCTCCAGCGTTTCCTCTACAGGCAATCCCGACATCCATGGCCCCATCCAAATCATGGCAACCAATTGATTCATAAATCGGATCAAACCGCAGCTGCAATGCTAGGCCAGCCGGCCCAGCTCTTCGGCTGCAGCGCGCAGGGCCGGCAGGTGCTTCAACCCCTCAGCTAGCGTCAAGCGTTGCAATGGCGCATGAAAAGACATCGTTGCCAGCAGCTTGCCCGCACTGTCCAGCACTGGTACCGCGACAGCGATCATGCCGGGCACAAACTCCTCGGAATCCGTCGAATAACCCTGCTCGCGAATGCGCGCCACCTCGGCCAGCAGCGCGTCTGGCGTGGTCAGGGTCTGCGGCGTATAAGCCCGCAATTCGGCACGTTTCAGATAGCGCTCCAGCACCGGATCGGGCATCATTGACAGGCAAAGCTTGCCCGCAGAGGTGGCATGCAACGGTACGCGTGAGCCGGCATGTAGCTGGATGCGCAGCGGCCATTGCGTTTCGACCCGATCGACATAGATCATGGCATCGCCGTCCGGCATGGCAAGGTTGCAGGTCTCGCCCAACTGCGCGTTTAGTCGAATCAGCACGTCCCGCTGCGGCAGGCCCTGATACCAGAAGCGCATCACCCCAACCATCATCTCGCGTAGCCGCGGGCCCGGCTGATAGCTTCGCCCGTCCAGATGCCGGGTCAGAAATCCCTCCGCCTCCAAATTGCTGACGAGCCGATGGATGGTCGGCACCGGCAGGTTCAGCGAGGCATTGATCTCGGTCGCGGTCAGGGGGCGACCCTCCAACACAAGAGACTGTATTATATGAAGATTCCGATAACTGGGAGGAAGTTGCCCCTTACCCCGGCTGCTTTGCTTCATGCGGTTCGCCTCACTGCTTTCGCGCCAGCTTACATCACCGCGGCGGTGGGTCCAATCTGCCGAGGTCAGGACGTTTTTCTAAAAAATGAGAGTATAACTATCAAAATACTTTGACGCTGATGGGTGCTTCATGCATCCTGCCCGCATCGGTGAAGAGGAGTCACCGGTGACACAGCGCGAAAATTGCAAGCCACGTCACAGCATCAGGGAGGATGTCATGGTGGTAACAACCTTAGGCGCCAGCTTAGGCGGCGCCCGGGAAAACGATGTCAGAAGGGTCGTGTTCGCCAGCCTCGTGGGCTCGACCATCGAATGGTATGACTTCTTCCTTTACGGTGTCGTCGCCGGCATCGTCTTCAACAAGCTATATTTTCCGATGCACGATCCGACGATCTCGGTGCTTCTGGCCTATGCTACCTTCGCGGTGGGCTTCGTGGCGCGACCGCTGGGAGGGGTGATCTTCGGCCATTTCGGCGATCGCATCGGGCGCAAGACCATGCTGGTCATCACCTTGCTGCTGATGGGCGGAGCAACGGTGCTCATCGGGCTTTTGCCGACCTATGACCAAATCGGCATCCTGGCACCGATCCTGCTTTTGCTGCTGCGTGTGGCGCAGGGCATCGGGATCGGCGGCGAATGGGGAGGGGCCGTGCTGATGGCCTATGAATTCGCGCCCGAGAGCAAGCGCGGCTTTTATGCCTCAATCCCGCAAATCGGCTTGTCGCTGGGCCTGTTCATGGCCTCAGGGGTGATGGCGCTCCTGACCATGATGCCGGACGCACAGTTCATGGCTTGGGGCTGGCGCGCAGCTTTCGTCGCCTCGATCATCCTGGTGGTGCTGGGAACCTGGATCCGCAGTAACATCGGCGAAAGCCCCGAATTCAAGAAGGCAAAGGCCGAATCCCGGGCCCGCGACCAGGGGCTGCCCTTCATGGACATGCTCAAGCGCTACCCAGGCAACGTCGTCCTTGGCATGGGCGCGCGCTATATCGACGGCGTGTTCTTCAATGTCTTCGCGGTTTTCTCTATCCTCTACCTCACAAAATATGTCGGGCTGGAAAGGACCTTCGCGCTGTGGACGGTCTGCAGCGCGGCCATCGTCATGGTGTTCTGCATCCCGCTCTTTGGGCGGCTCTCGGATCGGATCGGACGGCCGCGCATCTATGCCGTCGGCTCGTTGCTTCTGGCGCTCAGCGTCTTCCCGGCCTTCTGGCTTATGTCATCGGGTAATCCTGTTCTCGTGGTATTGGGCATCGCGCTGCCCTTCGGTGTCGTTTACCCGATGTGCTATGGTCCCGAGGCGGCGCTCTTCGCAGATCTCTTCGATCCCAGTGTTCGCTATACCGGTGTGTCCTTCGTCTATCAGTTCTCGGGCATCTTTGCTTCGGGGATCACGCCGATGATTGCCACGGCGCTGATGGCCGCCAACGACAACGACCCGTTCTGGCTCTGCGCCTATGTCGCCTTCGCCGCGCTGGTGTCTTTCGTGAGTGCCGTGCTGATCGGCCGCCGCGCCCGAGCGTAAGCCTTTGTCGGGCGGCTCGCCCGCCCGATCCCCCCTGCCAAAGGATGCCAATATGAGCCAAGTCCCTGAATTGGCCGACTTCGTCGTCGTCGGCGCTGGATCGGCCGGCTGTGTCGTTGCGAACCATCTGTCCGCCGACCCTGCCATCCGCGTTATCCTGCTTGAGGCTGGCAATCGCGACTCGAGCCCCTGGATCCATATCCCGGTCGGTTATTTCCGCACCATGCACAACCCGGATTTCGACTGGTGCTACGAAACCGAGGCCGATCCGGGGCTGAACGGTCGTTCGCTGCACTGGCCACGTGGTAAGGTGTTGGGTGGCTCGTCCTCGCTGAACGGGCTGCTCTATGTTCGCGGTCAGCGCCAGGATTACGACCACTGGGCACAGATGGGCAATGAGGGCTGGTCCTGGCCCCAGGTCGGTCCGCTATTCGAAGAACTCGAAACCTTTCAACGCGGCACCGGCGAAGGGCGTGGCATGCATGGCCCCCTGCAGGTCTCCGACCCGCGGCTGCGCCGCAAGATCTGTGAACTGTGGATCGAGGCGGCCAAGGAGAACGGCTATCCCTACAATCCCGACTACAACGGCCCGGTGCAGGAAGGCGTCGGGCACTATCAACTGACGGTGGACAAGGGCCGGCGCTGTTCCTCGGCCGCGGCCTTCCTCAGGCCGATCCGAGGCCGGAAAAACCTGCGGGTGGTGACCAACGCCCGGGTTGACCGCGTGGTGATCGAACACGGCCGGGCCACCGGGGTCGATATCCGTCGCCCCGATGGCAGCCGCCAGGTGATCAGCGCCGCGCGCGAAGTGATCCTCTGCGCCGGTGCCATCGGTTCACCGCAGCTTCTTATGCTGTCGGGTATCGGCGATCAGGTTCATCTGCGCGATCATGGCATCGCGGTCCACCATCATGCACCCGAGGTTGGCCGCAACCTGCAAGACCACCTGCAAGCCCGACTGGTATTCAAATGCCGCGAGACGACGCTGAACGACGAAGTGCGCAGCTTGGTCAACAAGGCCAGGATCGGCCTGGAATACGCATTGTTCCGCAGCGGTCCGATGACCATGGCAGCCAGCCTGGTCTTCGGCTTCATGCGTACCCGGCCCGGGCTTGAGACACCCGATATCCAGTTCCACATCCAGCCTTGGTCGGCCGACAGCCCCGGCGAGGGCGTGCATCCCTTTTCTGCCTTCACGCAATCGGTTTGTCAGTTGCGCCCCGAGAGCCGCGGCACCATCACGCTGGCCTCGGCCGACCCGATGCATGCGCCGCTGATCCATCCGAACTACCTTGCAACCCAGGCCGATCGCGACACGCTCGTCGCCGGCATCGAAATCGCCCGCAAGATTGCCCGTACCGAGCCGCTGAAATCGGCGATCTCGCAGGAGTTCCGCCCCGCGGCCGATGTGCAGGGCTATGACGAGATCCTCGATTGGGCACGGATGAATTCCACCACGATCTACCATCCGACCGGCACCTGTCGCATGGGGCCGGATCCCGGCGCGGTGGTCGATCCGCGCCTGCGGGTGCGTGGTGTCGCCGGCCTGCGAGTCGCCGACTGCTCGATCATGCCCGAGATTGTCTCGGGCAATACCAACGGCCCGGCCATGATGATCGGTGCCAAGCTCGCCCGCATGGTGCTGGAAGACCATCGCACCGGGTCTGTCGAAGAAGCTGCCTGAAAATAAAGGACTATTTTTATGCGAATGACGACTGAGGAATCGTTTGTGAAGGTTTTGCAGGCGCATGGGATTGAGCATGCGTTCGGGATCATCGGTTCGGCGATGATGCCGGTTTCGGACCTGTTTCCGCGTGCGGGGATCAGGTTCTGGGACTGCGCGCACGAGACGAATGCCGGGATGATGGCGGACGGGTTCACGCGCTCGACCGGGCGGATGTCGATGGTGATCGCGCAGAACGGCCCCGGGGTGACCGGCTTTGTGACGCCGGTGAAGACCGCCTACTGGAACCATACGCCGCTGCTTGTGGTGACGCCGCAGGCGGCGAACCGGACCATCGGCCAGGGCGGTTTCCAGGAGATGGAGCAGATGCGCATCTTCGCCGATTGCGTCTGCTACCAGGAGGAGGTGCGCGACGCCTCGCGCATCCCCGAGGTCTTGAACCGGGTGATCATGCAGGCCTGGCGCAACTCGGCGCCGGCGCAGATCAACATTCCGCGCGATTTCTGGACCCAGGTGATCGACGTGGATCTGCCGCAGGTGGTGCATTTCGAGCGGCCCTCGGGCGGCGACGAGGCGGTGGCCGAGGCGGCGCGTCTGCTGTCGGCGGCGCGGTTCCCGGTGATCCTGTCGGGCGCCGGCGTGGTGCTGTCGGGCGCGATCGCGGACCTGGTCAGGCTGGCCGAGCGGCTGGATGCGCCGGTCTGCTCGAACTACCAGCACAATGACAGCTTCCCCGGCTCGCACCCGCTGGCCATGGGCCCCTTGGGCTATAACGGCTCGAAGGCGGCAATGGAGATCATCGCCCGGGCCGATGTGGTGCTGGCGCTGGGCACGCGGCTCAATCCCTTCTCGACCCTGCCGGGCTATGGCATCGACTACTGGCCCAGGGAGGCGAAGATCATCCAGGTCGACATCAATGCCGACCGCATCGGGCTGACCAAGAAGGTGACGGTGGGCATCCAGGGCGACGCGGCCAAGGTGGCGCGCGGGATCCTGGGGCAGCTGGCGCCGGGCGCCGGCGATGCCGGGCGGACGGAGCGCCGCGACCTGGTCGCGCAGACGAAATCCCGCTGGGCACAGGAACTGTCGAGCCTCGACCACGAGGAGGACGATCCCGGCACCGAATGGAACGCGCAGGCGCGGGTCCGCGATGCCGGGCTGATGAGCCCGCGCCAGGCCTGGCGGGCGATCATGCAGGCGGTGCCGAGAGAGGCGATCATCAGTTCGGACATCGGCAACAACTGCGCCATCGGCAATGCCTATCCGAGCTTCGAGGCCGGGCGGAAATACCTGGCGCCGGGGCTGTTCGGTCCCTGCGGCTACGGCTTTCCGGCGATCCTGGGGGCCAAGATCGGCAATCCCGGCGTGCCGGTGATCGGCTTTGCCGGCGACGGGGCCTTCGGCATCTCGATGAACGAGATGACGGCCTGCGGCCGCGACGACTGGCCGGCGGTGAGCATGGTGATCTTCCGCAACTACCAATGGGGGGCGGAGAAGCGCAACACGACGCTGTGGTACGACAACAACTTCGTCGGCACGGAGCTCGACCGCGACACATCCTATGCCAGGATCGCCGAGGCCTGCGGGCTCACCGGCGTGCAGGTGCGCAGCCAGCAGGAACTGACCCAGGCGCTGCATGAGGCGGTCGAGCGGCAGATGAAGAACCGCGAGACCACCTTCATCGAGGTTGTGCTGAACCAGGAACTGGGCGAGCCCTTCCGCCGCGACGCGATGAAGAAGCCGGTGGTGGTGGCCGGCATCGATCCCGCCGACATGCGCCCGCAAAAGGGTGCCGCCTGAGCCCGGCCCGGCGCCCGAGGCCGGGCCGGGCAGCCTGCCCGCAGGAGAAGACGGATGACCCCGCCTGTCGCGCATCCCACCGCCTGTCCGGGCCGGGCCGATGCGTTGCACCCGAGCCCTGCCCGCCCTCGCCGGATCCACACTCGCCGCCGACGGCGCGCAGTTCCCGTCCGGACATTCCCGGGGGGAGCCCGCAGGGGACGGGAGACGGAGGACGGGAGACGGAGGACGGGGACGGCGCCCCCCGCATGCCCTGCATCCTGCGCCCGGCGCGACGCATCCCGCATCACCCGTCCCGGGCCGCCGCCCCGCAACGTCAACCCGCGAAAGGTTCCGGCCATGAAACTGCTCGACCGTCTCCACCATGCCGCCCGCGCCCGGCCGCGCCACATCATCCTGCCCGAGGGCGGCGATCCGCGCGTGGCCGAGGCGGCGCGCGTGATCACCGAACAGGGCCTGGCGCGGATTACGCTGATGGACGGCCCCGACCTGCCGGGCATCGCCGTGCTGCACCCGGCCGAGGCGGGCGATCTGGACGAACTTGCCGATCACTGGCACCGGATGCGGGCCGACCGGGGCATGACCGGCGAACGCGCCCGTGCCGAGATGCGCGACCCGATCCGCCAGGCGGCGATGCGGGTCCGGCTGGGCCAGGCCGACGGCACCGTCGGCGGGGCGGTCGCGACCACCGCCGAGACTGTCCGCGCGGCGCTCCAGGTCATCGGGCGGGCGCCCGACACGGCGATCGTCTCGAGCTTTTTCCTGATGCTGTCCTGCGACGGCGCGGCGCCGTTCCGGGGCGGCATGATCTTCGCTGATTGCGGCCTCGTCATCCAGCCCGACGCCGCCGAGCTTGCCGCCATCGCCCGCTCGGCCGCCCGCTCCTGCCGGCAGCTTCTGGACCAGACCCCGCGGGTCGCCCTGCTCAGCTTCTCGACCGCCGGCTCGGCCGATCACGAAAGCCTCGGCCGGATCCGCGAGGCGCTGGCGTTGATCCGCGCCGCCGAGCCCGATCTCGAGGTCGATGGCGAACTTCAGTTCGACGCCGCCTTCGACGATGCCATCCGCGCCCGAAAGGCCCCCGGCAGCAGCCTCTCGGCCCGCCCCAACGTCTTCATCTTTCCCGACCTCGCCTCGGGGAATATCGGCTACAAGATCGCGCAGAGGCTCGGGGGCCTCACCGCCATCGGCCCCATCCTGCAGGGCCTCAGAAAACCCGCAAACGACCTGTCGAGAGGTGCGAATACCAATGAGATCGTAAATGCCGCAGTCATCACGAGCCTGACCGCCCGATGAACGACACCGCCATCATGCCGCCACCCCTGGCGAGCGGAGCGGCCGGCGGAGCGCCAACGGCCTTGGCGGCATCGGAACCGCACCGATACACTTGG
>Ga0164243_10006465_pt1 | contig 17739 bp, 14 predicted proteins | sample OricompcompostOP_FD_108781 | JGI IMG/M metagenome (GOLD analysis project Ga0164243, IMG submission 108781) | Organic Plus compost microbial communities from Emeryville, California, USA - Original compost - Organic plus compost (OP) | ecosystem: Engineered > Solid waste > Mixed feedstock >... | reverse complement strand
GCCGCCGATCATGCAGCGTTTGCCGATCACCGCGCTGCCGGAAATTCCGGCACAGCCGGCGATGGCGGTGTGATCGCCGATGCGCACGTTGTGGCCGATCTGGATCTGGTTATCCATCTTCACACCGTCGCCGATGACGGTGTCGTCGATGGCGCCGCGGTCGATGGTGGTGCTGGCGCCGATCTCAACATCGTTGCCGACGCGCACCGTGCCCACCTGCGGAACCTTCAGCCACTCGCCCTGATCCGGCGCGAGACCGAAGCCGTCGGCGCCGATCACCGCGCTCGGATGCAACAGGCAGCGATCGCCGATGATGACGCCCTGACACAAAGTCACATTGGCCGTGAGCCGCGTGTCATTGCCGATCGTGACATCGTCCATGATCACGCAGCCCGGTCCGATCACCGTGCGTGCGCCGATCTTCACTCTCGCACCGATGACCGCGTGCGGACCGATCGATGCGCTGGGATCGATCTGTGCCGAGTCGTCGACGACTGCCGTGGCATGTCGTCCGGGCGGCGCGGCCGGCGGCGGATATAACAAAGCCGCGATGCGCGCGTACATCGCATACGGATTCTTCGCTAGCAGCGCGTTCGTCGGACACGCGTCGGCCAGTTTCGGATCGAGCACGACCACGCCGGCCTTGCTCTGCTGCAAATAACGGCGATAGCGCGGGTTGGCCACGAACGCCACGGACGCGGCATCCGCGTTCTCCAACGCAGCGACCCGCGACACGCGCAGGTCAGGATCACCTTTGAGAATGCAGCCAAAGCGGACGGCGAGCTCGCCCAGGCTGAGGCCGGGCTGCGCGGACATCGCCGTCGCCCGGCTCAGCGGCGCAACCCGGAATGGAGGTGCGCGCTCATGGCGTTACTGCTTGGCCGGCGGAGTGGCGGCCTTGGCGGGCGGCGTCGCCGGCTTCACGCCGCTGGTCTTGGCGCGAGCCTGCAGGGCGGTCAGCACCTGCGGGGTGATATCGAGGGATTCGTTGACGAACAGCACGCCATCGCCGACCACCAGGTCATAGCCGGAGGAACGAGCGTAGCTCTGCACTTCCTGCAGCAGGGCCTTCTGCAGCTTGCCCAGCTCCTCGTTACGGCGCACGTTCAGGTCTTCGACGTACTCGTTCTGTTTGCGGGCCAGATCGCGCTGACCTTCGCGCAGCTCCTTCTCGGCGTTGCGACGCTCGTTCTCGGCCATCACCGCGCCGTCACGCTGCAGCTTCTCTTCCTTGGCCTTCAGGTCTTTCTGCTGAGCGGCCATCTCGCGCTGACGCGGCGAGAACTCGTCCTGCAGGGCCTGCATGGCGCCTTTCGCCTGCGGGGCCTCTTCCAGCAGCCGCGGCACGTTGACCACGGCGATCTTCAGCTGCGTCTGGGCGCCAGCGACCGGTGCGAACAACGCCACCGACAGTGCCAGCGGAGCAAGCAGAACAGCAGGAATGCTCAAACGTGCCATGTATCCAACCTCAGATATGTCGTTATCGTCCAAACCATCATCAAGTCAACGCCACCCCGGGTACATGGAGGTACCCCGACGCTGCGGCGGGCGAGCGGCAGAGGTCATGCCTTTTGCCGTCTCGCCACGAGGGTCGTGGCAGGATGCCCGATCCCGAGTGTTCGATCAGAACGCCTGGCCGATCGAGAACTGGAAGCCTTCCGTCTCGTCGCCCCAGCGGCCGTCGGTGTCGCCACTGAACTTCTTGAGCGGCACCGCGTAGCTGAAGCGGAACACGCCCAGCGGTGCCAGCCACTGCACGGCCACACCGGCGGATTGCCGGAGCTGATCATAACTGAACCCGTAGTCCACCGGGGTCACCTGATCGGGCCCGAAGAACTTGACGTTCTGGTTCGAGAATATGTTACCGATGTCGTAGAACAGGCTGAACCGGGCGCTGTTACGCCACTTTTCCGGCATCGGCAGCAGCAACTCCGTCTGCGCGATGGTCTTGATATTGCCACCGTACGGCCGGCCGAAGTTGTCCTTGGGCCCCAGGCGGCTCTCGCGGAAGCCGCGCACCGAGTCCGGGCCGCCGCCGAAATACTGGCGGTACGGGGGCAGCGCCGTGGTGTCGCCCAGCGCCTCGCCGTACGCCAGCTCGACGTTGAACATCAGCGTCAGGCTGCGCCAGATGGGCACGAATTGCAGGTAATCGTACGACGCAGTCCAGAACTCGACGTCGCTGCCCGGCACGGTGTAACCGATGTTGAAACGGTGGCGCGCGCCACGGTCCGCGAAGATCGCGCGGTTGCGCGAGTCATAACGCCAGCCGAGGTTCAGCTCGAGCGTGTCGAAATCGCTGCTGTACAGGAAGTAATCGCCCTGGCTGACGCCCGGCGCGCAAACCCCGTCACTGAACACATCCACGCAGCGCGTGCGCGAATTGCCGTTCGAACGCACCCAGTCGGTCGCCTGCACAGCGCTGCCGCCCTGGCTGGTCACCAGCTCCGCGCGCTGTCCCGACAGACCCACGCCGAGATATTGATACTCGGTGATCGGCCAGTCGTAGTTGATGCCGAGCGTGATCGTGGTCGTGTCGAAGTCCGAAGTCGCCGACGTGAACTGAGTCACGTCGCGATAGCCCGCCGAAATCGTCCGCTGCACTTCGTCGATGGTGGTGTAACGATCGGTGTGCGAGAAGCTGAACGCCTTGGCGTAGCGGCCGGAGTTGATTTCCATGGCGATACGGTTGCCCGTGCCCATGAAGTTCGAATGCACGAAGTTGCCGTTCAGGATGATGGACTGCGACTCGGAGTAGCCGATGCCGCCGCCGAACTGACCGGGCAGGCCCTCCTCGATCTGGAAATCCACGTCCACCAGGTCGGCCGCGCCCGGCACCTGGTTGGTCTCCACCTCGACCTTCTGGATGAACGGCAGGCGCTGGATACGCTGCTTGGAGCGCTCCACCGCCGAGTTCGACAGATAGGCCCCTTCGAACTGGCGCATTTCGCGGCGGAACACCTCGTCGTTCACGCCCGAAGTGCCGTTGAAGTTCACCCGGCGCACGTACACGCGGTTCTTCGGATCGACCACGAAGGTCAGCGAGATCTCCTTGGTCTCGTTGTTCGGCGTCGGCACCGGATCGACGCTCGCGAACGCGTAACCGTCGACGCCGAGGCGCAGCTTCATCGCCTCCTGGGTCGCGGTGATCTGCCGCAGCGAATAGGTGTCGCCGGGCTTGAAGAAGATCATCCGACGCAGCTCCGACTCCGGCACCACCATGTTGCCGGCCATCTTGATCTCGGAGATCTTGAACACCTCGCCTTCATCGACGTTGACCGTGACGAAGATGTCGTCCTTCTCCGGCGCGATCGCCACCTGGGTGGACGTCACATGGAAGTTCGCGTAGCCGCGGTCCATGTAGTACGAGCGCAGCTTTTCCAGATCGCCCGACAGCGATTCGCGCGAGTAGCGATCGTCCTGCTTGTACCAGGACAGCCAGTTGGGCGTGTTCAGCTCGAATTCTTCGCGCAGCTCTTCGTCGCTGAACGCGTTGTTGCCGGCGATGTTGATCTGGCGGATGCGGGCGCGCTTGCCCTCGTTCACGTCGATGGTGAGCTTGACCTTGTTGCCGGGCACTTCCTCGACCTTGGTGTCGACGCGCACGGCGTACTTGCCGCGGGAGAAATATTGGTCGGTGAGGTACTGCTTGACCTCATCGAGCACCGACTGGTCGAAGGTCTTGCCGGTGGCCAGACCGACGTTGCGCAGCGACTTCTGCAGGTCCTCGGTCTTGATGTCCTTGTTGCCCTTGATCTCGAAGCTCTCGATCGAGGGACGCTCGAGCACCGCGACCACCAGCGTGCCGCCATCGCGACGAATCTCGACGTCACGGAAGAACCCGGTGTTGTACATCGCGCGCAGCGCTTCCTGAACGCGCCGCTCGTCGATCTGGTCGCCGATGTTCACCGGCAGGTAGTTATAGACGGTGCCTTCGGAAATGCGCTGCAGGCCTTCGATACGGATATCGCCGACCGTGAAGCTCGACTGCGACGCCGCGACCTGTGCGACAGCTGCGCCCGGCCAAATGCTCGGGCCAGCGCCGGCCGCTGCGACCGCGAGTGTCGCGTGGATGATGGACTTCAACCGCATCAGCCCTATGCCCCTAGTTTCTCTTTGGAATACGCCGCCGCAATGCCGGCGTTAATTCAGATGTCGCACGATGTCGTTGTAGAAGGCCAGTGTCATCATCAGGATCAACATCGCGATGCCGATGCTGTGCCCGAGTTGCAGTGCACGTTCTGAGACCGGCCGGCCCTTCACCAGTTCCGCGAGCTGATACATGATCTGGCCGCCGTCCAGGATCGGAATCGGCAGCAGGTTCAGCACGCCCAGACTGATGCTGATCAGCGCCAGGATACCGAGGAAGTAGCGCCAGCCCTGCCGGATCGCGAAGCCCGCCGTCTCGGCGATGCTGATCGGTCCGGAGATCGCCTTCAGCGACACATTGCCGGTGACGATCCGGCCCATGATGCGCAACGTGAACACCGACGTGTCCCACGTCTTGGTGGCCGCGTGGCCGACCGCCGCGAACACGCCATACTTCTGCAGCGCCACCATGTCTTCGTAAGTGCGCCCCGTCTGGATCGGCTTGTTCTCCGGCACCACGCCGATCAATCCGATGCTCTTGCCGCCGGAGGTGCTCTCGCCGATGGTGAGCGGCACCGACAGGATCTCGCCGTGGCGACGGATCTCGAGGGTCACGTCGCGGCCGGGGTTGGGCTTGACCAGCGCCACCAGCTGACTGAAGTCGTCGACCGGCTGCTCGTCCAGCTTCAGGATTTCATCCCCCGGCTGCAAGCCGACCCGCGCGGCGGCGCTGTCGTCGATCACGCTCGCGACCACCGCGGGCACCTTGGGCTGCCAGATGTCGAAGCCCAGGCCCGGCAGCAGCGCCTCCGGCTGCGTCAGCTCGCGGCTGCGATTGCCAGCGTGCAGCGTCAGCTCCCGTTCGCCGCCATCCACACCACGCACGCGCAGGTGAATCGTGCCGTCGTCGGTGAGATCGTCGATGATGCCGAGCGTGGCCTGTTCCCAGGTATCGGTGGGGCGGCCGTCGACGGCGATGATGTGATCTTCGTAGCGCAGGCCCGCCTGCGCGGCGATCGAATTCGGCGTCACCTCGCCGACGATGGAGCGCGGCGCCGGCACGCCGGCAATGAACAGAATCCAGTACAAGAACACCGCGAGAATCAGGTTGAACATCGGACCGGCGAGCAGCACGGCGATGCGCTTCCACACCGGCTGGCGCGTGAACGCGCGGTGCACGTCCTGCGGCGGCACGTCGCCCTCGCGCTCATCGAGCAATTTCACATAGCCGCCGAGCGGAATGGGCGCGATCACGTATTCGACCTGGTCGCGGTCGCGACCGACCCGGCGCCACAGCGGCTTGCCGAAACCGATGGAGAAACGCAGCACCTTGATGCCGAGCCGGCGCGCCACCCAGTAGTGCCCGAACTCGTGCACCGAGACCAGGATGCCGATGGCAATGATGAATCCGATGGCGGAGATCAGCCATTCCAGCGGATTGCTCGGTGTAATCATGCACACACTCCCGCGGCCGCCGTGAGGGCCGCTTGCGCCTCGCGACGCGCCCAGTCATCCGCGCTCAGCACGTCATCGAGCGAGCCGGCCGGCGACGTACGATGACGCGCCAGCACGCGCTCGATCACTTCCGGAATCTCCAGGAATGACAGCCGGCGCTGTAAAAAAGCTTCGACAGCGATTTCGTTCGCGGCGTTCAATACCGCCGGTGCGGTACCGCCCGCCTCCGCCGCCGCACGCGCCAGCCGCAGGCATGGGAATCGGGTCGCGTCGGGCGCTTCGAAATCCAGCCGCGCGGCCCGCAGAATATCGAGCGATTCTACACCCGAGGCAATGCGTTCCGGCCAGCCGAGCACGTGAGCGATCGGCGTGCGCATGTCGGGATTGCCCAACTGCGCCAGCATCGAGCCGTCGACGTACTCGACCAGCGAATGCACGATGCTCTGCGGATGCACCACCACCTCGACCTGCGCCGGGGGCAACGCAAACAGCAGACAAGCCTCGATCAGTTCCAGTCCCTTGTTCATCAAAGTGGCCGAATCCACCGAGATCTTGCGCCCCATCACCCAACGCGGGTGCTTGCAAGCCTGTTCAGGCGTGACCGCCACCAGCGCACTCGGAGGGGTCCGCAGGAAAGGTCCGCCGGAGGCCGTCAGCAGCACCCGCCGGACATCGCTCCGGATCACGCCGGCCTGGGTCGCGCCCGGCCCGCTCATGCACTGGAACACGGCGTTGTGCTCGCTATCGACGGGCAACAATGTCGCGCCGCCCTCACGCACTGCCTGCATGAACAAGGGGCCGGACATCACCAGCGCTTCCTTGTTCGCCAGCATGATCCGCTTGCCCGCACGCGCGGCGGCCAGGCTGGAACGCAGGCCAGCGGCGCCTACGATCGCGGCCATCACTGCGTCGACCTGCTCGTGAGCAGCAACCTCGCTGAGTGCGGCTTCACCTACCAATACGCGCGTGGTGCAACCGGCGGCAATGAGTTCTGAGCTGAATTTCGCGGCAGCTACCGGGTCGACCACCACCGCAAATCGAGGACGATGCGCGAGGCACTGCTCACGCAGCCGGGCGATATTGTTGTGCGCCGTGAGCGCGAAAACTTCGAAACGATCGGGATGACGCGCCAGCACGTCGAGCGTGCTCAGGCCGATGCTCCCGGTGGAGCCCAGTACAGCAACCCGCATGCGCTCACTCATCGCAGCAGCCCCAGCCGCTCCAGACCGATCAGGAACACCGGCGCGGCGGCAGTCACGCTGTCGACGCGGTCGAGCACGCCGCCATGACCGGGCAGCAGATTGCCGCTGTCCTTCAGGCCGGCGTGGCGCTTGAACATGCTCTCGGTCAGGTCGCCGATCACCGAGGCGACCGCGACCAGCACGCACAACCCCATGAAAGGCACGGTGTCCATGCTGAACCACCACACGCCGAACGCGGCCATCAGCGCCGCGGCTACCAGGCCTCCGCCTACCCCTTCCCAGGTTTTGCCTGGGCTGACCCGCGGCGCCAGCTTGTGTCGCCCGAGGGCCCGACCTGCGAAATATGCGCCTATATCGGCGGCCACCACCAGCAGCAAAAGGAACAACATCAATTGCGGACCGTGCGCATGCAGCCGGACCAGCGCCAGCCACACCGGCACCAGAGCAAACAGGCCGGCCACGGCGGCGGTGGCACGGTTCACGCTGGCCGGCGCCAGCAGGATCCACAGCAGCGCCAGGACCCACCACGCGAGCGACGCATACAGCAACAGGTTCGATTCGAAACTATCGACTCCCAGATGCCAGGCGAGCACCACACACGCCGCAATGAATGCGACGTAGCCCAGCCGCGTCGCATGATGGGTAAAGCCCGGAAACGCCGACCACTCCCAGGCGCCCGCCGCCACCAGCAGCGCCAGGATGGCCGCGGTGATCGGGTGAGGAACCCAGAGAATCACCAGGAGGACGAAGGGAGCCAGGACCAGCGCCGTAATCACCCGCTGGCGAAGCATCAGCGCGCCCCTGCCTGGCCCGGAGTCAGGCCGAAACGACGCTGGCGGCGCGAAAAATGCTCGATGGCCGCGTCCAGCTCGCGGACCCCGAAGTCCGGCCAGAGCGCATCGCAGAAGTACAGCTCGGTGTAGGCCAGATTCCACAGCAGGAAATTGCTGATGCGCTGTTCGCCACCGGTGCGAATGAGCAGATCGGGATCGGGCAGCCCGGCCAGCGCCAGATGCTCCTGAACGGTCGCCTCGTCGATCGCGTCGCTCTGCAGCTCGCCGGCAGCACAGCGGCGCGCAAGCTCGCGCGAGGCATTCGCAATGTCCCAGCGGCCGCCGTAAGCGACCGCGATCACCAGCGCCATGCCCTGGTTGTTGGCGGTCAGCTGCATGGCCCCTTCCATCCGTTCGCGCAGCGCCGAGGACAGTTGCGACAGATTGCCGATGAAACGCAGGCGCAGCCCGTTGTTGTGCAGGCTCTCGATTTCCTGATCGAGCGCCTCGAGGAAGCGGTTCATCAGCATCGAGACTTCTTCGCGCGGGCGCTGCCAGTTCTCGCTGGAGAACGCGAACAGGGTGAGCGCTTCGATACCGCGCTCGGCGCAGGCAGCGACGATCTGCTTGACCGTGCGCACGCCCATGCCATGACCCGCCGAGCGCGGCAGCGCGCGAGCGGCGGCCCATCGGCCATTGCCATCCATGATGACCGCGATGTGCCGCGGCCTGCCGCCGGAGGTTGGTTTCTTCACGAGCTGCTTCGGCTCAGATCTGCATCAGCTCTTTTTCTTTTTCCTGCAGCACCTGCTCGATATCGGCAATGTGCTTGTCGGTGAGCTTCTGCACTTCTTCCTGGGCGCGACGCTCGTCGTCCTGCGACAGCAGCTTTTCCTTGAGCATGTCCTTGATCTCGTTGTTCACGTCGCGGCGGACGTTACGAACCGCGACGCGTGCGTTCTCGGCTTCGTGACGCACGACCTTGGTGAGATCGCGACGGCGCTCTTCGGTGAGCGGCGGCATCGGCACGCGAATCACCGTGCCGGCGGTGTTCGGATTCAGGCCGAGGTCGGACTTCATGATGGCCTTCTCGATCACCTGCACCATGGTCTTTTCCCACGGCGTCACGGTGATGGTGCGCGCATCTTCCAATGCCACGTTGGCCACCTGGTTGAGCGGCACTTCATTGCCGTAGTACTCGACACGGATGTGCTCGAGCAGGCTCGGATGGGCGCGGCCGGTGCGCAGCCGCTTCAGCTCGTTGCGAAACGCGACCACGCATTTCTGCATGCGCTCGACGGCGTCTTTTTTTACGTCTTCCAGCATGTGAGTTCTCCAGACTACCCGTTGGTGACCAACGTGCCGACGTCTTCGCCGCGCACGATGCGCAACAGCTCGCCGGGGGTGTTCAAATCGAATACGCGCAGCGGCAGGTTGTTGTCGCGGCACATGACGATGGCGGTGGCGTCCATCACGTTCAATCGATCCATCAGCACCTTGTCGAAGGTGAGCCGCGCATAGCGCGTGGCGTTCGGATTCTTCATCGGATCGTCGGAATAGATGCCGTTGACCTTGGTCGCCTTGAGCAGCAGGTCCGCTTCGATCTCGATGGCCCGCAGCGAGGCCGCCGTGTCGGTCGTGAAGAATGGATTGCCGGTGCCGGCGGCGAGGATGCAGACGCGCCCTTTCTCCAGATGGCGTACTGCACGGCGTCGGATGTATTCCTCGCAGACTTCGTTGATGCGGATCGCCGACATCACGCGCGCGTGCATGCCGAGGGCCTCGACCGCATCCTGCATGGCAAGCGAGTTCATCACCGTCGCCAGCATGCCCATGTGGTCGCCGGTGACGCGGTCCATGCCGGCGCGCGCCAGGCCGGCACCCCGGAAAATGTTGCCGCCGCCGATCACCACCGCCACCTGCATGCCGAGGCTCATCACCTCGCGGATTTCCATCGCCACGCGCTTGAGCATCTTGGGGTCGATGCCGTAGTCCTCATCGCCCATCAGCGCCTCGCCGGAGAGCTTCAGGAGGATGCGGCGTAGGCCGTTCGGGGCGGAAGTGGCGGGAGTGGCTGCCATGAAAACCCTGGTGTTCAGATAAAACTATCCACCATTATAAAGAACCCCGCCGAAGCGGGGTTCAAATCGTAATGCGGAGCGATCCGGGGGGTCACGCCTTCTTGGCGCTCTCCACCTGCTTGCGCACTTCCTCGGCGAAATCCTCCTGCTTCTTCTCGATGCCGGCGCCGACTTCGTAACGCACGATGGACAGCACTTCGCCGCCCGCCTTCTTCAGGTACTGCTCGACCGTCTGCTTGTCGTCCTTGACGAACGGCTGGCCCAGCAGCGTGATCTCGTTCAGCCACTTGCGGACCTTGCCTTCGACGATCTTCTCCAGCAGCTCGCGCGGCTTGCCGGCATTCTTCGGGTCCTGCGCGGCCTGCTCGACGAACACGCCCTTTTCCCGGGCGACTTCCTCGGCCGGCACTTCGGCGGCCGTGACGCGCGCCGGGTTGATGGCGGCCACGTGCATTGCGAGGTCCTTGGCGACCGCATCGTCACCGGACTTCATCACGACCAGCGCACCGATGCGCGTGCCGTGCAGGTAGGCACCGACCACCGCCGGAGCCTCCACGATCTGGAAGCGGCGCACGCTGATGTTCTCGCCGATCTTGGCGATCAGCGCACGGCGGGTCTGTTCGATCGACTGGCCGTCCGGGAGCGCCAGCTCGGCGAGCGCGGCCACATCGGCCGGACGCTGCTCGAGGGCGACTTTGACCACCGCGCTGGCGAAGTTCTGGAAGTCCTTCTCGCGCGCGACGAAGTCCGTCTCGCAGTTCACTTCGGCGATCGCGGCGCGTTTGCCGTCGGCCGAGCGCTCCAGAACGATCACGCCTTCGGCGGCGACCCGCGAGGCCTTCTTGTCGGCCTTGGCCAGACCGGCCTTGCGCATCGCTTCCGCGGCGGCGTCCAGGTCGCCATTGGCTTCGACCAGCGCCTTCTTGCACTCCATCATGCCTGCGCCAGTTCTCTCGCGCAGGATCTTTACTGCTTCAGCTGTAACTGCCATGGATCAATTACTCCGTCGGCGTGCCGCCGGCAGCCGGGGTCGCGCCACCGGTGGTCGGCTTACGCTTGGCCAGCGCCGCCTGGCGACGGGCCATGAACTCTTCGGGGGACACGTCGCCTTCGACGTCATCGACTTCGGCGGCGACCACTTCCTCGACCTGCCCTTCAGCCATCTTCTCCGGGGCGCGACGGCGTGTCGGGGCCTTCTTCTTCACCGTGGCCGGCTTGCGGTCACGACGCGGAGCGGGCGCACCCGCCGCCGCCTTCGGCTTCGGCTTGCCTTCCTCGTCCAGCTCGACGAATTCGTCTTCGCCCGCCGGCACTTCGGGCTGCGCCGAACGGCCGTCGAGCACTGCATCCGCAATGCCTTCGGCGTACAGCTGGATGGCGCGCATGGCGTCGTCGTTGCCCGGCACCACGTAGTCCACGTCATCCGGGGTGCAATTGGTGTCGACGATGGCGACCACCGGGATGCCCAGCTTCTTCGCCTCGTGAATGGCAATCTTTTCGTGACCCACGTCGATCACGAACAGCACGTCCGGCAGCGACTCCATCTCCTTGATGCCGCCCAGGCTGCGCTCCAGCTTCTCGCGCTCGCGACGCAGGCCCTGGGCCTCGCGCTTGCTGTGCTGTTCGAGCGTGCCGTTGGTCGCCATCTCATCGAGGTTGGTCAAACGCTTGATGGAGCCACGCACGGTCTTGAAATTGGTGAGCATGCCACCCAACCAGCGGTGGCTGACGTAAGGCATGCCGGCGCGCTGCGCCGCTGCTCTCACTGCCTCGCGGGCGGAACGCTTGGTGCCGACGAACAGCACGCGACCGCCGTCCGCCACGACCTGGCGGATGAAGCCCGCTGCTTCCTGGTACATGGGCAGCGTCTTTTCGAGGTTGATGATGTGGATTCGATTACGCTCGCCGAAGATATAAGGAGCCATCTTCGGGTTCCAGAAGCGGGTTTGGTGTCCGAAATGAACGCCCGCTTCCAGCATCTGTCGCATGGACACGCTGGTCATGATCGCAAACTCCTAGGGGTTGAGCCTCCATCTGCCCCAGGTGACGACCCATAGATCAACTACAGGCACCCCGTCACATGTGTCGGTCAGATGTGAGAATTCAGGTTTAAGACAGAGATTCGTTGCCAAAAAAACGCGCGCTTTATACCATAAACTCCATGATCGTTCACAACTTTTTCCTGTTGGCCGTAACCCCATGATGCGTGGGCTGTTGCAGTCTCTGAATCGTAAAGTCGCCGGCGTCGAAGAAAGCGCGGCCTCCCTGACTTCCGCCCCCCACGCCATGCAGGTGACGATCAAAACCCCGGCCGAACAGGAACAGATGCGCGTCGCTGGCCGCCTGGCCGCGGACGTGCTCGACATGATCGGCCCGTACGTCGTGCCCGGCGTGACCACCGAGGAGCTGAATGCCCGCTGCCACGACTACATCGTCAATGTGCAGAAGGCGATCCCGGCTCCGCTGAATTACCGTGGCTTCCCGAAGTCGATCTGCACTTCGGTGAATCATGTGGTGTGCCACGGCATCCCGAGCCCGGACAAGCGCCTCAAACAGGGCGACATCATCAATCTGGACATCACCGTCATCAAGGACGGCTGGCACGGCGACACCAGCCGCATGTTCGCCGTCGGCAAGATCGCCCCGGCCGCCCAGCGGCTCATCGATATCACGCACGAGGCGATGTGGATCGGCATCCGCCAGATCCGCCCCGGCGCCCGCCTGGGCGATCTTGGTGCGGCGATCCAGGCGTTCGTCGAGCCTCAGCATCTGTCGATCGTGCGCGAGTATTGCGGACACGGCATCGGCCGGATCTTCCACGAGGATCCCCAGGTGCTGCACTATGGAGAGCGTGGCCGCGGCGTGGAGCTGGTGCCCGGCATGACCTTCACGGTCGAGCCCATGGTGAATGCCGGCAAGCGCCACGTGCGGCTGCTGCCCGACGGCTGGACCGTCATCACCAAGGATCACTCCTTGAGCGCGCAATGGGAACACACGGTCCTGGTGACTGACACCGGCTACGAAGTGCTGACGCTCGGTGCCGCCCAGCGCTAAAGGCGCCCGGCACTGAGTATCATTGCGCCCTTCTCTGGTTGTTAGCCGGTCCCAATGCCTGTCGTCACGCCCGATGACCTGGAAGAGCTCGCCTCCGCCAAGCCGGCGAGCGACCCGCTGTGGGACTACCTGGCAGCCATGCAGCCGCAGCTGGCCGCGCACCCGCAGGATATCGCCACCTTTCGCAATGCCCTGACCGAGGGCGACAACCGCCTCAAGCAGCGTTTCCTCGACGACGAGCCGGTCGAGCGCCTGGTGCGTGACCGCGCGCGCCTGGTCGATGCTTTGTTGAAAACCGCGTGGTCGAAGCACATCGGCGAGCACGTTCGCGACGTTGCCTTGATCGCGGTCGGCGGCTACGGCCGCGGCGAGCTGAACCTCTGCTCCGACATCGACATCATGATCCTGCTGCCCAAGAGCGAATCGGCTCCGTGGCAGGGCTCGCTGGAGAAGTTCCTCACTTTCATGTGGGACATCGGCCTGGAAGTGGGCCACAGCGTGCGCACCATCGACGACTGCCAGCGCGAAAGCGCCGCCGATGTCAGCGTCGCAACGACCCTGATCGAAGCTCGCCTGCTGCAAGGTCCCGAGCTGTTGTTCGAAGCCATGCGCCGCGCGCTCGCGCCCGAGCGTGTGTGGCCAACGCGCGATTTCTTCGAAGCCAAGGTCAACGAACAGACCGCGCGTCATCACCGTTACTACGACACCGCGTACAACCTCGAGCCGAATGTGAAATCGAGCCCGGGCGGCCTGCGCGACATTCAGACCATCGGCTGGGTCGCCAAGCGTCACTTCGGCGCCGAGTCCCTCGACGAGCTGGTCGATCACGGCTTTCTCACCCGCAGCGAGCTGCGCAAGCTGAAAACCGCGCAGGCGTTTTTGTGGAAGGTGCGCTTCGCGTTGCACGTGCTGACCTCGCGCCGCGAAGACCGCTTGCTGTTCGATCACCAGATCCGGCTCGCGAAAATGTTCGGCTACGAAGACGCGACCTACACGCTCGCGGTCGAACAGTTCATGCAGCGCTACTACCGCACGGCCATGGACGTGAGCCTGCTGAACGAAATGCTGTTGCAGCTGTTCCGCGAGGCGATCCTCACCAATCCGAACGTGCCGCCGGTGCCGGTGAACGCGCGCTTCCAGATTCGCAACGACTTCCTCGAAGTCACCAGCGACGACGTGTTCGACCGCTATCCGTCGGCCATGCTGGAGCTGTTCGTCATCATCGAGCAGAACTCGGAGAAGATCCGCGGCGTGCGCGCCGAAACCATCCGTCAGCTCACGCGCCATCTGTGGCTGATCGACGAAGAGTTCCGTCAGCATCCGCGCAATCATCGCTTGTTCTTCGAGATCCTGAGCGCGCCGGTCGGCGTCACGCACGAGCTGCGGCGCATGAACCTGTACGGTGTGCTCGGCCGTTACATCCCCGCGTTCGGCCGCATCGTCGGCCGCATGCAATACGATCTGTTTCATGCGTACACGGTCGACGCGCATACGCTGTTCGTGGTCAGCAATCTGCGTCGCCTGGCGATGCCGAAGTACGATCATGAATTCCCGGCCCTGTCGCGCATCATGCAGTCGCTGCCGAAGCCGGAGCTGGCGTACCTGGCCGCCATCTTCCACGACATCGCCAAGGGCCGCGGCGGCGATCATTCCGAGCTCGGCTCCGTCGATGCGGAAGCCTTCTGCCTGGAGCAGGGATTGTCGCGTTACGACGCGCGCCTGGTCGCATGGCTGGTGCGCAATCACCTGGTGCTGTCGGTCACCGCGCAGAAGAAAGACATCTCCGATCCGAAGGTCATCAACGAATTCGCCAAGCACGTCGGCGACCAGACCCATCTGGACTATCTGTATGTGCTGACGGTCGCGGACGTCCGCGGCACCAATCCAAAGCTCTGGAACAACTGGAAGCAGTCGTTGTTCGCCGAGTTCTACGAGCGCACGCGCCAGGCGTTGCGCCGTGGCCTGGAAAGCCCGCTCGACAAGGACGAGTTGATCGCCGAGACCCAGTCGCGAGCCAAAGAGCTCACGACGCGGGTGGGAGTCGGCGAGATCCTGCGGCAGTCCGTGTGGCAGCGCTTCACCGTCGATTACTTCCTGCGCCACACGCCGGAGGAAATCGCCTGGCATACCAAGATGCTGTCGGAGCGCGACGCCGGCGATCACGGCTCGCTCGTGTCCGTACAGCAACTCTCCGGCCGCGGCGGCACCGGCATCACCACCTACACGCCGCAAACTCAGCACAGCTTCGCCCGCACCACTGCCCTGCTCGACCAGCTCGGCTTGAACATCGTCGACGCCCGCATCACGCCCACTGCCGATGGCTTCAGCCTCGACGTGTATCACGTGCTGGAAGACACCGGCGCCGAGATCACCGATCCGGCCCGCATTCGTGACATCGAACAACAGCTCTCGCATGCGCTGGCGAAGCCCGACAACGTCGCGGTGACCGTCACGCGTCGCGCGCCGAGACAAGTGCGCATGTTCACGACCGCCACGCAGGTGACGTTCAGCGAAGACCCGGTGAACGGCCGCACCATCGTCGAGATCATCGCCGGCGACCGCCCTGGCCTGCTGTCGCAGGTCGCCAAGGTGTTCATGGGCGAACAGGTGAAGATCTATACCTCGAAGATCATGACCGTCGGCGAGCGCGCCGAGGACGTGTTCTACGTCACCGACGCCGCTGGCGGCCCGCTCAGCGCGGCAGCCCGCCAGCAGATGGCGCAACGAATCACTGAAACACTCGACCGTCGCGTATGAATCCCGCTCTGAACAAGCTGCAGCCGTATCCCTTCGAACGGCTGCGGACGCTGCTGGCCGGCGCCACGCCCCCCGCCGAGTTGTCCTGGATCGCCATGTATATCGGCGAGCCGAGACATCCGGCCCCACCGTTCGTGATCGAGGCGCTCACTCACAACATGGAAGGTCTCGGGAGTTATCCGCTCACCGCCGGCATCCCCAAGCTGCGCGAGTCCATTGCGAACTGGTTGACCCGGCGCTTCAAGCTACCCGCCGGATCGATGTCGCCCGAGACCATGGTGCTGCCGGTGAATGGCACGCGCGAAGCCCTGTTCGCCTTCGTGCAGGCGATGGTCGATCCCGGCCGGCAACCGCTGCTGGTGATGCCGAACCCGTTCTATCAGATCTATGAAGGCGCGGCGTTGCTCGCGGGAGCCGAGCCGTACTTCATGCCGAACGACGCCGCAAACTCTGCCTTGCCAGATCTGGACAGCGTGCCCGCCGAGGTCTGGAAACGCTGCCAGATCCTGTTCCTGTGCTCGCCCAGCAATCCCACGGGCGCCGTCGCCACCATCGAATATCTGCAGCACGCGCTGCGACTGGCCGAGAAGTACGACTTCATCGTCGCTTCCGACGAGTGCTACAGCGAAATCTATTTCGACGAGACCCGGCCGCCGCCGGGCCTGTTGCAAGCCGCTGCCGCCGCCGGCAACACGTCCTACCAGCGCTGCGTCGTATTTCACAGCTTGTCGAAGCGCTCCAGCGTGCCCGGCTTGCGCTCGGGCTTCGTGGCCGGCGATGCGCGGCTGATCAAGCCGTTCCTGCTGTATCGCACCTATCACGGCTCGGCCATGCCGCCGCCCGCGCAGATCGCCAGCATCGCGGCCTGGGATGACGAGGCGCACGTACTCGAGAATCGCAACCTGTATCGTCAGAAGTTCGCCGCGGTGGTGCCCATCCTGCGTGAGGTGATGCCGGTCGACATGCCGGAGGCGGCGTTCTATCTGTGGCCCAAGGTCGACAACGACGAGCGCTTCACGCGCGAACTGTTCGAGCAGCAGCACATCACACTGCTGCCGGGCAGCTACATCGCACGCCCCATGCCGGACGGCAGCAATCCCGGGCGCGATCGCGTGCGCATCTCGCTGGTCGCCAAGGTGCCCGAGTGCATCGAAGCGGCAGCGCGAATTCGCGACTTCGTCAAGAATCGGAAATGAGAGGGCCGAACACTAACTTTAGTCAGTAAGACTGGAGTTTTTTCCGCTAAACTGCGGCCCATGACCGAGCTAGCCAACATCATCAACGACGCCTTCGAGCGTCGCTCCGAGTTCAATCCCAAGAACGCTCCCACCGACGTGCGGGGTGCCGTCGAACAGGCATTGACCCTGCTCGATACCGGCAAGGCGCGCGTCGCCGAGAAACGCGACGGCAAGTGGGTCGTGAATCAGTGGCTGAAAAAGGCGGTGCTGCTGTCGTTCCGGCTTTATGACAACCGTCCGATGGAAGCCGGCTTCACCCAGTTCTTCGACAAGGTGCCGCTGAAGTACTCGGATTATGACGAAGCGCGCTTCCGTGCCGAAGGCGTACGCGTCGTGCCCCACGCCATCGTCCGTCGTGGCGCGTTCGTATCGCCGAATTCGATCCTGATGCCCTCCTACGTGAACGTCGGCGCGTTCGTCGGCGAAGGCACGATGGTGGACACCTGGGCAACGGTCGGTTCGTGCGCGCAGGTTGGCAAGAACGTGCACCTGTCCGGCGGCGCCGGCATCGGCGGCGTGCTCGAGCCGCTGCAGGCCAATCCGACCATCATCGAGGACAACTGCTTCATCGGCGCCCGCTCCGAGATCGTCGAAGGCGTGATCGTCGAGGAAGGTGCGGTGATCTCGATGGGCGTGTTCATCGGCGCCAGCACCAAGATCTACGATCGCGAGCGTGACGAAGTAACTTACGGTCGCGTGCCCGCAGGCGCGGTCGTCGTGGCCGGCTCGCTGCCGTCCGCGAGCGGCAAGTGCAGCCTGTATTGCGCCGTGATCGTGAAGCGCGTCGATGCGCAGACGCGCTCCAAGGTCAGCCTGAACGAGCTGCTGCGCGATTGATCCCTACTTCGGGTACTTCGTCACCAGCAGGCTGTAAACAGTCTCGGTGCCGGTGACGAAGTTGCCCAGGCGCATGTTTTCGTCGTACGTGTGCTGATTGTTGTCGGCGTTCACGGTCGGCACCAGCACAAACGGCAGCTTCAATGCGTCCACCAGCACGTCGGTGGGCACCGTTCCTCCCATCATGCGAATCCGGACCGGATCCGCCCCGGGCGTCGGCCCGGTCGCTGACTTCAACGCGGTCATCGCCCAG
>Ga0164243_10006464_pt1 | contig 17739 bp, 16 predicted proteins | sample OricompcompostOP_FD_108781 | JGI IMG/M metagenome (GOLD analysis project Ga0164243, IMG submission 108781) | Organic Plus compost microbial communities from Emeryville, California, USA - Original compost - Organic plus compost (OP) | ecosystem: Engineered > Solid waste > Mixed feedstock >... | reverse complement strand
CGGTCCACTCCCGGATCCCCGGCAGGCCCGGCCCGAACGACTCGTCGATGACGTCGTCCGGGTCACCCACGAAGATGGACCGGTCCCGCAGGCGGCGGTGCCGGGCGCGGTGCTCGATCATCTCGGCGTTGTAGTCCGCGGTGAGCGCGGCCTCGGTGGCGCCGCCCGACGGCATCGGCAGCCAGCCGACGAAGTCGGTCATCCAGGCGAACCCGAACCGCTTCAGCTCGGGGTTCTCGTGCAGGAAGTAGTCGACGTCCCAGGCCTCGTCGCCGATCACCAGGTCGTAGTGCGACTCCGAGACGACCTCCTCGAACACCATGAAGTTGCTCACCAGGATCTCGTCCATGCGACGGACCGCCTGGAAGGCGTGCAGGTCGTGCTCGTCGGACTCCGCCTCGATGTGAGCGGACTCGTTGGCCAGCCACCGCGACGCCGGGTGCACGTGCTCGCCGGAGTCCGCGAGCACGCGGGTCACCGGGTGCTGGGCCAGCCAGTCGATCCGCAGATCGGGGTGGTGGGAGCGCAGCGCCGTGGCGATCGCGACGTCGCGGCGAGCGTGGCCGAGCCCGATCGGTGAGGAGAGGTAGAGCGCCCGAGGCGCCCGTCGGAGGCTGCGGGTCCAGGTGCGCGTGGTGGTGGTCGGGGCGACCCGGTCCACGAACTCCTTGATCAGCAGGTTCGTCCGCACCGGCTGACGGGCGTTCGGGCTGTGGCCCGCACCCTCCAACAGGGTCAGCGAGCCGTGGGTGAGCTCCGCGAGCCGCTCACCCTCGCGGAAGGAGCGGATCCGGTCGTCCGTGCCGTGGAGGACGTGCACGGGACAGCGCACGTCGGCGCAGATCCGCTCCATGTCGTCCTCGGGTCCCTCCACCGTGTCCACGAGGGTCTGGGCGGTGATCCCCGACGACCACTCCAGCGCGTCCTCGATCTGCTTCGTCGAGTGCGGCTCGGAGAAGACCTGGCCGAAGAAGTACTCCCGGAAGTCGGTGAGCCCACCCTCGAGCCAGTAGCGCCGGTTGTACTTGGCCCAGCCGGGGTGCTCGTCGTACTCGCCGAGCCAGCGGTACAGCTCGCGACCCGAGTCGCTCCTGGCGAACCCGCACGCGGGTGCGATCGCGAACAGCCCGCGCACCCGGTCCGGGTGCTCCGCCGCGAGTCGGAGCGCCCACCGGTTGCCGGCCGAGAGCGCCACCAGGACCGCCGCGGCGGTCCCGGTGGCGTCCAGGACCGCGAGCGCGTCCTCGGTGAGCTCCCGGTCGGCGTACGCCGCCGGGCCCGCGGGCCGGCCGGACCTGCCATTGCCCCGTCCGTCGAACGTGACCACCCGGAAGTGGCGGGAGAGGGAACCGACCTGGGCCTTCCACACCCGCGCGTGCACGATCGACCAGGTCGGCATGAGGAGCACCGTCGGCCCGCTGTTGCCCTCGCCGTAGACGTCGAACACCAGCGGGACCCCCGCGCGCTCGACCGAGCCGGTCCGGTCCGAAAGCGCCGCGCGGCCGCTCATCCGGTCATCATCCTCGCTCCAGCGGGATCCAGCACCCGCGAGCTACGGGCGGACCTCGTAGACGTTGTTGAACGGTGTCTGCGCGGCCAGCCGGAAGTGCCGGAACCCCGCCGCGGTCACCACGTCGCGGATCCGGGCCGGGCCGGCCTGGGTGCCGAGGGCGAGCCCGACCTCCTGCGAGAGCGACGCCGGGGTGCACAGCAGGGTCGAGAACCCGTAGTAGGCGCGACCGACAGGAGTGAGGTTCTCCTCGACGCGGTCGCCCGCGGCCGGTTCGACGATCATCCAGGTCCCGTCCTCGGCGATGACCTCGCGGACGCGGCGCGCGGCGCCGACGGGATCCCCCATGTCGTGCAGGCAGTCGAACATCGTCACCAGGTCGTAGCCGGCGCCGTCGGCCCGGCGCGCGTCGGCGGTCTCGAACCGGATCCGGTCGGCCACGCCCGCCTCCCGTGCCCGGTCCTGGGCGGTCTGGATGGACTCGTGGTGGTAGTCGACGCCGACGAACGACGACCGCGGGAACGCCTGGGCCATGAGGATCGTGGAGGCGCCGTGCCCGCAGCCGATGTCCGCGACCTTCCCGCCCTGCTCCAGCTTGTCGACGACCCCGTCGAGCTCCGGCAGCCAGCTGCTGACGAGGTTCGCGAGATAGCCCGGGCGGAAGAACCGCTCGCACCCGAGGTGGACGTCGGTGTTGTGCTGGTGCCAGCCGAAGCCGGTCCCCTCGCGGGCGGCCTCGAGGATCGCGGGCGTGTCCCGGATCGTCCCGTGCGCGGTCTGGAACAGTCCGGGCAGGTACGCCGGGCTGGTCTCGTCGGTCAGCGCGACCGCCTGCTCGGCCGGAAGCCAGTAGCGCTGGGTCTCCGGGTCGTAGCCGACGTACCGTCCGGCGGCCTGGGCGTTGAGCCACTCGCGGGCGTAGTGCTCCTCGGTTCCGGTGCGCTCGGCGAGCTCGGCCGGTGTCGTCGGACCGTGCTCGACCAGGCTGCGGTAGTAACCGAGCTCGTCGCCCATCACGACGAGGGCGCAGTTGAGGGCGGCGCCCACCTCGTCGACGGCGCGGAACACGAACGCCATGAGGGCGTCGGGATCGACCTGGGTCGGGTCTTCGATCGTGGTCATGGGGACCTCCAGTTGTCGGGGGCCGTCACGCTGGCACCGGGACCGGTTCCGTCGCATCAGGTGCCCCACCCAGTCGTTGGGCCTAGCCTCGGTGCATGCTCGTGGGTCGGGACGCCGAGCAGTCGGCCATCGACCGGCTGGTGGCGGGAGCCCGTCTGGGGGCGGGCGGCTCGGTGGTGGTCACCGGTGACGCCGGCGTCGGGAAGACCGCACTGCTCGGTCACGCCGTCGACGTCGCGAGCGACATGCGCGTCCTGCGGGCGGCGGGCAGCGTCCAGGAGCAGGACGTCGCGTTCGCCGGCCTGTGGCAGCTGATCCGGCCCACGATCGGGCTGCTGGACCGGATCCCGGAGCCCCAGCAGGCGGTGCTCGGCGGCGCGCTGGCCCTCCGCGCGGGGGTGGGCGGGGACCGGTTCGCCATCGGCGCCGCCACCCTGAGCCTGCTGACCCGGGCAGCCGAGGACCGCCCGCTGCTGCTGGTGCTCGACGACGTCCACGAGATGGACCGTCCGTCGGTCGAGGCGGTGCTGTTCGTCGCCCGGCGCGTGGGCTCCGACCCGATCGGCGTGGTGGCGGCCGCGCGCTCGGACCCGGGTTCCGGACCGCTCATGGCGCTGCCGCAGCTCGAGCTGGGGGGCCTGGACGAGGCGGCCGCCGAGAGGCTGGCCGGCACGGTCGCGACCGGCGCGATCAGCCCCGAGCTCGCGCGGCGGCTGCACCGGGCCACCAGCGGCAACCCGCTCGCGGTGCTCGAGCTGGCCCGCGACCTGCCGCACCTCGATCGGCTGCCACCCGAGGTGCCGCTGCCGGTGCCGGACGTCCTCGCCTCCGCGTTCGGGCGACGGATCGCGTCGTTGGACGCCGCGGCGCGCGAGGCGCTGCTGGTCGCGGCCGTGGCGGACGGCGACCTCGCCGTGACCGTGCGCGCCGGCGCGGACCTGGGGGTCGACCCGACTGCGCTGGAGCGCGCCGAGGGGACCGGCCTGCTCCGGCTGATCGCCGGCCGGGCGGAGTTCGCCCACCCGCTGGTCCGGTCGGCCGTCTACACCGCGGCGAGCGCGACGGCCCGTCGAGCCGCGCACCGGGCGGTGGCGGAGGCGCTGCCGGCGTCGGACCTGGAGCGCCGGACCTGGCACCGCGGCGAGGCCACCGTCGGCGTGGACGACGACCTCGCCGACGACCTCGATCGGGTGGGCGCCCGGGCCCGGGACCGGAGCGCGTACGCCGTGGCCGCCACCGCCCAGGAGCGGGCGGCGGGGTTCTCGGGCGACCCGGGGCGGCGGGCCGCCCGCCTGGTCGCAGCCGGCGAGTCCGCGTGGCTCGGCGGCCAGGTCGACCGGGCGCGGGCACTCCTCGACCAGGCGACCGGGCAGGCCAGCGGGGCCGCGGAGCTGGCCGCGGTGGACGGTCTGCGCGGCTCGATCGAGGTGGCCACCGGCTCCCTGTCGACCGGACGGGACCTCCTCGACCGCGCCGCTCGGCAGCTGTGCGACGCGGACCCGGACACCGCGGTCCACCGACTCGCGGACTCGGTGATGGCGTCGTTCTGGATGGGCGACGTCGCCGCGGTGACGACGTCGGTCGAGCTGTTCGACCGGCTCGCCGACCGGGCCACGGACCCGCAGACCCGCGGCATCGCGCGGCTCGGCGCCGGTGCCGCCCTGGTGCTGGCCGGGGCGGACGGCATCGAGCGGCTGCGCCGCGGCCTGGACGAGCTCGCCGCGGCCGAGGTGGTGGCCGATCCCGGTCGCCCGGTCTGGCCGGTGGTCGGCGTGCTGTTCGTTCGCGAGTCCGAGACCGGGCGCGCCCTGCTGCGCCGCGCCGTGGAGGACGTCCGGAGCCGGGCCGGGATCGCCGCCCTGCCGCACCTGCTGTTCCTGGTCGCCCGCGACGAGGCGACCACCGACCGGTGGCGGAGTGCGGCGAGCCACTACGCGGAGGCGATCGCGCTCGCCGGAGAGTCCGGGCAGCGCACCCTGCTGGCGATGTGCCTGGCCGGCCAGTCCTGGCTGCACGCGCGGATGGGGGAGGAGCAGGCGTGCCGGGCCGGGGCTGCGGAGGCCCGTGACCTCGCGGAGCGGCACGAGGTGCACATGGCCCGGATCTGGGCGACGTACGCACTCGGCGACCTCGAGCTCGGTCTCGGCCGTCCCGACGCTGCGATCGCGCACTACGAGGACCTGGAGTCGCTCCTGGACGAGCGGAGCGTGTACGACGTCGACCTGTGGCCGGGCCCGGACCTCGCGGAGGCCCTGGCGCGGGCGAACCGCGACGAGGAGGCCGCGGAGGTGGGCCGGCGCTACCTCGACAACGCACGGGCCAAGGGCCAGCCGTGGGCGCTGGCCCGGGCCGAGCGCGCGGTGGCGAGCACCGCGACCGACGAGGGCACCGAGGAGCGGTTCGCCACTGCCCTCGACCTGCACCGGCAGACCCCGGACCGGTACGAGGAGGCGCGCACCCGGCTGGTGCAGGGCGCGCTGCTGCGCAGGCGCCGGCTCCGGGTGCGGGCCCGTCCGCTGCTGCGGGCGGCCCTGGAGACGTTCGAGACGCTCGGTGCCGTCCCCTGGGCCGAGACCGCCGCTCGCGAGCTCGCGGCCACGGGGGAGACCGTGGCGCGTCGGGGCGCGGACCCTCAGGCGCTGCTGACCCCCCAGGAGCTGCAGATCGCCCGGATGCTGGTGGCCGGCCGCACCACGCGCGAGACCGCCGCCGCGCTGTTCCTCAGCCCGAAGACGGTCGAGTACCACCTGCGGAAGGTGTACACGAAGCTCGACGTGCACTCCCGTGCGGACCTCGCGCGCACCCTCGCCGAGGACGTCCACGAGGGGTAGCGCCGTCCGGCGGCGCGGCCCGCTCGCACTACGCTGATCGCCGTGAAGACGTTCGACGAGCTCTGGTCCGAGCTGAGCGAGAAGGCCCGGACCCGACCCGACGGCTCCGGCACCGTGCGCGCGCTCGACGCGGGTGTCCATGCCATCGGCAAGAAGCTGGTCGAGGAGGCCGCCGAGTCCTGGATGGCGGCCGAGCACGAGGGCAGGGACCGGGCGGCCGAGGAGATCAGCCAGCTGCTCTACCACGCCCAGGTGCTGATGCTGGCCAGCGGCATCGAGCTCGACGACGTCTACGCCCACCTGTGAGGTCGCCCATGTCCCAGCTGCGCATCGCGGTCCCCAACAAGGGGTCGCTGTCCCAGGCCGCCGTGGAGATGCTCCGCGAGTGCGGCTACCGGCAGCGCTCCGACTCCAAGGAGCTGCGCCTGGTCGACCCGGACAACGACGTCGAGTTCTTCTACCTGCGTCCCCGCGACATCGCGCTGTACGTCGGTGAGGGCACCCTCGACGTCGGGATCACCGGCCGGGACCTGCTCATGGACTCCGGGGCGAAGGCCGAGGAGGTGCTCGGCCTCGAGTTCGGGCGCAGCACCTTCCGGTTCGCCGGGCCGACCGGCGTCTACACCGACCTCGCCCAGCTCGCCGGGACGCGGATCGCCACGTCGTACCCGGGGATCGTGCGGGCGTTCCTCGAGGAGCGGGGCATCGACGCGACCGTCACCCGGCTCGACGGGGCCGTGGAGACCAGCATCCAGCTGGGGGTCGCCGACGTGATCGCCGACGTCGTCGAGACCGGCAGCACCCTGCGGCAGGCCGGGCTGGAGACGTTCGGGGAGCCGATCATGCAGTCCGAGGCGGTGCTGATCACCCGGACCGGCGCGGTGCCCGACGGCTTCGAGGTGTTCAAGCGGCGCCTCGACGGCGTCCTGGTGGCCCGCAGCTACGTGATGATGGACTACGACATCGAGGAGTCCCGGGTCAACGACGCGGTCGCGCTCACCCCCGGCATCGAGGGGCCGACCATCTCGCCGCTGCACCGCGAGGGCTGGGTGGCGGTCCGGGCGATGGTGCGCCGCGAGGGCGCCCAGCGGCTCATGGACGACCTGTGGAACCTCGGGGCCCGGGGCATCCTCCTCACCGACATCCACGCCTGCCGTCTGTGACCGCCCCGACGCTGCCCCGGACCTGGCGGCCGCTCGGGCCGCGGATCGCGGGTGGGGTCGCCGGCGGGGCGCTGCTGGTCATGGGCCTCCTGCTGTGGCTGGGCTTCGACGACGAGACCCGCGAGGCGATCTCGCCGCTGCAGCGGATCACCGTGGTGGGCCTCGTCCTGCTCGCGCTCGCGGTGCTCTACGCGCTGATCCGGTCCCGCGTCGTCGCCGAGCGGGACCGGTTGACCGTGGTCAACGGCTACCGTCGCCGCGACTTCGAGTGGGCCCAGGTCGTCGCCGTCCGGCTGCCCCCCGGCGCCCCGTGGGTGACCCTCGACCTCGCCGACGGCAGCACCTGCGCGGCGATGGGCATCCAGGGCTCGGACGGCCGGCGTGCGCGGACGGCGGTGGCCGAGCTGCGGGCGCTGGTCGAGGAGCTCAGCCGGTAGCCGGGCCGGGGCCGTCACCGGTCCCGTCCACGACCAGGTCGGCCCGGTCCCGGGTGCCCTCGGTGGCGAAGTGCTCCCGCTCGGCCTCGGCCCAGGCGTGCCAGTACGGAGCGAAGGCGTCCCCGTCGCGCTCGAGGCCGCGCCGCATCCTCAGGTCGTAGGGCGCCTCGACCCACACCAGCACCGTGACCAGGTCGGCGACCACCCGGGAGCCGGACCCCACGCCCTCGAGCACCAGCAGCTCCGCGGGCGGCACCTCCACCTCCTCGGCGAAGGCGCCCCGGTGCCAGTCGTACCGGCGGTAGCGGCCGGCACGGCCCGCGGACAGCGGGCGGAGCAGGCCCTCGAGCTGGTCGGTCACGCGCGGCAGCCCGTCCCAGCCGGGGTAGAGGTCGTCCATGTGCACGACCGGTGCGCCGGCGGCGTCGGCGAGGGCCGCGGCGAGCGTGGTCTTGCCCGAGCCCGCGGGGCCGTCGACGCAGACCAGCCGGCCGGCACCCAGGCTCGGGGGCCGGCCCCGGGCGAGCCCGAGGACCCGGTGGGCCACGGACGCGAGGACCTCAGAAGACACAGCCGTGGCCGCGGTACGTCGGCACCGTGTCGACCACCCGGTCGCCCCGGACCAGGTGGATCCGGTCGGTGTGCTCGAACGGCTCGCCGGACTTCGCGTGCCGGAACCACACCAGGTCGCCGATCTCGAGCAGCGCCGCGGCCCGCCCGGTGAGCGGCGTCTGCACCTCGCCGGCACCCTCGAGCCCGGTGAGGTGCAGCCCCGCGGGCGCCCACGGGGTCGGCAGCCGGTCGGCGCCGGCCGGGCCCGAGGCCACGAAGCCGCCCCCGTGCACGGTCGCGATCTCGGGCGAGGGACGACGCACCACCGGCACCCCGAAGAACGCCGCCGGCCGGGGCCGGAACGACTGGTAGTGGTCGAAGAGGGTCGGCCCGAGCAGCCCGGACCCGGCGGCGACCTCGGTGACCACCGGGTCGGCGACGGTGGCCTCGACCGAGCCGGACCCACCGGCGTTCCAGAACTCCAGCTCGACGAGGCCGCGCAGCGCCTCGGCCACCTCCTGCCGGCGGGCCGCGAGCTGGCTCACCGAGAGCGCCTTGAGCCGGCGGACCACCGCCGACCGGGCGCGCTGGTGGGGGACGTCGTCCTGGACCCCGGCGACCTGGCCCTCGTAGGTCATCACGCCGACCAGCCGGAACCCCGGCCGCGCCAGCACGCCCCGGGCCAGCTCGAGCACCCCGGCGGCGTCGTAGAGCGGCGAGCGCTTGGGGCCGACGTGCTGGCGGCCCACCCGCAGCCCCGCGTCGACGTCGATCGCGACCCGCACCGGCACCGCTCGCGAGGCGCGCACCGAGTCGACCACGTCGAGATGGGCCGGGTCGTCGATCATCAGGGTGATCCGGGCGGCCGCCTGCGGCGAGGCGACCAGCCGGCTGAGCGCGGCGCGGTCCACGGTCGGGTACGCGACGACCAGGTCGTCGCAGAGACCCTGCTCCTCGAGCCAGAGCGCCTCGGCGAGCGTGTACGACAGCACGCCCCGGAAGCCGCTGTGGGCGAGGGCCCGCTCGATGAGCGCCGGCACCCGCACCGACTTCGACGCGAGCCGGACCGGCGTACCCCACGCGCGGCGGACCAGGTCGTCGGCGTTGGCGTCGAACGCGTCGAGGTCGACGACCATCACCGGTGTCGCCGGCGGCTCCTCCAGGCCGGCGAGGGCGTCGCGCAACCGCGACCACAGGCGGTTGCGGTCGACGTGGTCGAGGCCCATCAGGAGATACCGCGGTTGCGGAGGATGGCCTCGATCTCGGCCATGTCCTCGTCCACGGGGTCGGCCGAGCCCTTGCCGGGCCTCAGGCCCTTCCTCCCCTCGCCACCCTTGACGGGCCGGCCGCCGCGACGGGCGCCGAGCCAGCCGGAGACCACGAACAGCACGACCGCGACCCCGGCCACCACGATGCCGAGCCAGACCCGCGGGCTGAACACCAGCGCGGTCGCCCAGTCGACGACGGCGACGCCGATCTCGCCGAGCATCTCCAGCGTCTTGGTGAGGTAGGCGGCGATCGGCAGCAGCGTGAAGGCGGCGCCGCGCATGCCGGCGGCCAGGCCGCGCCTCTGGTAGGCCGACCAGGTCCAGATGCCGCCGAGCACGGTCAGTGCGACGGCCAGTGCACCCCAGGCGACGTCGTCCACGTCCCCAGAATCCCACAAGCGACAATGGGTGGGTGAACGAGCGGTTGCTGCGCGGGTCGCCCTACCCCGACGACACCGGTGCGGCGAGCCCGCTGCTGGCCACGGCGCTGGCCGCATACGCCGAGGACCCCGCGCGGTACCCCGACGTGCTCGCCGCCCTCGGCTCCGCGCGGCTCCTGGTCCCCGTGGTGGCCGTGCTCGGCGAGGTCGAGACCGGGCCCGACGGGCTGGCCCGCGACAAGACCAGCGACATGGCGACGGTGCTGCTCACCGGCGCCGACGGCCGCCAGGCACTGCTCGCCTTCAGCAGCACCGACACCCTCGCCGCCTGGAACCCCGAGGGCCGGCCGGTCGCCGTCCCGACGCGTACGGCGGCCCTCTCGGCCGTCCAGGAGGGTGCGGCGGCGCTCCTCATCGACGTGGCCGGGCCGGTCCGGGTCGCCGTGGAGGGGGAGGACCTCACCGCCCTCGCCGCGGGCTACCGACTGGCCCGCGTGGGCGACCGGCTGGGCTGGGTCGCCGTTCCTGATTAGTGCTCCCGCGGAATGTTCCGATAGCATCTTGCGTTGACCGATTCGTCGGGGTGCAGGTTGCCCCGGCGGATCCACAAGCGGAGATCAGGCACCACACTTCTCCCACCCGCATCGACCGCCACAGGTCGTCGGGTCCGGTCAGGCTCCAGCCCCGCACACGCGCTGTGCGGGGTGAGGTGCGGCGACTGGCTTCCGCTTGGTAATGCGGAAGCCGTTCTGGTTTTTGGGGAACGTCTTCCGGCCACCGACCCACTGGAGGACACATCAGCACCGAGCTTCGTATCAACGAGCGGATCCGGGTACCCGAGGTCCGCCTCGTCGGACCCAACGGCGAGACCGTCGGCATCGTGCCGACCGACCAGGCCCTCAAGCTGGCCCAGGAGGCCGACCTCGACCTCGTCGAGGTCGCGCCGACCGCCCGCCCGCCCGTCTGCAAGCTCATGGACTACGGGAAGTTCAAGTACGAGAACGCCCAGAAGGCCCGTGAGGCTCGTCGTAACCAGACGAACGTGGTCATCAAGGAGATGAAGCTCCGGCCCAAGATCGACCAGCACGACTACGAGACCAAGAAGGGTCACGTCGTGCGGTTCCTCAAGGCCGGGGACAAGGTCAAGATCACGATCATGTTCCGCGGGCGCGAGCAGCACCGGCCCGAGCTGGGCTACCGGCTGCTGCAGAAGCTGGCGGAGGACGTCACCGACCTCGGGTTCGTCGAGTCCGCGCCGAAGCAGGACGGCCGCAACATGATCATGGTGCTCGGCCCGCACAAGAAGAAGGCCGAGGCCAAGGCCGAGGCCAAGGCCGCCAAGGCGAGCCGCGCCGCCGAGCGTGCCGCCGAGGACGAGGAGGAGCGCGCCGAGCGCACCGCCCACAACGCCGGCCGTCCCGTGGCGCAGAAGAAGGAGCGCGGCCGCTCCGAGAACCTCGATCCCGAGATCGAGGCCTGAGACCACAGGTGGTCGAGGCGGTCGCGCCGCGACCCACTCGCGACCACCACCGACAGACCAGCAAGTAGAGAGAGAAGCAGATGCCGAAGAACAAGACGCACTCCGGAGCCAGCAAGCGGTTCCGCAGGACCGGCTCGGGCAAGATCCTGCGCGAGAAGACCGGCAAGCGGCACAACCTGGAGAAGAAGCCGTCCAAGGTGACCCGCCGGATGACCGGCACCACCGAGATCGCCAAGGCCGACTACAAGCGCGCCAAGAAGATGCTCGGCATCTGAGCCTGCCCGCTTACGGATTCGAATCAAGGAGTACCTCATGGCACGCGTCAAGCGGGCAGTGAACGCCCACAAGAAGCGCCGGACCACCCTCGAGCGCGCCAGCGGCTACCGCGGCCAGCGCTCGCGCCTGTACCGCAAGGCGAAGGAGCAGGTCACCCACTCGCTGGTCTACAGCTACAACGACCGCCGCAAGAACAAGGGCAACTTCCGTCGGCTGTGGATCCAGCGGATCAACGCCGCGGCCCGCGCCCAGGGCCTGACCTACAACCGGTTCATCCAGGGGCTCAACCTGGCCGGTGTCGAGGTCGACCGCAAGATCCTCGCCGACCTGGCCGTCAACGACGTCGCCGCGTTCACCGCGCTCGTCGAGACCGCCAAGGCGGCGCTGCCCGAGGACGTCAACGCCCCCAAGGTGTCTGCCTGACCTCGAGCACACCCTTGAGCGCGAGCAACGCGCGCATCAAGGAGGCACGGAGGCTCAGCCGCCGCTCGGTCCGCGCCGAGCGGCGGCTCTTCCTTGCCGACGGCCCGAACGCCGTCACCGAGGCGCTCGCCGCCGGTGTCGTCGAGGAGGTCTTCGCCACCCGCGAGGCGGCGCAGCGGCACCCCGACCTGAGCGTCACGCTCGTCGACGACCGCGCGATGCGGGCGCTGTCGGACTCGGTGACCCCGGCCGGCCTGGTCGCGCTGTGCCGCTTCCTCGACGTCCCCGCGGACCAGGCCCTCGTCGGTCCGTACGTCGCGGTCTGCGCACACGTCAGCGACCCGGGCAACGCCGGCACCCTGATCCGCTGCGCCGACGCCGCCGGCGCCGGTGGGGTCGTGCTGGCCGGCGACTCCGTGGACCTCTACAACGCCAAGACGATCCGGGCCACGGCCGGCAGCGCCTTCCACCTGCCGATCGCCGTCGGCCTGTCGGCGGAGGACGCCGTCGACGCCGCGAAGCAGGCGGGGTACGCCGTCGTCGCGGCCGACGGGTCGGGAGAGACCGACCTGTTCGCGGCCGGGGACGTCCTGGCCGGGCCGACCGCGTGGCTCTTCGGCAACGAGGCCCACGGGCTGCCTCCGGCCCTGCTCGAGCGGGCCGACCACCGCGTCCGGATCCCGATCCACGGCCGCGCCGAGAGCCTCAACCTCTCCACGGCGGCCGCCCTGTGCCTCTACGAGAGCGCGCGCGCCGCACGCTAGTCCGCGCAGTCCCCCCTCGACCGCCGCCTCGCGCTCCCCGTCGTCGACGCTCCACAGCACCGCCGTGTCCTCGTCGGTGCGGAAGCAGGCGTGCCGGCCGTCGGGGGAGAGGTGGGTGATCTCGAGCTCGTCCCCGGTGGTGCGGACCCCGTCGGTGCAGGCCAGGCGCCGGCAGATCAGCTGCACGGAGTGGTCGGGCGGGAAGTCGTCGGCGAGCTCCTCGTCCTCCCAGTAGTCGGGGTTGATCGCCAGGGTCCCGCCGGCCACCGCGAGCCGGGGCGCCTCGTGGATCCAGTGGTCCGCCTCCCGGTAGACCGTGCTCGGCCGCCGCCAGCCCGCGTCCTCGGTCCACCACTGCACGACGACCTCCTGGCCGTCGCGGACGTCGACGCGCGCCCGGGTGCCGTCGCCCAGGGTGACCTCACCGCCGTACTCCGACAGCGGCATGCCGTAGGTGAACAGCCCGCCGGGAGCGTCGTCGTCGTCGCAGGCCGCGAGCGGCAGGGACAGGGCGAGGGCCGAGGCGAGGACCGGGACGGCCCACCGAGCGCGGTGCTCCACGCGCTGCTCCTTCCCCGGGACGGGCAGCCACTAACGTGGCGGCGTGACCGAGGAGCTCGCCGACCTGCTGCCCGAGGGCGTGGTGCTGGCCGACGGGAGCGGCACGGTCACCCTGGTCTCGCGACGCGCGGCCCGGATGCTGGGCACCACCGTGGAGGACTGCCTCGGCCGGCCGCTGGGTGAGGTGCTGGCGCTGCGCGACCAGGACGGCCAGGACTGGATGACGTGCAACCGACCCTACGAGGGCCTCGGCATCCGGGTGGCGATCCCCGAGCAGTCCTGCCTGCTGCCCGACGGCACCGAGGCGCTGGTGGCCGCCCGGATCCACCGGGAGGCGCCGGACCGCCCGGTCACCGCGGTGGCGGTGACGCTGCGCTCGGGCCGCGGCCGGGCCCGGCTCGACCGGGAGCGCTCCGACCTGGTCGCCACCGTCGCCCACGAGCTGCGCTCCCCGCTCACCGGGGTGAAGGGGTTCGTGCAGGCGCTGCTGAACCGCTGGGACAAGCTCAGCGACGAGCAGAAGAAGCTGATGCTGACCACCGTCAGCTCCGACTCGGACCGGCTCAGCCGGCTGATCGCGGAGCTGCTCGACGTCGCCCGGATCGACACCGGGCGGCTGCAGCTGTACCCGCGGCCGTCGGACGTCACCGTCCTCGTCCGCCGCGTCGTCGACTCGGTCGCGATGAGCACCTCGCGGCCGGTGCACCTGGAGCTGGGCGACGGGATCCCGCAGGTGCTCGTCGACCCGGACAAGTTCACCCAGGTCATCACCAACCTGGTGGAGAACGCGGTGCGTCACGGCGAGGGTGAGGTCCGGGTCGCGGTGCGCGGCCCCGACGACGGCGCGGTCTCGGTGGCGGTCAGCGACGAGGGCGAGGGCATCCCCGCGGAGATGCGTCGGCGGGTCTTCACGAAGTTCTGGACCGGCGGCGCCCGCGGCGGGTCGGGCATCGGGCTCTACATCGTCAACGGCCTGGTCCGCGCCCACGGGGGTGTGGTGACGATTGCGGACGCCCCCGGCGGAGGGGCGCTGGTCACCACCACGTGGCCGATCGGGGACGTCCCCTAGGCGAAACCGAGTGTCGGCGGGCCGCGGTCGCTTCCTAGACTTGCGACCCATGTCCGGCCCGAACACCGACTTCGACCCCGTTGAGGTCGCCGCCCTGCAGCCCGAACAGGTGGAGGCGGCGCGCGACGCGGCGCTGTCGGCGATCGCGGAGGCCGCCGACCTGGAGGAGCTCAAGCGGGTCCGGATCGAGCACACCGGCGACCGCTCGCCCCTGGCGCTCGCCAACCGGGAGATCGGCGCGCTGCCCCCGCAGGCACGCAAGGAGGCCGGGCAGCGGGTCGGCCAGGCCCGGGGCGCGGTCGCCAAGGCGCTCGCCGAGCGCCAGGCCGTGCTCGAGGCCGAGCACGAGGAGCGGATGCTGGTCGAGGAGACCGTCGACGTCACGCTCCCGACCGACCGCACGCCGCGCGGGGCCCGGCACCCGATCACGCTGATGTCGGACCGGATCGCCGACCTCTTCGTGGCGATGGGCTGGGAGGTCGCCGAGGGCCCGGTCGTCGAGGCCGAGTGGCTCAACTTCGACGCGCTCAACCTCGGCCCGGACCACCCGGCCCGGACCATGCAGGACACGTTCTGGACCGACCCGGTCGACCACCACGTGGTCCTGCGCACCCACACCTCGCCGGTGCAGGCGCGCACGATGCTCACCCGGGAGCCCCCGATCTACGTGATCTGCCCGGGGCGGGTGTTCCGCACCGACGAGTACGACGCCACCCACAGCCCGATGTTCCACCAGGTCGAGGGGCTGGTCGTCGACCGCGGCATCACCATGGCGAACCTCAAGGGCACCCTCGACCACTTCGCCACCCAGCTGTTCGGCGAGGGCATCACGACCCGGTTCCGCCCGTCGTACTTCCCGTTCACCGAGCCGTCGGCCGAGGTCGACCTGCTCTGCTTCGTCTGCCGCAACGTCGACCCCGCCAGCTGCCGCACCTGCAAGGGCGAGGGCTGGATCGAGTGGGGCGGCTGCGGCGTGGTCAACCCGCGGGTGCTGACCGCGTGCGGCGTCGATCCCGAGGTCTACACCGGCTTCGCGTTCGGCATGGGCATCGACCGGTCGTTCATGTTCGTGTCGGGCGCGGCCAGCCTGCGCGACTTCTTCGAGGGCGACGTCCGCTTCAGCGCGGCGTTCGGGACGGAGCTCTGAGATGAAGGCACCCGTCTCCTGGATCCGCGACTACGCCGACCTGCCCGAGGACCTCACCCCCGAGGACCTCGCCCACCGGCTCACCCACCTCGGGCTGAAGCTCGAGGCGCTGCACCGCGCCAGCGACCAGTTCCGCGGCCCGCTCGTCGTGGGCAGGGTGCTCACGATGGAGGCCGAGCCGCAGAAGAACGGCAAGACCATCAACTGGTGCACCGTCGACGTCGGCGACGCCAACGGCACCGGCGAGCCCCAGGGAATCGTGTGCGGTGCGCACAACTTCGCCGTCGGCGACCTGGTCGTGGTCGTGCTGCCCGGTGGGGTGCTCCCGGGCGGGTTCGAGATCTCCGCGCGCAAGACCTACGGCCACGTCTCCGCCGGCATGATCTGCTCGGCCCGCGAGCTCGGGATCGGCGAGGACCACACCGGGATCATCGTGCTGCCGCCGGACGCCGGCGCGCCCGGCGACGACGCCCTCCCGATGCTCGGCCTCGACGAGCCGGTCATCGAGTTCGAGATCAACCCGGACCGCGCCTACGCGATGTCGCTGCGCGGGGTCGCCCGCGAGGCGGCGATGTCGTACGGCGTGACCTTCCGCGACCCGGTGGACCGCGACCTGCCGCCGGCCGACGACCGTGGCTACCCGGTCGTCATCGACGACCCGGTCGGCTGCCCGGTCTTCGTGGCCCGCACCGTCTCCGGCTTCGACCCGAGCGCGCCGACCCCGGACTGGATGGCGCGCCGGATCCAGCAGGCCGGCATGCGGCCGATCTCGCTGGCCGTCGACGTCACCAACTACGTGATGCTCGAGACCGGCCGGCCGATCCACGGCTACGACGCCGACAAGCTGACCGGCCCGATCCGGGTCCGCCGGGCCCGTGAGGGAGAGCGGCTGACCACCCTCGACGGGACGGACCGCGAGCTGTCGCCCGAGGACCTCGTGGTCACCGACGACTCGGGGATCATCGGTCTCGGCGGCGTGATGGGCGGCGAGTCCACCGAGATGTCCGAGACCACCACCCGGGTGCTGGTCGAGGCGGCGCACTGGGACGCGGTCTCGATGTTCCGCACCGGCCGCCGGCACAAGATCACCTCCGAGGCCGGCAAGCGCAACGAGCGCGGTGCCGACCCGACGACCTGCGAGGCCGCGGCCGACCGGGTGGTCGAGCTGCTGACGACGTACGGCGGCGGCACCGTCGACCCCGGCGTGACCGTGGTCGGGTCGCCGCCGCCGATGCCGGTGGTGCGGATCGACGCCGACCTCCCGGCGCGGGTCACCGGCATCGAGATCGACGCGGCCACCGCGGTGTCGTCGCTCGAGGCGGTCGGCTGCACCGTGGCCGAGTCCGGGGGAGCGCTCGAGGTGACCCCGCCCCCGTGGCGGCCCGACCTCACCGACCCCTACGACCTGGTCGAGGAGGTCGCCCGCCTGGTCGGCTACGACAAGGTGCCGTCGGTGCTGCCGACGCCGCCGTCCGGCCGCGGGCTCACCCGGGCCCAGCAGCTGCGCCGCCGGGTCGGCCGCGCGCTCGCCGGTGCCGGGTACGTCGAGGTGGTCAGCTTCCCGTTCGTCGGCGACGCCGACCTCGACCGGCTCCGGCTGCCCGCCGACGACCCGCGCCGCTCGGTGCTCCGGCTGGCCAACCCGCTGTCGGCCGAGGCGCCGGCGATGACCACCACGCTGCTGCCCGGCCTGCTCGGCAGCGTGGCCCGCAACACCTCCCGAGGCGCCACCGGCGTGGCGCTCTTCGAGTCCGCGACCGTCACCCTGCCGCACGGCGAGGGTCGAGCACCGATCTACGGCGTCGACCGGCGCCCCGACGAGGGCGAGCTCGACGACCTGCTCAAGGCGCTGCCCGACCAGCCGCTGCACCTGGGCGTGGTGCTGGCGGGCGAGCGCGAGCCGGCCGGCTGGTGGGGCGAGGGCCGCCCGGCCACCTGGGCGGACGCGGTGGACGCCGTCCGCCTGGTCGCCGAGGCGCTGCGGCTCGAGGTCACCGTCACCGCCGCCGCGCTGGCCCCGTGGCACCCGGGTCGGTGCGCCGAGATCGCGGTCGGCGACGTCGTCGTCGGCCACGCCGGCGAGCTGCACCCGAAGGTGTGCGAGGCGCACGGCGTGCCCCCGCGCACGGTCGCCGCCGAGGTCGACCTCGACAAGATGCTCGAGCTGGCCCCGGCCTCCGTCTCCGCGCCGCGCTACTCCGACTACCCGCTCGCCAAGGAGGACGTCGCGCTCGTCGTCGACGCCTCGGTGCCCGTCGCCGACGTGGAGTCCGCGCTGCGTGAGGGTGCGGGCGAGCTGCTCGAGTCGGTGCGGCTCTTCGACGTGTACACCGGCGCCCAGGTGGGGGAGGGCAAGAAGTCCCTGGCCTTCGCGCTCCGCTTCCGCGCGCCCGACCGCACGCTCACCGAGGAGGAGACCTCCGCCGCCCGGGACGCGGCGGTCGCCGTCGCCGCCGAGCGGGTCGGGGCGGTGCAGCGGGCCTAGCGGGCGGGAAGATTCACCGGTGAACCGGTGAATCTTCCGGTTCTTGCACGAAGATTCGGCCGACAACCGTTCATTTCGTCAGGGCGCGGCCAGCCGGTCCGCGCCGGACCAACCCTCGGTTCGCTAGTGTCCTGTCAGGCTGAAGCGTCGATTTGTGGCTCTTGTGACTCTTCCGTGGGTCGCTGACCGCGCCTGAACGGCCACACGCCGCTCCCGCTCTAGGTTTCTGGCTTGTCTAGAACCGAAACTGCAGAGCGGAGAACGGCGTGCG
>Ga0164243_10006463_pt1 | contig 17740 bp, 14 predicted proteins | sample OricompcompostOP_FD_108781 | JGI IMG/M metagenome (GOLD analysis project Ga0164243, IMG submission 108781) | Organic Plus compost microbial communities from Emeryville, California, USA - Original compost - Organic plus compost (OP) | ecosystem: Engineered > Solid waste > Mixed feedstock >... | reverse complement strand
TCGTCGGCCACCCGGGCGGCCACGGTGTTGATCGACTCGGCCACCGCGGTCTGCAGGCTGATCGGCCCGAGGTACTTCTGGGTGTAGTTCTGCGGCGTCCAGTTGGCGATCGTGATCGGCTCGTCGACCACGGGCGTGTCGGGCGTGCGCCCGGCTTCCAGCGCGGTCAGGTAGACGAACGGCTTGAACGAGGAGCCGGCCTGGCGATGGGCGTCGACGGCCCGGTTGAACTGGCTTTTGCTGTAGTCGACGCCGCCCAGCATGGCGCGGACGCGGCCGGCGCCGTCGAGGGCGACCAGCGCGGCCTGCTCCACCCCGGCGGACTTGTTACGCTCCAGCACCGAGCGGACGGCCCCTTGCGCCGCGCCGTTCAGGTTGATGTCCAGCGTGGTCTCGACGATCAGGTCCTGCTGGTCCGCGTTCCCGACGATCTGGTGCACCTGGGCGTCCACCCAGTCGACGAAGTACTGGGCGTGCTGGCTGGCCAGGGTGCGGGTGACCTGCACCGGGTGGGCGAAGGCTTCGTCCCGCTGCTCGGGCGTGATCGCGCCGGTCTCGACCATCTTGTCGAGGACGATGGTGGCCCGCCGCGCCGCGCGTTCCGAATCCGAGATCGGGCTGTAGCGCGACGGCGCCTTGAGCAGGCCCGCCAGCAGCGCCGCTTCGCCGACGGTGAGCTGCGACGCCGGCTTGTTGAAGTAGCGCTGCGAGGCGGCCTCGATGCCATAGGCGCCCGCGCCGTAGTTCACCCGGTTCAGGTAGAGCGCCAGGATCTGTTTCTTGGAGAATTTCCACTCCAGCCAGACGGCGAGCATCAGCTCCTGGACCTTGCGCTTGTAGTTCTGGTCGAAGTTCAGGAACAGATTGCGCGCAAGCTGCTGGGTGATGGTCGAGCCGCCGCGCAGGGGAACGCCCGAGTGGGTGGCGTTATAGATCTGCGACCGGACGATGCCGATCGGGTCGAAGCCGAAGTGGTGGTAGAAGCGCCGGTCCTCGATCGCCACGAAAGCGGCCGGCACGTAGGGCGGCAGCTTGTCGAGATCCGCCGGCGGCGCCTGCTGGCTGCCGCGCATGGCGATCAGCGCCCCGTTGCGGTCGAGATAGGTGATCGAAGGCTGGCGCTGGATGTCGTAGAGCTTGGACGTGTCCGGCAGGCCCCGGGCGAACACAGCCAGGAAGGCCACGACGAAGATCACGCCCCAGACGCCCAGCACGGCGGTCCAGTAGAACAGGGCCTTCCAGCCGGTGCGCTTGGCCCGCCTGGGCCCGCGCGGAGGCCGTGCGCCAGGCCCTCCGCCTGCAGGTTCGGCGTTCGCCATGTCTTCGATACTCCACGAGCGGCCCTGGCCCAGGCCGCTACTTAATCGTCCGAAGACCCTGGCGCGAGAGGGTTGAAGAGAGTTGAACGTCGCATGCCGGCGTTAACCGGCCGGTGACCAGATACTGCTCAGCCGCCCAGCCAGCCCATCAGGCCGCGCTTCCTGGGCGCGACGGCGGCGGCCTTGGCCCGCGCGGTCGAGATCCGCTTCGGGTTCTCGAGCATCAGGTCGCCGTGGCGGATCACCACGTAGCTCACCTTGCCGCCTTCGTCGATCGGATCGAAGGCCACGCGCCAGGCTCCGCTCTCGATCTCCTCGGTCAGGACGCCGACGCGGCCGTTGACCGCATAGCCGGAAAACGGCTGCGGCAGACGGTCCTTCATCGAAGGGCTGATGCGAACGCGGAGACCTCGCCTGAGCGACATGTCTTTCTCCCCCGGTCCTCCACTGGATCCGACTCGGCGACACTGTTCGCTGAACTTGCACGGCGAATGGTTTTCAGTTGATGAACCCCCACGTGACATTCCGTCGCGCGACCCCCCTGTGTTCAAGCCTTTTTTACGTACAGCGCGGATGCTCCTATGCGTTCACCCTGTCAGCGAGTTCGGAGTACGGATGCCCAAGCGACTGACGGCTGCGGTTTCGGCGGCCGCCCTAGCGCTCTTCGCACTGGCCTTCTCGGGCTTCGGCGCGCCTGCTCAGGCGGCCGAGTCGTGGCAATGCGCGCCCTTCGCCCGCTTCTTCTCGGGCATCAAGCTGTTCGGCGACGCCTTCAGCTGGTGGGAGCAGGCCAGCGGCAAGTACTCCAAGGGTTTCACCCCCGACGCCGGCGCGGTGCTGGTGTTCAAGCCGTACGGCTCGATGACCCACGGCCACGTGGCGGTGGTGAGCCAGGTGCTGACCGACCGGATCATCCAGGTCACCCATGCGAACTGGTCGCCCGTCGGCGGCAAGCGCGGCCAGGTGGAGAAGGACGTCACCGTCGTGGACGTCTCCCCCAAGGGCGACTGGAGTCAGGTGAAGGTCTGGTACGACCCGATCGGCAACGTCGGCAACACGGTCTATCCGACCTACGGCTTCATCTATGCGGCGCAGCAGGCGGCCCAGAACGCCGCCCAGACGGCGGTGCAGACCGCCGCCGACGCCTTCGCCGCCGTCTCGTCCCGCTAAACTCCGAACCGTTCCACAGCCGTCAGCGCCGCCAGATCGTGCGGCAACGGCTGCGGCGCGCCCGCGATCGCCGCCGCGATCTGTTCGCCTAAGGTCGGGGCGAGCGTGAACCCTCGCCCGCCAAGCCCAGCCAGCACGTATAGGCCCGGCCGGGACGGCGCGGGTCCTGCGAGCGGCAGATGGTCGGGACTGGCGGCCCGTACGCCGGCCCATCCCTCCAGGGCCTCGTCCTGGAGCGCCGCCGCCAAGCGTGGCCGGCCCCGGGCGAGCAGCTCCAGATTGCGCTTGTGGTCGGCGGCGCGCACCTCTGCGCCCTCGTCGTCCCGGTCGTGAGTTGCGCCGAAGAGCAGTCCGCCCGCCAACGGGGCCGCGTAGCCGCCCCAGGCGGCGGCGCGGCCCTCGAACGGCCGAGGCGAAACCGAAAGCTGGCCGCGCACGGGCCTGAGCGGAAGGCCCAGGAGCCGGGCGGCGGCGGGGCCGGTGGCGACGACCACCGCTTCGACGTCCGCGATCAGGCCGCCGTCAGCCCGGACAAGTCGCCAGCCGGGGCCGCCCGGCGACACTGCGTCGACCTCGGCGCGCACCACCTCGGCCGGCGACAGCCAGCGGTCGAGGATCGGCGCCGGATGCACGACCAGGGCGTCCCGCATCGAAAGCGCGCCCGAGCGTTCGGCCTCCCCCAGGGCGGCGGCGGTCGCGGCCGGGTCGAGCGGTTGCAGCGCGCCCGGGGCGTAGCCCTCCCAAGCGGCGATGCGAGCGAAGCGGCCGGCGTCGCGGGGGTCGCGCTCGAGCTGCACCACGCCCTCGGCCAAGACCGCATCGGGCGTCTCGCGCCGGTAGAGTTCGGCGGCGCGGTGGAAGGCCTGGGCGTGCAGCCGCGCCACCGGCCCAAGCCCCGCGTCCAGCCGGGGCGTGACCATCACGCCGGGCCCGCCCGAGGCCCCTCCGCCGGGACCGGCGGGATCGACGACGACGACCTCGATCCCCAGTCGCGTCAGAGCGCGGACCGTGGCCGCGCCGGCGATCCCGGCGCCGACGACGGCGACCTTACGGGGCCGGGCGCGGTGCGGCGCCGATCCCGGAAGGGTCGCCTCCAGCCTTTCGCGCTTGCGGCCGAAGCCCGGCTTCTTCTCGACGGCGAAGCCTGCCGCCTGCAAGCCGCGGCGCACTGCGCCTGCGACAGTGAAGGTGGCCGCCCGTCCACCAGGTGCGGTGTGGGCGGCCACTTGCGCGAGCAGGTCTTCCCGCCACATCTGCGGGTTCCTGGCGGGCGCGAACCCGTCGAGGAACCAGGCGTCCGCCGCGCCCGTCCAGCCGCTCAGGGCGTCGAAGGCGTCGGCGACGGCGAGGTCCAGCGTCGCCCGCGCCTCGGGGAAGTCGATCCGGCAAAAGCCGCGGCGGCCGTCCGGCCATTGGCCGAGCAGCACCCCGGCCAGGTCCGCCAGTTCGGGCCAGGCGCCGAGCGCGCGAGCGGCATCCGCGCGTTCGATCGGAAACGCCTCGACCGAGAAGATGTGCAGCCGCCCGTCCGGCGGGCCTTCGCGCCGCCAGAGGTCGAGCAGCGCCAGGATGTTGAGGCCGGTGCCGAAACCGAGCTCGGCGACCGTGAAATCCGACCGGTCCGTCCAGCGCTCGGGCAGGCCGCATCCGGCCAGGAAGACCGCCCGGCTCTCGGCCAAGCCGTCCACGGCGGAGAAATAGACGTCGCCGAAGCGCGCCGAGCGGGGACCGTGGTCGGTCCAGTCCAGCGGTTCCGAAGTCACATCGGGGCCCAAAGCAAAAGGGCCGCCCCGCTGGGGACGGCCCTTCCAAAAACGCTACGACGCGTCGACTTACGGAGTCGTGGTCGTGTTGGCGGTCGCGTTGGCGTCGGCCGCGGTGGCGTTCTCGTCAGCGGCGACGGCGTTGGCGTCGGCCGGAACGGCGTTGGCGTCGGCAGCCGGGGCGACTTCGGTCGCGGTGGCGTTCTCGGCCGCGTTGTTTTCGGTGGCCGCTTCGTTGCCGCCGCAGGCGGCGACGCTCAGAGCCGCAACAGCGGCGCCGGCGACGAGGAGCTTACGCAGAGTTTCGGAGGTCATGTCCCTGGTCCCCTTAAGAGGTTAGAGCGCATTGGAAACGCAAGCTCGCGCCCCATTTGGCCGATTAGCGTGGTTCGCCATCGGTCCGCAAGGGCGAAAGCTTGCAGCGCTGCGGAGCAATATGCAGTCCTGACATCAACAAGCAAGCCCGCTTGTGTGTCTTATGGGCGGTTCGGCGGGCTTACGCCGCTTCCGCCGGGATGTTGTTAAGCGCTTCTTCGAGCTGCGCAAAGCTGGGTTGCGCCGGCGACGGAACATTGCCACGGCCGATCTCGACCGAGATCTGGGCGGCGTTGCCGTGAAGGTGCGCGACCAGCACCGAACGGATGATCCGGTAGAAGGCGCCTTCCTCCTCGACGGTCTCCTTCAGACGCGCCGCCATGGGGCCGACCAGGCCGTAGGCGAGGAACACGCCCAGGAAGGTGCCGACCAGCGCGCCGCCGATCATGCCGCCCAGGATCTCCGGCGGTTCGGTGATCGAGCCCATGGTCTTGATCACCCCCAGCACGGCCGCGACGATGCCCAGCGCCGGCAGGGCGTCGGCCATGTTCTGCAGCGCGTGGGCCGGGGCGAGCGCCTCGTGGTGGTGCTTGTCGAGCTGCTTCTCCATAGCATCCTCGACCTGGTGCGGATCCTCCAGGTTCATCGTCATCATCCGCAGGGTGTCGCAGATGAAGTCGATGGCGAAGTGGTCCTTCCCGATCTTGGGATAGCGCGAGAAGATCGTGCTGTCGTGCGGGTTCTCGATATGGCTTTCCAGCGCGATGACGCCCTTGGACTTCATCGTCTTGGTCAGAAGGAACAGCAGCGAAAGAAGATCGGTGTAGTCCGACGGCTTCCATTTGGGGCCGGCGAAGACCTTGCCGAAGCCGGCGGCCGTCGCCTTGATGGTCGCCACGCTGTTCGAGATCAGGAAAGCGGCGACGCCGGCGCCGCCGATGGCCATCAATTCATGAGGCGCGGCGTGCAGGATAACGTCCATCTTGCCGCCCGACATCAAATAGCTGCCGAACACCAAGCCGAACAACAGTACAATGCCAATGATCTGGAACATGAGGTCGACAAGGTCCCGCGTTTTGCGTTGGGACCACCATCGCCGTTAATGCTTAACTTGACGTGTGCGGCCGGAAAGTTTCCCTGCGACAGTCAGTCCCCGGGCGCCAACTCTACGCCGAGCCCCGCCAGGGCGTCCCAGTACCCGGGGAAGGTCTTGGCCACGCAGCCGGGATCCAGGATCACGACGCCGTCGACCATCAGGCCGGCCAGGGCGAGGCTCATGGCGATGCGGTGGTCGTCGTAGGTCTCGATACGCGCCGGCAGCCGCTGGCCCGCCAGCGCCGGGTCCGAGGCCACCACGAGATCGTCGCCCTCTTCGGTCGCCAGACCCGGGCGGATGCGGGAGAGCTCGGCCGCCACCGCCGCCACCCGGTCGCACTCCTTCACGCGCAGGTTGGCGATGCCGGTGAAGCGCACGGGCGTGCGGTTGAAGGCGGCCAGCACCGCCAGGGTGGGCACCGCGTCCTGCATCTGGGAGCCGTCGATCACGGCCGGCATGTCGGGGAAGGCCCGGATCACCGTCAGCGCCTTGGCGTCCGGCTGGGTGAAGGCCTCCGCCGGGACGCCCAGGTCGATCCGCCCGCCGGTCAGCGCCTCGGCGGCCCAGAAGTAGGTCGCGGCCGAGGCGTCGGGCTCGATGACGAGGTCGCAGGCGGCGTAGCCGGTCGGTTCCACCCGCCAGGCCGCCGCGCCGGGCAGGGCCGCGGCCCTGGCCTCGAAGCGCTCCATGGCGGCGAGGGTCAGGTCGACATAGCCGCGGGCGCCGATCTCGGCCCCCCTCAGCGCCACCTCGACCGGTCCGCGTCCGCAAGCCCCCAGCATCAGCAAGGCCGAGACGTATTGGCTGGATAGGGAGGCGTCGACCTCGACCCGGCCGCCGTCGAATCCGCCGCGCCCGCGCACCGTCACCGGCGGGCAGCCGGTCGGCGCTTCCGCCTCGATCCCCAGCGCCGACAGGGCCTGGACCAGCGGCGCGATCGGGCGGCGGCGCATGTGGCCGTCGCCGTCCAGCACCACCTCGCCTTCGACCAGGGCGGCGGCTGCGGTCAGGAAGCGGACGGCGGTGCCGGCGTTGCCCAGGAACAGGGGCGCGGCGGGACGGGCCAGGCGTCCGGTCCCCGTCACCACGAAGCTGGTCGCGTCGGGCTCGTCCACCGCCACGCCGAGCGCCCGCAGCGCTTCGGCCATCCAGCGGGTGTCGTCGCTCTTCAGCGCGCCGGTCAGCCGGCTGGTCCCCCGCGCCAGGCCCGCCAGCAGCAGGGCGCGGTTGGTGATCGACTTCGACCCGGGCGGGACGGCGCGGCCGACGAGGGGGCGTTTGGGCGGCGTGATGGCGACGGCCGGGCTGGTCAGGACGTTCATGGCCGGTCTCATGCGGGAATTGCGGGCCAGCCTGCAAGCAGCCCCCGCAGGGCGGCGACCAGGGCCAGCGGCTGGTCCAGCATCAGGTGATGGTGGGCCTCGGGCACGACCACCACCGGTGTCCCGGCCGGCGCCTGGGCCGTGAAGAACGCCGTGACCTCCGGCGCCATCAGCGCCGAGCGCGCCCCGCGGATCGCCGCGACGGGGCAGAGCGGCCGGGCGAGGTCGTCGGCCGCCGGATTGTCGTCGAGCCGGTTCCAGAGCTGCGGATCGAAGCGCCAGGTCCAGCCCTTTCCCTGCTGCGGGTCGTCCACCGCCCGGACCGAGCCGCGGGCCACGTAGGCGAGGAGCGCCGGTTCGGCGGCCGGCTGCGGGGGGATCAGGCGGAAGCGGCCAAGCTCTTCGGCTTCGGTGGCGTAGACGCGGGTGTTGCGGGCGTCGAACGGCCGTCCGCCGAAGGTCCGGCCCGGCGGGTTGATCAGGGTGTCGATCAGGACGGCCGCCGCCAGTTCCCCGCCGCGCTCGCCCGCGGCGCACCGCAAGGCGATCCGCCCTCCGAACGAATGGGCCGCGAACACGGGCGGACGGCCGGCCTCGAACAGGCCAGCCCATTCGGCGACCGCGAACGCCTCGCGGGCGAAGAGGTCGATCGAATAGCGCTCGCGCCAGGCCGATCCCCCCATGCCCGACCAGGAGAAGGCGGCGACGCGGAAGTCCTCGGCCAGCAGGGGCGCGAGGAAGCTCCACCAGTCGGCGTGGGCTCCGGCCCCGTGCATGAGCAGCAGCCCGGGGCGCCCACGCTCGCCCCAGGCGCGGGTCTCGATCGCCGCGCCCTCGACCTTCACGGAGCCACGCTCCGGCTGGACGGCGAGCGCGGCCTGGAACCAGTCGGGGCCTTCGTCCATCAGGCGAGGCCCGCGGCGGCCAGGGCCTCGGCCTGACGGGCCGCCAGGGCGTCTTCGGAGAAGCCGACCAGCGATTCCTCGAACAGGCTGCGCCAGTTCAGCTCCGCGCCCAGATGCAGGAAGGCGGCGCCCAGGCCGATGGCCGCCCGGTCCATGAAGACGAACTCGCGCGGGATCAGCACCGGTCCCTTCTCCTTCAGCGCCTGGCGCACGCGGAAGGCTTCGCGCCGGCCGTATTCGCCGGGCGCCACGCCGTCGGCCACGGTGCGCACGCGGTCGTCCAGCAGGGGGCCGTAGATGAAGCGCGCCCACACGTTCAGCGCCTCCATCAGCTCGTCGTTCAGGTTCGAGAAGCCCCAGGTGCGGTAGGCCTCGCGCTGGGCCTCGCGGTCGTCGTCAAGCAGGGCGCGGTAGAGCCGCACCACCCCGCCCACGAATTTCGGCGGGAAGATGCGCACGCAGCCGAAGTCGAGCAGGTTCAGCCGCGGCTCTTCGCCTGCGAAGGTGTAGTTGCCGAGGTGCGGGTCGCCGTGGATCACGCCCAGGTGGGTCATCGGCCCCCACCACGCCTCGAACAGCAGCCGGGCGATGCGGTTGCGGGTCTCCAGCGGCGCGGTCTTGAACGCGAGCAGCCCGCGCCCGTCCAGCCAGGTCATGCTGAGCAGGCGGCGGGTCGACAGCTCCGGCAGCGGCTCGGGGGCGACGATGTCCGTTCGCCCTTCGAAATAGCGCCGGTAGAGCGCCATGTGGCGGGCCTCGCGCTCGTAGTCGAGCTCCTCGCGCAGGCGTGCGGCGATCTCCTCCAGCGCTTCGCTGGGGTCGATGGCCCGTTCGGCGCGACGGAACAGGCCGAGCAGGGTGCGCAGTTGGGCCACGTCGCTTTCGACGGCGCTCTGCATCTCCGGGTACTGCAGCTTGACCGCCAGCGGGCGACCGTCGTGAGCGACGGCCCGATGCACTTGGCCGAGGGAGGCGGCCGCGACCGCATCCAGGTCGAAGCCGGCGAACCGGCTCGCCCAGTCGGCGCCCAGCTCGGCCGCCATGCGCCGGCGCACGAAGCCCCGGCCCATGGAAGGAGCGTTGGTCTGCAGCTCGGCGAACTCGGCTGCGAACTCGGGGGGCAGCAGGTCGGGGACGGTGGCGAACATCTGGGCCGCCTTCATCAGCGGCCCCTTCAGCCCGCCCAGGGCTTCCTTCAGCGCCTTGGCGTTCCTGGCGTCGGCGTCTCCGCCGGCGAACAGTCGGTTGGCGCCGTAGGCCGCGCCCGCACCGGCCAGGCCCACGCCGACCTGGGCCAGGCGGCGCACACGCCCCGACAGGCGGTCGCGTTCGGGATCGATCGGGTCGTCAGCCGCCATGCGGTCCCTGTCGCGTCACCCCAGGGCTTCGAACTCGTCGACCAGGCGTTCGAGCCGAGCGCAGCCCTGGGCCCAGAAGCTCTTCTTCCGGGGATCGAGCCCGAAGGGGCTCAGGGCCTCCACATAGGTCTTGGATCCGCCCGCGGCCAGCAGCGCTTCGTAAAGGGGCGCGAAGCCTTCGGGGTCCTCCCGCCGCCGTTCCATAAGGGCCGAAACCAGAAGGTCCCCGAAAGCGTAGGCGTAGACATAGAATGGGGCATGCACGAAGTGGCTGATATAGGCCCAGTAGTGCTCGTAGCCCGGGTTGAGCTTCACGGCCGGGCCCAGGCTCTCGCTCTGCACCTCGAGCCACAGCCCGCCGATCTGGTCGGCCGACAGCTCGCCGTGCAGCCGCGCGGCGTGGAAGCGGGTCTCGAAGCGGTGGAAGGCGATCTGGCGCGCCACCGTGTTCAGCGCGTCTTCGATCCGGCCGGCCAGCAGGGCCCGCCGCTCCTGGGGCCCCGCCTCGGCCAGCAGGCGCTCGAACACCAGCCCCTCGCCGAAGATGGAGGCGGTCTCCGCCAGGGTCAGCGGGGTGTCGGCGAGCAAGGTGCCGAGCGGCGCAGCCAGCGACTGGTGCACCGCATGGCCGAGCTCGTGGGCCAGCGTCAGCACGTCCCGCCGCTCGCCCATGAAGTTCAGGAACACGAAGGGGTGCCGGTCCGAGGTGACCGGGTGGGAATAGGCGCCGGACGACTTGCCGCCGCGCGGCCGGGCGTCGATCCACGGCTGATCGAAGAAGCGCCGCGCCACTTCGGCGAAACGCGGGGCGAGCTGGGAGAAGGACGACAGCACCAGCCCTCTGGCCTCGGCCCACTCGTAGCGGCGGGGCGGGGCCTGATCGAGCGGCGCGTTGCGGTCCCAGTAGTCCAGCGCGTCCTTGCCCAGCGCCTTGGCCTTGAGGGCGTAGTAGCGGTGGGACAGGCGCGGAAAGGACTCGACCACCGCCGATTCCAGCGCCTCCACCGCTTCGGCGTCCACCTCGTTGGCCAGGTGGCGCGGCGCGGCGGGGCTGGCGAACCGGCGCCAGCGGTCCTCGACCTGCTTCTCGAAGGCGATGGTGTTCAGGCACAGGCCGAGCACCGGGGTCGCGTCCGACAGCGCCTCCGCTAGCGCATGGGCCACGGTCTCGCGCCGGGCAGGCTCGGGATCGGACAGCCGGTTCAGCGCTTCGGCGAGCGTCAGCGCCTCGTCGCCGTCCTCGATCCGCATACGGGCGAGGGTTTCGTCGTAGAGCCGGCTCCAGTTCGCCACCGCTGGCGCGCGCTCGTGGACCAGGCGCTCGAGATCGGGGCTGAGCTCGTGCTCGCGCATCAGCCGCACCCGGCGGATCCAGGGGCGCCATTGGGCGGCTTCGGCGTTGGCCTTGAAGGCGGCCTCGATCTCCCAGTCCTCGAGTTGGTTCAGTTCGAGCGTCAGGAACAGCGTTTCGGCCGAAAGGGCCGAGACCCGCGCCCGCATGTCGGCCTCGAACTTGGACCAGGCGGCGTCGTCGCGGGCGGTGGATGCGGCCATCGAGGCGTAGGCGCCGGCGCTGCCCGTCAGGTTGCAGATGCGCTCGTAGAGCGACACGCCCTGGGCCAGCAGCAGGCCCAGCCGTTCGGCCTGGCCGCGGGCGGCCACGAACTGGCCCTTGAGCTTGGCGAGTTCGACGACGGCGAGGCGGGCGGCTTCCAGGTCGCCTTCGAGCCGCGGGTCCCGCCGGCCGGAATAAAGATCGTCGAGCCGCCATTCGGGGAGGTCTTCGACGGAGGCGGGGGGAGGCGCATGCACTGTCATCGCCGGGCGGTATCGCGCGGCGCGGGGCGGGGAGCAATGTGAAATGCGGCCGCGGCGGATAAACCGAACCTTCACGCGCCGTCCTGCATAAGGATCGCAAAAGAGCCCGCAAAGCCGGGCGTTGCAGGTGGTGCGATCCCATGGCCAAAACCGTCCTGATAGTCGACGACGACCCGACCCAGCGGCGCCTGATCCAGGCGGTCCTGGAGCGCGAAGGCTTCGCCGTCGTTCAGGCGGAAGGCGGGGAGCAGGCGCTGGATCGGCTGGCCTCCGGGGCCGCGCCCGACGTGATCATCCTCGACCTCGTCATGCCGGGGATGCCCGGCCTGGAGGTGTTGGCGGAACTGCGTGCGCGAGGCGTCGCCGCGCCGGTCATGGTGCTCACCGCCAGCGGCGGCGTCGACACCGTGGTCAAGGCCATGCAGGCCGGGGCCCAGGACTTCTTCGTCAAGCCGGCGAGCCCGGAACGGATCATCGTCTCCATCCGCAACGCCCTGCAGATGGGCAACCTTGCGGCCGAGGTCGATCGGCTGAAGAAGCACAAGGCCGGCTTCACCACCTTCGCCGACCTGGTCGGCGCGTCCGGGCCGATGCGCATGGTCAAGGCGCTGGGCGAGCGCGCGGCCAAGGCCAACATCCCGGTCCTGATCCTGGGCGAAAGCGGCGTCGGCAAGGAGCTGATCGCCCGCGCCGTCCATGGGGCCTCCGAGCGCGCCGGCAAGCCGTTCGTGGCCGTCAACTGCGGCGCCCTGCCCGAGAACCTGGTCGAGAGCATCCTGTTCGGTCACGAGAAGGGCAGCTTCACCGGCGCCCACGACAAGCACCTCGGCAAGTTCCAGGAGGCCCACGGCGGCACCCTGTTCCTGGATGAAGTCGGCGAACTGCCGCTCGACATGCAGGTCAAGCTGCTCCGGGCGCTGCAGGAAAGCGAGATCGACCCGGTCGGCTCCAAACGCCCGGTGAAAGTGGACGTGCGGATCGTGTCGGCGACCAACCGCGACCTGGCGACCCAGGTGAAGGACGGCCGCTTCCGCGAGGACCTCTACTACCGGCTGAACGTCTTCCCGATCGAGGCTCCGCCGCTGCGCGAGCGCCGCGAGGACATTCCCGCCCTCGTCGAGGCCTTCGTCCGGCGCTTCAACGTCGAGGAAGGCAAGCGGGTGACGGGGGCCACGCCCGAGGCCGCCGCCCTGCTGCAGGCCTACGACTGGCCGGGCAACGTCCGCCAGCTGGAGAACGCGGTCTACCGGGCCATCGTGCTGGCCGACGGCCCCTACCTGACGGCGCACGACTTCCCGGCCATCTCGGGACTGGCTCCCGCGGCTGCGGTACGGCCGGCGCCGGCTGCGGCCGATCCGATCGCCGCGGCGGGCCTGCCTTCGGCCGAGCAGCTCGTCGCCACGGCTCCCGCGGACTCGCCGGTGCGGATCTTCGACGACCGTGGCCACCTGCGCACGCTGGAGGAGATCGAGCGCGACCTGATCCAGCTCGCCATTGAGACCTACTCCGGCCATATGAGCGAAGTCGCACGCCGCCTCGGCATCGGCCGCTCCACCCTCTACCGCAAGGTGCGCGAGCAAGGGCTGGACATCTCGCTCGACGAGGCGGTCTGAACCCGCCCAGCGCATGTCGGCGCGGAAATAGGGAGCGCCCTTCCGCGTGCTTCAATGCCTCGCAAGGCCGCCGCCGCGCAGACGTGCGGGCCCGCGAGGAGGAGACATGACCAGGAAGCCCCTGCGAGGCGCCGTGGGCGCCGCGTTGATCGCTTGCATCGTCCCGGGGTTCGGATTGGCCCCAGGGTTCGCTTCGGCCGACGTGCCCGAGGCCATCCACCAGGAACTGGTCCGGATCGGGCAGATCGTCGATCCCGCCTGTACGGCCAAGCTCTACCGGCCGCTGATGCCCGCGAGCGACTACAACACCTGGTGGCCGCCCGGCGCGGCGGCGCCCGACGCTTCGAAGGCGAAGCTCTATCCGGGCGTGGCTATCGTCCGCGACCAGAAGTTCGGGCCCCACGACAAGGACCTTGTCGACATCTTCTCGCCCGAGGCCGGCGGCCGGAACCTGCCGGTGTTCATCTGGGTGCCCGGCGGCGGCGGCAACAAGATCGAGCAGCAGGTGCGCGAGGCGAACGCCTTCTACGACAACATCGGCCGCTGGGGCGCGAAGAACGGCTTCGTGGTGGTCACGGTGCAGCGCCACCCCGGCCAGCAATGGGACGACGCCGGGCGCGACATCGCCGCCGCCGTCGATTGGGTGAAGGCGAACATCGCCCGCTACGGCGGCGACGGAAGCCGCATCGTCATGGGGGCGCACTCGGCCGGAACCGGGCCGACCGGCGTCTATGTCGGCCACCCCGAGCGCTGGCCCAACGGCGTCCAGATCAAGGGCATGGTCTACATGTCGGGCGGGCCGATCCCGACCATCCTGGGTCCGCAGGGGGCGGGGCCTGGAAACGCCGCCGCCCCGGGCGCCAACCGCCCGGGCCAGGCCTGCGGCGTGAACGCGGCGATGACCGCGACCGACGGCGCCATCATGGGGCCGAGCCGGGCCAACCCGCCGCCGCCCGGCGCTCCGGCCGGTCCTCCGCCCGGCGGCGCGGCGCAGCTCACGCCCGAGCAGCGCGCGGAGCGGGACAACCTGCCCGGCTTCCTGAAGACCAATGTGAAGCTCATGCTGGTCCGGGCCGAGCTCGACCCGAACGTGAAAGGCGACATGACCCCCGCCGACAAGGCGATCCACGACCGGCTGTGCGCCAGTGTCGGCCCGACCGCCAAGGACGGCGAAGGCCGGTGCCCGACCATGCTCTACGCCCGCCGCCACAGCCACATGAGCGAGGTCTTCGCCTTCGACAGCCCCGACACCAGCGTTTCGGACCCGATCCTGGCCTTCGCCCGAAACGCAGTCCGGTAATCCACTTTTCCGCCGGGCGGTCAGTCGAAGGACCGTCCGGCGCCTATCCGCGACGACCGCACGCCGCGCCCCCGCCCCGGGGCGCGCCAGCGTAGTGCAGCCCGACGCCCGGTTCCTAGCGTCAGTGGAACGGCGGCTACAGTCCCGAAGTCAATTCGTCCGAGGTCGCCCACGTGCGCATCTGTCGGCTCCCTATCGCTCGGCGAATGCGTTAGGAGAGCCTGTCGCCGTAAACGGCCTGAGCGAGCGTCAGGCCGCGCGTGATCCCGCGTTCAAGTTGAGCAGCCGGCCCGACAATCGGGTCATGGGGGAGCCGAAGTCGCCGCTGCAGTGAACATAAGTGATCAAGGGGTGAGTCCAGATGCAGTCAAGTGACGAATATAGGGCTAACTCAGTCGATGGCCTGGCCAACGATTCCAGCGCCCTACCATCAACGAGGGCCGTCAGGCTTCTGGACTCCGGGACCGGCCATGACGACTGACGATCTGGCTTTGCTTTCCCAGGGTGCGATCGACACAGGCTCGATCGACACCGTCCTTGGCTCGCGCGTGCGGCGGCTTCGCACGTTGCGCCGCATGAGCCAGGCCGAGCTTGGCGAGCGATTGGGCGTCACCGCCCAGCAGGTCCAGAAGTACGAGCGAGGGGCCAACCGCATCGCGGCGGCGACCCTGATCTCCATCGCCCTGGCCCTGGAGGTCTCGCCGCAGGATTTGATTTCGGGGTTGGCCGAGGCGGTCTCCCCGGAAGGCCTGGAGCTGAAGGCGGCCGACACGCCGCACGGCCACGCCTTGCTCGAAGCCTTTCGCCGGATCGAGGCGCCCGAGGTGAGGGCCGCTCTGGTCACCCTCGCCGCCGCCTTGGCCAAGGACCGTGCGTGACTGGCACTTCAGGTTGTGTCCAACCTTGAGTGGAACTAGGCTCTGATCCGCCAAATGTTCGATTCTGCCGCCCAAGGGGAGCAAAACCCGTGGCGCTAAGCCTCTCGCGGATCGTTTTATCGATAACTTCGCGTTCGCATCCGGCTCTCGGACGCCCTGCGTGAAGCGGTGGGATGGACTGCCCGAAGCCTTCACGGGCGAGGCGGGCGAGCTTCTGAGCGAGATCTGGACCGGCGACCTCCTCGAAAGCGTCGTTCGCGTCCGAGCCTTGGCCGAAATCTGCGAAGCCATGAACACGGTTTCGCTGATGAAGCTCTCCTTCGCCCTGGAGTCGCATCGACCGGCCATCGACCACGTGCTGGAGAACCTCGCGCCCGTTCGGCAGTTGAGCGACGCAATGAAGGGCGAGGGTTAGGTGTCTGGTCCCGCGGTGTGGGGGACTCAGCTTAGCTGAGTGCTCACACCGCGAGGAGCTGTGGGCCAGGTACTCCACGGCAGCGCCACGACCACGCACGCCATCCGAGCGGCGATACGGCGATCGAAGGCTCCGCTCAAAGAGCTAGCCACTCGCTATGGCCTCAACCGCAAGACTGCCGCCAAGTGGAGGAAGCGGAGCTTCCTCCACGACGCGGCGATGGGCCCGAAGGCGCCAAGGTCCACGGTGCTGACGGCGGAGGAGGCGATGGTCGTCGCCTTCCGCAAGCACACGCTGCTGCCGCTGGATGACTGCCTGTACGCGCTCCAGGCGACGATCCAACGTCAAGACCGCCGCTGGCTTCCTGGCCGCGCTGATCAAAGCCGTGCCCTACAAGATCCATACCGTGCTGACGGACAACGGCATCCAGTTTTGCGATGCGCCTCAGCATCGCTCAGGCCCGACGGCTCGCTATCGCCTGCATGGCTTCGAACGGGTCTGCCGCGAGCACGACATCGAGCACCGGCTGACCAAGCCCAACCACCCTTGGACCAACGGCCAGGTCGAGCGGATGAACCGCACGCTCAAGGAAGCCACCGTCCGGCGCTACCACTACGAGAGCCACCGCCAGCTCGAGGATCACCTCGCAGCCTTCCTGGACGCCTACAACTTCGCCAAGCGGCTGAAGACCCTACGCGGGCTTACGCCCTATGAGGCCATCTGCAAGGTCTGGGCGGATGACCCAGAGCGCTTCAGGCTCGATCCCGTCCACTTGACCTCGGGACTGAACACCTAGGGAGGGCGCGCTCGAGAAGCGGGCGCAGCAGCCGAAGCCACGCGCCGCTGGCCGCGCCGATGGCGAGGGCCGCCGCAAGGGCGCCCGGCGCCGGCGGAGCGGTCTGGAACACGGCCCCGATCCAGGGCGCCCAGAGCGCCAGCCCCACGGCGAGGATGGTCAGGGCGGCGATGGCCCAATAGGCCCGGCGGTGGCGGGCGAACAGCTTGCCCCCCGGGGCCATCGAGTCGCTCAGCGCCAGCGAAAGGTTGGCGACCACCAGCGCCAGGAAGGCGCCGCCCCGCGCCTGGGCTTCCGTCTCCATCTGCAGCAGCGCGAGATAGAGCGCCAGGACCGTCAGCAGGATGGTCGCGCCCTGGACGAAGGCGACGACCAGCTGGCGCGCGCCGAACAGGGGCTCGTCGGTCCGGCGTGGGGGGCGGCTCATCGCCGCCGCTTCGCTGGGCTCGCCCTCGAAGGCGAGGGCGCAGAGCGGATCGATGGCGAGCTCCAGCAGCGCCACATGCATCGGGAAAAACAGCGGCGGCAGGCCGAACAGGATGGGGGCGAGCGCCAGCCCGGCGATCGGGACGTGGATCGCCACGATGTAGGTCAGGGCCTTGCGCAGGTTGTCGAAGATCCGCCGCCCGAGCCGGACGCCGGCGACGATCGAGGGGAAGCTGTCGTCCAGCAGCACCAGGTCCGCCGCCTCCCGCGCGACGTCCGTGCCCTTCTGTCCCATGGCGATGCCGATGTGGGCCGCCTGCAGGGCGGGGGCGTCGTTCACGCCGTCGCCGGTCATCGCCACGACCTGTCCGTCCGCCTTCAGCGCCTTGACGATCAAGAGCTTCTGGTCCGGCGACACCCGGGCGAACACGCCCGTCCCGCGCAGCCGTTCGCGGAGCTCGGGGAAGGGCAGGCCGGCCAGGTCGGCGCCGGCCATGACCCCGCCGCTCACGTCGAGCCCGGCTTCCCGGGCGATCGCCTGGGCGGTGGCCGGATGATCGCCGGTGATCATCATCACCCGCACGCCCGCGCGGCGCGCCTCGGCCAGGGCTTTGGGGACCTCGGGCCGGAGCGGGTCGCGGAAGCCGATCAGTCCCTCGAACGCGAAGGCCGCTTCCGCCGGTTCGGCCGGGAACTCGTCCCCGGTGCGCGACGAGGCGACGCCCAGCACCCGCAACCCGGCGTCCGCCAGTTCGGCCACGATCCCGAGCAGCCGGTCCGCCTCGGTCTTGTCCAGCCGGCACAGGCCGAAGATCGCCTCCGGCGCGCCCTTGGCCGCCGCCAGCCGTTCGCCGTCCGCCAGCCGCCAGAGCTGGATCGTGGCGAGCAGTTCGGGTCGCAACGGCCAGCTCCGCTCCGGTTCGCGTGCGGCCGGCGGGAACTCGGCCTCGGGCCGGGCGGCTTCGCGCAGCGCACGGTCCATGGGGTCCACCGGCCGGACCGCCGACGCCAGCGCGCCCAGCGCCAGCAGCCGGCGCGCCTCGTCGCCCGACCCCTGACCGACCTCCAGGTCGAACGTCTTCCCGTCCCGCCACAGCCGGGCGGCCTGCATGCGGTTGCGGGTCAGGGTTCCGGTCTTGTCGACGCACAGGACGGTGGCGGCGCCCAGGGCCTCGATCACGGCGCCGCGCCGGACCAGCACCTTCTCCCGGGCCAGTCGCCAAGCGCCGAGCGCCAGGAAGACGGC
>Ga0164243_10006462_pt1 | contig 17746 bp, 12 predicted proteins | sample OricompcompostOP_FD_108781 | JGI IMG/M metagenome (GOLD analysis project Ga0164243, IMG submission 108781) | Organic Plus compost microbial communities from Emeryville, California, USA - Original compost - Organic plus compost (OP) | ecosystem: Engineered > Solid waste > Mixed feedstock >... | reverse complement strand
GCCGGAGCCGGCCCGTAAGCTGACGCGCGGAGAAGCGGCCATCGTGCGCGGCCATGCGGATGCTGTCGCGTTGAAACTCGCCTGTCACGATCCCAATGTGCATCGCAAGCTGATCCCCGGCGGTCAGCAGGCACGGGCGGTTTTCGATGCCGTCGAACAGGCGCGCGTCGAAGCGATCGGTTCGCGCCGCATGGCCGGTGTCGCCAAGAATCTGGCGGCGATGCTTGATGACAAATTCCATCGCGGCAAATTTGACGACATAACCGACCGGGCTGATGCGCCGATCGAGGAGGCCATCGCCATGATGGTGCGCGAGCGGCTGACCGGTCTGACGCCGCCTCCGGCTGCAAAGAAGCTTGTCGATCTCTGGCGGCCGCTCATCGAGGACAAGGCGGGGCGCGGGCTCGACCGGCTCGAATACTTGATCGATGATCAGGCGCGCTTTGGCGATGCGGTTCACGACCTACTCGAATCGCTCGACATGGGCGAGGATCGCAATCGAGATTCCGAGGAAAACGACGAGGAATCCGAAGAGAGCGAGGACGATCGCCGCCAGAATGAGGATGGCGAACAGGGAGAATCGTCCGATTCCGAGGACATGCAGCGCATGTCCGTCGAAGAGGCTGAAGCCTCGTCCGAGGAAACCGAGGATGCCCAGGCGGAAGCCATGGATGCTCCGAGCTCGGACATGAGCGACGACGCCGACATGGGCGATTCGGAAACGCCATCGGAGCCCTGGCGACCGCGCGGTGGCCACAACGAATATCGCGGGCCGGAATACGGCGCCTTCGTCACCAAATTTGACGAGGAAATTTCCGCCGAAGATCTGTGCGAACCTGAAGAGCTGGACCGTCTGCGCAGCTATCTCGACAAGCAATTGTCGCATCTGCAGGGCGTGGTCGCGCGTCTCGCCAACCGGCTGCAGCGCCGTCTCATGGCGCAGCAGAACCGCGCCTGGGAATTCGATCTCGAAGAGGGCATGCTCGATCCGGCGCGCCTGTCGCGTATCGTCGTCGATCCGATGCATCCGCTTTCCTTCAAGCGGGAGAAGGACACGAATTTCCGCGATACGGTCGTGACCTTGCTGCTCGACAATTCCGGATCGATGCGCGGCCGGCCGATCACCGTTGCAGCCACCTGCGCCGATATTCTGGCGCGGACGCTGGAGCGTTGCGGTGTGAAGGTCGAGATCTTGGGCTTTACCACGCGGGCGTGGAAGGGCGGGCAGTCGCGTGAAGCGTGGCTCGCCGCCGGCAAGCCGCCAAATCCCGGCCGCCTGAACGATCTGCGCCACATCATTTACAAATCGGCCGATGCACCGTGGCGGCGAGCGCGCAAGAATCTCGGTCTGATGATGCGCGAAGGTCTGCTGAAGGAAAATATCGACGGCGAGGCGCTGAACTGGGCCTATCGGCGCCTGCTGGCCCGGCCGGAGCAGCGCCGCATCCTGATGATGATTTCGGACGGCGCGCCCGTCGACGATTCCACCTTGTCGGTCAATTCGGGCAATTATCTCGAACGGCACCTGCGCTGGATCATCGAAGAAATCGAAACCCGCTCGCCGATCGAATTGATCGCAATCGGCATCGGTCACGATGTGACACGCTATTATCGTCGCGCGGTGACCATCGTCGATGCCGAGGAGCTCGGTGGTGCCATGACCGAAAAGCTCGCCGAATTGTTCGAGGAGGATGGCGGCCAGCCCATCATTCCGCGACGAAGTCCGCCCCGCAGGCTGCATTCGTGACGAGACATCAGAATGGTTGGGCGCTGCTGATAGCAGCGCTCTTTTTATTGTGCGGCGGACCATCGTTAGCCTGTGCGCAAGGCGCGCCGGCGCCGGCTGGTGGCGCTGCGCCGACCCGGATCGATATTCACGCCAGAGCGATCGAGGCCTTCGATCCGCGTGAGCCGGCGAAGAAGCAATTCGGCTCGCTGATCTTTCGCGGTGGTCTTGTGCTGTCGTCGCCGAACAAGCAGTTCGGCGGTCTCTCCTCGATCCGCGTCGCCGCCAACGGCAGTCAATTTCTGGCCGTCACCGATCGCGGTTTCTGGGTTCGTGGCCGCATCACGTATCGGGGCGAGGCACCGACGGGCATTGCCGATGGTGAGATCGCGCCGATGCTGTATAGCGACGGGCGTCCGATCACCGCGCGCGGATGGTATGATGTCGAAGCGCTCGCTGAGGACGGCGGCTTTGCCTATGTCGCTCTGGAGCGTGTCCATCGCATCCTGAAGTTCGATTACGCCAAGCGTGGATTGCTGGCGCGGGGGACGCTTGTTCCGACTCCACCGGAGATGGCCAAGCTACCGAGCAATCGTGGACTTGAATGCCTGCAGGTCATGCCGAAGGGCACGCCTCTGGCCGGTGCGTTAATTGCGATTTCCGAACGTGGTCTCGATGAAGCCAATAATATTCGCGGCTTTCTGATCGGTGGACCCAAGCCTGGATTGTTCTCGGTCAAGCCGAGTGATGATTTCGACGTCGTCGATTGTGCCGTCGGCCCAAATTCGGAATTGCTGATCCTCGAGCGATCCTTTTCCTGGCGCCGGGGTGTGGCGATGCGGCTTCGCAGGGTTTCGCTATCCGATGTTGTCCCCGGCGCAGTGCTGGAAGGGACGAAGCTGATCTCGGCCGATATGGGCTATGAGATCGATAATATGGAAGGTGTGAGCGTTCACGTGACGCCAAAGGGCGAGACGGTGCTGACGCTGGTTTCGGACGACAATTTTTCGATGATCCAGCGCACGATCCTGCTGCAATTCACGCTGCTGGATCGATAGAACGCAATCACGGATATGAGCGCGCAAAAACAGACGCCCGCTCGCGCGGGCGTCTGCCAAATTCAAATCCGGGAATTCCGTCAGCTCGCGGTGGCGAGCTTCTTCTCAAGGGCGCGCTTCAGCTCAAGCGCTTTCGGCGACAGCTCGGCGTCCTTCGCCTTGGCCAGGAACGCATCCAGACCGCCGCGATGGTCGACCGTCTTCAGCGCGTTGGCCGAAATCCGGAAGCGCACCGAGCGATTGAGCGCGTCGGAGGTCAGCGTCACGTTGACGAGATTCGGCAGGAACCGCCGCTTGGTCTTGCGGTTCGAATGGCTCACCTTGTGACCGGTCTGTGCCGATTTTCCGGTCAGGTCGCAGGTCCGCGACATGGGCAAAATCCTAATAGTTCGGGGCCGCGCCAAAGGCGCAAAGGCCATGATCAGATGTCTGCTAGGCCGCGGACGTATAAAGAGGCCGGGCGGAGGCGTCAAGGCAAGGAAGGCCCGTCGGATCACACAATCGGCGCATTGGCGGCGAATCGTTTACCCTCTTGGGGGCCTGCCGGACTACCCCAAAGCCGGGCGATGAGGGTACCGGGTGTCATTTAGACCGAAGAATTTCACTCCGATCCTGCTCGCAGGAGCCTTTTTTGGGCTCGTTGCGGCCGGGCCGGCACTGGCTCAGGCCAAGCTCGATGCCCGCTATGCCGTCACTCTGGGCGGCGTCAAGCTTGGGGAGGGCTCCTGGGCCGTCGATGTCGGGGATGATCAATTCTCGGCCGAAGCCAGCGGCGCGACCTCCGGCCTCGCCCGCATATTCAGTTCTGGCCGGGGCAGCGGCTCCTCCCGCGGCGCCATCAAGAACGATCAATTTGTTCCGGCCAGCTACGCCGTGTCGATCAGAAGTGGCAAGAAGGCCGAGGATCTTCGTCTCACACTGAATGACGGCACGGTGAAGGACGTGTCGATCGTCCCGCCCTCGCCAGAGCCGCCCGATCGTGTGCCGGTGACCGAGGCGCATCGCCGCCGTGTGCTCGATCCGATGACTGGATCGCTGCTGCGGGTGGCGGGAAATGGCGATCTGATGAGGCCGGAGGTCTGCCGCCAGCATGCGCCGATTTTCGATGGCCGGATGCGCTACGATCTGACGCTCGCCTACAAGCGCATAGAGCAGGTGAAAGTGCCGGGCTACGAAGGCCCGGCTCTGGTTTGTGCGATCTATTTCGCGCCATTGGCCGGGCATGTCCCAACCCGTGCGGCGATCAAATATCTGGTCGATCAGCGCGACATGGAAACCTGGCTTGTGCCGATCGCAGGCACCCGTGTGATGGTGCCGATCCGCGTTCAGGTGCCGACGCCCCTTGGTCTCGGGGTGATGGAGGCAACGGCCTTCAATGTGATGCCGCAGCCGCGCCGGGCCAGCCTCAAAACGCAATAACGACCTTGTATTATCCCCATTATTCTCCACATCTGCGCTTGTCGGCTGATGCTTGACTCTTTTGGGCGATCCCGACTCGGCCGCGTCTTTGAACGCATCGTTTTCCGGAGCGTCGGAAATTGCCGAAAAACACCCGATCTAGGGGAGGTTCCGGGATTCATGCTATATGTGGCGGTGAACGAAGGAGAACGCCGCCCGAGTCCGCGATTCGACCGCGATTCGTTCGAGACTCGTTCCCGCAGAGACAAAAACGGCGTGGAAGTGTTGCGTTGTGGTACAGAGCGGGCCATTGGTGACGCGATCGCAACCGGAAGCCTCTTCTAAAATCCTTATTCACACCCTCTTCACGCTTCGGTTTTCGGATCGCTGATGCCCATCTCCTTTTCGCCCGGCCCTCGAAGCGATACGCGCATGCGCGGTGCTGGCGTCACCGCTGTGCTCGGGCCGACCAATACCGGCAAGACCCATCTGGCGATCGAGCGCATGCTGGCGCATTCGTCAGGCATCATCGGGTTGCCGCTGCGGCTGCTGGCGCGTGAGGTCTATAACAAGGTGGCGTCGCGGATCGGCGCTGACTCAGTCGCGCTTATTACCGGCGAAGAGAAGATCAAGCCGAATAATCCGCGCTATTGGGTCTCGACTGTCGAGGCGATGCCCCGGGATATCGATCCGGCCTTCATCGCTATTGACGAAATCCAGATCGCCGCCGATTTCGAGCGCGGGCATGTTTTCACCGACCGCATTCTTCATCGGCGGGGGCGTGAGGAAACGCTGATCCTCGGCGCCGCCACGGTGCGGCCAATGGTCGAGCGGCTGCTCCCTGGCGCCAATATCATCTCGCGGCCGAGACTCTCGCAGCTAACCTTTGCCGGCGATCGCAAGATGACCCGCCTGCCGAGCCGGTCGGCGATTGTCGCGTTCTCTGCGGACGAGGTATACGCCATCGCCGAACTGATCAGGCGTCAACGCGGCGGAGCGGCGGTTGTTCTAGGAGCATTATCACCGCGGACCCGCAACGCTCAGGTGGCCCTTTATCAGTCAGGTGACGTCGATTACCTGGTTGCCACCGACGCCATCGGCATGGGCCTCAACCTCGACGTCGATCACGTCGCCTTCGCGTCCGACCGCAAATTCGACGGTTACCAATTCCGTAATCTCAATCCTGCCGAGCTCGCGCAGATTGCTGGCCGCGCCGGTCGCGCGACTCGCGATGGCACCTTCGGCACGACCGGCCGTTGCGCGCCATTCGACGACGAACTGGTGCAGCAACTGGAAAGTCACTCATTCGAACCGCTGAAATTGTTGCAGTGGCGCAATTCCGATCTCGATTTTGCATCGATCGGCGCGCTGCAGGCCTCGTTATCGGAGGTGCCCACTGAAGCGGGATTGACTCGCGCGCCGCTGGCCGAGGATATCCTCGTGCTCGAGCACGCTGCGCGCGATGAGAACATCCGTTCGCTGGCGAGATCGCGCAGCGCCGTCGAGCGATTGTGGGACACGTGTCAGGTTCCGGATTACCGGAAGATCGCACCGGCCAATCACGCCGAACTTGTCACGACCCTCTATGGATTTTTGATGAGAGAGGGTAAAATCCCCGACGACTGGTTCGCTCGTCAGGTGGCACAGGCGGATCATACCGAAGGCGATATCGACTCTCTCTCCACACGGATTGCGCATGTACGAACCTGGACGTTTGTTGCCAACAGACCGGATTGGCTCGCTGATCCCGATCATTGGCAAGGCGTTACGCGCGCCGTTGAGGACAAATTGTCGGATGCGTTGCACGAACGCCTTACGGCCCGCTTTGTCGATCGCCGCACCAGCGTGTTAATGCGGCGGCTTCGCGAGAACACAACATTGGATAGTGAAATTTCAAAAACTGGCGACGTCACAGTTGAAGGCCATTTGGTCGGACGTCTCGAAGGCTTTCGCTTCGTTGCTGATCCGTCGGCCGGGGGCTCGGAGGCCAAGGCATTGCATGCCGCCGCGCAGAAGGCGCTGGCCGGCGAGATTGACTTGCGCGCGAGCCGTCTGTCCCAGGCGCCGGACGAGCAATTTGTCCTGACATCGGATGGCACCATCCGCTGGACCGGCGATGCGGTGGCCAAGCTGGTGGGCGGTGAAGAGGTGCTCCGCCCACGCGTTCGCATCCTCGCCGATGAGCAATTGACCGGTACGCCACGCGAACAGGTGCAGGCGCGGCTCGATCTTTGGATCAAGGCACATATCGACAAGCTGCTCGGGCCGTTGACGGCGCTTGCTGCGGCCGAGGATGTCACAGGCATTGCACGCGGTATTGCGTATCGCCTGATCGAAGATCTCGGCGTTCTGGAGCGGCAGAAAGTCGCCGAGGATGTGAAGGGGCTCGATCAGCCATCACGGGCGAGCTTGCGGAAATACAGTGTCCGCTTCGGCGCCTATCACATCTATATCCCCCAATTGCTGAAGCCTGCGCCGCGCACGCTGGCGACCTTGCTTTACGCAACCAAGTTCGACAACGGCGATATGCGCGGGCTTGACGATGTTCAGCAGCTTGCGGCGAGCGGCCGGACATCGATTCCGGCCAACAAGGATATTCAGAAGAGTCTGTATCGCGTCGCAGGCTATCGCGTTGCCGGCGAGCGCGCCGTGCGTGTCGATATTCTCGAGCGATTGGCCGATCTCATTCGCCCGGCACTGGCGTGGCGCAACAATTCGCCTGGCATCAAGCCGCCGGGCGCGCTCGATGGTACCGGCTTTACGGTGACGGTCGGCATGACCTCGCTCGTTGGCTCGTCCGGCGAGGATTTTGCGTCGATCCTGCGTTCGTTGGGTTATCGAATGGAGCGCCGCCCGAAGCCGGTCGAAACGGTGGCTGCGACTGAGCCGGTGGTCGTCTCCCATGCTGCTCCCGTCGACGACACGCAGCAATCATCCGAGATTGCGGCGGAGAGCGTGCTGAATGGGGAAACCCCGGACGCGATCGAAACGCCTGTTGCGGAAGCCGCTGCCGTCGATGCAGAGCCCGCAAGCGAGCTTGCCGGCGGCAAGGACGTTACTCCGGTCGAAGGGCCGGCCGAGTCCGATGCGGCTGAACCCGCGGTCGCCTTGGAGACAGAAACTGTTGGGGCGGTGGAGCCGGAGACTGCTTCGTCGCAGGAGGCCGATGCGGCTGATCGCTCCGAGGTTGCGCTGAATGCTGAGGCGACTGCCGAGACTGCGACGCCGGCCGAGCCGGAGTTGATCGAGGTCTGGCGTCCCGGCCGGTTCGATCAGCGTGAGCGTCGTCAGCATCATGGGCGAGGACACCGCCGCGACAATCGGGGTGCGCCGCGTCACGGCAATGCTGAAGCTCAGGCTGCGGGTACGCCCTCTGAAGGTGCGGCGGCGCAAGCGGCCGGTGATACAGCTGCAACGGATGCGGCACCGCGGGAGCGCCGGCCGGATCAGCAGCGAGGGCCGCGTCCGCCACGCCAGGATCGCCATCAGCGGCATGGCCGTTCTGAAGGCGGCCGGCACGAGGGCCAGCGCCACGAAGGTCAGCGTCACGGCAAGCCGGGTGGTTCACGCCAGGATGGACGTCCGCGTCCTGATCGGCGCGAAAAGGAGCCCGATCCCAATTCGCCCTTTGCAAAACTTGCGGCGCTGAAGGCCCAGCTCGAGGCGGATTCCAAGGAGCGTCGCTAGCGATTGGATCGGCAGCGCATCGACAAGTGGCTCTGGCATGCGCGTGTGGTGCGCACGCGCACGGCCGCAGCGGGTCTTGTCGATGGCGGGCTTGTTCGGCTCAATGGCGCTCGTATTGATGCGCCGAGCCGGGTTGTGCGGGTCGGCGATGTCGTCACCATTGCGTTCGATACGATCAAGGTCCTGAAAGTAACGGGCTTTTCCGAGCGTCGTGGTTCCGCAACGGATGCGGCATCCCTATATGAAAACCTGCAGGTGGTTGCGCCGGTTCAGCGAGATGCGGCGGCGGCTAAGCCCGAGCCTGCAATCCGGCGCCCAACCAAACGCGAGCGGCGCGATATTGTCAGGCTCAAGCGGCCTGATAATGATCATTGACGGTTCGCAAATGCGGTATCTTGCGTGGCGGTAACCCTTGAGCTAGGGACCAAAGACTGCGCTTGTTTGGAGTTAGAATGACTTACGTCGTCAACGACAATTGCATCCGCTGCAAGTTCATGGACTGCGTGGAGGTGTGCCCCGTCGATTGCTTCTACGAGGGCGAGAATATGCTCGTCATTCATCCGGACGAGTGCATCGATTGCGGCGTCTGCGAGCCGGAATGCCCGGTCGATGCGATCAAGCCCGATACTGATCCGGGGCTGGAGAAATGGCTCGCGCTCAACGCCGAATATGCCAAGATCTGGCCGAATATCACGGCGAAGAAAGAGCCGCCGGCCGACCATAAGGAATGGGAAGGCGTCGAGGGGAAGGAGCAGTATTTCTCTCCGGAACCCGGTACCGGCAATTGAAGCCTTCTTGGCCGCGTCCTTTTAATCTTTCTGCCTGATTTTTGCCGTCGATAGCGCTGCGGATGACGTCCGCGGCGCGTTAACACATTGATTTTTACGGAAAATGTGTTATACCATTGTCATTGGAACGACATAACCGACACCTTTTAGCGAAACATGGATCGGGCCCGTTCCGGAGGAAGCCGTCATAGAAGGAGCGTGATTTTTCACGCGCACGACCGTGGCCGATAAATCGCGTTCGAAAAGCAAAAAGACGTCCGGCGGTAGCGACCGCAGGGCGAAAAAAGCCCCCGCCGCAACCCGGCGGGCCTCACAAGCTTCGCGGCGCGCTGGCCGCGGGGCTCCCGTGGCCAAGGCAACCGGCCGTCCGAAATCGGGCGGTGAAGGAGCGACCTCCGGAATGACTGTCAATAAGAAGACCACCCAACGTCAAGGCTTCAAGACCTCCGAATTCGTGGTTTATCCGGCCCATGGCGTGGGCCAGATCATGGCGATCGAAGAGCAGGAAGTGGCTGGCGCCAAACTCGAACTGTTCGTCATCAATTTCGTCAAGGACAAGATGACCCTGCGCGTCCCGACGGCGAAGATCGCCTCGGTTGGCATGCGCAAATTGTCCGAGCCGGCGATGGTCAAGCGCGCGTTGGAAACGCTGAAAGGCCGCGCCCGCATCAAGCGCACCATGTGGTCGCGCCGCGCCCAGGAATATGAGGCAAAGATCAATTCCGGCGATATCGTTGCGATCGCCGAAGTGGTCCGCGATCTTTATCGTTCGGAGCAGCAGCCGGAGCAGTCCTACTCCGAACGTCAGCTCTATGAGGCGGCGCTGGACCGTCTTTCGCGGGAAATCTCGGCCGTGCAGCACATCACCGAGACCGAGGCGGTGAAGGAAATCGAAGGCGCGCTGGCCAAAGGGCCGCGCCGCGGACCGAAGCCGTCCGAAGCAGCCGCTGACACCGATGTCGATGCCGATGACAGCGAATCCGTGGAGGATGAAGCGGCCTGATCGCTTCTTTCTCTGCCAGTTCTTCTGCGAAAAAGCCCGGTGTTCGCACCGGGCTTTTTCGTTGGTCTGCATGGTTCGGCTCAGTCGGCCCCGATTGTTCCGCGGTGCCGATGCCGTGTGGGACCGGGACATGCTCTGCAAACATGACGCGCGTCAAGAAACCGCGATTTTAGAAAATTACTCTTGGTCCGAGAAAATTCCTCCAAATAAGCTACGCGGTGTCTTCGCAAAATTCTGCTTTCTCGGTTCCTCATTGTCGGAATCCGATGATCATGGGTTGGCCATGACTGTAACCGAGCTTCGCGTCGCTAACGATGTCTCGGGAATGTGCCGCGTTGCAGGCGGCACCTTTCGCATGGGCTCTGACCGGCATTATCCCGAAGAGGCGCCTGTTCATCGCGTCACGGTCAGCAGCTTCTGGATCGACGTCACGCCGGTGACCAACCGGCAATTCAAAGAGTTCGTCAAAGCGACCGGTCACGTCACCGTTGCCGAGATTGTGCCCGATGCGAAGGATTATCCGGGCGCGCTGCCGCATTTGCTCTATGCGGGCTCGCTTGTCTTCTCACCGCCGTTGCATCGGGTCAATCTGCGCGATTGGAGCCAGTGGTGGCAGTTCCTGAAAGGCGCGGACTGGCGTCACCCTTATGGGCCGAAGAGCAACATCAACGGTCTCGACAATCATCCGGTGGTGCATGTCGCTTATGCCGATGTGCTCGCTTATGCGCGCTGGGCTGGCAAGGATCTGCCGACCGAAGCGGAGTGGGAATTCGCTGCGCGCGGCGGACTGGATGGCGCGGAATATGCCTGGGGCGATGATTTCACGCCGAATGGCGAACACCGCGCCAATACCTGGCAGGGCAACTTCCCGCACGAAAACCTGAACACCGATGGTTTCGCGCGCACGTCGCCGGTCAAGGCCTTTCCGCCGAACGGCTATGGCCTTCACGACATGATCGGCAATGTCTGGGAATGGACATCCGACTGGTATTCAGAAAAGCACGAAGACGATGCGCCAAAGGCGTGCTGCATTCCTGACAATCCCCGTGGCGGGCGCGAGGACGGCAGCTACGATCCTTGTCAGCCGAACATTAAAATCCCACGCAAAGTCTTAAAGGGCGGCTCGCATCTGTGCGCGCCAAATTATTGCCGTCGCTATCGTCCCGCCGCACGTCATGCAGAGCCGGTCGATACATCGACGAGCCATGTCGGATTTAGATGCGTGGTTCGGGAGGGTGGGCGCTCGTAGATCAACTCATTTCAGTAAGGCAAGCGTCAGATGGAGGAGCGTCATGAGTAGCAATCCGTTTGAAAGCATTCTGCAAAAGGCCTTAACGAAATTACGATCCGGCAAGCACGAGAATCGAATCAATACGGTCTTGGGCGGCACCATGCTTGCCGCCGCACTGACATTGTCGTCAGCAGGCGTTGTCAGCACAGCGCTCGCGCAACAGCCGCAGCGGCCCAACATTGTCGTGATCATGGGCGATGATGTCGGCTGGTTCAACATCGGCGCCTATCATCAGGGCATCATGTCCGGAAAGACACCGAACCTCGACAAGCTTGCGTCTGAAGGTATGCGGTTCACCGACTATTATGCCGAGGCGAGCTGCACGGCGGGCCGGGCGAACTTCATCACCGGTCAATTGCCAATCCGCACCGGACTGACGACCGTCGGCCAGGCCGGCGCCGATGTCGGCATCCCGGCGCAGGCGGTGACGATTGCGACCGCACTGAAGGCGCAGGGCTATGTCACCGGCCAGTTCGGGAAGAATCATCTCGGTGATTTGAACAAGTATCTCCCGACCTTGCACGGCTTCGACGAATTCTTCGGGTACCTGTACCACCTCGACGCCATGTCCGATCCGTACTGGTACTCGTTCCCTGCCAGCCAGGACTTCTACAACAGATACGGTCCGCGCAGCTTGGTTCGCAGCTATGCGACCGATCGTGATGATCCGACCGAGATGCCGCGCTGGGGCAGGATCGGCAAGCAGCGCATCATCGATGAAGGCCCGCTGCCGCCGTTCGCCGACATGTCGAACGTGCAGAACATGCACGACATGCCGTTCCTCAAAGCCAAATACGATATGACGACGTTCGACGAGGTGCTGGTCAAGGAATCCAGCAACTTCATGGACAAGGCCAAGAAAGAGGGCAGGCCATTCTTCCTTTGGCACAACACCACGCGGATGCACATCTGGACCTTCCTGTCGAAGAAGTACAGCGCGATGCAGAATAGCGATACCAACTACGGTCTCGAGGAAGCCGGCATGGCGCAACTCGATGACAGCGTCGGCGCATTGCTGAAACATCTCGACGATATCGGTGAGGCCAACAATACGATCGTTATTTTTACCACGGATAACGGCGCGGAGGTGTTTACCTGGCCGGATGGCGGCATGACGCCGTTCAAGAACACGAAGGGCACCGTCGGCGAAGGCGGTTTTCGCGTTCCATGTATCATCCGCTGGCCGGGCGTCATCAAGCCGGGCAGTGTCGAGAACGGAATCTTCTCCGGGCTTGACTGGTTTCCCACCCTGCTGGCCGCTGCAGGCAATCCCAACATCACCGATCAACTGCTGAAGGGCGTGACGCTCGGTGACCGCAGCTACAAGAACCATCTCGACGGCTACAACCAGATGGATCTGCTCACCGGTAAAGGTCCGTCCAAGCGCCGCGAGCTGTTCTACTTCGGCGGCGCGAATCTGGGCGCGGTGCGTCTCGAAAACTTCAAGTTCGTGTTCTTTCAGCAGCCTTATGGCTGGCCGGGCGAAAAGACGACCACGGACATGCCGATTATGGTCAACATTCGCCAGGACCCGTTTGAGCGCACACCGTCGATCCGCGGCGAGACGCTCAACAATCTGGGCGGCGGTTACATGAACGATTTCTACGCCCGCGAATTCTGGCGCTTTGTAATGGTCCAGCAGTATGTCGGAGAGCTGGCGAAGACTGCGGTCGAGTATCCGCCGATGCAGGACCCGGCGTCCTTCAACCTTGAAGCGGTGAAGAAGAAAGTCGAGGAGATGATCAAGAATCGCCCGGGTCAGTAAGGAATGGTCGACCGAAATTTGGAATGAAACGCGCGCAGCTCAAGTACTCGACAGGCGGCGCGCCAATGGGCCCCTTCGGATTTCCGGCACGTCATGGAACTTAACGAATTAAAACAGACACGGAGGACTGCGCAATGCCTGGATGCCTGTTTCCTCGAAAGTCGACCAAGGTCTCTGACGTTTTGCATCAAGCGAGAAAGGATTGTCGCACACGATCAAGCGCGGCGTTGATCGGAGCGGCGGCGCTGGTTTCGCTGGCGCTACCGTGCTGGAGCGATGCGCAGGCGCAAGCGCCTCAGCAGCAGCAGAAACCCAATATCCTCTTCATCATGGGCGACGACATCGGCTTGATGCAGCCCAGCATCTATCATCGTGGCCTTATGGTGGGCGAAACGCCGAACATCGATCGCATTGGCAACGAAGGCGCGCTGTTCACACACTACTATGCCGAGCAGAGCTGCACCGCCGGCCGCAATGCCTTCTTCACCGGCATGCATCCGCTGCGCACCGGCATGATCCCGCCGCAACTGCCCGGCAGCCCGTCCTATCTGCGGCCCGGCACCCCGGCAGTCGCGAAATTCCTGCTCGATCTCGGCTACAACACCGGTGAGTTCGGCAAGAACCATCTCGGCGACCACACCGACGCGTTGCCGACCGCTCACGGTTTCCAGGAATACTGGGGTTACCTGTATCATCTCGATGCGATGCAGGGTGTGAGCTTCCCGGACATCAACAAGTCCCCGACCCAGCAGACCGTTGCGCCGCCGTGCCGCAACACGCTGATCCCCGGAATTCCGGAAGTGCCAGGGGCGGTCGATCCGAAAACCACGGTTTGCCTGACGCCTCCACGCAATGTCCTGTGGTGCAAATCCGATGGCTCGAGCAAATCTCAATCGTGCGCCGACCAGGGCCCCTTGACCCTGGAACGTTCAAAGGGCGTGGACGAGGAAATCTCGACCAGGGTCGTCGACTTCCTCGATCGTAATGACCCGAAGAAGACGAGCAAGCCGTTTTTCGTCTGGTACAACCCGGCGCGCATGCACATCACGACGGTGCTGAGCGACAAGTACCAGGCCATGATCGGCGAACCCGGGGGTAAGGACTGGGGTCTCAATGAAGCCGGCATGAAGCAGCTCGACGACAATATCGGCGTCGTGCTGAAGAAGCTCGAAGACATGGGCCAGCTCAACAACACGATCGTCGTGTTCACCACCGACAACGGCGCCGAGACGATCACCTTCCCGGACGGCGGCACGACGCCGTTCAAGGGAGGCAAGCTGAGCACCTGGGAAGGCGGCATGCGCGCTCCGGCGCTTGTCCGCTGTCCGGGCGTCATCAAGCCCGGTACCATCAAGAACGACATCTTCGCGTCGCTCGACTGGCTGCCGACGCTGGTCAACATCGCGGGCGGAGACAAGGGTGATGCGCTGAATCAGCGCATCATGGCCGGAAATTATCCGGGCATCGTCAGGACCAAGCTCGATGGCGTCGACCAGACCGAATACCTCAGCGGTCGTTCGGAAAAGTCGGCGCGCGACACCTTCTTCTACTATTCGGGCAAGGAGCCGTCGGCGGTTCGCTACAAGAACTGGAAAATCTACTTTGCGATGGTGTCCGACAATCCGGCAGGTTTTATCTCTGGTGTGCTGCCCTATCACTGGGCCCAGGTGGTCAATATCAAGCGCGATCCCTTCGAGACGTCGATCGGATCGCAATACAAAACACTCATGGGCCTGGGTGGCACAATCGGCTCGCCCTCTACGGCCTATGTCTACGACTGGAACATGCTGCCGATCGGCCAGGCGCTGTGGCTGAAAGAGCTGGAATCCTACAAGGAGTTTCCGCCGATGCAGGATCCAGCGAGCTACAACCTCGATCAGGTCTTGCAGCAGGTCAAGAACGCCAGGACGTCCCGCGAATAGTTGCAAGCATAAAGCGGGCGCCTTTTCGGCGCCCGCTTGTGACGCACGCAAGCTGCTGAGCGAAAGCGATGCCGGAAGGCCACGCAATGAAAGACATATGAATTGTGTTTGATGGCGGCGTGACATCGGAATGCCGCGCAAGGTTTTGAGGGACGGCTTGTATCTCCGCGCGACAGAGCGTCATGCGAGATGCCGGCGGGTGAAGGAGAGGAACGCTAAGACTGCGGAGTGACATGACAGGAGAGAGACTTCATGCGTGCCGGCAAGATCGATCCGACCAAAGATACCGATGCGTCCCGCCTCAATCGCCGCAACATTCTTCTTGGTGGCACGACGCTCGCAGCAACAGCCTTGAGCAGTGGGACATTTGCTCAGGTGCAGCAGCCCTCCGCACCGGCCGCGCAAACACCCGCGCCAGCCGGACAGAAGCCGAACATCCTCGTGATCTTCGGCGATGATATCGGCATTGCCAATGTCAGCGCCTATTCCAACGGTCTAATGGGATATGAGACGCCCAATATCGATCGCATCGGCCGCGAAGGCCTCAAGCTTCAGCATTATTACGGCGAGCAATCCTGCACCGCGGGACGTTCTGCTTTTCTGACCGGGCAGCACATTATCCGAACCGGGCTCAGCAAGGTCGGCTTTCCCGGCGCGCCGATGGGAATGAGCCAGCTTGACCCCTCGATCGGCGGCCTTTTGAAAAATCTTGGTTATACGACGGGCCAATTCGGCAAGAACCATGTCGGCGACCGCAACGAGTCATTGCCGACGGTGAATGGCTTCGACGAGTTCTTTGGCAATCTCTACCATCTGAACGCCGAGGAAGAGCCGGAACTGCCGAATTATCCAAAAGATCCTGCCTATCGCGCCAAGTTCGGCCCGCGCGGTGTGTTGCGGTGCCGCGCGACAGACCGGGACGATCCGACACTCGATCCGCGCTTTGGCCGGATCGGCAAACAAACCATCGAGGACACCGGAGCGCTGACGAAGAAGCGCATGGAAACAATCGACGACGAGACCTCGGCTGCGGCGATCGATTTCATGAAGCGTCAGCAATCGGCCAACAGGCCGTTCTTCTGCTGGTTCAACTCAACCCGCATGCATTTGCGCACGCATGTTCGTGACAGCCATCGTGGTCGCTATCCGCATGGCGACAGCGAATATATCGACGGCATGATGGAGCACGACGACACGATCGGAACGCTGCTCAAGGCGCTGGACGATATGGGGATCACCAACAATACCATTGTCGTGTATACCAGCGACAACGGCCCCCACATGAATACATGGCCCGATGGCGCCATGACGTGGTTCCGCTCGGAGAAGAATACAAACTGGGAAGGCGCGTTTCGTGTGCCGTGCCTGGTGCGCTGGCCGGGTGTGATTCAGCCTGGCACGGTGACAAACGAGCTTATGAGCCACAACGACTGGATTCCGACGCTGTGCTCCATTGCCGGCGAACCGGAGATCGTTAACAAGCTCAAGGCCGGCTACACGGCCAACGGCATCAATTACAAGGTGCATCTCGACGGCTTCGATCAGTCGAATTTCCTGCGCAATGTGAAGGGCAGCGCTGCGAACAACAACGGCGTCAAGAGCGCTCGCACGATGTTCTTCTACTCGGACGACGACGGCCTGCTCGTCGGCGTGCGGAAGGGAGACTGGAAGTATGTCTACTCCGAGCAGCGCAAGCAGGGCACCATGGGCGTGTGGGCGGAGCCGTTCACGACGCTTCGGCTTCAGAAGATCTTCAACCTCATGCAGGACCCCTTTGAACGGGCCGATATCACGTCCAATACCTATTGGGACTGGAACATCGATCAGGTCGGCGCTGTCTATGGCGTCATGGACGATGTCTTCCAGTTCGTCGACACCTTCAAGGAGTTTCCGCCGCGATCCTTCCCGCCGAGTTTCAATCCGGCGAACATCATGGAGAGCACGCTCGAAGCCATCAAGGAGAAGCGCGCGATCCGAGAGGATATCAATCCGGAGCGCATCCGCTCCGGATTGAACAAGCTGATCGAGCAGCAGATACAGCAGAGAGGTGTTCGGTAAGTCCATTGCATGATCGGCCCGGGCCGATCATTTTGAGATTCAATCATTGGGTAGAGGCGCCGGATGCACGCATTAATCCTGCCGATCGCGCGACGGATGATTGTCGTCGCATGTCTCCTTTTTATCCCGTTCGGCATCAGTCCCGCGGCCTTCGCCCAGACCGATCCATTGCCGTCCTGGAACGACGGCGCGCCCAAGCGCGCGATCATGGATCTCGTCGCCCGCGTGACGAAGGAAGGCGGTCCCGACTTCGTGCCGGTGCCGGAGCGGATTGCGACATTCGATAATGACGGCACGCTGTGGTGCGAGCAGCCGTTCTATGTCCAGATGGCCTTCGCATTTGATCGCGTGAAGGCGATGGCAGCGCAGCATCCGGACTGGAAGACGAAGCAGCCGTTCAAGGCGCTGCTGCAGGGCGATGTAAAAACCGCAGCCACCGCCGGAGAGAAGGGACTTCTTGCGGTGATCGCGGCCACCCATTCCGGCATGACAGTCAGCCAGTTCGAGCGAGAGGTGAGCGACTGGATCAAGGTCGCGCGGCATCCACGCTTCAAGCGGCCCTATAACGAGCTGATCTATCAGCCGATGGTGGAGGTGCTGAACTATCTGCGCGCCAATGGCTTCAAGACTTTTATCGTCTCCGGCGGTGGCGTCGATTTCATGCGGCCGTGGGCGCCGGCCGCTTACGGCATTCCGCCAGAGCAGATCGTCGGCTCATCTGGCGTGATCGAGTTCAGGATCGGAAACGACGGCAAGCCGGAATTGTTCAAGACGCCGAAGATCCAGTTCGTCGACGATGGGCCCGGTAAACCGGTCGGCATTTCGATGTATATCGGACGTCAGCCGGTCATCGCCTTCGGCAATTCGGATGGCGACCTGCAAATGCTGCAATATACGACGGCGGGGTCCGGCGCGCGGCTCGGCCTTTACGTGCATCACGACGACGCCGAGCGCGAATATGCCTATGACCGCAAATCGCATATCGGAAAGCTCGACAAGGGACTGGACGCGGCCGCCAAGTATGGCTGGCCGCTGATCAGCATGAAGCGG
>Ga0164243_10006461_pt1 | contig 17746 bp, 18 predicted proteins | sample OricompcompostOP_FD_108781 | JGI IMG/M metagenome (GOLD analysis project Ga0164243, IMG submission 108781) | Organic Plus compost microbial communities from Emeryville, California, USA - Original compost - Organic plus compost (OP) | ecosystem: Engineered > Solid waste > Mixed feedstock >... | reverse complement strand
GATGATCTGCGTGTCGCGCTCCTGCGGGCCGCGGCTGGTGCTGGATCTGTGAGCGGCGCCGGGGCAGGATGACCGGATGGGCAGCGAGGTCCGCACGGTCACGAGCAAGGTGCTCGCGCTGCTGGACGCGTTCACGCCCGCCTGTCCGGAACTGACGTTGTCCGAGCTGGCCCGCCGGGCGGGGTTGTCGCTGGCGACCGCGCACCGGCGGGTGGCGGAGCTGGTGGCGTGGGGTGCCCTGGAACGCGGCGCGGACGGCCGGTACCGCGTGGGGTTGCGGTTGTGGGAGGTGGCGTCGCTGGCGCCGCGTGGGCTGGGCCTGCGGGAGGCGGCGATGCCGTTCCTGGAGGACCTGTACGAGGTGACGCACGAGAACGTGCAGCTGGCCGTGTTGCAGGGGCGGGAACTGGTGTTCGTGGAACGGATCTCCGGGCGGCAGTCCGTTCCGGTGTGGACCCGCGTCGGCGGCCGCTTCGCCCTGCACGCGACCGGCGTCGGTCTGGTGCTGCTCGCCCACGCGCCCGCGGACGTGCAGGCCGAGGTACTGGCCGCGCCGTTGAAGGCCTACACGGTGAAGACGGTGACCAGCGCCGCGCGGTTGCGGGAAGCGCTCGCCGCGGTCCGCCGCAACGGCCATGCGGTGAGCGACGGTCAGGTGACCACCGATGCGGTGTCGGTGGCGGCCCCGGTGCGCGACCCCGGTGGGGCCGTGATCGCAGCGGTGTCGCTGGTGGTCCACGCCGACGGGGCCCAGACCGCGACGCTGGCGCAACTGGTCCGCGCGGCGGCGCGGGGGATCGGCCGGGCGCTGGGCGCGCCGGACGGGGCGCGGCCGCTGCCGGGCGAACCCCTGGCGCGCTGACGCCGGAGGCGGCGAGCGCGGTGGCGGCGGCACGGCTCAGGCGCTCAGCAGTGCGCGCACCTCGGCGGCCTCGTCGTCGTTCACCCGGTGTTCGCGGTCGTCGTAGCCGCGCACCCGCACCGCACCGCCCCTGCGCTCCAGCAGCTCCGCCGTCTCCTGCGCGGGGGTCAGCGGCACCCACTCGTCGAACCGGCAGGTGCCGAGGAACACCGGCGTGCCCGCCACCGACCCGGACGGCGAGCGCGTGTCCGGCCCCAGGTACCCGCCGGTGAGCAGTGCGGCGCCCGCGAACCGGCGCGGCGTGCGGACCAGCAGCCCGGACAGCAGGTACGCGCCCTGCGAGAACCCGACCAGGTACCCCTCCGGCGCCGGGAAACCCGCGTCCGCCAGGTGGGCCCGGTGGGCGGCCATCGCGTCGAGAGCGGCCCACGGCTGGTTCACCGCGAGCGGCCGCATGAACCCCTCCGGGTACCAGGTCCGCCCGGCGGCACGGGGAAGCAGGTACGCGGGCGTCCGTCCGCGTCCGTGCACGACGAGCGCGGCGCGGCGGGCCGCCTCTGGCGGGGCGCCTGCGAACACCGGGCCGGTTCGAGGTGCGGATTGCGCACGCACCGATCGTCTCGGCCCGCGCCGACGCGTTCCGGCCGTAACGTGCCGGCATGAGCTTCGCCGACCTGCACCGAACCGGTTCGCCCCTGCTACTGCCCAACGCGTGGGACTCCGCGTCCGCCGCCGTCCTCGTCAGCCACGGGTTCCCGGCGATCGGCACCACCAGCCTCGGGGTCGCCGCCGCGGCCGGGGTGCCGGAAGGCGCCGGCGCGACCAGGGACCAGACCGTCGCGCTGGCCCGCAGGCTGGTCCGCCTGCCCGGCCACCGCAGCGTTGACATCGAGGGCGGCTTCACCGACGACCCGGCCGCGGTCGGCGAGCTCGGCGCGGAACTCGCGGCGCTGGGCGTGTCGGGCGTGAACATCGAGGACGGCCGCGAAGACGGCCGGCTCACCGCCCCCAGGCACCAGCAGGAGCTGATCGCCGCGCTCACCTCCGCCGCGCCGGGCCTGTTCGTCAACGCCCGCACCGACACGGCGTGGCTGCGCACCGGCGAGGACCCGCTCGCCCGCGTCCGTGCCTACGAGGAGGCGGGCGCGGACGGCGTGTTCGTGCCCGGGCTCACCGACGAGGCGGCGATCGCGGCGGTGGTCGCGGCGGTCGCTGTCCCGGTGAACGTCCTGTTCTCCCCGGCCGGACCGCCGCCGGCCCGGCTCGCCGAGCTCGGCGTCCGCCGCATCAGCTGCGGCTCGCTGCTGTTCCGCGCCGCGCTCCACGCCGTGGTTCGCACCGCGGACGCGGTGGCCACCGGGGCGCCGGTACCGCCGGTGCCCTCCTACGCCGACGTGCAGGCGCTGAGCACGCCACACGGCGTCCGGTGAACACGGCGCCGTCGCGACGCACGCCCGTGGCCGGCCGCGGCCGCTGCGGTCACGGGCTCGGCACAGCGCTTCGCGGCAGGGGGCGGGTCAGGCGGCGCGCGGGTGCCCGGCCCGCAGTGTGGTTTGTCCCCGCTCGGTGAGCACCACCGGCACGTCGTCCACGGCGGACCCCGGCGCCGGGGCGACGAGTTTGCGGCGGCGCAGGCGGTCGAGCGCCTCGCACTCCCACGGCGGGACGCGTCCGGCGGCGTCGCCGTCGGCGCCGGCCCACATGTAGCACTCCGGCGCGCCCCACAATCCGTTGTGCAACAGGATGAGGCCCGCGGCGGTGTCCGCCAGGGCCTGGACGTCGTGCGCGGTCATACGACGAGAGTGCTCGCACGGGCGGGTCGCACACATCCGCCGGACCACGGAACCGGCTACGTATGCCTCCCGCATCCGTGTGACCCGCGTCTCAGTCGCGCGCGAGGAGCGGGATGCGCCCGCCGGCCAGCACGGCCTCCACCTGGCGCTGGGACAACCGGTGCCGCAGCACGAGGACCTCGCCGGTCGTGCGGTCGGTCGCGGTGACGACGGCACCCGCGGACACGTCCGCCAGCTGCGCGCGCAATCCGCGCAGCGCCAGCACGTGCCCCTGCTCGACGCGGTCGTAGTCGGCGGCGTCGGTGAACTCGAGCGCGAGGATGCCGAAGTTGGCCAGGTTCTGCCAGTGGATGCGGGCGAACGACTTCGCGATCACCGCGCGCAGACCGAGGTGCCGGGGCGTGATCGCGGCGTGCTCGCGGGACGACCCCTGCCCGTAGTTGTCCCCGCCGACGACGAGGTGCCCGTCGGCCGCCTCACGCGCCCGCCGCGGGTAGGTCTCGTCGACGCGGGTGAACGTGAAGTCCGCCAGCTTCGGAATGTTCGAGCGGAACGGCAGCGCCGCGGCGCCCGCGGGGGAGATCTCGTCGGTGGAGATGTTGTCGCCCACCTTCAGCAGCACGGGCCCCTCGACGTCGTCGGGCAACGGCGGGAAATCCGGCAGTGCGGAGATGTTCGGGCCCTTGACCAGTTGCTCGCGCGCGGCGCGCGCCGGCGGCAGTGGCGGCACCAGCATCGCGGTGTTCACGGTGGCCCGCTCGGGCAGTTCCAGCCGGGGGTGGCGCATGCTCAGCTCACGGGGATCGGTGATCACCCCGGTCAGCGCGGCCGCCGCCGCGGTTTCCGGCGAGCACAGCCACACGCTGTCCTCCTTCGTGCCGGACCGGCCGGGGAAGTTCCGCGGGAAGGTGCGCAGCGAGTTCTGCCCGGCGGCGGGCGCCTGCCCCATGCCGATGCAGCCCAGGCACCCGGCCTGGTGCAGCCGCGCGCCCGCCTGCACGAGGTCGAAGGTGGCGCCCATCTTCGTCAGGTCGGCCAGGATCTCCCGCGACGTGGGGTTCACGTCGAAGCTGACCGCGTCGTGCGACTGCCGCCCGCGCACCATCGCGGCCGCGATCGCGAAGTCGCGCAACCCGGGGTTGGCCGACGAGCCGATCACCACCTGCCGCACCTCGGTGCCCGCCACCTCACGCACCGGCACCACGTCGTCCGGTGCGGACGGGCGCGCGATCAGCGGCTCCAATGTGGACAGATCGATTTCGTCCTCCACGTCGTACCCCGGATCCGGGTCGGGGAGCAGTTCGGTGAAGTCGTTCGCGCGGTCCTGCGCGCGCAGGAAGTCGCGCACCGCGTCGTCGGCGGGGAACACCGTGGTGGTGGCGCCGAGTTCGGCACCCATGTTGGCGATCACGTGCCGGTCCATCGCCGACAGCGACGCCAGGCCCGGCCCGTGGTACTCCACGATCCGGTTCAGCCCGCCCTTGACGCTGTGCCTGCGCAGCATCTCCAGAATGACGTCCTTGGCCGAGACCCACTCCGGCAGCGACCCGGTCAGCCGCACCCCCCAGATCTCCGGCATGCGCAGGTAGAGCGGTTCACCGGCGATCGCCATCGCGACCTCCAAGCCGCCGACCCCAATCGCGAGCATGCCGAGCGAGCCCGCCGCGCAGGTGTGCGAGTCCGATCCGACCATGGTGCGGCCCGGCACCCCGAACCGCTGCATGTGCGTCGGGTGCGACACCCCGTTGCCGGGCTTGGAGAACCACAGCCCGTAACGCCGGCACGCCGAGCGCAGGAACGCGTGGTCCTCGGCGTTCTTCTCGTCGGCCTGCAGCAGGTTGTGGTCGACGTACTGGACGCTGACCTCGGTGCGAGCCCGGTCCAGCCCGAGCGCCTCGAGCTCCTGCATCACGAGCGTGCCGGTGGCGTCCTGGGTGAGCGTCTGGTCGACCCGCAGGCCGATCTCGCGGCCCGGCACCGGCTCACCGGACACCAGGTGCCGCTCGATCAGCTTGCGGGCGACCGGAAACCCCACGGCTACCCCTTGCTGGCCCGGACGAACTGCTCCCGCGGCCGGTGTTGCTCGCCGGTGGCGACCACCTGCCGCCGAAACGGCAGCGAGATGAGCCAGTCCGCCGCGATGCGCGTCTTGCGGTGCGCGGTGGGCATCGTCATCAGGTGGTAGGCACGGTGCAGCACCCACGCGGGCCAGCCGCGCAGCTTGAGGCCGTAGATCTGCGCGACCCCCTGGTGCAGGCCCAGGCTCGCCACCGAACCGGCGTAGGAGTGCCGGTAGCCCGTCTGCGCTCCACCGCGCAGCGTGGCGACGATGTTGCGCGCCAGCACCACCGCCTGCCGCGACGCGTGCTGCGCCGAGGGCGCGCAGACCGCGCCCGGCTCCTCGCTCGTCACGTCCGGCACGGCCGCGGCGTCACCCGCCGCGAACACGCCGGGGACGCCTTCGACCTGCAGCGTGGTCGCGCAGCGGACACGGCCCTTCGGGTTGAGCGGCAGGTCGGTGTCGGCGAGCATCGGATGGGGCTTGACGCCCGCGGTCCACACGATGGTGTCGGCGTCGAACTCGGTACCGTCACCCAGCACGACGTGGCAGTCCTCGCAGGACTCGAGCGTGGTGCCGAGGTGGATGTCGAAGCCGCGTGCACGCAGTACGTCGAGCGTGTGGTCGGCCAGCGACGAACCGACCTCCGGCATGATCCGGTCGGCTGCCTCGACCAGCACCCACCGCACCTCGGCCGGGTCGATCGCGTAGTCGGTGAGCGCGTGCCGCGTCATGTCCTCCAGCTCGGCCATCGCCTCGATCCCGGCGTAACCGCCGCCGACGAACAGGAACGTCAGCAGTCTGCGGCGCAGCGCCGGATCCACCGTGCTCGCCGCGACGTCGAGCCGGGAGAGCACGTGGTTGCGCAGGTAGATGGCCTCCTCGAGCGTCTTGAACCCGATGCCGTGCTCGGCGAGGCCGGGGATGGGCATCGTGCGCGACACCGAGCCCGGCGCCACCACCAGGATGTCGTAGCCGATCCGCTCGACGTGACCGTCGGCCACCTCCAGCGTCACGGTGCGCGCCGCGGTGTCGACGCCGGTGGCCTCCGCGGCCAGCACGTCGCACCCGGGCAGCACCTCGCGCAACGGCACGACCACGTGCCGGGGCTCGACGGAGCCGGCCGCGGCTTCGGCCAGGAACGGCTGGTAGGTCATGTACGACCGCGGATCGACGACGGTCAGCTGCGCTTCGCTTGCCGACAGCTGCGCGCGCAGCCGGCGCGCGGCGGTGGCGCCGACGTAGCCACCGCCGATGATCACGATCCTGGCGGGGTCACCCACGCAGTGCCTCCTCGTCGGTCTCGTCGTCCACCTCGCGAAGCTGCTCGGCGACGTCCCCGGGATCGGCGTCGACGGGCAGCACGGGGGCCTCCGGCACGGGCTCGTGGCCCGGGGTCAGCCGCTGCTCCAGCGCATCGGCCTCGGGGGCCTCCGGATCCGCGGGCATCGTGGACTCCCGCTCCAGCGCTTCACGCACGATCTCCTCGTCGGGTTCGGTCACGCGTCCCTCCTCAGGTGCAGTTCGGTCACTGGAGTTCGCTCACCGCGCGCTCGACACCGGCGACCACCTCGGGGTGGCCCAGCGGCAGGGGAGCGGGCACGCGGTCGTCCGCGCCGCCGGTGCTGTGCGCGACGACGCGCACCTCGACACCGTCGCTCGCGAGCGCGTCGATGCGGTCGCGGTGGTCGTTCGCCCACACCTGGTCCGCGGCTTCGCCGCTTCCGGGCGGGACGAAACCCTCAGCGCCGGGGTCGACGAGCAACACGGAGCGTACGGTTCCGGCGTGCCGCTCGGCCAGCCGTAGTGCGCCGTCGGCAACCGGTCCGCTCGCGACGACGTGCAGGGTCCGCCCGGGCGGATCGGACAGGACGTCGTCGGCCTGGGTGAGTGCGCCGTCCGCGGGCAGCCTGCACCAGACGATCCGCCACCAGGCGGTTTTGTCCCGCCAGGTCGCGGGGAGCTCGTCGTGCTTGGCCGATCCGGTCGGATCGAGCACCAGCACGGTCGGCCCGTCCGGGGTACCTTCGATGACGGCGGCCGGGCCCTCGGCTCGCACCGGGTCCGGGGAGTGGTTCATACGGCTCCTTCCTCCGGTCCCCGGCTACCCCGGGTACCGCCGCCCTACACGGATCACGTGCAGACAGGGGATGAACCATGCGTGAGCACTCGCAGGAGGTCGCAGATTTCAACGTCCCGGTGGCTTCCGCCGACGACACCGAACTGATCACCGCGCAGCGCAGGCGCGCGGTGCGGGCGGTGGCCTCGGCGGCTCGCGACGCCGAGGACTGCGCGCTGCTGCTGGACGCGCTCGGCCTCAAGCCGGGTGAGGGACTCGCCGCGGTGCCCGCGCCGCGATTGGCCTGAACGGGTGTAGCCGGGGTGTGGTTCCGGTCACGGTCGGCGCCGGGAGGGGAACGGCACGACCGTGATCGCGTTGCCCTGGGTGCAGGTACCCATCCACTGGCGGAGGATCCCATGGCCCTGGCCGACATCGAACTGCGCACACTCGCCGGCGAACCCGCGACGCTGGGCGGGCTGGGGCGCAAGGCCCTGCTCATCGTGAACGTCGCGTCGAAGTGCGGTTTGACGCCGCAGTACGCGGCGCTGGAGCGGTTGCAGGAACGCTTCGGCGACCGGGGTTTCTCGGTCGTGGGCTTTCCGTGCAACCAGTTCGGTGGCCAGGAACCGGGTACCGCCGAGGAGATCGCGACCTTCTGCTCGGCGACCTACGGCGTCTCGTTCCCGATGTTCGACAAGATCGACGTCAACGGCGCCGACCGGCACCCGGTGTACCGGGAGCTGGTGCAGGCCCCCGACGCCGACGGCCAGAGCGGGGACGTGCAGTGGAACTTCGAGAAGTTCCTCGTCGACACCGAGGGCGCGGTGGTGGCCCGCTTCCGGCCGCGCACCGATCCCGAGGCGTCCGAGGTCGTCACGGCGATCGAATCCGTACTGCCCGCCGCCTAAACCGTCAAAGTTTTGATCGATTGTGGCGCGGGGACGATCGTGAGCCGCGCCACGTCCGGTGCTAGAACCGGCGCTTCGCCTCGAGGGCGGCCGGGCTCGTCGTGAGCTTCTCCAGCAGACCGATCAGGATCGTCTGCTCGGGTTTGGTCAACGCCGCGCTCAGGGCCTGTTCGCGCGCATTGTGCGCCTCGTAGGCGCTGGTGATGGCCTCGTGGCCGGTGTCGGTGAGGCTCAGCAGCACCGCGCGCCGGTCGTGCTCGGCCTGCTTGCGCGACACCAGGCCGTCCCGCTCCAGGGTGTTGACCAGGGCGGATACCGCCGCGCGGCTCATCCCGGACAGTTGCGCGACCCGCTTGGCCTCCATCGGTCCTGCCAGCCACAGGGCGAACAGCACGCGGAAGCCGCCCCAGCTCCAGCCGCGCGGCCGGTGCACCGTGGACTCCCAGTCGTAAACGAGTGCGCTGGTCAGGCGGTGCAACGTGAGACCGAGCCGCATCGCCGTCGGATCCACCGCGGGCAGCTCCGCGGTGGCGCGGGAGATCGCGAAGTCCACGAACGTGAGGTAGTCCAGCTCGTCGGGGGCAGCCGGTTCTGCGGTCATGCGTTCCAGGCTAGGCCTCCTCGACTCCCCGCCTTGAACAGCGTCCGGCTGTGTGCCGCTTTCCGGTCGTACTCTTCCCCTGTGGGGTGACGCTCGTTACTCTGACGTCGACGAGGTAGTAAAAGCTTTGATCAAAGGAGGTGCGGGGTGGCTCAGAAGGCGTTCGCCTCGTCCGGGGACCTGACCGAGAAGGAACAGACCCTGGAGGTGCTCGACGACGGCGTCTACGCGCTCACCGCGGAAGGCGACCCCAACGTGGGGGCCATCGAGGGGGAGGACTTCCTCGTCTGCTTCGAGGCGCTGGCGACCCCGGTGGCGGCCCGGGACTGGCTCGCCACGCTGCGCGAGCACACCGACAAGCCGGTGCGGTACCTGGTGCTCTCGCACTACCACGCGGTCCGGGTCCTCGGCGCCTCCGCGTTCGACGCCGAGGTGATCGTCGCGCACGAGAACACCCGCGCCCTGGTCGCCGAGCGTGGCAAGGAGGACTGGGAGAGCGAGTTCGCCCGCATGCCGCGCCTGGCCAAGGCCGCCGATTCGGTGCCGGGCCTGACCTGGCCCACGCTCACCTTCTCCGACCGGCTCACGATCGACCTCGGCGGCGACCGCGGCGATCTCGTCCTGCAGTACTGCGGGCGGGGGCACACCGAGGGCGACATCGTGGCCTGGCTGCCCCGCCAGAAGATCCTCTTCGCCGGAGACCTCGTCGAGGCCGAGGCCGCGCTCTACACCGGTGACGCCTTCCACCGCGACTGGGCTTCGTCCACTTTGGATCGCATCAGGTCGTTCGGAGCGGAGGCACTGATCGGTGGCCGTGGGGCGGTCAGCCGCGGCCGGGAGGCGGTCGACGCCGCGATCGAGCAGACCCGCGGCTTCCTCGACGTGATGATCCGCGAGGTCGGCGCGGTGCAGCGCGGCGGTGGCACCCTCAAGGAGGCCTTCGAGCGCACCCACGCCGCGCTCGCGCCGCAGTACGGCCACTGGCCGATCTTCGAGCACTGCCTGCCGTTCGACGTCTCGCGGCTGTGGGACGAGCTGGCCGGTGTCGAACGCCCGGTGATCTGGACGGCGCAGCGGGACCGCGAGGTCTGGGACCAGCTGCAGGGCTGACGACATGACCACGACACCGGACCGCGGCGTGGCGGTCATCGGCAACGGGCCGGTCGGGCAGACGACGGCGCTGCTGCTCGCCCGGTGGGGTGTTCCGGTCGTGCTGCTGGACGGCCGCGCCGGCCGCGACCCGGTCGGCTCGAAGGCGATCTGCCAGCAGCGCGATGTGCTCGACGTGTGGGAGTCGGTCGGCGCGGGCCGCCGCATCGCGGCCGAGGGCCTCACCTGGACCACCGCGCGCACCTTCCACCGCGGCCATGAACTGTTCGCCTACGACCTGGCCGACCCGGGCGTCTCGGCGTTCCCGCCGTTCGTCAACATCTCGCAGGCGCGCACCGAGCAGATCCTGGACGAGCGGATCGCCGCCGAACCGTTGATCGACGTGCGCTGGGGCCGCCGGGTCACCGGAGTCGACCAGGACGACGCGGGCGTGACGCTCGCCGTCGAGGGACACGAGCCGGTGCGCGCGGCCTACGCGGTGGCGTGCGCGGGCGCGCGCGGCGAGGACATCCGCCGCGCGCTCGGTGTCGGCTTCGACGGCCACTCCTTCGACGACCGGTTCCTCATCTGCGACATCCGCGCCGATCTGCCCGGTTGGGCGCGGGAACGGCGCTTCCACTTCGACCCGGCGTGGAACCCCGGCCGTCAGGTGCTGATCCACCCGTGCCCCGGGTCGACGTTCCGCATCGACTGGCAGGTCCCCGGCGACTACGACCTCGCCGCCGAAGAGGCCGGTGGTGCGCTCGACGCGCGGATCCGCGCCGTCATCGGCGATGCGCCGTACGAGATCGTGTGGAAGTCGGTGTACCGGTTCCACTCGCGGATCGCCGACCGGATGCGCGTGGGCCGCGTGCTGCTGGCGGGCGACTGCGCCCACCTGGTGTCGCCGTTCGGGGCGCGCGGGCTGAACTCCGGTGTCGGGGACGCGGAGAACGCCGCGTGGAAGCTCGCGTTCGTGCTGCACGGCTGGGCCGACGAGCGGCTGCTGGAGAGCTACCACGACGAGCGGCACGCCGCGGCGCGGGAGAACATCGCGGTCACCACGGCCACGATGGACTTCCTGGTCCCGCACACCGCGGAGCAGCACGCCCGGCGGCGTGCGGTGCTCCAGGGCGCGCCCACCGATCCCGCGCTGCGCGCCCAGGTCGACTCCGGGCGGCTCGCCGAACCGTTCTGGTACACCGAATCACCGCTCACCACCCCCGACCCGTCGCGGCCCTTCGCCGGCCGTCCGCCGCGCGGCGCGGTGCCGCAGGCGGGGCCGGGGATCGTCGTCCCGGACGTGCCGGTGTCGGTGGCCGGGTCGGCGTGCGGCCGGTTCCGGGAACTCGCGCGCGACGGCGTGCTGCTGCTGACCACCGCGGGGGCGGACGTCGAACCACCCCCCGGGATCGATGCCCCGGTGCGGGTGCTGCACCTGCCCGACATCGACCTGACCGGCAAGCTCGCCGAGGCGCTGGCGGCGCGACCCGGCGAGGTGTGGGTGATCCGGCCCGACGCCCACGTCGCCGCGGTGCTCACCGATCCGGCGGAGGTGGCGCCCGCGGTGCACCGGTCCCTCGCGCGGGCGGTCACCGACCGTATCCTTCCGGGTGCCGCCACCTAGAGGAGGACATGTGGGCACGATCGCCGTCACCGGGGCCACCGGAGCACTGGGGTCGCGGGTCGCCGCGTTGCTCGCCGGGCGCGGGGTCGCCCAGCGGTTGTGCGTTCGCGATCCGGCACGCGCACCCCGGCTGGACGGTGCCGGGGTCGCCGTCGCCGACTACGCCGACCCCGCCGGGTTCCGCGCGGCGCTGGCCGGTGTCTCGACGCTGTTCCTGGTGTCCGGGCACGAGGGCCCGGAGCGGATGGACCTGCACCGCGGCGCGGTGCGGGCCGCCGCCGAGGCCGGGGTCGACCGGGTCGTGTACACGTCGTTCCTCGGCGCGGCCCCGCTCGCGACGTTCACATTCGCCCGCGAGCACGCCGAGACCGAGCGGCTCATCCGGGAGTCCGGCATGCGGCTGACAGCACTGCGCAACACGCTCTACGCCGACGTGGCCCCGCACTTCGTCGGCGCCGACGGCGTCCTGCGCGGCCCCGCGGGCGACGGGCGTCTGGCGTGGGTCGCGCGCCAGGACGTCGCCCGCCTGGCGGTCGAGTGCCTGCTCGACGACGGGCACGCGAACCAGGTCTACGACGTCACCGGTCCGGAGGCGATCGACCTGCACGAGACCGCGGCGCGGCTGAGTGAGGTCACCGGGCGGACGGTCACCTACCAGGCCGAGACCCTCGCGGAGGCGCGGGAGTCGCGGGCGGGGGCGCAGCCGTGGCAGATCGACGGCTGGGTCGGCTCCTACGCCGCGATCGCCACCGGCGAGGTGGCGGTCACCAGCCACACCGTCGAGCACGTCACCGGGCGGCGGCCGTGGACGTTCGCGGAGTTCCTCGCCGCCGAACCCGCGGCATGGGCCCACCTGAGGTGATGCGCGGCCGCGGCCTTTCCGGTCGTGGCCGCGCGTGACTATCATCGGTTTCTTCCGCGGAAGATCTCCCCGAAAGAGGCCTCGCGCATGGCGTCGGACCGACCGGCATCACCGTCGGTCGACCGTGCGCTCACGGTCCTGGAGGCACTCGTCGAGGCCGGGGAGGGCCTGACGCTCACCGCGCTCGCCCGCACCACCGAGATCCCGCTCGCCACGTGCGCCTCGATCGTCTACACCCTGGAAACCCGTGGCTACGCGCGGCGCCGCATCGTCGGCCGCAGCCACTTCTGGCGCGCCACCGGCAGGCTGTGGGAGCTCGCCGCGCCGCTCGGCGACTCGTCACCGGCCCGGTCCTGATGGGCGTGGCGTTCCAGGCTGCGGTCGAGCTCGTCGCGCTGGTCGTGGCCGTCCTGCTCGTCACCGGCGTCGCGGTGCGGCTGAACCTGTCCCCGCCGCTGTGCCTGGTGGTCGTCGGTGTGGCCGCGTCGTTCGTGCCCGGTGTGCCCGCCTACGAGCTCGATCCCGAGGTCGTCCTGGTCGGGTTGCTGCCGCCGCTGCTGTACGCCACCGCGCTGCGCACCCCGCTGTTCGACTTCCGCGCCAACCGGGTGCCGATCGCGGCGCTGTCGGTGGGGCTCGTCGTGGTCACCACCGTCGTCGTCGGGTGGGTCGTGTGGCTCATCGTGCCGGGGATCCCGCTCGCGGCCGGGTTCGCGCTCGGCGCGGTGGTCGCGCCGCCGGACGCGGTCGCCGCCACCGCGGTCGCCCGGCGCGTCGGCATGCCACGGCGCATCGTGCGCATCCTCGAGGGCGAGAGTCTGCTCAACGACGCCGCCGCGTTGGTCGCCCTGCGGACGGCGATCGCCGCGATCGCGGGCGCGGTCAGCGCGTGGGAGGTCGGTGGCGACTTCCTGCTCGCCGCGGGCGGGGGCGCGGTGGTCGGTGCCCTCGTCGGCTGGGCCGCGGGCCTGCTGCGCCGTTGGATCACCGACCCGGTGGCCGACACCGCGTGGTCGTTCGTCATCCCGTTCGTGGCCTACCTGCCCGCCGAGGCGATCCACGGATCCGGGGTGCTGGCGGTGGTGGTGGCCGGGCTGATCGTCGGGCACCGGATGCCGCAGCAGCTGTCCGGCCCGTCCCGGCTGGCGAGCAGGCTGAACTGGCGCACCGTGCAGTTCCTGCTGGAGAACGTGGTGTTCCTGCTCATCGGGTTGCAGGTGCGGCGCATCGTCGACGAGGTCGGCGACGCCGGGCTGTCCGGATGGCAGCTCACGCTGATCTGCGCCGGCGTGCTGGCCACGACGATCCTGACACGCATCGGGTGGGTCTTCGGGTACGGATTGCTCAGCAGGCTGCGCGCCCGCGCATCCACCCCATGGTCCTACTTCGCCGTCATCTCCTGGGCGGGCATGCGCGGTGTGGTCACCCTGGCCGCGGCGTTCGTGCTGCCGGACGACACCCCGCAACGCGCTGTCCTGGTGCTCGCCGCGTTCGTCGTGGTGGCCGGGACGCTGCTGCTGCACGGCCTGACGCTGCCCGGACTGGTCCGGCGCCTGCGGCTGCCGCCGCCGAACCCCGCGGAGGACGCGCTGCAGGAGGCGGCGCTGCTGCAGGACATGACGAACGCCGGGCTGGCGAGGCTGGAGGAGGTCCGCACTCCCGACGATCCGCCGGAGGTCGTCGAGCGGTTGCGGGACAAGCAGTCCTACCGGTCGGACTCGGCGTGGGAGAACCTCGGCAGGCGCAGCGCGGTCGAGGAAACCCCGAGCGACGCGTACCGTCGGTTGCGGGCCGAGATGCTGGAGGCCGAGCGCCGGGTGCTGCTGACGGCGCGGGCCAGGGGCACGGCCGACGACGAGGTGCTCCGGCGGGTGCTCGACGGCCTGGACATCGAGGAGTCGCTGCTGGAGCGGTCCGAGGAGGAGCCGGGCATGGATCGTGACCTGCACACCCCCGAGGCCACCGCAGGCAGCTGCGAGCACCTCGCGCACGCGGGCGCGCCGCAGGTCGACGCCGAGGGGTGTCTCGACTGCCTGCGGGAGGGCACGACGTGGGTGCACCTGCGGTTGTGCCTGGAGTGCGGGCACGTCGGCTGCTGCGATTCGTCGCCACGCAAGCACGCGACGCAGCACTTCCACGACACCCGGCATCCGGTGATGCGCAGCTTCGAACCGGGGGAGAACTGGCGCTGGTGCTTCGTCGACGGGATCGTCGGCTGAGGGGGCGTCCGCCGCGGCGCCCCCGCAGCCGCGGTCAGAACGGATAGCCCGCGACGTCGCCGCGCATCGTGACCCAGCGGGTTTCGGTGAAGGCCTCGATGTTCGCCGCCGGACCGCCGAAACGGGAACCGGTGCCGGAGGCGGCCACCCCGCCGAACGGGGCGAGCGCCTCGTCGTTGACCGTCTGGTCGTTGATGTGCGCGATGCCGGTGGGGATGCGGTCGGCCAGCGCGAGCCCCTTGGCGGCGTCGGCGGTGACGATCCCCAGCGACAGCCCGTACTCGCTCGCCGACGCCAGCTTCGCCGCCTCGTCCAGCGTGGTGAACTTCGCGACCGGCGCGACCGGGCCGAACACCTCCTGGTCGTAGGCGGGCACCGACGGGCCGGCGTCCGCGAGGACAGTGGCGCGGTACAAGAGGTCCTCGTACGTGCCGCCCGCGGCGACCTTCGCCCCGGCGTCCACACTGGACGTCACGAGACCGTGGATCTTGTCGCGCTGCGCGGCGTCGATGATCGGACCGAGCGCGACCTGGTCGGTGAACGGGTCGCCGACCGGCAGGTGGTCGGCCTTGTCGGCGAGGCGCTGCACGTACTCGTCGTAGAGCGAGGCGTGCACCAGGTGGCGCCCCGTCGTCATGCAGATCTGGCCCTGGTGGAAGAACGAACCCCACGCCGCGGCGCTCATCGCCTGGTCCAGGTCGGCGTCGTCGAGCACGACCAGCGCCGAGTTGCCGCCGAGTTCCAGGTGCGCGCGCTTGAGGTGGCGGCCCGCCGACTCGCCGACCGCACGGCCCGCGGCGGTCGAGCCGGTGAACGAGATGACCCGGACGTGCTCGTCCTCGACGAGCGCGGCACCCACGTCGGCACCACCGGGCAGTACGTGCAGCACGCCCGCGGGCAGCCCGGCCTCCTCGAACACCCGCGCCAGCGCGACACCACCGCACACGGCGGTGCGCGGATCGGGCTTGAGCACGACCGCGTTGCCCAGGGCGAGCGCGGGGGCGACCGAGCGGATCGACAGGATCAACGGCGCGTTGAACGGGGCGATCACCCCGACCACGCCTGCGGGGACGCGGCGGGCCATGCTCAGCCGTGGTGCCTCGCTCGGCAGCACCTCGCCCGTGGGGTGCGACGGCAGGGCCGCGGCCTCGAAGCACTCCTGCGCGGCGACGTGCAGTTCGAAGTCGGCCTTGCCGGGGATGCTGCCGGATTCGCGGATGATCCAGTCCTTGAGCTCGGCGGCGTGCTGCTGCCACAGCTCACCCGCGCGGCGTAGCACCGCGGCACGTTCCTGGAAGGAGGTCGCGGCCCACGCGCGCTGCGCCGCGGCCGCGGTCGCGGCGGAGGCGGCCAGGTCCCGCGGTGCGGCGATGCCGACGCGGCCCAGCTCCCCGCCGGTGGCGGGCTCGATCACGGCGGCGTCACCGCCCGTGGCGCGTTCCCAGTGGCCGGTGAAGACGCGGCCGGTCCACTTCTCGTCGTCGAGGAAGCTCACTGTGACTCCTGGTTTCGGCTCGTACGCGGAGGTTGCCAGCCATCCTCCGGACGGGGTGCCGGGCTGCCAGTGGGGCTTTCACTGAGTGGAAGCAGGAAACCTGATGGTGTGGGAGCCGGGCGCTGCGGTGTCCGCGCAGCGATTGACATGAAGTCGAACACATGTTCGACTAGAGTGGTGAGATGGGAGAACCAACGCGCCGGACGTGAGCCGCAACTGCCGCTGCCCGGGCTGGTCCGCTCGGTGACGTCGCCGGAGTTCCAGGGCGTCACGTTCCACGAGGTGCACGCGCGGTCGGTGCTCAACAAGGTGCCCGGCCGCTCGCTCGTGCCCTTCGACTGGACCGTCAACCCCTACCGCGGCTGCAGCCACGCCTGCACCTACTGCCTCGACGGCGCCACCCCGATCCTGATGGCCGACGGGCGCACCCGGCCGCTGGCCGACCTCCGCGTCGGCGACGGGATCTACGGCACCGAGGTCCGCGACGCCGAACGCCGCTACGTGCCCACGACCGTCCTGGCGCACTGGTCCACGCGCAAGCGAGCCCACCGGGTCACCCTGCGCGACGGCACGGCGCTCGTCGCGAGCGGTGATCACCGGTTCCTCACCACCGACGGCTGGAAGCACGTCACCGGACCCGGCCGTCCGCACCTCATGCCCGGTGACACGCTGCTGGGCACCGGCCGCTACGCCACCGCACCGGTCGGTTCGCCCGCCTACCGGCAGGGCTACCTCGCCGGGCGCGTCCGCACCGAGCCGCCCGGTCAGGGGCGCGAGTGGCAGCGGGGCTTCCTCGCCGGGGCGTTCGACGACACCGGCAGCTTCACCGGCGGCCACCTGCGTTTCGCCGGGCGGGATCCGGACCTGCTCGACTCCGTGGCGGGCGCACTCATCGAGCTGGGGTTCGGCGTCGAGCGGGCCGACGGCCTCCGCGTCACCGGTGGACTGCCCGCGGGCCTGCGCTTCCTGCACACCGTCGACCCCGCCCGCCACCGCAGGTGGTCGCCGTCCGGCGCGCCGATCGGGCCGGGCACCGGCCTGGAGGTGGTCGCGGTCGAGGACCTCGGTGGCGAGCGGACGCTGTTCGACATCACCACCGGCACCGGTGACTTCCTCGCCGACGGCGTCGTCAGCCACAACTGCTTCGCCCGCAACAGCCACACCTACCTCGACTTCGACCCGGGCCGTGACTTCGACACCCAGGTCGTCGTCAAGGTCAACGCCCCCGAGGTGCTCGCGGCCCAGCTGCGCAAACCCGGCTGGCGGCGCGAGCACGTGGCCATGGGCACCAACACCGACCCCTACCAGCGCGCCGAGGGGCGCTACCGGCTGATGCCCGGCATCATCCGCGCGCTCGCCGGTTCCGGCACCCCGTTCTCGATCCTCACCAAGGGCACCGTGCTCACCCGCGACCTGCCGCTGCTCACCTCGGCCGCCGAGGAGGTCGACGTCGGCATGGCGGTGTCGATCGCGCTGCTGGACCGCGACCTGCAGCGCACGCTCGAACCGGGAACGCCGAGCCCGCGCGCCCGCCTCGACCTGGTCCGCCGCATCACCGACGCGGGGCTGCCGTGCGGGGTGATGGTCGCGCCGGTGCTGCCGGGGCTCACCGACACCGAGGAGGCGCTCGAGCCGCTGTTCGCCGAGATCGCGGCCGCCGGCGCCACCCGGGTCACGGTGCTGCCGCTGCACCTGCGTCCCGGCGCGCGGGAGTGGTTCGCCGGCTGGCTCGGCGCGCACCACCCCGAGCTGTCCGAGCGCTACCGGGAGATCTACGGTCGCGGCAGCTATGCCGTGCCCGCCTACCGCCGCGCCGTCGCTGCGCGGGTGGCTCCGTTGCTGCGCCGCCACGGGCTCGACCGGCGCCCCGACGACCCCGGCCACCGGCGGATCGCCCCGCCCGAACCCGCCCCGTACCCCGGCGGGGAGCAGCTGAGCCTGCTGTAACGAAAGCCTGGTGGACCTGCCGCCACGCGCGTTCGTTAGCCTCGACACCGGCAGTGAAACCCCTGCTGACGCCACGAGCAGAACGCCTCGCAAGGAGAACAACCGCAGTGCTTCGCACCCACGACGCCGGCACCCTGCGTGCCGAGCACGCCGGCCAGATCGTCACGCTCACCGGGTGGGTCGCCCGGCGGCGCGATCACGGCGGGGTGATCTTCATCGATC
>Ga0164243_10006460_pt1 | contig 17747 bp, 3 predicted proteins | sample OricompcompostOP_FD_108781 | JGI IMG/M metagenome (GOLD analysis project Ga0164243, IMG submission 108781) | Organic Plus compost microbial communities from Emeryville, California, USA - Original compost - Organic plus compost (OP) | ecosystem: Engineered > Solid waste > Mixed feedstock >... | reverse complement strand
CGTGTCGTTCGGCGCGTCGGCCGCCGCGCGCGAGAGCGCGTCGAGCGCCGCGTCGGCCCGGCCCGCCGTGCGCTCGAGCTCGGCCAGCTCGACGAGCAGCGCGACGCGCGCGGCGGGCTCGGTCACGAGGGCGACGCGGCGTGCGAGCAGGTCCGCGAGCATCGACGTGTCGCCGCGATCGCGCGCGAGCTTCTCGAGCTCCGCGATCGCCGGCGCGTGCCCGGGATCCTGCTTCAGCGCCTGCTGGTAGTGCAGGATCGCCGTCTCGGCGTCGCCATCGCCGTTCCGCGCGACCTCACCGAGCCGGAAGAACAGGTCCGCGCCGTCGCGTCCCGACGGCCCGCTGGAGACGAGCTGCAGCGCTTGCTCGAGCGTGGCCTTGCAGCGCTCCCAGTCCCCGGCGCGCTCGTAGATCTTCGACAGCCGCGTCAGCGCGGCGACCGAGCCGGGCTCGCGGCGGAGGATCTTCTCGAGGATCTCGCCGGCCGCGTCCGGGTCGTCGAGCTGCCCCTCCCAGACGTCGGCCGCTCGCGCGAGGGCCGCGATCTCCGCCGCGCCATCGCCGAGCGCGGCGTACAGCTCCGCGCGCTTCTCGAGCAGCTCGACCAGATCGTGGGGTCGCGCCGCCTTCGTCAGCAGCCGGTCGAGCTGGTCGTACGCGGGCTGGTGCGACGGATCGAGATCGATCACCGCGTACCAGCTCGCGATCGCGTCGTCGATCGCGTCGCGCTTGTCCTCGGCGAGCTTCGCGATCTCGGCCTGGATCGCCACCTTGTCCGCCGTGGTTCGAGCCAGCGACAGTCGCCGCATCTGGACGTCCGCCACCGCGATCCAGTCGCCTGCCCGCGCGTACGCGGCCTCGAGCGCGGAGAGCGCCGCGCCATCGTCGGCGTCCAGGTCGAGCACCGCCTGCCACGCCGACACGGCGCGCGGGCCCTCGCTCTCGAGCCGCGCGATCTCGACGCGCAGCGCCTTCTCGTCGTCGGCCGACGTGGCGAGCCGCGTCGCGCGCGTCAGCACGTCGACGAGCTCGACGTGGTTCTCCGTCTCACGATACAGGCGCGCGAGCTCGTCGAGCGCCGCGCGATCTTGATCGTCGAGCTCGGCCGCCTCGCGCCAGGCCGCGATCGCGCCAGCCCGATCGCCAGCGCGCTCGCACAGCTCGGCGACCTCCGCGTAGGCCGCGCGACGGTCCGCGACCTCGGGCGCGATCCGTCCGCGCTGGCGGAGCGCGTCCGCGAGCGCGCCGTGGTCGTCACGCCGCTGGCGGAGGATCCGGATCAGCTCGTCGAGCGCGAGCAGCGACTCGGGCTCGAGCACCAGCGCGGCGCGGTAGGAGGCCGCGGCCTCGTCGAGCTGACCGAGGCGCTCGCGCTGGATGCGGCCGAGGAACACGAGCAACGCCACCTGGACGTCGGCGTCCCGGGTGCTCGCGTCCTCGGCGTGGACGATCGCCGCGACGCGCGACCCGACCTCGTGCCACTGCCCGAGGCGCTCGGCCAGTCGGTCGACCTCGCCGAGGGCCTGCTCGGACGCCGGATCGAGCGCGAGCCAGCGCAGCGCCGCGTCGAGGGCGCGGGCGCGATCGCCGAGCCGCTGCTCGGCGAGCTCGAGGATGCGCGCGAGCAAGGACGCGCGATCGAGCGGGTCCGCCGTGATCGCGAGCCGCGCCTCGAGCACGTTCGCGAGGCGCGCGGCGTCGCCGTCCTGCTCGAACAGGGGCTCCAGCACCTCGACGATGTGCGCGCACTGATCGGGCGCGGACGCGAGCAATCGCTCGAGCGCGGCCCGCGCCTGCGGGTGCGCAGGGACGAGCTGGAGCGCCTCGCGGTAGGCAGCCACCGCGGCGCCGGGATCCTCGAGCGTGGACTCCTCGAGATCGCCCAGCCGGTACTGGTACTCGGCGGCCTTCGCATCGTCATCGGCGGCCTCGGCCTCGCGACGCAGGACGCCCGCGAGCTCGGGCCACCGCCCCGCGCGTGCGAGCACTCGCTCCAGCGCGGCGAGCGCCGTCCGTGGCTCCGGGCCCTGCGACGCGCGCTCGTAGGCGGCGGCCGCGCGGTCGAGATCCGCGAGCTTGTCCTCGGCGATCTCGCCGAGGCGCAGCGTGTAGATCTGTTCGACCTCGGGTGACAGCGCCGCCCCCGCGTCCCCGGCGAGCAGCCGATCGAGGCACGCGGCGAGCTCGGCCCACAGCGACGGCTGCGCCTCCGCCAGCCGGACCAGCGGCGAGAGGAGCTCGGCGTCCTCGGGCTCGGCCGCGATCGCGCGGGCCCACACCTGGAAGGCGAGCGCGGGCTGGTTCGCGAGCAGCTCGTGGACCTCCGCGAGCGCGGCCCAGTCGGCGCGGCGCGCCTCGGGATCGTCGGCCGGCACCGCGAGCCGGCGCTCGTACACGCGCACGAGCCCAGCGACGTCGCGATCGGCGCGGTACACGCGCTCGAGGATCGGCGTGACCGCCTCGACGTGGCGGTCGTCCTGCATCAGCACCTCGAGCGCGGCGCGCGCACGCGCGTGGCCGGGCAGCACCTGGAGCACGGCGCCGTAGCGCGCGATCGCGCCCTCGACGTCCACGAGCTCGGTCTCGACGAGGTGCGCCCCACGGAACCCGAGATCCGCGCGCTCCTCGACGGTGTTCGCGATCAGCGCGCGCCGATCGAGCACCTCGAGGAGCTCCGGCCACAGCTTCTGGTGGCTGTAGATCCGGTCGAGCTCGGCGAGCGCGACGGGCTCGGCCGCGTCATCGTCGAGGATCCCCGTCAGCTGGCCGATCGCCTGGTAGATGTCGTCGAGCTCGCGCTCGTAGACCGCGGCCGCGGCGTGGCGCAGCGCCTGGCGCGCGGCGACGTCCGCCGTCAGCTCGATCTTGCGCTCGAGCGTCACCGCGAGCTCGCGCGCATGCTCGCGCGCGTCGGTGGTCCCGGTGGCCAGCGCGGCCCGGTACAGCCGCTCGAGCGCGTCGAGCGCCGCGAGATCGGTGTCATCGACCTCGAGCACGCTCCGGTAGGCAGCGATCGCGGCCGGTGCGTCGTTCAGGACCTCCTCGTGCAGCGTGGCGGCGCGGTGGAGCAGCACGAGGCGCACCCCGGCGTCCTCGGCCAGCTCGGCGCGCCGCGCGATCACGGTCACGAGCTCCTGGACGCGCCCCTCGACCGCGAGCAGCCGGTCGAGCGCGGCGAGCGCGACCACGTCGTCGGGGCGCGCCTCCTCGACCTTGCGCCACGCGCGGATCGCGGCCGGGAGATCGGCGCGCTGCGCCTCGTGAATCTCCGCGGCGCGCGCCCACAGCCCCGCCGCGAGGTCGGGGCTCGGAGCGGCCGCCGCTCCCTCCTCGAGCGTGCTGACCGCCTCGTTCCACGCACCGAGCCGGCTGGCGAGCGCGAGCAGCTTGCGCAGGCTCTCGTCGTCGGTGACGTCGAGCCGCCACGCACGTGCGAGCGCCTCGAGCGCGAGATCGAGCGCGCCCCCGCGCTCCTCGTGGATGCGCGCGATCTCGTGCAGGGTCGTGGTCTGCTCGATCGGATCGCGGACGTAGTCGAGCTTCGCGTCGAGGATGACGACGAGCTTCTGCCACCAGTCCTGCTCGCGGTACACGGGCTCGAGCAGCTCGGTGATGCGCTCGCGGTGCTGCTCGTGGACGACGAGGCGCTCGAGCGATTGCACCGCGCGCTCCCACAGCGCGCCCTCGGCGATCACGTGCTCGAGCTGATCGATCGCCGCGCCGAGGTCCTCGACGTGGGTCTCGAGCAGCTCGGCGAGGCGGAGCCGGAGCTCCGCGGTCTCCGCGGGCTGCTGCGAGCGCGCGAGCCGCCCCTCGAACAGGTCGACGAGCTCGGGCCACTGGCTCCCCTGCCGGTACAGGCGCTCGAGCTCGCTCACCGCCTCGCGGTACGCCCGCTCGACGGCCGGCGTATCGGCGCCCTCGGTGACGAGCAGCACCTCGCGCCAGCCATCGATCGCGCGCGGCACGTCGCCGAGCTTGTCCTCGAGCAGGTGGGCGCGCTTGACGAGCACCTCGCGCCGCAGGTCGTCGTCGGCTCGCGCGATCACGTCCTCGTAGGTCGCCGCGAGCTCGGTCCACTTCTCGGTGCGCCAGAGCAGCTCCTCGAGGCGGCGCAGGACCTCGCGCTCGCCGGGGACCGCGTCGTCGATCTGGATCGCGAGCGCGCGGCGGTAGGCCGCGTACGCGCGGTCCGGCTCCCCGAGCCGGCGCTCGTAGATCGTCGCGACCGCGAGCGCGACGTCGCGCTGGGCCTGCATGTCGCCGTCGTCGCCGTCGAGGAACTCCTGGTATGTCTGCGCGACGAGCTCCCAGTTCTCCACGATCGAGGCCAGCCGTTGCAGCTGATCGCGGACGGCCGGATCGCCGGGCGCCTCGCGGAACACGCGCGCATACCACCGCGACGCGCTCTCGAAGTCCTCGAGCTGCTCCTCGTGGAGCCGGGCCACGAACCGGGTGATCCGCGCGCGCTCGTCGGGATCGGCGGCGCTCTCGAGCTTCGCCTCGTAGACCCGAACCAGCTCGGGCCACATCTGCTGGCCGATGTAGATCGGCTCGAGCACCTCGGCCGCCATGCCCCGCAGCTCGGGATCGAGCAAGAACCGCTCGAGCGCCGCGAGCGCGCGCGGGTTTCGCGGATCGCCGCTGAGCGCCGCGGAGTAGTTGTCGATCGCCTCCGCGACGTCGTGGAGGTGGCGCTCGTGGATCTCGCCGAGCTCGACGCGCAGCCCGACCGCCTCGTCGATCGAGGTGGCGAACCCGAGCCGGCGCTCGTAGAGATCGACGACGTCGGGCCACCGGCCTTGCTCGCGATACAGGTTCTCGAGCGCCTCCACCGCGTCCCGACGCTCCGGCGCGATCGCGAGCACCTGGTCCCAGGTCGCGATCGCGTCCTCGACGCGCCCGAGCTGGACGTAGAGCCCGGCCGCCTCGACGAGGGCGCCGACGCGATCATCGACATCGGCGGTCGCGGCGTCGGCTTGCCGTAGCAGGATCTCGGTGAGCCGCTCGTCGTCGTTGGTGTCGCGGTAGATCGCCTCGAGCGCGATGAGCGCCCGGCGGTCGTCGGGCTGCGCGTCGAGGACACGCTGGTAGTACTCGCCGGCCAGCGACGAGTCGCGGCGCACGGCGCGCGCGAGATCCGCGATGTCGAGGTAGAGCCGGCGCTGGATCTCCGAGTCGAGGACGTTCGGCGCGACCTCGCGGTAGACGTCGATCAGATCGGCCTCGCGACCGAGCTCGCCCGCGAGCCGCTCGACGTTCGCGAGCACGTCCGGCATCTCGGGCTCGGTCGCGGCGTGGCGCAGCGCGGACAGCAGCGCAGCGAACGCCCCCGGCTTGTCAGCGAGCTGGTGCTCGCGCAGCCGCACGACCTCGCCGAGCGCGCGCAGCTTCGCGCCCGGATCGTCGGCCCAGTCCACGGTCTTGAGCTGGAGCTGCGCGAGCCGCGCGTACTGCGCCGTGGCGCCGTACACCGGGCGCAGGATCTCCGCCGCGATCAGGCGCAGATCCGGATCGTCGAGCGCGGCCTCGAGCGCCGCGATCGCCTGCGGATGCTCGGGCTCTGCCACGAGCACCGCCTTCCAGCGCTCGAGCGCCTCGAGCGGCCGCGCGAGCGGCCCCGACAGGAGCCGCGCGATCTCCACGGTCAGCGCGAGCTGGCGCACCGGATCGATCGAGGCCTGGCGCTCGAGCACGTCGAGCAGGTCCGCGTGGCGCTCGGCCTGGCGATACAGGCGCGCGAGCTCCTCGAGCGCGAGCGCGTCGTCGGCGTCGCGATCGAGGATGTCGAGGTACGCGGCGATCGCCTCCTCGGGCTCCTCGAGCATGACCTCGTGGATCTCGGCGATGCGGACCAGCAGCTGCTTCGCCGCGTCGGCGTCGGCCTGATCGTGCTTGCGCTGGAGCACGTCGATCAGCTCGCGCCACTGCTCCCCGGCCTGGTACAGCCGCTCGAGCGCGTCGAGCGCGCCCGTGTCGGCTGGCAGGTCCGCGAGGACATCGCGCCAGGTCGCGATCGCGGCGGAGCGATCGACGAGCTGCTCCTCCTCGAGTACGGCGACGCGCGCGAGCAACGCTCGGCGTTCCGCCGGCTCCTCGGCCCACTCGGCCTGGGTGCGGAGGATGGAGCGCAGCTCGGGCCACGCGCGCGCCTCTTCGTAGAGCCGCGCGAGCGCGGTCGTCGACCGCCGGACCGTCGTCGGGTTCGAGCCGTCGACCTCGAGCCACCGCCGGTACGCCGCGATCGCCCGCGCCGACTCGCCGAGCTGCGTGTCGTAGTAGGCGGCGAGCTCCCCGAGCAGCGCGGCGCGCGTGATCACGTCGTCTTCCGGCGCGGCGTCGGCGGCCGCCTCGAGCGCCGCGGTCGCGTCGGGCCAGCGATCGAGATCCCGTGCGAGGCGCGCGATCTCCACGCGCGCGCGCTCGTGCGTCGGATCGAGGCGGAGCACCTCGATCCAGGTCTCGAACGCGGTCCGGGCGCCGGACAGCTCGGTCTCCTCGAGCTGCGCGATCCGAGCCAGCAGCTCGACGGCCTCGGTCCCCGTCGCCTGCGCCCGCTGCACGTGCAGCACCGCCACGAGGTCCTTCCACAGCCCGTCGCGCTCGTACAGCGGCTCGAGGATACGCGCGATGCGGAGGGCGATCGCCGGATCCGCGCCGGGGCGCATCAGCTCCTCGAGGAGCTCGCGTGCGTCGGGGTGGCTCGGGTGGCGCGCGAGCAGGTCCTCGAGCAGATCGACGGCGCGCGTCGGATCGCCGAGTCGCTTCGCGAACAGCTCGGCGCGGCGATGGACCAGCTCCCCGCTGCGCGACGGGAGGTGATCGTCCTGCCGCGCGAGCAGCCCCTCGAGCTCTGTCCACTGCTCGCCCGCCGTGTACAGGCGATCGAGCGCCTGGTACGACGGCAGGTGCGCCGGGTCGAGCTCGAGCGCGCGCCGGTGCGCCTCCGCCGCTCGCGCTGGCTGGGCGAGGACGTCCTCGTCGAGCGCCGCGATGGCGAGCAGCGCCGCGAGGCGAACGCGATCGTCCGCGGTGGCGCCGACGCGCCGCTCGAGCAGCGCGCGCAGCTCCTCCCAGCGCGCGTCCGTGCGGTACAGCTCGGCGAGCGCGTCGAACGCGTCGGACGCGTCGGACTCGACCTCGAGCACGGCGAGCCACGCGCGCTCGGAGGTCGCGCGATCGCTCAGCCGATCCCAGGCGAAGATCGCGAGCTCGGTCGCCACCGCGCGCACCTCCGCCGGCGCCCCGTCACGCTCGCGCAGCGCTCCGAGCGCCACCCCGAGGTGCTGCGCCCACTCGCCGTCGCGGCCGAGCTGTCCCGCGAGCACGCCGAGCGCCGCACGCGCCTCGGCATCGCCGGGCTCCGCCTCGAGCACGCGCAGCCCGGAGCTCCACGCGGCCGCCGGGTCCTCGAGCTCCGCGTGGTAGAGGCGCATCAGCGCGCGATCGATCGCGAGCCGCTCCGCAGGGCTCGTGTCGTCGCCCGCGCGGATCACCTCGAGCGCGACCGCCTGGAGCCCGACGTTGCGCGCGGCCTCGAGGTGCGGCAACGCGAGCCGCGCCGCCCCGACCCGCTCCGCGGGTGGCACCTTGCCGCCCGGTCCGTCGACCGGCAGGAAGCGCACGAGCGCCGCGATCACCTTGGCCCGCTGGACGGCGTCGACCTCGATCGCGAGCGCCGTGCGGTAGTGCGCGAGCGCGGTCACCGGTCGATCGAGCGTCTGCTCGTCGAGCATCCCGAGCCGGATCAGCAGGTCGAAGCGCGGCGCACCGTCCGGGGTCAGCTCCAGCTGGCGCCCGAGCACGTCGGCGAGCGCCTCCCAGTTGCCGCGGGCCTCCTCGATGCGAGCGAGCGCGCGGATCGCGCGCAGCTGCGCCGGCGCCACCTCCAGCACCCGGCGGTAGGTGGCCGCCGCGGCGTCGAGATCGACGAGCCGCTCCTCCTGGAGCTGCGCCATGTCGAGGAGCAGCGACGCCCGCTGATCCGGATCCTGCTCGCGGTCGACGCGCCGCTGGTAGAGGGCCAGCAATCCCGGCCAGTCGGCGAGCTGGATCGAGAGCTCCTCGAGCTGCTGCTCGGCCACCTTGTCGTCGGGGGCGAGCCCGAGCACCGCGCGGTGGTACGCGCGCGCCCGCTCGGGGTCTCCGAGGCGACGGACCGCGATCCGGGCGAGCTCGCGGTACAGCTCGAGGCCGAGCGCGTCGGGGAGCTGACCGCCGTCGAGGTGCCGATCGAATGTCGCCGCGATCTCGCGCCAGTGATCGGGCTCGCTCGCGAGCCGCAAGAGATCCGCGCGGAGCGTGGTGCTCGTCGGGTCGAGATCGAACGCGCGCAGGGTCCACGTGAACGCGAGCGTGCGCGACGCGAGCTTCTGCTCGCAGATCTCGCGAATCTGCGCGATCTTCGCCAGCCGCGCGCTCGGCTCGACCGCCGCCCCGAGCTCGATCTCGAGCACGGTGATGAGGCGCGCCCACTTCTCCTGCTTCGTGTAGATCGGCGCGAGCGCTGCCGCGGCCCCGACGTGCGTCGGCTCGACCGCGAGCACGCGCTCCCACACCTGCCGCGCTCGCTCGAGCGCCCTGCCGCCATCCTCCTCGGTGACGGCGTCGGCGTGCGCCTGCGCGAGCTGCGCGGCGCGCTCGATGAGCGGCAGCCGGCGCGCCCGGTCATCGAGCCGATCGGCGATCCCGAGCAGCGCCTCGACGAGCTCGCTCTCCTGCCCGAGCCGCGCGTACAGCTTCTCGAGGCCGGCGAAGTCACCCGCGGTGGCGTACAGCTCGCGCAGCGTGCGCAGCGCCTTGGCGTGGTTCGGCTCGAGATCGAGCACCTCCTGCCACGCCGTCGCCGCGGCGGCCGGCGAGCCGAGCCGGTCGTTGTAGATCTGGCCGAGCTTCTCGAGCAGCGCGATCGCCTCCCTCCCGTCGAGGGCCTGGCGCTGGCGGTGCAGGATCTCGGCGAGCGCGACGTAGCGCTTCTCGCGCTCGTAGAGGCTCGCGAGCGCAGCGAGGATCTCCGGGTCGTCGACCTCGGCCCCCTCGCCTGCGCCGGCCTTCCGATCGTCGGCGAGCATCCCGTTCAGGAGCTCGATCGCGAGCCGCGTGTCGCCGAGCCGCTCGGCCGCGAGGCGCGCCATCTCGAGCTGCTTCGCGCGCTTCTCCGTCGGCGGCAGCACGCTCGCCTCGCGCCCGAGGACGTCGATCAGCGCGCGCCACTGGCGGCGCTTCGTGTAGATCTCCTTGAGCTTGTCGATGGTGTCGCGGTCGCCGTGAACCAGCTCGAGGATGCGCTCCAGCGGCTTGACGGCGTTCGCGTAGTTGCCGAACCGCTCCGACCACAGCTCGGCGACCTCGCGCAGGATCGCGACGCGAGCGTCGTCGGGCACGTCCGGCGCCTCGGACTTCTTGGTCAGGATCGCGATCAGATCGTTCCACCGGCCGAGCGCCCGGAACTTCGCCGCGAGCTCGTCGGTGGCGCGCTGGTTCTCGGGGTCGATCTTGAGGATCGCGTTGTAGGTGTTGATCACCATGACGTCGAGCCGCAGCTTGTCGCGGTAGATCTCGACGATCTGGTGCAGTCGCTCGACGCGCCCGGCGACGTCCTCCTCGGGCAGCCGATCGATCTCTTCCTTCATGAGATCGAGCAGCGCGTTCCACTTCTCGGTCTTGCGATACAGCCGGGCGAGCGCGGCGCGCGCCTCGCTCGACGCCGGATCGTGGCGCAGGAGCTGCTTCCAGGCCTCGATCGCCTTCTCGGGGTTGTGCTGCGCCTCCGCGAGCTCGGCGATCTCGCGTCCGATCGTCAGCGCCTGCGGGTTGGACTCGCGGCGCGGGCGCGCCACCTTCTCGGCCTGGCGCAGCAGCGCGAGCAGCTTGTGGTTCTCGCCCTTCGCGGGGTAGTACGCGCGATAGAAGTCGAGCGCCGCCGGGTGCGCGGGATCGAGCTTGCGCACGCGCGCGAAGTACGACTCCGCCTCCTCGACGTCGCCGACGTGCTTCCACAGCACCATCGCGATCTGGAGCAGCATGCCGAGGTCCTCGTCGCGGCGCGCCTTGAGCGCGGCCTGGTACGCGCGGACCATGCCGTCCCAGTCCTGGTTCGCGACGAGCACGTCCGTCACCGCGCGCAGGGCCTGCGGCTGCGCGGGATCGAGCTCGAGCACCTGGCGGATCACCGCGTCTGCGCGGTCCGGGGCTCCGAGCTTCGTGCGCGAGAGGTCCGCGAGCGCGATCGAGGACGCGACCTTCTCCTCGACGGAGGCGCCGCCCTGGACGCGCGCCTCGAGCAGCGCCGCGAGGTCGGTCCACCGCTCCTGGCGACGCAACAGGCGCGCGAGGTGGAACGCGGCCTTCGCGTTCGAGCCGTCGATCTCGAGCGCGCGCCTCAGGTGCGCCTCGGCCTCGCCGCCGTCGGGCGCGAACCGCACGTGGGCCTCGGCCGCCGATACGTAGAGTCCGGTCGCCAGGCCGCGATCCGTCGAGGCGCTCGCCTCCTGTACGTACTTGTCGGCGAACTTCGTCCAGTTGTTTGCGGCGACCGCGAGCTCGTCGAGCGCCTCGCGCGCGAGCGTGTCCCCCGGGCGCAACGCGAGCACCTGCTCGAACGCCGCGCGCGCAGCGGCCACGTCGAGCAGCTCGCCCTCGAGCACCATGCCGTGCTCGAGGAGCAGGTCCGCCTTGCGATCGACGTCGGTCGTGCACGCGAGCTCGGCTTCGAGCAGCAGCGAGACCACGTCGGGGCGGCCCCGCTGGGTCAGCACCTTCCGCGTCGCGGCGAGCTGGCTCGCGCGCGCCTCGGGCGGGGTCTGGCTGGCGATCCCCGGCAACGCATCGCGCGCCTGCGGATCGTCAGGGTCGTTCTCGAGGACGGCGAGGAGCGATTGCAGGTCGGCCATGGTCGTGGGAACGGCGCATCGATGGTACCGACCCCCTTCCGACGGCACAACGGCAAGCGCCCGATGGTTCGGGCCATCGCGTTTTCAGGCTTGCGCCGCGCGCCGGTGCTCGCGATGCTCGGATCCGCGATCGTGGGCGTGCGCGCCCGCGCGCGCATCGTCGCGGCCGCGAGCGGCCGTGGAGGTTCCTTCGTCTCGGTGGATCCGGCCTCGCGTCTCCCGGCCGCCAGGAGCGCCGATCGATCTCGCCTGCATCATCTGGCTCGCGCTGGCAACCTCGAGCGCGCCACGATGGACGACGTGGTGCACGGGATGCGCTGATCCCACCTGGACATCTTGGGAGGTGCTCGTCACGACCTCGGCGCACCGATCGGTGGTAGGAAAGACGCCTCGTGTCGTCGGCCGTGCGCAGCTCTCTCGGCTACCTGAAGCCGTATCGCGCGCAACTCGTCTGGGGCGTGGTCATGCTGACCCTGACCAACGCCGCGTATCTCGGCGTGCCCGAGTTCATGGGACGCGCCGTCGACGCGCTCGGCGTCGAGAGCCAGCGCGAGATCCTCGAGCTCGTCGCGTGGATGGCAGGGTTCGCGGTGCTGACGGCGATCACGCGGATCCTGTCGCGGATCTGGATCTTCAACGCGGCGCGCGCGGCCGAGTACGACCTGCGCTCGGACCTGTTCGGGCACTTGATGACGCTGTCGCCCGCCTACTACCGGAACCACTCGACCGGCGACGTGATGTCGCGGCTCACCAACGACGTCCAGACCGTGCGGGCGATGTGGGGGTTCGGGCTCGTCAGCCTCGGCAACGCGATCCTGTCGTTCGCCACCGTGCTCGGGGTGATGCTGTGGACCGATCCGGTGGTCACGGTCCTCACGATCCTGCCGTTCCCGCTGATCTACGTCGTGGGCCAGGCGATGAGCCGGCGCATGTATCGATCGCAGCGCGCCGTCCAGGAGAAGCTCGGAGCGCTGTCGTCGCGGCTCCAGGAGGATCTCGGATCGATCCAGGTCATCAAGACCTACGGCCTCGAGGAGGTGCGCCGCCGCGGCTTCGTCGAGGCCTCGAACGAGCTGCTCGCCGAGAACATGCTCGCCGCGAAGATCCGCATCCAGCTCGGACCGATGCTGATGACGCTCGCGGCGCTCGGCATGGCGATCCTGATCCTGTTCGGCGGCCGCGCCGTGATCCACGGCGACATGACCCGTGGCGACATCGTCGCGTTCGCCGGCTATCTCGCGCGGCTCGTGTGGCCCACGCTGACGCTCGGCTTCATGCTGGCGCTCGTCCAGCGCGGGCGCGCCTCGTGGGCGCGGCTCGTGCAGCTCCAGCACACGCGCACCGACATCCCCGATGGGGACGGTCCACCGCTCCCCGTGACGAAGGATCCGGCGCGCGTCGAGATCAAGGATCTGACGATCCGCATCGGCGACCGCGCGCTCCTCGAGAACATCGCGCTCGACCTCGAGCCGGGCACGATCACCGCGATCGTCGGGCGCACCGGCGCGGGCAAGAGCACGCTCGTGGACGCGATGTGCCGGCTGATCGAGGTCCCACCGGGGACGGTGTTCATCGACGGTCGCGACGTCACGACCGTGCCGCTCGCGTCGCTGCGCGCGCAGGTCGGCTACGCACCGCAGGAGGCGTTCCTGTTCTCCACGACGATCGCGGACAACATCGCGATGGGATACCGCGGAGGCTCGGCGATCCCCGCCGCGCGCGCGAAGGAGCTCGAGCGCGTCGTCGGCATGACGGCCGGCGTGGATCTGCGCGACGAGCCGCGGGTCAACGAGGCCGCGAAGGCGGCGGGGCTGAGCCGCGATCTCGCCGCGATGCCCGAGGGGCTCGCCACCATCGTCGGCGAGCGCGGAATCACGCTCTCCGGCGGCCAGCGCCAGCGCGTCGCCCTCGCGCGCGCCCTCGCGTCCACCCCGCGCCTGCTCGTGCTCGATGACTCGCTGTCGTCCGTCGACGCGGAGACCGAGCGCGAGATCCTCCGCAACCTGCGCTCGGTGATGCACGGCCGGACCGCGGTGCTGATCTCCCACCGGGTCGCGGCGATCAAGGACGCGGACCAGATCATCGTGCTCGATCAGGGCAAGATCGTCGCGCGCGGCACGCACGCCGAGCTGCTCGCTCAGGGCGGCACCTACTGCGAGCTGTACCAGAGCCAGGTCGACACCGAGCTCGCCCAGAAGGGAGCGTCGTGACATGGCAGTGAGCGCTCCCACGCCCACCCCGCAGCCGTCGCCGGGCACACGGCCTGGCGCGAACGCCGCCACCCCGAACGGCACGTCCTCCCTCGCGGGCTCCCCCGCCGCCTCCCCCGCTCCGGGTGGCGGTCGTGGCCCCGCGGAAGAGGCCGTGCTCGGCAAGGCCTACGACCTCGCCCTGCTCCGGCGGCTGTGGCCGTTCATCCGGCCGCACTGGCGGCTGCTCGCGCTGTGGGCGCTGTTCATGCCGCTCACGATCGCGTTCGAGCTCGCGCAGCCGGCGCTGTTCAAGTACGCGCTGACCCAGCACATCCTAACGGGCGACATCTCGATGCTGCCGCTCGACGCCGGCGCGTACATGGGGCTCGTGCTGCTCCAGGGCGGGTCGTCGTTCTGCGAGACCTACTACCTCCAGCTCGCCGGCCAGCGCACGATGCACGCGCTGCGTATCGCGATCTTCGACAAGGTGCTGTCGCAGCGCGCCGCGTTCTTCGACCGCATCCCCGTGGGTCGGCTGATGACGCGGATGACGAACGACATCGAGAGCCTCAACGAGATGTTCGCGCAGGGCGCGATCACGCTCGTCGCCGACCTCGTGAAGATGGTCGCGATCGTGGTCGTGATGTTCGCCATCGATCCGGCGCTGACGCTGCTCGTGTTCCTCACGCTGCCGCTGCTCGTGACGCTCGTCGAGTACTCGCGGCGCCTGATGCGCGCGTCGTTCCGCCAGATCCGCGTGCGGCTCGCGGCGATGAACGCGTTCGCGCAGGAGCACCTGTCGGGCATCAAGGTCGTCCAGCTGCTCGGGCGCGCGCGCGAGGCGCAGCGCGAGTACAACGAGATCAACGCCGGCCACCGCGACGCGTACCTCGGTCAGATCCGCGCGGACTCCGTCATGTACGCGTTCGTCGAGGCGATCAGCTCGCTCGCCGTGGCGCTCGTCATCTGGTTCGCCTCGGGACAGAACACCGAGGACATCGCGATGATCGGCGTGGTCGTCGTGTTCATCGAGTACATCAACCGGTTCTTCATCCCCGTCCGCGACCTGTCGCAGAAGTACGCGGTCATGCAGGGGGCGATGGCCGCGAACGAGCGCATCTTCCAGCTCCTCGACACGAACGAGCCCGACGGCGGGGTGCCCGAGGCGGCGCAGCCCGCCCCCGATGCGGCGCGGCCCTCGGGCGACGCCGGGGCCGCCGTCGAGCTCGAGGACGTCCACTTCAGCTATGGCGCCGAGCCGGTGCTGCGCGGCGTGAACATGGCCGTCCCGCGGGGCGCCTCGGTCGCGATCGTCGGCGCGACGGGCTCGGGCAAATCGACCGTGATCAAGATGCTGACCCGGCTGTACGAGCGCGATCGCGGCGCGATCCGGCTCGACGGCGTGGACGTGCGCGACCTGCCGCTCGCCGAGCTGCGGCAGCGGGTCACCGTCGTGTCGCAGGACGTGATCCTGTTCGCCGGAACGCTCGCGGACAACATCGCGCTCGGCAAGCCGTACGACCGGGCCCGCCTCGAGGCGGCCGTACAGCGGGTGGGCCTCGATCGCGCGCTCGCGCGACGCGGCAGCGGGCTCGACACGCCCGTCGCGGAGCGCGGTACGAACTTCTCGGCCGGCGAGCGCCAGCTCGTCGCGTTCGCGCGCGCGCTGCTCCGCGATCCCGAGCTCCTGATCCTCGACGAGGCCACCGCGCACGTCGATCCCGAGGCCGAGGCCCTGATCGAGCGTGGCGTCGCGGAGCTGATGAAGGGGCGAACCACCCTCGTGATCGCACACCGGCTGTCGACGATCCGCCATGCGGATCTCATCGTCGTCATGGACCGCGGTCAGGTGATCGAGCAGGGAACACACGACGAGCTCATCGCGCGCGGCGGCTACTACGCTGCGCTCGAGCGCACCTTCCGGCGCCAGGACGGATGAGTCTTCCTCGGCGTGCGTTCTGGACAGGGCAAGCGCGCCGCAATCTTGGTATGATCCGATACAGATGTCGGTCGGGCTGAGCGCGCTGCAGACAGCGGTCGACGTGATGGCCGATGGCGCCATCCTCGCCGACACACGGACCGGCGACGTGTTCGTGAACCGCGCCGCGCGCGAGATGCTCGGGATCCCCGATGATGCGCACGTCGACACGACGTACCTCAAGGACATCGTCGGCTTCTACCCGTTCGATCTCGCCACCGGAGGCGACGGCCAGCCGATCCGCGAGGAGGTCCGCATCGGTGACCGCGTGCTCCACTCGGTCGTGACGCCGCTGCGCGAGGGGACCGCGTCGATCGGTGCGATCGTGATCCTCCGCGACCTCGGTGACACCGCCGATCTCGCGCGCCGGCGCGCCGAGTTCGCCCAGGTGATGTCCCACGAGCTGCGGACCCCGCTGACGTCGATCGCTGGCGCGCTCGACATCGTGCTGTCGGGATACGCCGGACCGCTGTCGGAGCGCCAGCTCCGCTACGTGGACATGGCGCGCCAGGCGGCGACGCGAATGAACCAGCTCGTCGACCAGCTCCTCGATCTCGCCCGCGCGCAGGCGGGCTCGATCACCGTCGCGAGCGCCCCCGTCCAGCTCGACCGGCTCGCGCGCGAGGTCATCCAGCGCTATCAGAGCGCCGCCGCGGCCAAGCAGCTCACGATCGTGCTCGGCGCGTCGGCCGACGACATCTCGATCGTCGGTGACCCCGAGCGCTTGGGCCAGGTGCTCGGCAACCTCGTCACCAACGCGATCCGGTTCGCCCCGACCGGCGGGGTGATCGACGTGCAGGTGTTCGGGCCGCCGCTGTCAGAGGACGCCGTCGGTGTCTCGGTGCACAACACCGGCGAGCCGATCGCCCCGGAGGATCGCGAGCGCGTGTTCGAGCCGTTCTCCGCGTCGAGCCGGCGCGTCGGTGGGACGGCGCTCGGCCTGTCGATCTCTCGCTCGATCGTCGAGGCGCACGGCGGCCGGATCTGGGTCGAGTCGGGCAGCACCGGCACGAAGTTCGTGTTCACCCTGCCCGTCTCGGCCAGGCCGGAGAAGGCCGAGCAGCTGCCGGCGAGCCTCGAGCCGCCGCGCCGGCGCGGGCTCGGCGAGAACGCGTGCGCGCTCGTGGTCGACGACGACCCGCGACGCGCCCTTCTCCTCAAGGGGCTCCTGATGTCGCTGGCCGACCGCGTGCTAGTCGCGAACGACGTCGACACCGCGCTCTCGATCGCGCGTGCGAACCACCCGGTGCTCGCGGTCGTGGCGGGTGCGATGCAGGATGCGCTGCCGCTGCTCGCGATCCTCGAGCACGATCCTGACACGATGAAGACCGCGGTCATGGTCGTGGGCGATGGCGAGCGGCGCGCAGACCTGCTCGCGGCAGGCGCGGACGACCTGCTCGAGTTCCCGATCCAGCCCGCGGTGTTCCGCGATGCGTGCCTCCGGCTCGTCGAGTCGGGGCGCCGCGAGGCTCCCCGCGTGCTCGTGGTCGACGACGATCCGTCGATCCGCCAGATCTGCCGCGAGGTGCTCGAGCTCGGGGGCTATCAGGTCCGCGATGCGGGATCGGCCAGAGCCGCGCTCGCCGAGGCGCGCCGGTTCCGGCCCGACATGATCGTGATGGACGTGTTGATGCCTGGCATCGACGGGTATCGCGCGGCCGAGATGATCCGGGCCGAGGCGGGCATCGGGATGGCTCCGATCATGTTCCTGTCCGCGCGCGGAGACACGGCTGACAAGATCCGCGCGTTCCGGTCCGGCGCCGAGGACTACATGGTCAAGCCGTTCGACGCGGCCGAGCTGCTCGCGCGCGTCGGCAAGGCGCTCGATCGACAGGCGCGCGAGCTCGGGGCGTCACCGACGACGCAGCTGCCGGGCGCCGACGCGATCCAGGCCGAGATCGAGCGACGCCTCGTCGCCGCCGACTCGAGCGCCGTGGCCTGTTACCTCGATCTCGACAACCTGAAGGCGTTCAACGACTACTACGGGTACGCGAAGGCCAATGCCGTGATCCGGCAGACGGGCGACGTGATTCGCACGGTGGTCACACGGTATGGCGCTCCGGGCGACTTCATCGGCCACATCGCGGGTGACGACTTCGTGTTCGTGACCTCGGCGGCGACGGTCGATACGGTCTGCAAGGCGATCTGCGAGCGGTTCGATCAGCTGATCCGCCTGTACTACGATCCGAGTGATCGCGAGCGGGGGTATATCGAGGCGAAGGATCGGTTTGGCGTGCAGCGCAAGTTCCCGATCATGAGCGTGTCGATCGCGGCGATCTCGCTGGCGCGGGCGCGGAGTTATGCGGGGCTCGCGGAGCTTGCGGCGGTCGGGAAGCGGGCGGCGAAGGCGTTGCCTGGATCGGCGTACGTGCGCGATGGGCAGACGATGCTCGCGGAGACGGCGACGGGATAGCTTCCGCTGCGGAGGACGGTGAGAGCGAGAGCGAGGGGGACGGCGAGCGCGAGGGCGAGAGCGAGGGCGAGGGGGACGGCGAGGGCGAGAGCGAGAGCGAGAGCCAGCGCGAGTGCGAGAGCGAGAGCGAGAGCGAGCGCGAGGGTGGCGGCGAGCGCGAGGGCGAGAGCGAGAGCGAGAGCGAGAGCCAGCGCCAACGCGAGTGCGAGAGGGAGAGCGAGAGCGAGGGCGAGGGTGACGGCGAGCGCGAGTGCGAGAGACAGCGCGAGTG
>Ga0164243_10006458_pt1 | contig 17750 bp, 21 predicted proteins | sample OricompcompostOP_FD_108781 | JGI IMG/M metagenome (GOLD analysis project Ga0164243, IMG submission 108781) | Organic Plus compost microbial communities from Emeryville, California, USA - Original compost - Organic plus compost (OP) | ecosystem: Engineered > Solid waste > Mixed feedstock >... | reverse complement strand
GGGTACAAAAAAGACAGGCAAGGCAATACCGTTATTTCCAAACTGAATGAAGACGAACTGAAGTCGATCGCTGCAGCGGGAAAAGGGATCTATCAGCATCTCGACAATAACACAGACGATGTGGTGAATACCCTGGCCAATAAGATAGATAGCATGGAACAGAAAGAATTCGGGGAAAACATCTTTACAGATTATAACAGCTATTTCCAGTATTTCCTGGGGATCTGCCTGGCACTTCTCCTGATAGAATTCTTTATTCCTGAAGTGAGGTTTTCGAAAACTGCCGCTAAACCGGCAGCTTAACTGATAAAGACATGAAGAGCAAGTACCTGAAATATAGTTTTTTGATTATTTCCTTGCTGGGCGCTATGATAGCCAACGCCCAGAGCGGAACAAACGCCCTTATTCGTAAAGGAAACGATCTGTATAAAAAACAACAATATACAGATGCGGAAGCTGCCTATAAAAAGGCCCTTGAAAAAGATGCGAAATCGGCCGTTGGCAGCTATAACCTTGGCAACTCGCTATACCAGCAAAAAAGATACGACGATGCCCGCGCACAGTACGCCAACAGCCTGAAACTGGGCGAACAACCTGCCATGAAATCCAGCGCCGATTACAATATCGGCAACACTTTCATGGAAGCAAAGAAATGGGAAGAAAGTATTAAATCGTACAAGCAGGCCCTCAAATTGAACCCTGCCGATGAAGACGCCCGTTACAACCTGGCCTATGCACAGGCCATGCTGAAAAAACAACAACAAGGCGGCGGCGGAAATAACGACAAGGATAATAAGAAAGATAAAAAAGACCAGAACAAGGATCAGCAAAATAAAGATCAGCAGAACAAGGATAAAGACAATAAGGACAAAGACAATAAAGACCAGAAAGATAAAGACAAACAGAACCAGGATAAAGACCAGCAAAACAAGGATCAACAGGATAAAGACAAAGAAGACCAGCAGAAACCTGCGCCGCAACCAAGTAAACTGAGTAGACAGGAAGCTGAAAGGTTATTGCAGGCGCTCTCACAGGAAGAGAAAAAACTACAGGATAAAGCCAAGAAGCTGAAAGGCCAGCAAGTTCCGGTAGAAAAAGATTGGTAACAGAGGTTGTAAATCAAACGTTGACACAGTGTATTTTACACTCAATATAAGGATCGCCGGACCTCGGGTCCGGCGATCCTGTTTTAATTAATTAACACCAAGGTCTTTAGTTTTTTAGGGACGAAGGAATTGTTCCGGTAAATTTCCTGTAGGCCCTGATAAAATGGGGCTGATCGTAATATCCTGCTTCCATAGCCACTCCCGTCAATTTCTCCTCCTTCCCCATTATCGTATAGGCGTAGAGTATTTTTATGTTGTTGATATACCACTTAGGAGTAACGGAAAGATAAGACCTGAAATTCCTTTCCAGCCATTTATAATTTACATTCAAAAGCGCTCCCAATTCTTCAACCGTTATATCTCCCTTGCGGGATTTGATAAGGCTTACAGCCCGTTTAAGGAGATGGTTCCCGGTAGCTGCCGGTTTCCGGCGCCGGGACAGGAAATCGTCTAGCAGCGCTACCCTCCTGTTCATCCGCCGTTCTTCCATCAATTGCACTCTCAATTGCCGCCATGCGCGGGGCAAGGGCTTAATTCCGGTGTCCAGGTCTTCGAAGAAATCAACAGCATCAGCTTCAAACTTTATCACCAAAAAAGTAGCCGTGGTTTTTAATAATTCCAGGTAGGTATTCTCCCATATTCCCCTACAGATAAACCCATACTGAATATCTGCATACTGGCTGCCGGATAGCCTCACAGGCTCGTCCGACAGCAGGAATATAGCGCAAGGGGCGCCGTCGAGCGCCGCCAGCAGCTTATTCACTCCTTTTGCCGTATACCAGCAATAACATTCCACAGCTGCCTGCAATGCTGCAAGCGGCAAACAACGTTTTACAGTTGCTGCAGAATGGTTGTAAATTAGATGTGTCAGGATATCTACGGGCATAGATTAAAGGTAAAACAGAGTTGTCTAAAATTTACAATTTCCTCCCCTTTTCAACTGTTTACTTTGGGTAAAAAAATGATACTACCAATTGTCGGATATGGCGCCGACGTGCTTCGCAAAGTGGGCGCCCCGGTCGAACGAACAACAGCAGGATTGCAGCAGTTGATCGAGGATATGCGTGCAACATTGATCAATGCAAGGGGGGCCGGGCTGGCTGCGCCCCAGGTAAACCGCTCTTTGCAATTATTCCTGATTGAGACGCCCGACCATACAGGCGTTTTCATCAATCCACGCATCCTTCATTACAGCGCCGACCTGGTTACAGACAGTGAAGGATGTTTAAGCATTCCTGGTATTACCCAACAGGTGAGCAGGTCGAATACAGTACAGGTAACCTGGCAGGACGAGGCCTTTCATGAACATAGTGGAACGTTTCACGGAGAAACTGCAAGAGCCATCCAGCACGAATACGATCACCTGCAGGGAAAATTGTACCTGGACAGGATCTCCGCACTTCAACGACAGCTATTGAAAAACAAATTGCAGTCAGTTTTGAAAAGAAAAGTCAAAGCCCCATATCCCATGGTTTGGGCATAAGAAAGCCGGAATAGGAGTATTCCGGCTATTTTACCTAAACCTACAAACTGTTACTGGTGTAACAATTCTCTTTACCGTTTTAAATATATAGGAAGCAAGCTTCCTTACTAATCCCTGGTCTGGTCGCTATTCGGCTTGCTTCCCGGTTTAAACACACAGTTATTTTTCGTACAGAATTATAGCATTTCATTATGTCTTTTGAAGGAGGAAACGGGTTAGCGCCTTGCAAAAACAATCTGCAAAGATACCGGTAGCCGTTGGCCGCCGTTAGGACAATAAGCCTATTCACTTGTACTATTTGAACATGATGTCCCTGAATTCCTGTGGGGAGATCCCTGTATTATTCCTGAAAAAACGGCTGAAATAGGCAGGGTCTTCAAATCCAAGCTCATAACAGATCTCCTTAATGCTTCGGTGACTGAAAGAAAGTTGCCGCTTCGCTTCCAGTATGATCCTGTCGTGAAGCAGTTCTGTTACAGTTCTTCCGGTAAATTCCTTGGTGATCTCGTTGAGCCTTTTAGGAGTTAATGAAAAAGCCGCCGCGTAATAGGCAACCTGGTGTTCGGTGCGGAACTGCTGCTCAAGCAGCCGGCGGAGCTGCACCACTCTTGCATCGTAAGTTCCCGGAAGCAAATGACCTTCCGAATTGCGTAATTTCTCGCGCTCGGTCAGCAGCAGGAAAGCGCTCAGGTAATGCTTCTTGATGCCGTAACTATGGTCATCCAGGTTGTTCTGTTCCCGCAGGATGAGTTCTACAAGCCCTTTCAGGGATTCGCTGGCTGTGGTGTTCAGGCATATAGGGCTATACCCCTGCCAGGAATCGAACAGGGTAGTAAAATCGAAAAGGGTTTCCCTATCCTGCCGGTTGGTGAAATAGAACTGTTCAGTAAAATAAAGGCTATAGCCCTGGCTCCCCGAATCATCGATCTGGTGTACCTGGCCTGGCCGCAGCAGGAAGATCATATCATCCTGTACTTCGTACCAGACAAAATCTACCATATGCCGGCCTTTACCCCTTATGAACCAAATGATCTGGAAATAATCGTGGCGATGAGGGAGATTGCTGTATTCTCCCTTAAAAGCCTCAAAGGGCGCTACTCCAAATTGACCTTGTTGGGGCAGGTGCTGATAAGGAATATCTATATGTTTGTTAATTAACATAAGAATGTTCAAAAATACAGTATTTATACTGCCTGGCGGGTGCCGTTCGTGGAATTTATTATGATTTAAGACCAGATAGGTTTATTAACTTTGCTTCCGCAGGAAAACAGAAAAAAATCTATGCAACATTATTGCAACTCTCTTACAGCATACAAACGACTGGAAACGCTCGAAGTAAAGGTCGGTGATCTGCTCATTGGAAATAACCATCCTATCAGGATACAAACAATGACCACTACCGACACGATGGATACAGCGGCCACTGTTGCCCAGGCTATCCGTTGCATCGAAGCGGGTGCTGAACTGGTACGTATTACGGCTCCCAGCAAAAAGGAAGCTGAAAACCTGCTAGCAATCAAACAAGCTTTACGCCAGCAGGGGTATCATACCCCGTTGGTAGCAGATATACATTTTACGCCGAATGCCGCAGAAATTGCCGCACGTATAGTAGAAAAGGTGAGGATCAACCCGGGCAATTATGTAGATAAAAAGAAATTTGAGCAGCTGGAATATACAGATAGCGAATACCAGGAAGAAATAGACAGGATACGTGAACGTTTCACCCCACTGGTAAAGATCTGCCAGGAACATGGAACAGCAATGCGTATAGGAACCAACCACGGTTCGTTGAGCGACCGCATTATGAGCCGGTATGGCGATACCCCGATGGGCATGGTAGAAAGCGCAATGGAATTCCTCCGTATTGCAGAAGACCTCCGTTACCGCAATATCGTTCTGAGTATGAAAGCCAGCAACCCACAGGTAATGGTGCAGGCTTACCGCCTGCTGGTACATACCATGCAACAGGAGCTGGGCCACTGCTATCCTTTGCACCTTGGCGTTACGGAAGCCGGCGATGGAGAAGACGGCCGTATTAAATCCGCTATCGGAATAGGTACATTGCTGGAAGACGGGATCGGCGACACCATCCGGGTTTCCCTGACAGAAGATCCTGAATTTGAGCTGCCGGTATGTAAAGACATCGTAAAACGGTATACTAACCGCAACGACCAAACGAAGTTGCAGCCGGTAGAAAACATTTCTTATTCTCCTTTCGAGTATAAACGCCGGGCAACCATTGCGACCGAAAACCTGGGCGACAAACAGGTTCCTGTAGTAGTGGCTGACTACAGCCGGTTTGCCGCGCTGCAACCGGCAGACCTGGCGGCTATTGGTTATAACTACGACGAACCTACGGATAAATGGAATATCGGGGATGCGGCTGCCGATTATATCTTTACAGATACTTTGCCGGCTTTTGCATTACCTGGTACATTAAGAGTGATCACGAAGGCAGATAACTGGAAGACGCTGGCAGATAAGAGCGCCGCCCTTCCACTGTTTGACGCAGCATCTTATAACGCAGCCGGCGAAACAGCAGCTGTCAACTTCGTAAAAGTTGATTGCCTGGCATTGCAGGCGCCGGAAAATGAAGCCTTATTCACCAAACTGGCGGATGCAAAAACAGCGGCCCAAACTGTTCTGGTAGCCGAGGCTACAGGCAGCATGGCTATGGCCGCCATCAGGCGCCTGTTCATTCTCCTGGAAGAAAAACATATTGCTTCGCCTGTTATTGTTCACGGCATCAGCCAACAGGCAACTGCAGACGAACACCTGATACATCATGCCGTAGAAACAGGCGCATTGCTGCTCGACGGCTTCGGCGATGGGCTGTGGCTCACCAACAACCCTGCAACCAAGGAAGATGCAGCCGTGCTTAATAACATCGCATTCGGAATACTACAGGCTACCAGGACGAGGATATCAAAAACTGAATATATCAGTTGTCCTTCCTGCGGCCGTACCCTGTTCGACCTGCAGGAAACCACTGCACGTATCAGGGCCGTAACCCATCACCTGAAAGGCGTGAAGATCGCCATTATGGGCTGTATCGTAAACGGGCCCGGCGAGATGGCGGATGCCGACTTCGGCTATGTAGGCAGCGGAGTAGGAAAAATCACCCTCTACAAAGGAAAAGAGATAGTAAAGAGAGGATTGAACAGCGATGTAGCCGTAGCAGAACTCATCAACCTGATCAGGGAGAATGGCATGTGGGTAGAGAAGAATTAAATATAGCTTAAAAAGCGGGCTGGCAGGTTTAACAAATGAAAAAAATGCTTAATTTTTCATAAAACATATTCATTATGAAAAAGCTACTCACTGGTTTGTTGGCGTTGATCATGGGCGTTAGCGTTACCATGGCTCAAACACCCGACAACTCCAAGAAAGAAACCAAAGCTGCAGCTAAAACTGAAAAGAAAGCCGAAAAAGCTGAAAAGAAAGCAGAGAAGAAAGAAGCCGCTGCTACTGCATCTGCTTCCAAACTGAAGAAAGACGGAACGCCTGACAGAAGGTTCAAAGAAAATAAACAGGCAGCTGCCCCTGCTGGTCCTACCAAGAAAGACGGCACTCCTGATATGCGTTATAAGGCGAACAATAAAAACGCTGGCAAGAAAAAAGCCTGACACCACAATTACCTTATTCTTTCAAAGCACCCGCAACAACGCGGGTGCTTTTTTTTGCCGCTCCTCCATCCTATTCCCCGCTTAATCTAAAAATCGACCACTTTTTTTACTATTCTATTAATTTCAAAATTCGTTCACAACGCTATAGTTATAACCATTTGTTATAGGTGATAGTTATAAGTAATTTGCCTCAAAGGCAATACCCATCTACTTTTGCAACATATCACCAACCTGTAATTCACGATGGAAACCACGAAAATTCAACGTTACAAACGGATCATTTCCGGTGTACTCTGTTGCCTGGTACTTTTGGGATTAGTAACCGGGATTGAAACATTCTTATTGATGATCCCGGATCACCCGCCCAACCAGGGAACCACTGTTGCCGCGGCGGCGCCAGGCGACCCGCTGTGGCAACCGCCGCCAGCCAAAAGCATTCCCGCCGGCCCCAAAGGAGAAAGTATCCTTTACGGCCAGTCGCTGATCCGACAAACCGCTCAATACCTGGGACCTAAAGGAAGCGTTTTAAAGATCAGCAATGGAATGAACTGCCAGAATTGCCACCTCGAAGCCGGCACCAAACCATTTGGCAACAACTACAGCCTGGCTGCTGTTACCTATCCAAAATTCAGGGCCCGCTCCAACAGCGTTGAAACGCTTTACAAAAGGATCAGCGATTGTTTTGAACGAAGCCTGAACGGTAAAGCGCCCGATACGGCCAGCCGCGAAATGATGGCCATCAGGGATTATATAGAATGGGTAGGCAGCGGAGTAACAAAAGGCGAAAAGCCTAAGGGAAGCGGCATCAAATCGCTACCTTTCATGTCGAGGCCCGCCAACCCTGGAAACGGCGCTAAAGTATATCGCCAGCAATGCCAGAGCTGCCATGGGGCACATGGCGAGGGAGTAAAGGATGCAGAAGGCATTGCATTCGTATACCCGCCACTGTGGGGACCTGAAAGTTACAACGATGGAGCAGGACTTTACAGGCTGTCGAAGTTTGCAGGTTATGTAAAATATAACATGCCTTACGGTACCGACTATACGGCCCCGGTGCTGAAAGACGAGGAAGCCTGGGATGTTGCCGCCTTCGTAAACTCACAGCCCCGGCCGCATAAAGACCAGACGGCCGACTGGAAAGATATCAAACAAAAACCTGTCGATTTCCCATTCGGGCCTTATGCCGATAACCTGACAGAAGAACAACATAAATACGGACCTTTTAAAAAGAACTGACCATGAACTTAAAAAAATTTGCACTGCTGTGTATCTGCTGTTTTGTATTTGCCCTGCCACAGGCGATGAGCCAACGTACCTCCAAATACAAAGCTGTATACCAGCTAAACAGTGACGATGACAAGACTATCAGGAATACGCTGCGAAATATCAAGAATGCCCTGGAAGACCCGCGTTTAAAAGGGAAAGTAACTATTGAACTGGTAGCCCATGGCGGCGGTGTTACCGCTTACAAAAAAGACCATCCCTATGAATCGCTGTTGCAGGAGTTGAAAGATAAAGGAGTAATACTGGTAGAATGCGAGAATACCCTCAGGGAAAGGAATATCTCCAAAGAAGAGTTGTTTCCTTTCATCCAGTTCACACCCAGTGGCAACGGAGAACTGATCATCAAACAGGCCGAAGGCTGGGCCTACGTACACCCTTAAACGAAAATCATGAAAAAGATCACAGGAATATTCATCTTCATACTTGCCGCCCTGGCGGTTAACGCGCAGGATCACCGGTTTGATCCGCCCTGGAACGAGCCGCCGGCTGCAGGAGTGCATTTTACAGTTCCGGGAGTAGACAATGCACCCGACCTCTATGGCGATATTATTGATCCGCAGCTGGTTGTTTTCTTTGCCGGCAATCAATTTATGGTCATCGATTCGCTGATCCACGATTTCAAGAAAGCATATCCCCAATACCAGCGTGTATTTGCAGAAACATTGCCTCCCGGCATTCTTGCACAACAGATATTAACCGGCAGCCTGGTAATGGGAAATATGAGGATAGACATCAAACCAGATATCTATACCGCCGGCAAAGGCAGGATAGACCAGTTGAAAGACAGTTTCTCACTAGTAAAGAACTATGCAGGCAACAAACTGGCCATCATGGTACAGAAAGGCAATCCTAAAAAGATCAAAGGATTGACCGACCTGGGCGCTGCCAACGTGCAGGTGAGCATGCCCAACCCCGCCTGGGAAGGCATAGGGAAACGGATAGAAGAAGCTTATATTAAAGCCGGCGGCAACTCCCTGAAACAGGCAATCATGGATACCAAAGTAAAGCAGGGATCTACCTGGCTAACAAAGATCCATCACCGGGAAACGCCTATGCGCATAATGTACAGGCAATCTGATGCCGGCCCCGTATGGTATACAGAAGCGCATTACCAGCTGCTATTGAAGCACCCCGTTGACATTGTGCCGGTGCCGGAGCAGCATAATATTCACGCCTCGTACTGGGCGGGTATCCTGAAAAGCGCTCCACATCCACAGGCGGCAAAAGACTTCCTGGATTTTATGCTGAGTGAAAGAGGACAGTCTATTTACCGTTACTTTGGTTTTACGGGCCCAGACATCTAGGGATTTTGTATTTTTATTGCATGTTCGATTTCAGACTAAAGGTATTTTATACCGTTGCCAAACGATTAAGCTTCACAAAAGCTGCAGAAGAATTATATATTTCCCAACCCGCTGTAACCAAGCATATACACGAGCTGGAACAGCAACTGGGCATGGCGCTGTTTGAACGGATAGGCAATAAGATAAAACTTACAAGAGCTGGTTTGCTCGTATTGCATCATGCCGAGATCATCTTCACTGATTACCGGAACCTGGAATACGATGTAAACCAGCTAAAACATATGCAGGGCGGCATTTTGCCCATCGGCGCCAGCTCTACGATCGCCCAATACCTGTTACCTCCTGTACTGGCAAAGTTCAACCAACGGTACCCTGATGTAAAAACCTCTCTCATCAACGGCAATACCGAACAGATAGAACAGGCGCTTTTTGAAAAGTCGATACAGCTAGGCATTATTGAAGGCAGTTCCAGGAATCCGCTGCTGAAATATGTTGAGTTTGCGAAAGATGAGATTGTGCTGGTAGGCAATTCAGGGCATACCTATGGCAACGGAGAACCCTTGTCGGCAGCCGATCTGAAGTCTATCCCGCTTTTGATGCGTGAACATGGATCGGGTACCCTGGAGGTAATTACCGAAGAACTGAAAAGGCTTAAACTAAAGATAACTGATCTGAATGTTGCCATGTATATGGGAAGTTCCGAGAGCATCAAATCATACCTCCATCACTCGCCTTGTGCGGCCTTTATATCATTGCAGGCAGTACAACGGGAACTGGAAGCAGGTGAATTCAAGATCATCCCTATAAAGAATTTCAAGCTGGTAAGAAAGCTGCACTTTATTTACCTGCAGGGGTTGCAGGACAAGCTTTGCCAACTGTTCATCAAGTTTGCGCGACAGAACCTGGCAGATTAGTACGCCGGTTTATAAGCTCCCAGTATTGCATTTCTCCATCAATGCCGGTAGCTTTCATTCCCAATGCCGTTAATACCTTAATGGAACCGATGTTGGATAAATGACTTTCGGCAACCAGTTTTTTTACTTCAGGTTGCCCGAAGGCCCATTGCACCAATGCGGTAGCCGCTTCTTTCATGTAACCGTTCCGCTGGTACTGCGGAAGCAGGGAATAACCAATCTCTATCACACCGTTTTCGTCCGGCCTTCCTTTAAAGCCTACTTCTCCTATTACCATCTTCATCTCTTTATTGACAATGATCCACATCAGCCAGGGAAAAGATCTTGGATCGTGCTGCAGCAGTTCGATGAAATGCGGCAGCATCTCCCGCAGCTCCTGTTGGGGCCAGTTGTCTGGCAACGTTGCAGACAATTTATCTGCCGCATGCGGGTGCCGCAGATAGATCTCTGTCAGCAGTGGTAACCTGCACGGATAAATCAGTAGACGGTTGGTTTGAACAGGTAACATGTAAACACTACCAATTATTTGGCTGAATATGGCTGGTGTCCAGTGTTTCGCCAGGCTTTAGCACATGGATCTCCAATCGTTGAATATCTTCCGTAAGCGCTTTCAGTTTCTCGGGAGTTCCGGTCAGGGATGGCATACTACCATAATGGCAGGGAATTACGTGTTTTACCTTGAGCAATCTTATAGCAAAAGCCGCTTCCAGTGGCCCCATGGTAAACCTGTCGCCTATCGGCAAAATAGCAATATCAGGTTCGTAAATCTCGCCGATAAGTCCCATATCTCCGAATACGGAAGTATCGCCTGAATAGTAGACAGATACATCGTCGCTCATCCAGATTATAAACCCGTTTGTAGCGTGCGGATACCCGGTTTTGCCACCTGGGAGGTTAATATGGGCGTGATGGCAGGCGTTGGTCATGGTAACCTTTACATCCAGCAATGACACGGTGCCTCCTATGTTCATTCGTTCAAACACATGATCAGGTACGCCGGCCATTTCTTCCAGGTATAGCCGGACCATTGGGTTGGCAATAACCTTTGGTGATTTGTTCAGAATAATATCAGCAAGCTTTACGTCCAGGTGATCTCCGTGTCCGTGCGTGATAAGGATAAGGTCTACTCTTTCGGGAACCTTCAACCCCTCAGGCAGCGCGGGATTATTGGTATACCATGGATCTACAAGTATGACGTGGCCCTCGGGAGTGGTGATCTGGAAGCTTGCATGCCCCAGGAACTGAATTTTTGAATGCCGGGTACTCATATTTCTGATGCTAAACGTTTATTCTAAATATACCATTATTCAGGTAAAGGATGCTTTTAAAAATAACAGCCTGACGAACAGAGATCCGTCAGGCTGTTATGAATAATTTGTCCGTGTTCAACTATCTGCGTTGTAATGTGTAGATAATTGCAGCGTTGGTATTTTCGAAATTCACGTTTGCTCTCCAGGTCATGATGCTTCCTGCGCCGGTAACCTGAACTCTGTAACCTTCGGTAACGTTCTTGGCTTTATCGCCGCTGTACAGCTTTTTAAACCCGAACATAGTTACACCGCCTTGTTTGGTTAAAGACCATGCAATTTTTTGAGTTACAGGATTGCAACCGTTTTCAGTTGATGACAATGTATAAGAACCCATTGCATAGTTGTCTGGTAAAACCCATTGACTACCAATAAAGCATTTCGCATCCGCTTCGTCGAATACGGTAACTTTAGCTTTGTCGGGGATTCCTTCATATTTAATATCAGTAAGCACCCAGTTACCTTTTACTGCAGCTTTATTGATATCTTGAGTAACACCTTGTTTAGGAGAGCAGGAAGATGCAATAATGGCTACCAGTGCCAGAAATAGTGCTGCAAAGGAAAGTCTTTTCATTTGAATTGTATTTGTTTGTTTAATTGCCACGTATTCAACATATAGTTAACCTAAAAGGTTCTGTACTACTGCAAAATACCTCGGCAAGTTCAGCATTTACAAGAAACGTACCAAATGAAAATTTCGTTATGGAGCCTGCGAGCCGGCCGACTGGACTTTTATTTTAATTAGTGCATCTTCAAAGCGGGTCGATTGGCGATAGAAATGCCAGGTACTGGCAGCCAATGCCATGATAATGATTACCATTGCTATTAACACACATCTCCACCAGATACTGACAGTCATACGTCTTTTCCAGAATGGTTCAAGTATATAGGTATCTTTAGGGGGCGGAGTATGATAACGTTGGTATCTGCCGGTATTTCCATCCGGTCCGTTATTGTTGGCATCATCGGTTTTAAAACGATTGAGAATGATACTTCTGAGCGCGACGGGCGGCATTTCACCTTCTTCCACCAGCTTATTTTCAATCCTGATCTCAGCAGCGGCAAATTCAACATCGAGTATCGGGTAAACCCGCCTCAACGCAAAAAGCTCTGCATCTTCCTGCGCAGAGGTAAGGCCGAGCAGATAGCGCTCAATGATCCCACTTTCAATATATTCATGAATATTCACTTCACAACTTGCAAAAAGCTGAAAAAGATATAGATATATATCTATATACGTTTAACTGGAGTGCTCCGGATTCTCAACAAGTGAAAATAAGAAAAATAAAATCATCACGAAGCGGTTACCTGCTCCTGTTGAAAAACAGGATGCAGGCTGCTATGGTTTTCCTGTGTTTGTCTGTATTTCAGGTAATAGAAAATGGCGAGGAACAGGAAAACCTTAGACATGATAAAAAAAATAATGAAAAAGATCTTCCACCATTTATGAACAAGAATATGATTCTTGTCCTGGGGGTGAATATTGATAAAAGTATAATTGGAGCCTGGGTCCGGTTCAGTATAGGCATTCCCGTTTTCCCAGCGAACTCGTTGTAACACCCTGTCTTTTAGCTCCATAGGAGGCAAAGGCGACTCATCGAACGCGGCTCTTTCCAGGCGGCGTTCAACAATATCAATTTCTGTATCCAGCTCCGGATACAAACGCCTCATATGCTGCAATTCATACACCTCTTCCTCCGTTGCCAGACCCAGCACATAAGACTCAATGATACCGCTTTCGATGTAAAATTTTAGTTCCAATTGCTTTTCAGATATTGTCTGAAAGATCGCATTGCTTCCTTCAGGGTTTCATTTATTTGCTCGTCTGGCTGCGCCATAATACGAGCTATCGTTGCTACTGATAATCCTTTGAAAAAACTTAGTCGAAAAACCTGTTGCTGATCGGTTGGTAAAAGAAGATAAAACTTCTGCAGGATACCTTCCTCTTGTTTAATCAATTCGGCCCCTGTTAAAGCCGAGTCAGGTATCATTTCCTGTATCGCATATTCGCGGGTTTTCCGCATTAACCAGGTAAATAAAGAATGATGCCCGGAAGTATGGAAAGAACCAATGTGATGAAAGGCCCAATTATATACCCTTACTATTACATCCGCCGCTTTAGTCTCTGTTACAACCAGCTGTAATGCTATGCTGTACAGTGCTCCGGCATACTTGTCATACAACCACTCCTTTGCTGCGGGATCTCCAAGAGCCAACCTTTCAATGAGCAATTGCTCATTAATATGTGCCAAATCTCGCCTCAAAGGATATGATACCGGTTTTGATTGCTAATATAGAAAAATGTGTGGTAACAGCCAATTACGGGGTCATTTTAAGCGGAAATGGACAAATGGGCTTTATAAGTGCATGCAATAAAGCCAATATTGCTGACCATAAACCGGCTCCAGTTCCCGGGCGGGTATATATGGTTGGGTTCCCTGATGGCACTAAGAAAACCACTCCTGCCATTCTTCCATCTATCCTCGCCACAAATGTATCCGTGCCCGTTAATAACGCAGTTATCCGGTCGCGGTCTTTCAGGTTACCTTCCAGCGTTGCCCAGTTTTCCGGAGTTAAAACCTGCCGGAACTGGCTGTAACTCTCCGATAACAGGGAAATGATATCGGTAATGTTACCGGGGGTAGCCTCATGTAATTGAAGTATATCCATTGACGTTATCTGTTTAACAATTTTATTTTTCACTTGTTGTTGTATACTTATCCCCCCATCACAGGGAGCAGCTTGAAAAAGATGCGTTCAAGATATTTAGATCATCCTGAACATTGGTATATGAAGCGATTACTATCCTGTTTACTTCTTTGCCTTCCGGCGCTTTTCGCTACCGCACAGGTAACACAGGATGCAACGCGCCAACTGCAGATCTTTGAAGACGACGATTACTTCAATATATGGGGACGGGGCACCGACAGGGCATATAGTAATGGCAGCAGTATCGCTTACCTGTATATGAAAAACAAGCAATCCACTTTTCTCGATAAATGGCTGCTTCACCAGGCGGGGGCCGATGGCATCAATGTATTTGAATGGGACCTGATGCAGATCATGATCACCCCCAATCAAATTGCTGATACTTCTTACCAGCCCAAAGATTTCTATTATGCAGGCGCCTTATTCGCCACCCATGCCCTCAGCTCTTATAATCCTATAAAAAAATATGGTTTCCGGACAGAGATCGTTTTCGGAGTGATGGGCCCCTGGGCGCTTGCCAGGGAAACCCAGACCTTCTTTCATAACCTCATCAACTACCAGCCACCCCGCGGATGGGAAAACCAGGTGCCTAACGCACCCCTGCTGAACTATAACTTCAGCTTTGAGGTCATGCTCTGGAACCCTGTTAAGGCATTGGAAGTGATCGGAGGGCTTGACGCCAAAGCAGGCACCATGACCACCAGTGCAACCCTGTACTCTTACCTGCGTTATGGCCTGATCAACCCCTACTTCGGAGATATTGATCTTAAAACCGCTACCAGTCGCAGGTTCCAGCTTTATGTAATGGCCAGGCCCCAGGTTTCTGTTATCGCATATAATGCTTTGCTACAGGGAGGTATATTCAGGTCGACCAGCGGAAACTTTGAAGAACTGGCCGGTCAGCAACGTACGCACATGCGGAATTTTACCATAGGGATGGATTACGGGATCGGCATCGTGATCAAAAGAACCACTATCAGCTATACCCAGAAAACCCGGACGGAGTGGATGAGCGGAACAGGAAAACATTCTGTTGGCAACATCACGCTAACTATTCCCATAAGCCGTAAAACCATTCCGGGAAAATAATGTTATTCTAAAAAACAAACCATGATGCATTACCGCTTTTCAGCCATCGTTTTATTGTTCCTCCTGGCATCCTGCGGGGGAAATAACCAGAAGATCAACCAGACCGATACCACTCTTGATGTTTCCGCTACAACCAGCGGACAATTGGATATAAACCCTTTATCCGGCTACTTTGTGAAGAACACTATCCAGGTGACAGATAGCCTGACGTTCTGGATCGTAGACAACCAGCAGGCTTTCGACAGCCTGTTTGGCGTAGCCAAAACCATGAATAACACCATTACCCAACCTGATTTTGGTACCCAGGTAGTTGTAGCCGCCACCATGCCTCCTTCCTGGTATAATACCCGGATAGAACTGGCGGCAGCAACGCTCGACGACGCCACCAATAACGCCACCATGCGCTTTGCCACCGCATCAGATGCAAACAAGAGCAGTTCCTCCATTACCCCCCTCTGGCTGGGTACTGTACCTAAAAACGGGAAACAGACTTTTAACTTCTATAACGGGGATAAACTGGCGACCAGTATTACAACAATTCAGTAACGAATTTTCACATTTGCCTTTCTGCTTTCTCCTTATCTTCGCTCCATGAATCAATTTTTCAGGAGCTGGACATTCTGGCTGATGTTTATTTTCGTTTCGGTTTTATTTACAAGATGCGCCAATATAGTTCCGCCAAGCGGCGGCCCTAAAGATACCCTGGCGCCGGTATTGCTGAAATCCACCCCTCCGGATTCATCGCTGCATTTCGACAGTAAAAAAGTGAATTTCATTTTTGATGAATATATAGAGTTGGATAATGTAAACGATAAACTGATCGTATCTCCCACCCTGGCCAGGCAACCCATCGTAACTGCCAAGTTGCATACCCTGACCATAGAGATCAAGGATACGCTGAAACCTAATACCACTTATACTTTTAACCTCGCAGATGCGGTAAGGGATATCAATGAACGGAATGCAATTCCTGATTTCCAATACGTGGTTTCGACAGGCGACTACCTTGACAGCCTGCAGGTGACAGGCACCATTATCAATGCCGAGTTGGGAACTCTCGACAGCAACGTGGCCGTAATGTTATACCGTGGCCTTGAAGATTCTATCGTTACTAAGGAAAAACCTGTATACTACGCCAAATCGAAAGGCGATGGCTCGTTCAGGTTTAAGAACCTGGCGCCGGGCACTTATAAGATCTTTGCTTTGAAAGAAGAAGACAGGGATCTTCAATACAGCCAGCCTTCTGAACAGATTGCCTTCATCGAAGCTCCTATTGTACTGGAAGATAAAAACATTTCAGGCGTTAACATGCTGTTGTTCATGGAAAACGACAGTACAATAAAGCCTGCGCCGGAGTTTGTGGATTCTACGGAGGTACAGCAGGAAGAAGACACAGAGAAGAAGAAAAAGAAATTGCCAAAGCTCGCTGCCACCGCTCAGCTTAATAATGGCCTGCAGGAATTGCCGGCGCCGTTGAAGCTCACCTTCAGCCTGCCGCTCCGCAACCTGGATAGCAACAGGATTATACTGGGAGAAGACAGCGCCTATACGCCTGTTACTTTTACCAGCACCATGGACTCTACAAAAACCTCTTTATCTATTGGTTATCAATGGAAAGAGGGCAATCCATACAGGTTGATCATTCCGAAAGACGCCGCCACCGATACTGCCGGTCAGCAGATGGCAAAAGCGGATACTATTGCCTTCAGGACCAAGAAGAGCAGCGACTATGCCATCTTCACGGTTACGGAGCTGAACATCAGCGACAGCGCCAGACAGGCCATCAACGATACTTCTATGCATTACGTGGTGCAGCTGGTACAGGATAAGACTATCAAATATTCAGGTACTATTGTGAACGGAAAATGGAGTCAGCGCTTTATTACACCGGGCGAGTATGAGATCAGGCTGCTGTTGGATAAGAATGGCAACGGGAAATGGGATCGGGGCAGTTACTTCAAAGATCCTAAACGACAACCCGAAAGGGTGATCGTTATTGAGAAAGTGAATCTCAAAGCGTATTGGACAGTACCTAAGAAAATCAGCATCTGAGGCCAGGGTACACTGCATTATTAGTAACTTTGTAATATGGTTTTTTCGTCTGCATTAATAGAAAACGCGGTAAATGAGTTTGCCAAATTACCGGGTATCGGTAAAAAAACGGCCCTTAGGTTGATCTTACATTTATTAAAGCAGGATACCGCACAGGTGCAACAGTTCAGTGATGCTATTGCACGTATGCGCCAGCAGATCAAATTTTGCAAAGTATGCCATAATGTATCAGACGCAGATACCTGCGGCATCTGCAGCAATCATTCCCGGCAACGGCAGGTGGTTTGCGTGGTCGAAAGCATCCGGGATGTAATGGCCATCGAAAATACCCAGCAATTCAATGGTTTATACCACGTGCTGGGAGGCATTATTTCGCCGGTTGACGGGATAGGACCCGATCAGCTCAATATTCACTCGCTGGTTGAACGCGTTCAGCATCAAGGTGTTGAAGAGGTTATTATGGCGGTTAGCCCTACCATTGAAGGAGATACCACCATCTACTATCTTTCCAAAAAGCTGAAAGACTGGCCTGTTAAGATCACTACTATTGCCAGGGGAATTGCCTTTGGCGGCGAGCTGGAATATGCCGATGAAATGACGCTGGCAAGGTCTATCAGTAACCGGCTCCCTCTTGAAAGCTACGTCCAGAACAAATAATCTTTATTATATACAAAAAAATACGGGTGCTCAACAGCACCCGTCTTCGTTTAACCTGTAATTCCACGTTATGAAAAAGGTTGATCAGCGCTTCTCCTTCTCAGCAGAAGGCTGAAATAATGTATGGTTGGTTTCTGATTGTTGTTGCAGTTCTTTCCACCGCTGCATTTCATACTTGTTGATAAAGCATACCTTGAATACTTCCGGCTGGCCGCTATG
>Ga0164243_10006456_pt1 | contig 17752 bp, 15 predicted proteins | sample OricompcompostOP_FD_108781 | JGI IMG/M metagenome (GOLD analysis project Ga0164243, IMG submission 108781) | Organic Plus compost microbial communities from Emeryville, California, USA - Original compost - Organic plus compost (OP) | ecosystem: Engineered > Solid waste > Mixed feedstock >... | reverse complement strand
GGAGGTTTTCCTTGGTGCGCTCCTTACGGGTGTACTGCAATACTTTCTGTTCCTGTGAAACGGGGCGGATGCTTTGCTGGATGTAACGTTGCAGTTTGCCGGTAAGGTCGGTGTACTTATCCATATTACCTTCCTTTTCCAGGGCCTGCAGCGCTTCGAAGCAGAGGTCGCAATCCGTGAGGTGTTGTTCTACGAGGTGCTTCTCCACGTCTGTCAGCCGCCCGTCCAGGTAACGGGGGAGCTGATCTTTACTCACGCAACGGATGCCTGAGAAGATTTTGATCACCTTGTCGCTGTTGTCTGAATTACTTAACATAGGCTTGATTGATGAAAAGCTTAGCCAGTTTAGCTTTGGCAGCTTTCAGCTGGTTGCGTACCTTATCGCGGTTCCAGCCTTTGGCTGCAGCAAGGTCACTGAACGATTTCTGTTCTACATAAAATTCATCCAGGAGTTCCTTTTCTTCGGGCGCCAGGCGCTGTAACGCCTGTTCGAGCCGGAGGATGATCTCCTGGCGGTCTATCGTATTGGTGGATGCTTTATCCACCTTATTTTCAATGTGCAGTAAATCTCTTGCTTCCCTGGAGGGGTAAAAAGGCGTTGCTTTCTCCTGGTTATTCAGGTAGGCCCGCTGGGTATGCATAATCCATTCGTTGGCTTTGTAAATGGATTGCGTGCGTAAACTCGCGCTGAGGCGTTGTAATAATGTAGGGAAAACAATGTTGGGGTCCAGGCTGGGATTTTTTTGCAGTTGCGGCAGCGTAATGGCGACCAGCAAGTGACTGTAGCGATCCATTAATACGCCTTCTGACTCCCGGTCTTTCTGCTTCCTGGTCCGGGATATCAGCTCTTTATCCGATAAACTGGTTAACTGCTGGTGCATAAACTTATTATTTTATATTTACGTATAGAATCGGAAAAAGTTCATTTCTGCATTAATAATATTGGATCACCAAACGGTTATATACAATTCATATGCCATACGCGGTTGTTATTGTGCCAGTTGCGCCTTTACGCATGGAATCAGCACACAGGAGCGAGATGATATCGCAGTTGCTCTGGGGGGAATGTGTGGAAATTATTGCTACTGCTCCCGGTAGCTGGGTACAGGTTAAGAACCAGTACGACGGGTACGTTGGCTGGGTGGCGGAAAACCAGCTGGAGGAAGTGGGAGAGGACGTGTACAATGCGCCGGTACTGGCCTACCTGCCGGAATATGTAAACGAAGTCAATTTCCAGGGCACGGCCATGCAGGTGCCTTTTGGCTGCCTCGTAAAAGGGGACCGGCTGATGTCCAAATGGGGCCGGTATAACGTATTCTATCCCCGGGAATTAGGCTCTTTGCGCATCCCCGAGGCGGATAGGGAGCGGATGGTCATCGCCACGGCGTATAAATACCTGGGAACGGGCTATTTGTGGGGAGGCAGGAGCGTTTTTGGGATAGATTGTTCCGGGTTTACCCAAAATGTCTACAAAATGGTGGGAATTCCCCTGCTGAGGGACGCTTACCAGCAGGCGACCCAGGGCGCGGCGGTGGACTTCCTGCAGGAAGCGCGGCCGGGCGACCTCGCGTTTTTCGATAATGAGGAGGGCCGGATCACCCACGTGGGCATCCTGCTGAGCGAGGAGCGGATCATTCATGCCTCCGGCAGGGTACGGGTAGACCCTATCGACAACCAGGGCATCACCAACATCGATACGGGGGAGCGCACCCATAAACTCAGGATTATTAAACGCTTTTTATAGGGGAGAGGCCTCCCTGAAACGGAAAAAGACTGATGCCTGGGGCGTCAGTCTTTTTCTTTGCTGCTTTTAGCGCGGTTTAGCTCTGTTTGAAAATCTTGCGATAATCTTCAAAGCTTTTCTTAATAATTTCTTCCGCTTTCACTTTATTCTGGAATTCTTCCACCTTCACGGTCTTTCTTTCCAGGGTTTTGTATTCTTCGAAGAAATGGCGCATTTCTTCAATAAAGTGAGGAGGCAGTTCGGAGATATCGTTGATGTGGTTTACACTCATATCGTTGGCTGCCACGGCGATGATCTTGTCATCCGCTTCGCCGCCGTCGATCATTTGCATTACACCGATCACTTTTGCTTCAATAATACACATCGGAACGCAATCTACCTGTGATAATACCAGGATATCCAGCGGATCATGGTCATCGCAGTAAGATTGAGGTATAAACCCGTAGTTGGCAGGATAATACACAGATGAATACAGTACCCTGTCCAGTTTCAGTAATCCGCTTTCTTTATCCAGTTCGTATTTGGCACGGCATCCCTTTGGAATCTCAATAATGGCATTTACGATGTGTGGTACTTCATTTCCGGGACTCACACTATGCCAGGGATTTGTCATCATAATAGATCTTTACGTTATAAGTTTATAGTTCTAATGCAAGCTTAAGGCAACATAATACGCTTTTGCCCCGCTTATTGCGGTGCAAAATTACATAACTCAGCGTTAATAGCTAAATTATTATTATCCCGGCAGTTAGGATCCGGGGGAAACGGGCTGCTACTGGGCTTGTGGCACGCTGCCGCCGCCCGGCAGGGTAGTGTCCACGGGCACAGGAATGGTATTGGCGCTATCGGTGATAGCTCCGGCATCCGGAGGAGGGATATAATTAGGAATGATGCTTTCAAATGTCAGGGAAATCTTCCATTGACCACTTTCCTTTACCAGTTGCAGTACTTCTTCCTGGTGGGCGGAGGAGTTGAGGATAGTGACGGAAGCTTTGTCGCCTGATTCGCTTTCTTCCGTTTTTACGACCTTGATCTGGGCATTTTTGATCTTTTCTCTTTCTGCCTCATTGCGGCGGGCATCAAAAAAGGAATAGAGTTGTATTACCTGTTGGGATTCTTTCGTGGCGTAATCCCTTGCCTTGTCAAAATTCGAATCCTGTATGGCGTGCATAAAAGCCAGTGCCACTTCATCAGGTGTGGCCTTTTTCTTACAACTGCTCAGCAGTAGGGTTGGTATCACTGCCAGTAACAGGAAACGACGAATATTGGTCATGCGGTGGATAAATTATTAATATATCACTAACAAAAATAGGGTTAAACAATCAATTCTGCAAAGTTCCATCACTTTATCGTCACCAAAATGTTTGCCCATAGGATGGTGAGTTACAAGCGACCCCCTTTCGGAACATTGTTAAAAGGATTGGCACTCCGGGTCCGGAGTGCCAATGCCTGTTATAAATCTTTATTGGCATCGTAGGCCTTGATGATGGCTTTCACCAGGCGGTGACGCACCACATCCTCTTCGTCCAGCTCCAGGTAACCGATCCCGTCAATGTTGCGCAGGATGCGGGTGGCTTTGTCCAGCCCCGACTTCTGGTTCTTTGGCAGGTCGATCTGGGTTAAGTCGCCGGTGATGATGGCTTTGGCGGATGCGCCAATACGTGTCAGGAACATTTTGATCTGCAGGTCCGTGGCGTTTTGCGCCTCATCCAGGATAATGAAGGAATTGTCCAGGGTGCGGCCACGCATATACGCCAGCGGCGCTATCTCGATGATGCGGTTGGCCATATAATAGCTCAGCTTTTCAGCCGGTATCATATCGTCCAGCGCGTCGTAGAGCGGACGCAGATAAGGGTCAATCTTCTCCTTCAGGTCCCCCGGAAGGAAACCCAGGCTTTCGCCCGCTTCCACGGCAGGGCGGGTAAGGATGATCTTCTTGATGGCCTTGTTTTTCAGCGCTCTCACTGCCAGCGCTACTGCAGTATAGGTTTTACCGGTTCCCGCCGGCCCGATGGCAAACACGATGTCATTTTTATCCGCCAGGTTCACCATTCTTTTTTGGTTAGCTGTACGTGCCCTGACAGTTCTGCCGTTCGGTCCGAAAACCAGTACCTCATTGGGGTTACGGTCACTGAAATTATCAATACCAGTACCCTCTTCATCTCCCAGGATCTGCTCAAAATAGTTCTCAGTCAGATTGCCGTTGCGCTCCAAATATTTTACAATCTGGCTAATCTTTTCCTCCGCTGTCGATACCTCCTCAGGGGAGCCGCTCAGCTTTAGCTGGGTACCTCTGGACAGGATTTTCAACAATGGGAACTTTTTCTTCAGTAAATCCAGCTTTCCGTTGTTTACGCCGAAAAACTCAATGGGATTAATACTGTCTAAGTTGATAATGGTTTCTGTCAATGATCTAGAGATTTAATTGTCCAGGAATAATCGATGTTCTGTAATCGAATATATTTAATTCTTGCGCAACCCGGATAGCAATCTTGTTAAGCTAATACTAAATTGTGTAGTACATTTTTAAGGAATGCTTCCATTTATCAGGTTTTGCGGGTATCTTCCCAACGCGAAGATAGGATGTGTAACACAATTTCAGAAAACAGAAATTCCACAAAAGTGGATAACCAAACCAACTGTGCCACAATTATTTTTGCATGATCTCGATAACCTCCGTATGCTTCCAGGCTCAGCCCATCAACATTTTAACTACATTTATGGAATTAAAACTATTTTTTCCTGTAGAAAAGCTATTTTAGGCCCTTTGCAGACAACGATATTAAGTTCCGCTATCATATGAACATAGCTATGCTGGATCAGCATTACCGGCATCTACAACACCTGGAAGCTGCTATTAATGCTTGTGCGCTCTCGGTTTCAGTGAATGCAGACGGTACCATTTCCTCGGTGAACAACCTGATGCTGAATGCGCTGCAGCTACCCGTTTCGGCCATTGAAGGTCAATTGTTCGAGGCTATCCTGATCCCTGTTAACAGGGACCAATGGACTGCTATTGTTCAAAAGATAGCCGGCGGCGCCGCCGTACAGGAACAGATCGGCTTCCTCATCAACGGCATTACCCCGCTGTGGATCGAAGCCGGCATCAACCCTGTCTTCGACGATAACGGCCAGCTGGCCCAGTTCCTGCTCATCGGCCTCAATATCACGGAACGCAAATTATCGGAACTCCGCATCCAGGAAGATGAGCAATACTTCCGCCAGATCCTGGAAAACCTGCCCATCGGCCTGCAGCAATTTTCCCCGGAAGGCATCAGCATGGAAATGAACAGCCGCCAGCGGGAAATCTGGGGGCAGGATCATCCCTTCCTCCGCCAGCCGGACTATAACTGGCTGCAGGATCCCCAATACCGGCTCAACGGGCTTACCCGCCTGTTTGAAGAAGTACGGGAAGGCCGTAAAACCCAGAAACGGGAAATCCTGCTCAACTATACGGAAAAGCATTACGACGATATCACCCGCATCTACCCGGTGTACTTCGAAGCCACCGTATTTCCGGTGGTGGACAAGCAGTCCAACATGGCCAACCTTTTCCTCATCCTCGACGATATCACCGAAAAGAAACTCGCCGAGATCAGCCTGCAGAAAAGCGAACGCCTCCTCGACAACATCATAGAAAACCTGCCGATCGGCTATATACAATTCGATAACTTCGGCTTTATCCGCCGTATTAATCAAACGCAGCGCAACTTCTTTAACTCGCCGCATCCCGCCGCACGCCGGCAGTTCAACGTGATGAACGACGAGTTTGCCACCACCTTTGAACTGGATGACCTCTTCCAGCGCGCCCTGCAGGAAAATGAAACCATCCGCCTGGAAAAGAAGGTGGACTTCACCAAAGACGCCCGCTGGACCTCCGTGCAAAGGGAAGTGTACCTGGACCTCACCGTGTTTCCCGTGGTCAACCCCATCGATAAGGAACGCATCGTAGTGGCCCTGGTCAATGATATCACGGATAAAAAAACGCAGGAGCTGGAAAACATCAAAAACCAGGAATTCCTGCTGCAAACCGGCCAGATAGGCAAGATCGGGGGCTGGGAGCTGGAAGTGGCCACCAACACCATCCGCTGGTCGGACCAGGCTTATCATATACATGAATGCCTGCCCGGAACACCGCTGACGCTGGACGTACTGTTGAACTTTTACCAAACAGCGTCGCGCCTGAACCTGGCACATCACATCGAAACGTGTATCCGCACGTGCAAACCATTCGATGTGCAGTTAACTTTCTCTCTGCAAAAAAATATTATTAAACGCATACGCTGTATCGGACAGGCGGATGTTACGAGCGGACAACCCCAACGCATATACGGCGTTGTACAGGACATCACCGAGCAATCCGCGATCCGCGATGCGCTCTCCCGCAATACAGAGCTGATGCGGCTTTTCTTCGATACCATGGATATGGGCTACGCCGCCATGGAGCCGGATGGCCGCCTCAACTTCGTGAACCAGAAAGCGGAGAAGATGATCGGCCGCAAAGTGCCGGCCGGCGCCAACATCTTTGAAGTGTTCCCGAAGCTCAGCGGCACCGTGTTTTACGCGCGGCTGCAGGAGTGTATCAAGCAGCATACGTCCCAGTCCTTCGGTATCTATTTCCCGCTGCCGGACAAGTGGTACGACTTCCTCCTGACTCCCATGCAGGACGGCGGTATCTCCGTGTTCATCCGCGATATCACGGAAAGCCGGAAAATGCAGAAGGAACTGCGGAAAGCAAACGATCAGCTCTCCAACCTCAATAAAAACCTCGTTAACCAGAACAAGCAGCTGGAAGACTTTGCGCATATTACCTCCCATAACCTGCGCGCGCCGATAGCCAACCTCAAAGCGCTGATGCAAATGCACAACGAGGCTACATCCGGCCAGGAGCGCGAGTTGTACCTGGGTATGCTGCATGAAGTGATTAAGAAGATCGATGAAACCCTCAACGACCTGGTGGAGGTCGTGCAGATCCGCAAGGATGTGAATGTGGAGAAGGAAAAGCTCTACTTTGCAGACAGGCTGCAGAAAGTAAAGGATATTTTGCTGGTGGATATTGAAAATAGCAAGATCCAGATTACCGCCGACTTTGAGAAAGCCCCGGCCCTGGTATATTCCAAGGTGTACCTGGACAGCATACTCCAAAATTTCATCACCAACGCGATCCGGTACCGTTCGCCGGAACGCACGCCTGCCCTGCGTTTACAGACCTGGGTGGAAAACGATGCCATCATCCTCACCGTGGAAGACAACGGGGTGGGTATCGATATGGAACGGTTCGGCAACAAATTATTTGGCTTCAGGAAAACGTTCCATAAGAACAAAGATGCAAAGGGAATAGGCCTCTTTATTACAAAGACGCAGGTAGAGGCCATGGGCGGAAGCATCAAGGCAGAAAGTAAGCCCGGCTTTGGAACCAAATTTATTATTACTTTTAGACCTGAATAATTTGCTTATATGAACCTGATCGATATGATTTTTATTGTGGATGATGACCCTATTCACCAGCAAATCGCCAAAATTATGATTGAGCGGCAGGGTATAAGCAGCAATATCCGTGTATTCTCTGACGCCCAGGAAGTGCTGGACTATTTCAGAGAAAACACGAAGGAGGCAGCGGCGCTGCCCGATTTAATCCTGCTTGACCTGAACATGCCGGTGATGGACGGTTGGGAATTCCTGGATGAATATGCAGGGTTCCAGGCGGAGCTGCCTAAGTCCATTAAAATTTTTGTACTCACTTCCAGCATTGATGAAAAAGACAAGGAAAGAGTCCGTTCTTATTCGTTTGTAAGTGGGTATCTGACGAAACCACTGTCGAAAGAGATCATATCACATCTTTCCTAAGCCTGCCATGGCAGCGGCTTTCAGCTCGCTGATCGTTCCGGAGGGATTCTCCGATGCAAATACCGCGCTACCTGCAACCAATACATTCGCACCAGCCTGAATCAGCTGGCCGGCATTCTCTGCGCTGATGCCGCCGTCCACTTCTATGAGCGCATGCGCATTGCTGTCGTCAATCAACTGCCGCAGCTGCGCAATCTTATGATAGGTTTGTTCTATAAATGATTGTCCGCCGAAACCCGGGTTCACACTCATGATCAGCACCATATCCACGTCGCGGATGACATTTTCCAGCAGGCCCACCGGGGTATGCGGATTCAATGCCACGCCGGCTTTCATGCCCAGGTTTTTTATCTGCTGGATATTGCGGTGCAGGTGCGGGCAGGCTTCGTAATGCACGGTGAGCATATTGGCGCCCGCTTTCTGAAAGGCTTCCGCATATTTTTCCGGTTCTTCTATCATCAGGTGTACATCGCAGGTTTTCCGGGCCACCTTGCTGATTTGGGAGATCACGGGCAAACCAAAGCTGATGTTCGGCACAAATCGTCCGTCCATCACATCGAGGTGAAACCAGTCGGCCTCACTTTCATTCAGCATAGCCGCTTCCTTTCCCAGTTCCAGGAAGTTGGCCGCCAGCAGGGACGGGGCAATCAATACAGGTCTGTTTTCCAAAGGCAAATATTTTTGATCAGTGTAAATGTAAGCAATTTACTTGCTCAGTCTTTTGATGGCGGCTTTCGCCTCCGCATAATCCTTCCTGAAGGAAGCGGCTTTGCTATAGTCTTCCAGGGCCAGGTCCGTTTTGCCCAGCTTTTCGTTGCTCAGGGCGCGGTAGTAGTAAGCTTCCGCATCCGTGGGCGCGGCTTTGGCGGCCAGGTTATAGAAGGTCCAGGCGTCTTTCCAGTTATTTTTTTTACGGTAGATGTGTGCGAGCGCCATGTAGGCGGCTTCGTGACCGGGGTCGGCTACGATACTTTTACGGTATGCGTTGATGGCCGCATCGGTTTGCTGCAGTTGCTCATAGAGCTGGCCGGCGTTGAACATGGGCGCGGCATTGGCTGAGTCTAACTTCCACGCCTGTACGTAGTACGGGATGGCGGCGGCATCGCGGCGGGAGCTGAGCAGGTCGCCCAGTTCCATCAGGGCCTCGTACTCCGGCCGGGTAGCTACGGCTACTCCCTGTTGCAGGTATTTGATGGCGCTGGCGGTATCGCGGTGGTCTTCCGCGATGCGGGCTTTGAGGTAATAGCCCTGGTCTTTAGCTTCCTTGCTTTGGGTGAGGAGGTCCGCCAGGCTGTCCGCCGCGGCGTAATGTTTTTCTTCCACCTGCGCGATGGCCAGTTTGTATTGCAGGTACGGATAGCCGGGAGCGGTAGTCAGCGCTTTGCTGAACAGCTGTGCGGCCAATTGGTGGTTACCCGTTACCAGTGCGGCTTCGCCGGCGCCGGCCCAGTAATCGGTATTGGCGGTATCCAGTTTGGCGGCCTGCTGAAAGTCCTTCAGCGCCAGTTCAGGATGGGTATTGAAGAGGAGCAGGGCGCGGCGGTAATACAGCTGATGGTTGTCAGGGAATTGCTGTAAGGAGTCGGTAACAGGTTGTACGATGTCTTCGTTCAGAACGGAGTCCGCGGCGGACTCCTGCCGCTGGCTATTGTGCGCCTGTTGTTGTTGGCAGGCCACAATAGCCAGTCCCAGTGCAAGGATAGTTAGTTTTCTCATACAGCGCCAAGTTAATGGCTTAATTCTGAATTTTGAAATTCTAACTGTAATAATGTTTTTTTAACTGCCTGGTAATCTGCCGGTAATACGATGGAAGATTTCTCTTTACCGTAGAGGGACATCACTTTGGCAGGCGTATGGATTTCGTCGCGGATGGCTTTGGGCGCGGTGTCCTCAAACTTAACCGGGTGGGCTGTTTCCAGGAATACGCCGGTAGCGTCAGGGTCTTCCGCGAGGTACTGTTGCAGGCCGAGGTAGCCTACGGCGCCGTGCGGGTCGAGCATGTAATGATATTCCTTGTACACCCGTTCCATGGTGCGGGCGGTATCCTTATCGTTGAAGCTGTAGGCGCTCATGCTGGCGGCCAGCTGCGGGAAGTTTTTACCATAGAGTTCCAGCACGCGTACGAAGTTGCTGGGGTCCGCCACGTCCATCGCGTTGGAGAGGGTAGGCACGGCGCGGCCGGGCTTGTACTCCTGCGTTTGCATGAAGCGGGGAATGGTATCGTTGCTGTTGGTAGCCGCGATGAAATGGGATACCGGCAGGCCGATCGCCGCGGCCATCATGCCTGCGCAGATGTTGCCGAAGTTGCCGCTGGGCACGGAGAAGACGAGCTTCGGATGCGCGGCCTTCATTTGCCGGTAGGCGAGGAAGTAGTAGAACATCTGCGGCAGCCAGCGGGCTACGTTGATGGAGTTGGCGGAGGTCAGCGGGCGTTTGGCCTGTATTTCCTGGTCGAGGAAAGCCGTTTTCACGATCTGCTGGCAATCGTCGAAAGTGCCGAGGATTTCCAGGGCGCGTATATTACCGCCGAGGGTGGTGAGTTGTTTTTCCTGCAGGGTGCTGACCATGCGGGAAGGGTAGAGGATGACCACTTCCACGCCGGGCACGTTGTAGAAGCCGCTGGCCACTGCCGCGCCGGTATCGCCGGAAGTGGCTACCAGTACGGTTACGGGCTTTTTGCTGTTGCGGCGGAAGTAGCCCAGGCAGCCGGCCATAAAGCGGGCGCCCACGTCCTTAAAGGCGAGGGTAGGGCCGTGGAAGAGTTCCAGCGCGTAGGTAGCGCGGGAAACCTTTTGTATGGGGAAAGGGAAATGCAGCGTGTCCGCCACGATTTTCCTTAACTGCGCTTCAGGGATTTCCTCTCCTACAAATTCTTTGATGACTTCATAACCGATTTCCTGGTCTGAATACTGGTGGAGATTTTTCAAAAACGTTGGATCCAGTTGTGGAATCCGCTCCGGAAAGTACAGGCCTTTGTCCGGCGCCATTCCTTCCGTAACGGCGGTTTCAAAGGATACTTTGTGAGCTGGATTTTGCAAGCTGTAGTATTGCATAATGCGTTGCTTTAAATTAGTTAATCAATCACTTTTACTCCTGCAGTGTTTATCCGGGAAACGTATATTTTATAATCCACGCCGAGGGGCGCATATACTTTGTCCATCATGGCGGCCACGTTGCGGGCGTTGGCTTCGCCTTTGCTGAGCATGAATACGGAAGGGCCGGAGCCGCTGATGCCGCCGCCGAGGGCGCCTGCTTCCCTGCATTTTACTTTCAGTTCGTAGAAGGCCGGGATGAGGATGCTGCGTACCGGTTCTACGATCACGTCTTCCAGGGAGCGGCTGATCAGCTCATAGTCTTCCTGGAAGAGGCCTGCCACGAGGGCGCCTACGTTACCCCACTGGCGGATGGCATCCGTCATGAGGACTTTCTGTTTAAGTATTTCCCTTGCGTCGGAAGTTTTCACTTCTATCTGCGGGTGAATGACGGACACCCATAATTCGGACGGGGAGTTGAGCGCGATAATATCCAGGGGGCGGTAGCTGCGCACCATGGTGAAGCCGCCGAGGATGGCCGGGGCTACGTTATCCGCATGGGCGGAGCCGGAGGCCAGGCGTTCCCCTTCCATGGCAAAGCGTACCAGTTGCTTGCGGGTGAAGGGCTGGCCCAGGAGGTAGTTGGCGCCTACCACTGCGCCGGCGCTGCTGGCGGCGCTGGAGCCGATGCCGCTGCCGGGATGTATGTTTTTAAATATTTCTATTTCTATGCCGACTTCCGGGTTTTCATATTTCTGCAGGAGGGCTTGTACCGCCACGCCTGCTACGTTTTTCAGCGGGTCCAGGGGGAGGTTAGCCCCGTGGACGGCGGTGATACGGATGCCGGGTTCCTTGCTCCTGCGCAGGATCATTTCGTCGCCGGGTGCGTCCATAGCCAGTCCTATTACATCAAAGCCGCAGGCAACGTTCGCAACGGTGCCGGGAGCAAATACTTTTATAGAATCCATATACTTAATTTAATCATTGATTTTCAGGTACGGAAATAAGGAGATAAGGATAACGTTTTATTAACCCTACCTGGCGGTCCGGATAATGTCCGCAAATATGCCGGACGCGGTAACATCGGCGCCTGCCCCTGCGCCTTTCACGATCAGCGGTTGTTCACGGTACCTGGTGGTGGTGTACAGTACGATGTTATCTTTTCCTTCCAGGTTATAGAAGGGATGTTCTGGCGCGATGCACTGTAAGCCTACGGAAGCCTTGCCTTCTTCATAACGGGCTACGAACTTAAGGCGTTTGCCTGCGGCCACCGCGTTACTGAGTAATTGTTTGAAGTGGTCCGCGTGGACGTCCAGCTGTTCGTAGAAATCCGCTACGGACGGGGCATCCAGGCAGGCCTGCGGCAGGAAGAGGTTATTGGTGATATCGCTCATTTCCATTTTAGCGCCGCTTTCGCGGGCGAGGATGAGGATTTTACGCATAACGTCTACCCCGCTGAGGTCAATGCGCGGATCCGGCTCGGTGTAGCCTTCGTCCTGCGCGGCCTGTACGACATCGCGGAAGCTGGCGCCGTTGACGAAGTGGTTGAACACGAAGTTGAGGCTGCCGCTGAGTACCGCTTCGATGCTGTGGATACGGTCGCCGCTGCGGATCAGGTCATTGAGGGTGTTGATCACCGGCAAGCCTGCGCCCACGTTGGTTTCGAAGAGGAAGGAAGCGTTGTAGCTGCGCGCGAGGTCCTTCAGTTGTTTATAGTATTGATAATCGGAAGAGCAGGCGATCTTATTGCAGGTCACCACGGAGATGCCGTGTTGGAGGAACTCGTGGTAGGTTTTGGCTACCTCGGCGCTGGCAGTATTGTCTACAAACACGCTGTTGCGAAGGTTGAGGGCTTTGATACGTTCGATGAAAGCGGGGATATCGCTGACGTCGGCCTGTGGCAGCTGCTCTTTCCAGTCGCTCAGTTTGATGCCGTATTCGCTCAGCAGCATGTTTTTGCTGTTGGCGAGGCCGGTTACCCTTATTTGCAGCCCGAGTTCTTCTTCCAGGTAGCTTTGCTGCTGTTGCAGTTGTTCCAGCAGTTTGCCGCCTACGTTGCCGGCGCCGGCGATGAAGAGGTTCACCTGTTTGAGCGGCTTTTCGAAGAAGGCTTCGTGGATGAGGTTGAGGGCTTTTTTTACATCCGCTTTGTTGATGACGGCGGAGATATTTTTTTCGGTAGAGCCCTGTGCGATTGCGCGGACGTTTACCCCGTTGCGGCCCAGGGTGCCGAAGAGTTTACCGCTGGTGCCGTGGTGGTTTTTCATTTTATCCCCTACGACGGCCACGATGCAGAGGTCTTTTTCCACCTGCAGCGGTTCAATTTTTTTCTCGTGTATTTCGGTGGCAAATTCCTCGTCTACTGCGGCTTTGGCGCGGAGCATTTCGCTTTCATGGATACCCACGGTGATGGAGTGTTCCGAAGAGCTTTGGGTGATGAGGATGACGTTGATGCGTTCCCGCAGGAGGGCTTCGAACAGGCGTTTGGAGAAGCCGGGGATGCCGACCATGCCGCTGCCTTCCAGCGTCAGCAGGGCGATTTGCTGGATGCCGCTAATGCCGGTAACGGCCATGCTGCGTTCGGAGCTGTCTTGTATGAGGGTGCCGTAATCTTCCGGCGCGAAGGTGTTTTTGATCCACACGGGAATGCGTTTATCCATTACCGGTTGTATGGTAGGCGGATAGATGACTTTGGCCCCGAAGTGGGAGAGTTCCATGGCCTCTTCGTAGGAGATGTGCGCGATGGGGATGGCCTGGGATACGATGCGCGGGTCGGCGGTCATCATACCGCTGACGTCCGTCCAGATATCGAGTACGCTGGCGTTTACTGCTGCGGCGATGATGGCGGCGGTATAGTCGGACCCGCCGCGGCCGAGGGTCGTGGTTTCGCCATCCGGCGTAGCGGCTACGAAGCCGGGGAGCACGGTATAGTCGGCGGTAGACTGTTCGAAGTAGGCGTTGATGTTATGATTGGTAGCGGGGAAGTTAACGGCGGCGTGGCCGAAGTTGGCGTCCGTCACGATGAGTTCCCGGCTGTCCTTGCAGGTGGCGTTGAGGCCTTGCTGCCTGAGCTTTTCCGCTACGAGTACGCAGGAGATGAGTTCGCCGAAGCTCATGATTTTATCGAGGGAGCGGGCGCTGAGTTCTCCCACCTGGAAGATGCCGTCACAGAGGTTTTCCAGGGCGTTGAGTTTCTTTTTTAGTTGGCTGATCTGGCTGCTTTGTGCCGTGATAGGGAACAGTTCGCGGATAGCGTCGAGGTGGCGGGTTTCAATTTCCTGCAATACGGATTTATAGGATTCCTGTCCTGCGCCGGCAAGTTGGCCAGCGCTGATCAGTTTGTCGGTAATGCCGCCCATGGCAGATACCACGATGGCGTATTTGCCTGCGGGTTTATGCTTTACTAATATCTGGCATACTTGTTCTATTGCTTTGGAGCTTCCAACGGATGTACCGCCGAATTTTAAAACTTGCATATTGAATAATGTTTATACGTAGAAATATTCCGATCCTTCCGGTTTGGTTACCACCTGCGTGGTCATTGGATGATATGTGAAAACTAACCCCGCAGTGGGGTTGTAATAATGGTGGTGGTAATAATAGTGCTCATGCATTCCCCCTGGGAGGTGGGAGCGGAAGAGAAGTGATATGTATTTTTCTGTAGCACTATTTGATTTGTATGACGATTACGTTACAAAAGTCTACAATTACAATGGTAAATAAAAGCGCAGTCTGTATATTTTTAAAAATTTCATTTTTTGTTGGTTATAATAATTTTTTTCAAAAATTATTAGGTGGTTATTGGGAGATGTTCAAGGTTTCTGCGAAAATACTGACGTCCGTTTAACAAGGGGCGCTTCATCAGGCTGCCATTTTGCACTGGCTGTGTGACGCAATCATGACAATTTACGGACGTTTCACTATTCCAAAGGGTTCCCTAAATCTTCCCCCTAAAAAATTGGAGTAATATAAAATATGATTAACTTTAGCAGGTAAAAAATAAACACTGCATTGCCGGAATTATTGAAATATACTTCCAATAGTCAGCTTCGCTACTATTTCCTCATGGCCACCCTCGCCATGGATTCGGCTTTGGCATAACCCTTCCTGTAACCCGCGCCGCCGGGCATTTTACCTTTTTAATTAACGTAACTTTACAGCAGCGTTCTTAACCTGCCTTTTTTGGTCGCATCCGGCGATCCGTTAATTACTACGGTATTATTACATCAGCGCCATTTATTGTCACAATATTTCATCATACACCAATACAATCACCTTATTTCTATCAACAATTCCTGTTATGCCACATTATCATAAACTAGGACAGATTCCGCACAAGCGTCATACCCAGTTCCGCAAGCCGGATGGGGGCCTGTATTCGGAGCAGCTCTTCTCCACGGAAGGATTTTCGTCCCATTCCTCCCTATTGTACCATTGTCACCCGCCGACCGAAATTGTGAAGGTGGACGAGCCTTACAGCGTTGCGCCGAAGGTGGCGGAAGAAAAAATGCTGAAACACCGCAGCTTCCAGGGTTTCAACATCCAGCCGGAAGACGATTTTCTGAAGAGCCGGAAGGCGGTGCTGGTGAATAGCGACCTGCACATTGTGCTGGCCGCACCCCGAAAAAGCATGGTGGATTACTTTTATAAGAATGCCGATGCGGACGAGATGATCTTTGTGCATGAAGGGGCCGGTACGCTGAAAACCCAGTACGGGCAGTTGACATTCGGATATGGGGATTACCTGGTCATCCCGAGAGGCACTATTTACCAGATCCAGTTTGATACGGAGGCCAACCGCCTGTTTGTCGTAGAATCGTTTAGTCCTATCCGTTACCCGAAACGCTACCTCAGCAAGTACGGGCAGCTGCTGGAGCATTCGCCTTACTGCGAGCGGGACATCCGCCAGCCGGAGCGCCTGGAAACCATTGACCAGGAAGGAGATTTCCTGATCAACATCAAAAAGAAGGGAGTGATGTACCCGATTCATTACAAGCACCATCCGTTTGACGTAGTTGGCTGGGATGGTTGCGAGTACCCGTTTGCCTTTTCTATCCACGATTTTGAACCTATCACCGGCCGCGTGCATCAGCCGCCTCCCGTGCATCAGACTTTCGAAGGCAACAACTTCGTGGTTTGTTCCTTCTGCCCGCGGCTGTTTGATTACCACCCGCAGGCGATACCTGCTCCCTACAATCACAGCAATATCGACAGCGATGAGGTATTATATTATGTGGACGGGGATTTCATGAGCCGCAAACATGTGACGCGGGGAATGATCACCCTTCACCCGGCCGGCATTCCGCATGGTCCGCATCCGGGCGCGGTGGAAAAGAGCATTGGCGCAAAGGAAACCAAAGAACTGGCGGTGATGGTGGATACCTTCCACCCGCTGCAGATTACGGAAGCCGCCCTTGGTATTGAAGACCCATCATACACCATGAGCTGGGCCGAATAAGACCATTAGAAAACCAATCATCTATTTACACAACAAAATCTTTAAACCACTCAATTAAAAGTTATGGAAACAGCAACATCAAATGCTTCCACCCTTAAAACCCAGCAGGACTTCCTGCCGTTGAACGGAACTGATTATGTAGAATTTTATGTAGGCAACGCCAAACAGGCGGCACATTATTATAAGACGGCGTTCGGTTTCCAGTCCGTAGCCTATGCCGGCCCAGAAACTGGCGTGAGGGACCGCGCGTCCTATGTGCTGGTGCAAAACAAACTGCGTTTTGTGCTCACCACGCCGCTGCAGCCGGACAATCCTATCGCGGAGCATATCAGCAAGCACGGGGATGGGGTAAAAGTACTGGCCCTCTGGGTGGATGATGCCCGTTCCGCTTTTGAAGAAACGGTGAAGCGTGGCGCCAGGCCTTATATGGAGCCTGTCGTGGAGCAGGACGAGTTTGGCGAAGTGGTGCGCAGCGGTATTTATACCTATGGGGATACGGTACACGTATTTGTAGAACGCAAGAATTATAACGGTCCGTTCCTGCCGGGTTATAAAGAATGGAAAACGGCCTACAACCCAACCGACACCGGTTTGCTGTATGTGGACCACTGCGTGGGCAACGTAGGCTGGAATGAAATGAATACCTGGGTGGACTTCTATGAGAAGGTGATGGGTTTTAAAAACCTGATCTCCTTTGACGATAACGATATTTCCACCGAGTACTCCGCCCTGATGAGTAAGGTGATGAGTAACGGTAACGGCCGTGTGAAATTCCCTATCAACGAGCCGGCGGAAGGTAAAAAGAAATCCCAGATCGAGGAGTACCTCGATTTCTACGGCGGCCCGGGGGTACAGCACGTGGCGATCGCTACCAATGACATTGTGAAGACGGTTTCCGAACTGCAGGCCCGCGGCGTGGAATTCCTGACCGTGCCAGCGTCTTATTACGAAACGCTGCTGGACAGGGTGGGTAAGATCGACGAGGAGATTGCGCCGTTGCAAAAGCTGGGCATCCTGGTGGACCGGGATGACGAAGGGTACCTGCTGCAGATTTTCACCAAGCCGATCCAGGACAGGCCGACAGTGTTCTTTGAGATTATTCAAAGGAAGGGAGCGCAGTCGTTTGGAAAGGGGAATTTCAAGGCGTTGTTTGAGAGTATTGAGCGGGAGCAGGCGTTAAGGGGGAATTTGTAGGATATTGGAAGGATGATATTACAACAAGATAGAACCTGCGACCGGGGCTGCTGTGAGGTGGTCCCGGTTTGGTGGGAGAGGAGTTAAGAGAGTTTTTTTAGGAGGGTTTGATACAACAAAATAGAACCTGTGACCGGGGCTGTAGGGTGGTCCCGGTTTTTTTATGGTAGGGAGTGCTTGTTTTTTGTGAGGGGCTTGGATGCGAATATGGTTGAGGTTTAAGCTGCAGCTGCGGCTATCCATGGTACACTTGCACCCACGCGCCCGCCCACGCCCACCCACGCCCCCACTGGCACCCACGCCCACACTGGCACCCACACCCACGCCCACACTGGCACCCCCGCTCGCACCCGCACTGTCCCTTAATGATTGCTATGGTTTGGTATTGTACTTTTTTCTGATGGATATTTTAAGCTCTTTTTCTGCAATATCAACCATCGTAGAGAAGGCAATAGCTTTCATTTCAGCCTCCTTTAG
>Ga0164243_10006455_pt1 | contig 17752 bp, 16 predicted proteins | sample OricompcompostOP_FD_108781 | JGI IMG/M metagenome (GOLD analysis project Ga0164243, IMG submission 108781) | Organic Plus compost microbial communities from Emeryville, California, USA - Original compost - Organic plus compost (OP) | ecosystem: Engineered > Solid waste > Mixed feedstock >... | reverse complement strand
GCGATCACATGTGCCCGGTGGCCGGCCGCGGGTGGTGGGTGCGGCTGAGCGCGAGGCCGAGCCCGATCATGCCCACGCCGAGCGCGAAGTGGAGCCAGTCGTCGGCCGAGTTGACGGGGATGAAGTTGGCGTCGCTGTCGTGGTCGGTCACCAGCCCGTAGATCCACAGGACGAGGTAGATCGCGCCGCCGCCGACGAGGAAGGCGCGCGAGCCGGAGATGGTCCGCGCCAGCGTCAGCCCGGCGACGCCGAACAGCAGGTGGACGATGTTGTGCAGGACGCTGACCTGGAAGACGCCGAGCAGCTCCGCGTCGCCGTCGTGCCCGGCGAAGTCGAGGCCGTCGTAGAGGTTCGTCGTGATCCCCGGGATGAACCCGGCGATGCCGACGAGGAGGAAGACGAGTCCGACGAGCATCGCCGCCCGCTGGATCGTCGCAGCATGGTCTGACATCTCCGCTCCCTTCGAACCGTTGCGGTCGCCACCTCAGCTACCCGCCCTCGGGTCCGTCAGACCCGAAGGCGGTGCGTGCGGCGACCTGGCGGGCGCGCCGCGCCGCGCGCTCAGCCGCTCGGCGCGGCGACCGAGCCGCGCATGCGGACCGGCATCGGCACGCGGTGCACGACGCCGGCGCCGGACCGCGGCCGCGGCTCGGCGCCGATCTCGTCGAACAGCGCGTCGACCGAGCGGCGCCCGAGCTCGTAGTGGGGCAGGGCGACGGAGGTCAGCCCCGGCCGGATCCAGCCGGCGATCGCGTCGTCGTCGAAGGAGACGACCGAGACGTCGCCGGGGACCGTCAGCCCGGCGGCGTCGAGCGCCTGGTAGGCGCCGAGGGCGAGGCGGTCGTTGAAGCAGATCAGCGCGCGCGGGCGCTCGCGCCGCAGCAGCGCCCGCGTCGCGTCGAAGCCGACCTGCGGCTCCCATTCGTGGCAGAGCGTCGCGCCGGCGATCCGCGCTCTCTCTTCCGCCAGCGCGGCGCGGATGCCGTCGAGACGCTCGACGGCGGCGACCGCGCCGGCCGGCATGTCACCTCTGCCCGGGCCGGCGCCGATCAGGTGGATGCCGTCGCGGTGGCCGGCCTCCAGCAGCACGCGCGCGGCGTCGCGGCCGGCGGCGAGCTCGTCGGGCAGCACCGACGGCAGCGGCGACGGTCTGCGCGAGACCGCGTTCAGCAGCACCGCCGGCGCGGCCGTGAGCGCTCTCGGCACCGTGATCATGCGGGTGAACATCGAGGCGAGCACGATCCCGTCGACCTGGCGGTCCTGCATCGTCTGCACGAGGCGCCGCTCGAGCTCGGCGTCGCCCTCGGTCTCGCCGATGAACAGCATCACGCCGCGCTCGCGGGCGGCCTCCAGCGCGCCCTTGATGAGGTCGCCGGCGAAGCGCGAGGTGGCGACGGTGTCGGAGATGAAGCCGATCGTCCGCGTCGTCCCGGTGCGCAGCCCGACGGAGACGATGTTGGGCCGGTACTGCAGCTGCTCGGCCGTCTTCAGCACGCGCTGCTCGACGTCGCGCGAGATCCGCATCTCCTGACCGCGCCCGGACAGCACGAACGACGCCGTCGTCGGCGAGACACCGGCGGTTCTGGCGACCTCGGCCAGCGTGACGCGTCTCGGGCTCAATGGACCTCCTCCACCCCTCGGGTTCGTGCCGCGGGACTTGACAGGGTTGCGGCAGGACGTAAGACTAGCGCTTGCTAATTCGATTTAGCCAGCCGGTTCGGCCGCTACGCTCGACTCGGCAGGCGATGCAACGGAGGAGAGGCAGATGTCGAGTCGAGTTCGCGCCCGTCGGCGTGCGACGGCGCTTGCGCTGGTCGCGCTCGGCGGGACGTTGACGGTCGCCGGCTGCGGCGGCCCCGGCAGCGACGAGTCCGCCGACACGGCGGCGGCGACGGTCGGCACCGCCGCGAGCGGCGCGGCCCCGACCTGCGGCAGAGAGCCGGTCACGATGCACGCGTACTTCGAGACCGGCTTCCCGCTGCCGAGAGCGCTGACGGCGGAGTTCAGCAGACAGTTCCCGAACGTCAGATGGGACGTGCGCGAGGACCAGTTCGCCGTCATCACGCAGAACGCTCCGCGCGTGCTCGCCGACGACCCGCCGGACCTGATGCGCCTGCCGCAGATGTCGGAGCTGGTGAAGGACGACCTGCTCGCCGACCTCGACGGCTACGCGCAGGCGTTCGGCTGGGACAGATGGCCGGCCTCGCAGCTGGAGCAGCTGCGCGTCGGCCCCGGCGGCAGACCGCGCGGCGAGGGCGCGCTGTACGCCAACGGCCTCAACTTCAGCATGACCGGCGTCTTCTACAACAAGGAGCTCGCCGCCAGGATCGGCATGACCAAGCCGCCGGAGACGCTCGCCGAGCTCGACGACGCGCTGGCCAGAGCGAAGGCCGCGGGGATCACGCCGATCCAGCAGTTCAACGGCGGCGCGACCGGCGGCCTCGCCTTCCCGCTGCAGGACCTGATGGCCGCCTACGGCCCGACCGGCCCGATCAACGACTGGATCTTCCAGAAGCCCGGCGCGACGATCGACACGCCCTCCAACGTGCAGGCGGCCGAGCATCTCGAGAGATGGATCAAGGCCGGCTACTTCGCCTCCGACGCCAACGCGATGGACTACGCGAAGATGATGAGCCGCTTCATCGGCGGCGAGGGCCTGTTCATGTTCAACGGCGACTGGGAGTCGGGCAACCTCGACAGACAGATGCCGGGGAGAGTCGGCTTCTTCCTGATGCCGCCGGCCAGAGCGGGCGGCAAGCGCGCCGCGATGTCGGCGCCGCTGACCTTCGGGATCAGCTCCAGAGCGGCCAACAAGGACTGCGCCGCCTTCTTCCTCGACTGGGTCGCGACCGACCCGACCGCGCGCGACATCGCCGTCAGAGTCGGCGGCTCCCACCCGATGGGCCCGTCGGACGCGCCGATGCCGCCGGTCAGAAGAGGGACCGTCACCGCCAGCACGCTCGACGCCGGCTCGGTGATCGGCGCCGACAACGGCGCGATGGACTTCATCGCCAACGCGACCGGGGCGATCTACGCCAAGAGCTGGACGCCGCAGCTGCAGCGGATGGTCGCCGGCGACCAGTCCGGCGACGCGATGCTGAAGGCCGTCCAGAGCGACTACGAGAGACAGATCGAAGGCTGAGCGAGATGGCGCGGTCGCTGACGGACGCAGCCGTCGACATGTACCAGACGCGGCCCGAGCGGCCGCGCTCGGCGCGCGGTCGCAGGGCCGCCGGCCGGGCGCGGCTGCGCGCCCCTGCGTGGGTCGGCTGGCTGTTCGTCGCTCCCGCGCTGCTGGCCTACGGCCTCTTCGTGCTGTGGCCGCTGGTGCTGACGGTGCAGTACTCGCTCTACAGATGGAACGGGATCGGCGCCTCGACGTGGGTCGGGCTCGACAACTACTCGAAGGTCTTCACCGACCCCGAGCTGTCGGCGACGATCGTGCACGCCTTCGAGCTGATCGTCTTCTTCAGCGCGATCCCGGTGCTGCTCGGGCTCGCGATCGCGGCGACGATCCGCCGGATCGCCACGACGCGGCTGGCGCTGGCGGCGCGCACGGTCGTCTTCCTGCCGCAGGTGATCCCGCTCGTCGCCGCCGGCATCGCCTGGAGCTGGATGCTCGCCTCCGACGGCGCCGTCAACCAGCTGCTCTCCGCGGTCGGCCTCGACGGCGTCACGCGCGCCTGGCTCGGCGACCTCTCGACCGCGCTGCCGGCGGTCGGCGTGATCGGCGCGTGGGTCCTGCTCGGGCTCTGCACGCTGCTGCTGCTGAGCGGCATGAGCAAGATCGACGCGGCGCTCTACGAGGCGGCGCGGCTCGACGGCGCCGGCCCGATCCGCGAGTTCGTCTCGATCACCGTCCCGAGCCTGCGCCAGGAGATCGGCGTCTGCGTGACGGTGACCGTGATCGCGGCGCTGGCCAGCTTCGACGTCATCTACGTCTCGACCCAGGGCGGCCCCGGCAACGCGACGATGGTCCCGGGCCTGGAGATCTTCTACCAGGCCTTCTCGGAGCGCGAGGTCGGCGTCGCCTCGGCGCTGGCGGTCGTGCTGATGGCGCTCGTGCTGGCGTGCGTGCTGCCGATCCAGTGGCTGACGCGGAGACGCGAGGCATGATCGTCTCGCGCCGTGAGCGCCTCACCGGCCGGATCCTGCTGATCCTGCTGATGGCCGTCACGATCCTGCCGTTCGTGAGCCTGCTGACGACCGCGCTGCACGAGTCCGGCACCTACCCGTCCGGGATCGCGTGGCCGAGCGACCCGCAGTGGGGCAACTTCGTCGACGCCTTCGACGGCGCGCGGATGGGCGAGATCATGCTCTCGAGCACGCTGATCGTGCTCGGCGTCGTGCCGATCTCGCTGCTGCTGGCGACGATGGCCGGCTTCGCGATCGGCCACATCCGGATGGTCGGCAGCGGCGCCGTCCTGATCCTCTTCGTGCTCGGCCTGACGCTCCCCTTCGAGGGGATCATCACGCCGCTCTACTACCAGGTGCGCGACCTCGGGCTGCTGAACACGCGCTGGGCGATCATCCTGCCGCTGATCGGCCTCTTCATGCCGTTCTCGGTCGTCTGGATGCGCGCCCACTTCGTGAACATGCCGGAGGAGCTGTCGGAGGCGGCGCGGATCGACGGCGCGAGCACGTGGCAGCTGTTCTGGCGCATCCACGTGCCGTTGGCGATGCCGGCGATCTCGTCGCTGGCGATCCTGCTGTTCCTGTGGACGTGGAACCAGTTCCTGCTCGCGATCGTGCTGGTCGACGACCCGACCAAGCGGACGATGGCCGGCGCGCTCGGCGCCTTCCAGGGCCAGTGGGGGACCGACATCCCGCTGCTGTGCGCCGGGTCGCTGCTGATCCTGACGCCGACGCTGATCGTCTTCCTCGTCTTCCAGCGCCGCTTCGTCGCCGCGCTGCTGCAGGGCTCGCTGAAGGGCTGAGGCGCCGATGGGAGGGGAGCAGCGCTACGGCGCGATCGAGGCCGGCGGGACGAAGTGGGTCTGCGCGATCGCCGGCGCCGACGGGACGCTGCTCGCGCGCGAGCGGCTGCCGACGACGACGCCGGCCGAGACGCTCGGCCGCGCGATCGCGTTCCTGCGGGCGGCGGGCCCGCTGACGGCCGTCGGGATCGGCTGCTTCGGCCCGCTCGACCTGCGCGCCGGATCGCCGACGCACGGATTCGTGACGACGACGCCGAAGCCGGGCTGGACCTCGGTCGACGTGCTGGGGCCGATCCGCGACGCGCTCGGCGTGCCGGTCGGCTTCGACACCGACGTCAACGCCGCCGCGCTCGGCGAGTGGCGGCGCGGCGCCGGCCGCGGGCTCGACGCGTTCGCGTACGTCACCGTCGGCACCGGCATCGGCGCCGGCGCGATCGTCGGCGGGCGGCCGCTGCACGGGCTCGTCCACCCCGAGCTGGGGCACGTGCGCGTCCCGCACGACCGCGCCCGCGACCCCTTCGAGGGCTGCTGCCCGCGCCACGGCGACTGCCTGGAGGGGCTCGCCTCCGGCGAGGCGCTGCGGCGGCGCTGGGGGCGGCCGCCGGAGCAGCTCGACGAGCCCGCGGCGTGGACGCTGGAGGCCGACTACCTGGCGGCCGGCCTGCTCAACCTGATCTGCGCGCTGTCGCCGCAGCGCGTCGCCGTCGGCGGCGGCGTGGCGCAGCGGCCCGGCCTGCTGGAGGCGGTCCGGGCGCGCGTGGTCGAGCTGAACGCCGGCTATCTGGCGGCGCCCGAGCTGACCGACGCGAGCGCGATCGAGAGCTATCTCGTGGCGCCGGCGCTGGGCGACCGCGCCGGCGTGGTCGGCGCCGTCGAGCTCGCCCGCGACGCGGCCGCGGAGGCCGCCGCCGCACCCAAGGACGCGTGAAGAGGAGATCTGCCGGATGGCATTGCACGAGAGACGACCGTCGTCGGAGAAGCACGGCGGCACCGCTGCCGAGCCGCGCGTCGAGGGAGCGGTCGCGCCCGGCTTCGAGGCGGTGCGCGAGGCGTTCGCCGACAACCTGCGCGCGCGCGGCGAGCTCGGCGCGGCGTTCGCGGTGACGCTCGACGGGCAGCCGGTGGTCGACCTGTGGGGCGGCCTCGCCGACGGCGAGCGCGGGCGGCCGTGGCAGGCCGACACGCTGCAGGTGATCTTCTCCGGCACGAAGGGCCTCGTCGCGCTCTGCCTGCTGATGCTCGCCGACCGCGAGGCGCTCGACCTCGACGCGCCGGTCGCGCGCTACTGGCCGGAGTTCGCGGCGGCCGGCAAGGGCGCGATCCGCGTCAGCGACGTCGCCTCCCACCAGGCGGGGCTGCCGGCGCTGCGCGAGCCCGTGACGACCGACGAGATCCTCGACGGCCGCCGCATGGCGGAGCTGCTGGCGGCGCAGCCGGTCGAGCCCGACCGGCGCGCGGCCTACGCGTACCACCCGCTGACGTTCGGCTGGCTGTGCGGCGAGCTGATCCGCCGCGTCGACGGACGGGAGGTCGGCCGCTTCCTCGCCGAGGAGGTCGCCGCGCCGCTCGGGCTGGAGGTCTGGATCGGGCTGCCGCCGCGGCTGGAGGGGCGCGTCTCGCGCCTGGCGCAGTCGCCCGCGTGGGGCAGCAGAGTCGACGAGGCCGCCGTCGCCCGCGACGAGCTGCTCGACCGCGTCCGCAACAACCCGCCGCTGTTCGCCGCCGGCGCGATCCCGTGGAACGCGCCGGCGTGGCACGCGGCGCAGATCCCCGGCGCCGGCGGCATCGCGACGGCCCGTTCGCTCGCGCGGCTCTACGGCTGCCTGGCGCGCGGCGGCGAGCTGGACGGCGTGCGGCTGCTGCGGGCGGAGACGCTGGAGCGCGGGCGGCGGCTGCTGAGCCGCCGCTGGGATCCGCTGGGAGAGGCCGAGCAGGCCTTCGGCGTCGGCTTCGAGCTGCAGACGGCCGCCGGCCAGCTCGGTCCGCCGCCCGACGCCTTCGGCCATCGCGGCGCCGGCGGGTCGGTCCACTGCGCGTGGCCGTCGCTGCGGATCGGGCTCTCGTACGCGATGAACCTGATGCGCGACGACGACGCTGTCGATCCGCGCGCGGCGGCGCTGCTGGAGGCGACCCACCGCGCCGCGGCCCGCCTGGCGGAGGGCTCGTGAGCGCCGCGTCGGGCGCGACGCCGTTCGCGTGGTCGCGGCGCCAGCTCGAGCGGATCGCCAGCTCGGCGGCGACGACGGCGCCGGCCGTGCGGCCGTGGAGGCTGCCGCGTGTGCTGGAGCGGGAGGACATATGGGACCTGTGGCCGGTGCAGGAGGAGGACGGGATGCCGGTCGTCGTCGGCGCCGGCGAGCTGTGGATGACGCTGTCGGCGCCGGCGGTCGGCCACCCGGAGGCGCGCCACGACGTCGCCCGGCTGCGGCTGATCGCGAGGCGGGGCGACCGCTGGGAGGACCTCGGCCCCGCCTTCGCCGACGGCGGCTCGCCCGGCAGCCGCGAGTGGTCGGGCTCGGCGGTGCGCCACGCCGACGGGACGCTCTCGATCTACTACACGGCCGCCGGCCGGCGCGGCGAGGAGCGGCTGAGCTTCGGGCAGCGCGTGATCGAGGCGCGCACGCGGCTGGTCGTCGGCGACGACGGGCGGGCGCGGTTCGACCGCGACGTCGAGCACCGCGAGCTGCTGCGACCGGACGGGCGCGTCTATCTCGGCGCCGAGACGACCGAGGGCGGCCCCGGCAGGATCAAGGCCTTCCGCGACCCCGCCTGGTTCCGCGATCCGGCCGACGGGAGCCGCCATCTGCTGGTGGCGGCGTCGGTGCCGTGGCGGGAGCGCTTCATGGGCGCCGTCGCGCTGGCGACGGAGGGGGACGGCGGCTGGTCGCTGCGACCGCCGCTGCTGGTCGCCGACGGCGTCAACCACGAGCTGGAGCGGCCGCACGTCGTGACCCACGGCGGGCGCTACCACCTGTTCCTCTGCACCCACCGCAGCTCGTTCCATCCGTGCGACAGCGCGCCCACCGGCCTCTACGGCTTCGTCGCGCCGGCGCTGACCGGGCCGTACGAGCCGCTCAACGGGACGGGGCTGGTGATCGCCAATCCGGCCGAGCAGCCCGATCAGGCGTACGCGTGGTGGGTGCTGCCCGACCTGCGCGTCGTCAGCTTCCAGGACTACCGCGGCAGCGGCGAGCGCAGCATGCTCGAGCTCGGCGCCGAGGAGGCGCGCGCCCGCTTCGGCGGGACGATCGCGCCGGTCCTCCGGATCGAGCTCGACGGCGCTCGCTCGCGGATCGTGCCGACCGCGGAGGCCCGCTGACGATGGCGATCGACCGCGACGTCGCGGCGCGGCTGCGGCTGTTCGACGGCATGACCTACGCCGACGTCGCCGCCGGCAGCGAGCGGCTGGCCGATGCGGTGCGGGCCTTCTCCGCTCCGGTCGGCGGCTACCGCTCCCCGGCGGTGGAGGTCGGCGAGGAGCGGCTGCCCGGTCCTCACGGCGACGTGCGGGTGCGGCTCTACCGCCCGCCGTCGCAGCGCTCGGACCCCGGAGCGGGACTCGTCTGGGTCCACGGCGGCGGCTTCCGCGGCGGCGACCTCGACATGCCCGAGGCCGACGCGGTGGCGCGCGAGGTCTGCGCCCAGGCGGCGGCGACCGTCGTGTCGGTCGAGTACCGGCTGGCGGTCGACGGCGTCCACTACCCGGTCCCGCTCGACGACGTCGTCGCCGCCTGGCTCGGCGTCGTCGAGCGCTGCGCGCCGCTCGGCATCAACGCGGGCCGGCTCGCGCTCGGGGGAGCGAGCGCCGGAGGCAACCTCGCCGCCGGCGCGACGCTGCGGCTGCGGGACGCGGGCGGGCCGCTTCCGTCGCGGCTGATCCTCGCCTACCCGCTGCTCCATCGCCGCCTCCCGCCGGCCGCCGATCCGCTGCCGGCCGACGTCGAGCGGCTTCCGCCGGTGATGCGCTTCCCGCCGTCCGCGCTCGCCGAGATGACCGCCAACTACCTCGGATCGAACGCGCCCGACGCCTATGCCTTCCCCGCGCTCGGCACGTTCGACCGCTTCCCCGCGACGACGATCGTCACCAGCGAGTACGACGACCTGCGCGTCTCGGGGGAGGCGTTCGCGGCGCGCCTGCGGGCCGCGGGCGTCGCGGTCTCGCTGCGGCGCGAGCCCGGCGTGCCGCACGGCCATCTGAACGTGCCGGGGCTGAGCGGCTGGCGGCGGTCGGTGCGGGCGATCAGCGCGGAAACAGCCGCTCGACCGCCGCGATGACGTCGGCCTCGAGCCTGACGCCGGAGGCGGCGACGTTGGCGGCGACCTGCTCGGGGCGGCTGGCGCCGGTGATCGCGCAGGCGACCTGCTCGTCGCGCAGCACCCAGGCGAGCGCCAGCTGCGCGGTCGTCAGGCCGATCTCGGCGGCGATCTCGCCGAGCCGCTCGACCGCGGCCAGCAGCTCGTCGTCGCGCAGGCGCGAGCCGTCGCCGAGGTGCTCGCCCATCGCCGCGTCGGCGGCGCGCGAGCCGGCCGGGGGCGGCGCGCCGGGGCGGTACTTGCCGGTCAGCACGCCCTGCGCCAGCGGCGACCAGACGACGTGCGAGATCCGCTGCGCGCGGCAGAGGTCGAAGACGCCGTTGCGCTCCGGCTCGCGGTGGAGCAGCGAGTACTGCGGCTGCGAGGAGACGAACGGCACGGCGCCCGGGATCGCGCGCGCGGCGGCGATCTGCTCCGCGCTCCACTCCGAGAAGCCGACGCAGCGGACCTTGCCGGCGGCGACCGCCTCGCCGAGCGCGTCCATCGTCTCCTCCAGCGGCGTCAGCTCGTCGTAGCGATGGCACTGGTAGAGGTCGACGTGGTCGACGCGCAGCCGCCGCAGCGAGGCGTCGAGCTGGCGGCGGACCTGCTCGCGCGAGAGGCCGCGGCCGCCGTCGGGCATCGGGAAGTAGAGCTTCGTCGCCAGCACGTACGAGTCGCGCGGGTAGGCGGCGAGGATCTCGCCCCACGCCTCCTCGGCCGCGCCGTCGCCGTAGACGTTGGCGGTGTCGAAGAAGGTCACGCCGGCCTCGTGGGCGGCGCGCGTGCAGGCGGCCGTCCGCTCCTTGCCGACGCCGCCCGCGAAGGTCAGCCACGAGCCGAGCCCGATCGTCGAGACGACGAGGTCGCTGTCGCCGATGCGGCGGTGCTCGAGCGCCACCGCGCTCACCACTCGGCCAGCGCGCCGTCGGGGTGGCGCCAGACGGGGTTGCGCCAGCGGTGGCCGCGCTCGGCGGCCGCGCGCACGGCGGCCTCGTCGACCTCGATCCCGAGCCCCGGCGCGGTCGGCCGCGCGACCGCGCCGTCGCGGACGTCGAAGACGGTCGTGTCGACGAGGTACTCGAGCAGCTCGACGCCGCCGTTGTAGTGCATCCCCAGCGACGCCTCCTGGATCAGGAAGTTCGGCGTCGCGAAGTCGACCTGCAGCGAGGCGGCGAGCGCGATCGGCCCGAGCGGGCAGTGCGGCGCCAGGGCGATGTCCCACGTCTCCGCCAGCGCGGCGATGCGCCGCACCTCGGAGATGCCGCCGGCGTGGGAGAGGTCGGGCTGGAAGACGGCGACGCCGCTGTCGAGCAGCGGGCGGAAGTCGGCGCGCGAGTAGCAGCGCTCGCCGATCGCGAGCGGGATGTTGCTGGCGGCCGTCAGCCGCGGCAGCGAGCCGGCGTGCTCGGGCAGCACCGGCTCCTCGACGAAGAGCGGGTGCAGCGGCTCCAGCAGCGGCAGCACGCGCGCGGCCATCGCCGTCGAGAAGCGGCCGTGGAAGTCGATCGCGACGTCGTTGGACGGGCCGAGCGCCGCGCGGGCGGCCTCGACCCGCGCGACGATCGCCGCCGTCTCGGCCGGCGTGTCGATCGCCAGCAGGCGACCGCTGCCGTTCATCTTCACCGCCGTCATGCCGGAGTCGAGCTGGGCCGCGATCGCCTCGGCGATCTCGCCGGGGTCGTCGCCGCCGACCCAGGCGTAGACGCGGGCGCGCTCGCGCACCGGCCCGCCGAGCAGCTCGTGGACGGGGACGCCGCGCGCCTTCCCGGCGATGTCCCACAGCGCCTGGTCGATCCCGGCGACGGCGCTGGAGAGGACGGGGCCGCCGCGGTAGAAGCCGCTCTTGGTCAGCGTCTGCCAGTGATCCTCGATCCGCAGCGGGTCGCGGCCGACGAGCAGCTCGCTCAGCTCCCGCACCGCCGCCCGCACCGTCTCCGCGCGCCCCTCGACGACCGGCTCGCCCCAGCCGACGATCCCCTCGTCGGTCTCGATCCGCAGGAACAGCCAGCGCGGGGCGACGAGGAAGGTCTCGAGCGCGACGATCCTCACGCCCGCTCCGCCTGCGGCGAGCGCTCGCGTTCGGCGCGCGCGGTGGCGGCGTCGCGGACGCCGCGCTCCAGCAGCTCGACCATCCTGTCGCGGGCGCCGGCGGCGTCGCCGGCCGCGACCGCCGCGTAGACGGCGCGGTGGTCGGGGGTCGCGTCGTCCCAGTCGGGGCGGCCGTGGACGAGCCGGTCGCGCACCCGCAGGCCGGCCGCTATCACCATCTCCATCTGCTCCAGCAGCTCGTTGTGGGCGGCGGCCAGCAGCGTGCGGTGGAAGAGCAGGTCGGCCGCGACGGCGGCGTCGCTGTCGCGGTCGGCATGGGCGCGCTCCATCAGCTCCAGCGCCTCGCGCATCGTCGCGAGGTCGGCGTCGGTGCGGCGGCGGGCGGCGAGCGCGGCGCCGGCCGGCTCGATGATGCGGCGGACCTCGGCGAGGCTGTCGAGGTAGGCGAAGTCGGTCGCCGTCTCGTAGCGCCAGCGCAGCAGCTCGGGGTCGAGCATCCGCCAGTCGGCGCGCTCGCGCACGTAGGTCCCGACCTTCGGCCGCGCGGCGACGAGCCCCTTCGCCGTCAGCACCCGCAGCGCCTCGCGCACGACGGTGCGGCTGACGCCGAGCTCGTCGACGAGCCGCTCGGGGTCGAGCATCTCGCCCGGCTTGCGCGTGCCGGCGACGATCTCGCGGCCGAGCTGCTCGACGGCGTGGCCGTGCAGGCCGCGGACCGGCTGGTCCATCGACAGCGGCCGCAGTGTGGTCGGACGTTCGCTCACCTCGCTCCTCTCTCCCCTCAGGCGGAGTCCTTCTTCACGCTCCACCCGCCGTCGACGACGAGGCTCGCGCCAGTGATGTACGACGCGTCGGCCGAGGCGAGGAACGCCACCGCCGCCGCCACTTCCTCCGGTGCGCCGAGCCGCCCGGCGACGGTCGCGGCGCCGGAGCGCGCGCGATCGGCCTCGCCGACCCCGTCCCACGCGGCGGTCAGGATCGGGCCGGGCAGCACCGCGTTGACGCGGACGTCGGGACCGTACTCGACCGCGAGCTGGCGCGTGAGCGCGAGCAGGCCGCCCTTCGCGGCGCCGTAGGCGGGGTGGCCGGGCATGCCGACGAGCGCGTGGACGGAGGAGCAGATCACGATCGCGCCGCGGGCGCCGCGCAGCAGGTCGATCGTCGCGCGGACGCCGTAGAAGGCGCCCGAGAGGGAGACCTCGAGCTGGCGGCGCCAGCCGTCGTCGTCGAGTGCGTGGGCCGGCGCGGCCTGCTGCAGGGCGGCGTTGGAGACGAGCACGTCGAGCCGCTCCAGCGACCCGGCGACGGCCGCCCAGGCGCGCGGGTCGGCGACGTCGAGCGGCGCGAAGGAGGCGGCGTGGCCGCCGGCGCGCAGCTCGGCGGCGGCGGCCGCTCCGGCCTCCTCGTCGACGTCGGTCAGCACGACGGCGTGACCGCGCTCGGCGAGCCGCCGGGCGCAGGCGAGGCCGATGCCGCGGGCAGCGCCGGTGACCAGCGCGACGCGCGCTTCGGGGACGGCTGACGAAGACACGGTTGCCATTATTCATCAAATACTATTACTGTGTCGTCACCGCCGCCAACCCCCGTCGCGGCGCGTCCGTCGAGGAGAGTGAGGAGAAGTTGAAGCGAGTCGGATCTGTCAGTCGAGCCCGCCGGGCGCGTGCGCTGCTGGGTGTCGCGGCGCTCTCGGCGACCGTCGCGCTGAGCGCCTGCGGCTCGAGCGACGACGACGGCGCCGCGACCAGCGCGTCGACCACGTCGGGCGGCGGCGGCGCCCCGGTCGAGGTGCGGTTCGCCTCCTGGGTGCCGAACATCAGAAACGCCGTCGAGCTGTTCAACAGAGAGCACAGAGACATCCACGTCACGCTCGAGGAGATGACGGCCGGACCCGACGGCGGCTACGCCAAGCTGCTGTCCGCGGTGCGCGCCGGCAACGCCCCCGACGTGGCGCAGGTCGGCTACGACCAGCTGCCCGCCTTCCTGATCGCCGGCGCGCTCGAGGACGTGACCGAGTACGCCGCCGACGACGAGTCGAAGTTCATACCGTGGCAGTGGAGACAGGGCGTCTTCGGCGACAAGGTCTACGCGATCCCGCAGGCCTCGGGCCCGATGGCCTTCTACTACCGCAAGGACCTGTTCCAGAGATGGGGCGTCGAGCCGCCCAGAACGTGGGACGACTTCGCCGCCGCCGCCGACAGGATCAAGGCCAGAGGCGCCAGCATCGTCACCTTCCCGCCGACCCAGGCGCCGTTCTTCATGGGCCTTGCGCAGCAGGCCGGCCAGCAGTGGTTCACGCCCGAGTCCGACGCCTGGAAGGTCACGGTCGACAACCCCGACACGCAGAGAATGGCCGCCTACTGGCAGGGGCTGCTCGACAGAAGAGCGGTCGCGACGATGCCCGACATGTCGACCGAGTGGTACAAGGCGCTGCAGACCGGCAGAGTCGTCGGCTGGATCGGCGCCTCCTGGGGCGACGCGCTGCTGCGCCAGGGCGCGCCGAGAACGGCCGGCAAGTGGGCGGTCGCCGACATGCCGCAGTGGCAGGCCGGCGGCGACGTCGTCTCCGCCTCGTGGGGCGGCGGCTCGGCCTCCGCGATCCTGAGAGGGACGAAGAACGCCGAGGCCGCGACCGAGTTCGCCGTCTGGCTCAACAGCAACCTCGACTCCGTCAACCTGCTGCTGACCGACGGCTACGGCTGGCCGGCCGTCGCCGACCCGAGACAGGTCACGGGCCTGCAGGACGACCCGACCGTCTTCAAGTTCTACGGCGGCCAGAACATCTGGGAGGTCTTCGCCAGAGCCGACGCCGGCGTCGACGTCGACTGGGCGTGGCCGCCGACCTCCGGCGAGCTGTACGCCTCGGTCACCGACGAGCTGAAGAAGGCCGTCGAGGGCGGCTCGCTGCCGGAGGCCGTCAGAGCGGTGCAGTCGCAGGCCGTCGCGCAGCTGAAGGCGAAGAACCTGTCGGTCGCCGGAGAGTGACGTGAGCTCGGCCGCAGTCGATCGGACTGCCACGCCGGCGGAGGCACAGCGCCTCCGCCGGCGGCGCCGGGTCAACCCGGCGCTGTGGTTCGTCGCACCCTTCGGAGTCGCCTTCGCGCTCTTCTTCCTCCTGCCGATCGGCTACGCCGTCTACGAGTCGCTGTTCAAGACCTCCAGCAGCGGCCTCGGCCTCAGCGCGCCGACGCGCTCGTTCGTCGGGCTGGAGAACTACGGCGACGCGCTCTCCTCCAGCGACTTCCGCTCCTCGATCGGGCGGGTGCTGCTGTTCGGCCTGATCCAGGTGCCGGTGATGATCCTGCTGGCGACGATCCTGGCGCTGATCCTCGAGTCCGGCCGCGTCCACTTCAAGAGCTTCTTCCGCGTCTCCTACTTCCTCCCGTACGGGGTGCCGGGCGTGATCGCCTCGCTGCTGTGGGGCTTCCTCTACGTGCCGGCGACGAGCCCGATCGTCGAAGTGCTCGGCCACGTCGGCGTCCACGCCGACTTCCTCAGCTCCGACACCGTCCTGGGCTCGATCGTCAACATCGTCACCTGGGAGTTCGCGGGCTACAACATGCTGATCCTGATCGCCGCCCTGCAGGGGATCCCGGACGAGCTGTACGAGGCGGCGAGAGTCGACGGCGCGGGCAGCTTCCGCATCGCTTGGCACATCAAGCTGCCGCTGCTGCGCCCGTCGATCATCCTCGCGACCGTCTTCACGATCATCGGCACGCTGCAGCTGTTCGCCGAGCCGCTGGTGCTCAAGCCGCTCTCGACCGCGATCAACTCCAGCTACACGCCGAACCTCAGCGCCTACAACCAGGCCTTCTCGAACGACAACTACTCGCTCGCGGCTGCCGAGGCCGTGATCGTCGCCGTGATCGCCTTCGCGCTCAGCTTCGGCTTCCTGCGGATCGTCAACCGCAAGGGGCGCAGCGCATGGTGAGACGCCTCGACGGCGGCAAGCTGGTCGCGACCGCCTTCCTGATCGCCTTCGCGTTCTACTTCCTGCTGCCGGTCGCGTGGGTCCTGATCGCGATGACGAAGGACACCGGCGACCTCTTCGGCAGCTTCGGGCTGTGGTTCAGCAACCCCGACCCGATCGGCAACCTCGACCGCCTCTTCAGCGCCAACGACGGCGTCTTCCCGCGCTGGATGCTGAACTCGGCGATCTACTCGGGCGTCGGCGCCGCGATCGCGACCGTGCTGTCGGCCGCGGCCGGCTACGGGCTGGCGAAGTTCCCCTTCAAGGGCCGCGAGCTGGTCTTCTCGATCATCCTCGGCGGCGTGCTGGTGCCGACGACGGTCGTCTCGCTGCCGCTCTACCTGCTGTTCAGCGACGTCGGGCTGACGAACACCTACTGGGCGGTGCTGCTGCCGTCGATCGTCAGCCCCTTCGGCGTCTACCTCTGCCGCATCTACGCGAGCGCCTCGGTCCCCGACTCGATGCTCGAGGCGGCCCGCCTCGACGGCGCCGGCGAGCTGCGGATCTTCGTCTCCGTCGTCGCGCGCACGATGACGCCGGCGCTGGTGACCGTCTTCCTCTTCCAGTTCATCGCGATCTGGAACAACTACTTCCTGCCCCTCGTGATGCTGTCGGACCAGAAGCTGTTCCCGATCACGCTCGGCCTGACGCAGTGGAACTCCCAGACCTACCGCAACCCCGACTACTACGAGCTGGTGATCGGCGGCGCGGCGGTCTCGGTGGTGCTGCTGTGCGGCGCGATGATCGTGCTCCAGCGCTTCTGGCGCGCCGGCCTGACCGCGGGCAGCGTGAAGGGATGAACGCTGTGCGATCGATCGACGCGCTGATGGCGCGCCTGGGCGGCGTCGGCTACGGCGCCGACTACAACCCCGAGCAATGGGAGCCCTCCGTCTGGGAGGAGGACCTGCGGCTGATGAAGGAGGCCGGCGTCACGATCGTGACGCTCGGGATCTTCTCCTGGGCGACCGTCGAGCCGCGGCCGGGCGAGTACGACTTCGGCTGGATGGACCGCGTGATGGAGATGCTCGCCGACGCCGGCATCGCCGTCTCGCTGGCGACCGGCACCGCCTCGCCGCCGCCGTGGCTGGCGCGGCTGCACCCGGAGTCGCTGCCGGTGACCGCGGAGGGCGTGCGGCTGGCGGTCGGCTCGCGCCAGCAGTACTGCCCCAGCTCGCCCGCCTACCGCGACGCCGCGCGCGGCTTCTGCGAGCAGCTCGCGCGCCGCTACGGCGACCACCCGGCGCTGGCGCTCTGGCACATCGGCAACGAGTACGGCTGCCACCTCGACCACTGCCACTGCGAGATCTCGGCGGCCGACTTCCGCCGCTGGCTGAGAGACCGCTACGGGACGCTCGACGCGCTCAACGACGCCTGGTCGACGACCTTCTGGAGCCAGCGCTACGGCGACTGGGAGGAGGTCTCGACCCCGCGCGCCGCGCCGACGCTGCGCAACCCGGCGCAGGAGCTCGACTTCAGACGGTTCAGCTCCGACGCGCTGCTGGAGTGCTTCCGCGTCGAGCGCGACCTGCTGCGCGAGCTGACCCCGGACGTGCCGCTGACGACCAACATGATGGGGCTGTGGAAGTCGGTCGACTACTTCGCGTGGGGGCCGGAGCAGGACGTGATCGCGCACGACTGCTACCCCGACCCGCTCGACCCCGACGCCGCCGTCGACGCGGCGATCGCCTACGACGTGATGCGCGGCGTCGGCGGGCAGCGGCCGTTCCTGCTGATGGAGTCGGCGCCGAGCGCCGTCAACTGGCGCGAGCGCAACCCGCCGCGCAAGCCCGGCGAGATGCGCCGCAACTCGCTGCAGGCGGTCGCGCACGGCGCCGACGCGGTGATGTTCTTCCAGTGGCGCGCCTCGGCCGGCGGCGCCGAGAAGTTCCACTCGGCGATGGTCCCGCACGGCGGCACCGCGACTCGCACCTGGCGCGAGACGCGCGACTTCGGCAACGAGCTGCCGGCGCTCGCGCCGGTCGTCGGCGCGCCGGTCCGCGCCGAGGTCGCCGTCGTGCACGACTGGTCGAACTGGTGGGCGCTGGAGCTGGAGGCGCGCCCCTCCTCGGCGCTGAGGCTGCCCGAGCGGCTGCGCGACCACTACGCGCCGCTGTGGCGCGAGCACGCCGCCGTCGACGTCGTCCATCCCGAGAGCGACCTGTCGGGCTACAGGCTCGTCGTCGTGCCGAACCTGTACCTCGTCAGCGACAGGGCGGCGGCCGCGATCGACGCGTACGTCGCCGACGGCGGGCAGCTGCTGATGTCGTTCTTCAGCGGCTACGTCGACCCCTGCGACCGGATCCGGCTCGGCGGCTACCCGGCGCCCTTCCGCGAGCTGCTGGGGCTGCGGATCGACGAGCCGTGGCCGCTCGGCGAGCTGCAGTGGCTCGAGGTCGCCTTCGCCGGCGACGACGCCGACCACGTCAGACACGGCGCGACCCTGTGGGCCGACGTGATCGTCCCCGAGGGGGCGGAGACGGTCGCCAGCTACCGCGGCGGCGGG
>Ga0164243_10006454_pt1 | contig 17756 bp, 16 predicted proteins | sample OricompcompostOP_FD_108781 | JGI IMG/M metagenome (GOLD analysis project Ga0164243, IMG submission 108781) | Organic Plus compost microbial communities from Emeryville, California, USA - Original compost - Organic plus compost (OP) | ecosystem: Engineered > Solid waste > Mixed feedstock >... | reverse complement strand
ACTCTTAATCAGCAGGTTCAAGGTTCGAATCCTTGGCGGCTCACCACCCACCAAACCGGCGAAAGCTGAATCCAGACCGGGGTTTCGACCCACTGACATGGCAATCCGCAGTCAGTGGGTTCTGCTTTGTCCATCCAGTTGGGCAGGCGGTGCCTTCCGGGCCGAAGGTTTCCAGCCCGGCGCAGGCTTGATGCGCAACGGGCCAGACCTTCAGCATCGCCATTCGCACCACGGAGATGCGTGCAGTCCGGCGAATCGGTGCGAAGCGCGAATGCCAGGGCCCTGCATCCCAGCCCCCTCAGCAACCTTCATCGCAACATGACGAACGTCGCGGTGAGGCTGGCTACCGATGGAGAGGCATGTCCCTCCGTCTCGCCAGCGCCGTACTCACGAGGCGATTCGCCATCTCCCGTGCGACTTCGGCGCTATGTCCCCCATCGAACATCGATCCGACCATCGCCGTGTCATACAGCAGGCACCACTGCTCGGCGAGCAGGTCCGGGTCTTCCGCTCCGCCCTCCCGCGCAATGGCGGCAACGAAGCCCCGAAACCACGAACGATGCGCCAGGCAGACCTCCCAGCCCGGAGTCGCCCTGTCCGGGAACTCGACGGCAAAATTGATGAATGGGCAGCCCCGGAACGATGGATTCCGGCACCCGCGCTCGATCATCCGGAAGATGCGATCCAGCCTGGCGGCCGCCCCGCCCTCCCCTGGCATGATCTCCTTCTCCAGGTAGGCTCGGAGATCGTCGCTCTGACGCTGGAGGTACGCGGCGATCAGACGGTCTTTCGAGCCAAAATGGACGTAGAGCGTTGCCTTCGCCACATCCGACTGCGCGACGATCTCGTCGATCCCCACCGCACGGAATCCACGCTGGTAGAACAGCTCCTGCGCCGTGTCGAGGATTCGGCGCCGGGCAGACGACAGTATCGTGGGGTTCTCGTCGACCTTGCTCATCGGTATCTCTCATCGTTCTCATCGCCGCTCCGCGATTCGTGCCATCAAGCCTAGGTCGTGCAGGGCCTGGCACGTCGTTGGTGCAGCCTCCGGATCGGTGCGGCAGATATCCACCAGATAGTCCAGGTCCGATTCAACATCCACATCGAACGTCGGCTCAACGAACGCCACCGAGAGCCCGTTTTCCTCGGCCCGGAGCATCACATCCGTGGCCGCGCTGGCCGTGCTCATCGGCACGCCGCTTATGACATCGTGGAATCCGCGCACGCCAACCAGATAATATCCGCCATCATGCACCCGGCCCAGGACCACATCGGATGTCTCCAGGGCGCTGAACGCCTGGTTCACTACCGCCCGCGTCATGTGGGGAGAGTCCGACGCGGTCAGCACCGTCGCCGCATACCCTTGTTCCGCTCCCCACCGCAGCAGGCTGGCCTGGCGAATCGCCCAGTCCCCGCCCTCCTGCCTCACAAAGTGCGTGCGGTCAGCGTCGATGTCCGGCCGGATCGCGCCGATGATCGCGTGAAACGGGTGAGATTCCGGCGTGTAGGCCCAGCCCACATCGTAGGTGACGGCGTCAGACGCAAACCGGCCGGCCAGATCGTGCAGGAACGCACGATAGAGCTGGGCCGCGCAGGACATCCCGATCGTGGCTCCCAGTCTGGTCTTCGCCTCCCCGGCGACCGGATTGCGGGCCGCTATCAGGAGGAGATGGTCGGAATGTCTGGTCGGCATGTCATCCTCCAGCGTGCTGTCATGGAGCAGGAGAGATCGCTGCTGAGCCGTCGGGCAGCACGGGTGCGCCCTCGCGACGAAGAACGTAGAGCTTGGCATCGCCGTCCACGAGCCACTGATCGTACGTACGGGTCCACATGATCTCGTAGCCATCCCGCGGCGCCGATGCCACGACGTAGGTTGAGTCGCTCGCGAGCGCATAGAACGTCATCCACCACGGGCCGTTCCTCGTGCGAGCCCGCGTGATGTTGTTGTCCAGCCCATACGTGTAGAGGTGATAGCCATCCCATGCGGCCCCTGCGTCCACGCTGGTCGCCGGGGTGCCGGTTGCCACCACCTCGTCCGCGGCCGTCCAGACGGCGTCGAGAAACGCCAGGTAATCGCGGGTCGCCGCCACGTTATAGGCCACCAGCCCGGCCACGATCGCCCAGCCGACGGCGGTCACGAGCCGCAGATCGCGGGTGGCCCACAGCACGAGGCAGATGATCAGCGGCAAGAGCGGCAGCAGATAGCGATCGAGCGAATACCCCCGGCGAAGATAGTGGAACGAGGGCGGCAGGGCGCCGATGAACTGCCAGAGGGCGATCGCCGTCACGATGCCCGCGGCGGCCCGCTCCTCATTTGCGGGCAGCCCCACTCCCCGGCTGACTGCCAGCGCCACAATCATGGCTGACACCGCACATGCCAGGGTCAACCAGCCGAAGACCGCCCCTTCGAACAACCGCGTCCTCGACCCGACCACGTCCGATGGCCCCAGCCCCGCGGCGTTGACGAACTGCGGAATATAGGGCCAGCGCTTGCCCTCATAGGCATAGGCGACGAGCCCGAAGACCAATCCCGCCAGCCAGGGGATGGCGAGCCAGGGGATCAGCACAGGCAACCCGCGTCGCCCTCCTTGTCGCAGGCGGGGCAACCAGCCGATCAACGCCGCGGCGGTCAACGGAAAGACGAAGAAGCCGAAATACATCGCGACGATGAAGAGGAGGTTGCGGCCGAGCCGCCATGTTCCGTCCAGGCCCGCCCGGCGCATCTCCTGGGTAAAGGACTCCTGGACCGTAGGGACATCGTTGAAGAAGTACAGCCAGAGGTAGTAACCGATGAGCATGATGGCCGGCACACCGGCCACGGCAAGGAGCAGCTTGACCGTCGCCCGGTCGAATCGGAGACGCCGGGTGACCAGGAGAACCATCCCGATCGCGACTGGCACCAGGATGCCCTGTTGGCGGGTGAGAAAGGCGCATCCGGCAAGCAGCGAACCGGCCACGAGGCTCCGCCAACCCGGAGACGCCCGTCGCAGCCCACGGACGGAGAAGTAGGTGCTGCCGATGATCAGTGACGTCAGGAAGGGGTCGGTCATGTAGGTGTAGGACAGCACGAAGGTGAGCGGGTTGAAGAGATATGCGGCCGTCCCCAGCGCGCAGCGATTCCGGCCCACGCCGAGCTCCCTGAGCAGGCAGTAGAGCGCGATTCCCCCGAGCGTCACCATCACCAGTGTGGAGACGCGCATGATCCCGAGCGACATGCCGAAGATGGTGGCGAAGGCCGCTCCCCAACCGATCTGGAATACGGCGGTTGCCGCGACGGCGGGGAGCACGGTCAGTCGTCCCTCGTCCAGCAGGATCTCGACCGATCGGCTGTATCCCCAGTCATCGGTCGTCGCCACAGGCGTCAGGATGGGAACGACGAGCGCCGTTCCAAGAAAGACTGCCAGCACGACCAGGAGCGGCCAGGCGCGGGAGAGCCACTGCATTCGCCGCCAACCCGGGGACGTGCCACCAGCTGGCATCATCTGGGCATCACTCACGGGATGTCCCTCGCCTTCGGGACCTCGACCCACCGCGACCCCAGAACCACGTTCAGAATCCGCCACCCGGTCAGGACCACTGCCTTCAGGTTGCCGCTGACCTTGGACGCACCTGCCCGCCGGCGGCGGCAGCTGACGGGAACTTCCATGAATCGCAGCCCGGCCCGAGCGGAGCGGGCAATCATCTCACTCGGCCAGCCATAGGTCAGCTCCTGCATGCCCAGACCCAACAGGTGGCAGCGGCGAATCGCACGGTATGGCCCGAGATCGGTCACGCGAACCCGATAGATGAGAAAGAACATCCAGGCGGCGACCCGATTTCCCCAACGCTGGGGAACGGTCAGCGCCCCTTTCTCCGCCGAGCCCCGAACCCGCGATCCGACCACCAGATCGGCTTCGCCCGCCAGGATCGGTGCGAGCAACCGCGGCATTTCGGATGGCACCTCGCTCCGGTCTCCATCCATGAACAGGAGGAGATCCGCGTCCCCGGCGGCGATCGCCCCGCTCAGGCAGGCACGCCCATAGCCTCGTACCGGCTCATCGACCACGATCGCCCCGGCGGAGGCGGCAACCTGGGCCGTGGCATCGGTGCTGCCGTTGTCAACGACATAGATGCCGTCGACGGTGACCCCGGCGAGCACCGCCGCTGCGTCCCGCACCTCCTCGACCAGTGCCGCGATATTCCCTTCTTCGTTCAGGGCGGGCACGATGATGGCGAGCCGCGGCAGGGTAGTCATCGGCGCACGGATTCCTTCACGATGCTGCGACGGCGGAGCGCCTGCTCCGCCGCGGAGAAGTACTCGGCGATCTCTCCCTGCTGGCCAATCCAGTCGAGGTATCGGTCGATCCCCGTTGAAAGGTCCACCGTCGGTTGGAACCCGAGTTCGGCGATGCTCGTGATATCGGAGATGAGGGCCCGCATCTCGCCCGGGCGGAAGGTTCCCGGCAGATATGGCTCGATCGGCTTGCCCAGCCGGTCCGCCAGCATCCGGGCAAGGTCGGCGATCTCGACCGCCTGGCCCGTGCCGACATTGAAGATGCGCCCATTTGCCCGGTCATCGGTCGCCGCGAGCATGTTCGCACGCGCGACATCCTGGACGAAGATCAGGTCTCGCGATTGGTGCCCGTCCTCATAGACCACCGGCTGGAGGTCGTTCACCAGGCGAGTGCAGAAGATCGCGATCACCCCGGTATAGGGATTGAAGATCGATTGACGCGGGCCGTAGGTGCAGGAATATCGGAGCGCGACGACGGGCCGGCCGGTGGCCCGGCCCCAGGAGATCAGGACCCGTTCCTGGTCGGCCTTGCTGATGGCATAGACATTCTCTCCGCCCATCGGTGCGCCCTCGTCGGTCGGCGCGGGCGTGGCAATCGCCCCGCATACGGGGCAGTGCATCGCATAGTCCCCCGCCCGGAGCTGGGCGATTGGCCTCGTCTGCCCGTAGAAGCAGCCATGGGCGGGGCATACATAGGCGCCCTCGTTGTACACCGCCTGCGATGACGCCATCACGACCTTCTCAACTGGCAGGTCGAGGTCGCGGATCGTTTCCAGCATCAGGGCGGTGCCAACGGAATTGACATGGAGGAATTTGGCGATCTCCGGCATATAGCCGCCATAGGCGGCCTCATGGAAGACAAGGTCGATCCCGTTGAGCGCCCGTTTCCAGTCGGACCGGTGACGCACGTCCCCCTGGAGGAACTCGATCTCCGGACCGACCCAGGGCGGTTTCCCATTGCGGTGGGTGGTTCGCTCCAGGTTGTCGAACACCCGGACGTTCCATCCCGCATCGAGCGCCGCATCGGCAATATGGGATCCAATGAGACCGGCGCCGCCGGTGACGAGAACGCGCTTGCTGGTCATGACCCATTCCTCGACGCGAGCGTGGGAGCGTCCTTCCCTGCCAGAACGAATGCGTTCCCCAGGTCCTCGATGATATCGGCCGGATCTTCCAGACCGAGCGAGAGCCGTAACATGCCTCCCTCACAGCGCGGCGGCGCCGAATCGAGAGCGATCAGATCGGGTGGCATCTGCGGGGGGAAGGAGACAATGGTGGTCACGCCTCCGACGCTGGGCACGTAGGGAATGAGCCGCAGGTGATGAATGACGGCTGCAGCCGCTTCGTGGCCGCCCCGTATCCGGAACGAGATGACCGCTCCCCCGCCTTGGGGCAGAAGGCGAGCAGCCAGAACCGCCTGCGCATGATCGGCCAATCCCGGATAGTTCACCCCCTCCACGGCCGGCTGATCGGCCAACCAGAGGGCGACTCTCCCCGCCGACTGGCTCATCCATGTCACCCGGGGCAGGAGCGTCTTGATGCCCCGGGTCGTGAGCCAGGCCTCCATCGGAGCCAGCACGGGGCCATACAGATGGGAGGATTGCTTGAGTTGGGCAATCAGCGCACCCGATCCCGCGATCACGCCAGCGGTGACATCGCTGTGCCCCGCGAGGAACTTGCCGGCGCTGTGGATGACGAGATCGGCTCCGAACGCCAATGGCCGGCAAAGAATCGGGGTCGCGAAGGTATTGTCCACGGCCAGGAGGACGCCGCGCCGCCGCGCAAGCGCGGCAACCGCGGGAAGATCGAGCAGGCGTAGGCCGGGGTTGGAGATCGTCTCGGCGAGCACGAGGCGCGTGTCCGGCATAATCGCCGCGTCGAGCGCTGTCGGGTCGTTCAGATCGACGCGAGCCACCCTCACGTTGAAGTGATCGGCAAGCATCAGGAGTAATGAGGTGGTTTCACAGTAGGCGTCTTCGCCAATGATGACGTGCTCGCCACTTCGCAGAAGCGCAAGCAACGTTGTGGCAATGGCGGACATCCCCGACGCTACCGCAACCGCGTCCTCGGCCCCTTCGAGTTCTGCGACGACACGCTCCAGCGTCCGCACATTCGGCAGGCGATCGCGGGAGTAAAGCGGCTGGCCCGACGCGAACCAGTCATCGGCCTGCGCAGCATCCCCGAAGGCATAGGCAGAGCTCTGGCAGATCGCCTCAACCAACGGACGCTCACCGAGATCCGGCAGCTGGCCGGCCCGCACCTGCCGCGTTCGGCGTGTCTTCATTCGGTATACGGGGTCTGGAGCCTGCATGCGCGCAGCCCTTCCTGGCTTCAGGACGTTCAAGCGACGGTTGCCACCACCCGGTGGAGCCCGGTGGCGCCCTGCGGGGCCGTCCCGCGTACATCGCTCGTCTGGAGCTGGCCCTTCCCGTCAGTAGCCCGCACGACCAGGTCGAAGGTGCCAGACATCGCCGGCGTCCATCGGTAGCTCCAGAAGACCCAGGTCAGCCTCGTCCCGGCGTAGTCGATGGTTGCCGGGCTCCACGTCCCTCCGCCATCGACACTCACCTCGACGCTGGCGATGCCCCGATCCCCCGCAAATGCCCGGCCCCGCAACTGCACCGGCTTCGCTCGGGCAAAGGTGTCGGAGAAGAAATCCCCTTTCGACGTGCGTTGCCAGCGCGGGGAGAAGAAATCCGAGCGTGTCGGGATGACGAAGTTCGGCCCCCACCCCTGCTCCTCATAGAATCCCTTCCCGTCGTGATCGAGCACCTCGATTCCCGTGATCCATTTGACGTTTTTCTCGCCGTAGAGCCCGGGCACGACCACCCGAACCGGGTAGCCGTGACGCTCCGGGAGCGGCTCGCCGTTCATGAGATAGACAACCAGCGTTGTCGGATCGAGCGCCTTCTCGATCGAGAATGTATCGGTGTAGCCATCGGCTCCATATAGCTTCACCTCGACCGCGCCCTCGCGTACGCCGGCAGCCTTCAACAGGTCCGCCATCCGCACCCCGGTCCAGACGGCGTTGCTGGCCAGGCCGGAACCGATGCGGTTACTGATGCACATCAGCGTGGACTCCTGGTCGATCGACGGCATGCCTGCAAGTTCATCGAAGCCATAGACATGCTCCCGGTCGACGAGTCCGCCTATCTGCAATCCCCACAGGTGCCTGGACACATTGGGGTCCACCACGTTCTTGGTGACGGTATAGAACTTGTCGTTCGGCACGAGAGGCTGGACGCCAGGTCCGTTGTAGACCTGTCCGTCGTACGAGAACACCGCCCCATCGTAGAGCCGCTTCACAAGCGCGTAGGTTGGCCATGCGGCAAGACCTCCCACCCCGAGTGCCAGAATCGCGCGCCGCGTACTTGGCGCCCCTACAGGAGCCGAAACGGGGCGCTGCGCCCCCTGAGCTCCTGACCCTTCGCTCCCTGGCTCCACGGTATGCAAGGTGGGTGCCGTCTTCCGCCAGGTGATCCCGTGATAGGCGACGACCAACACGACGGCGAAGACCGCATACGTCACGAGCAGCCCTGCCGCCATGACGAAGCGGGCCCGGTCCGGCGGAAGGCCGCGGTAATTCGTCTGCAGCACCGGCCTCAGGAAGACGAGCGTCCCTCCCCACACGAGGGCCGCCACGAGCGCGATCGTCACCGCCCCGACCCGAGAGATACCGAGCCGCCACGCCCCCCTCCGCCGTGCCCAGCGGCTTTCTGCCAGAAGGGTGTAGAGCAGTCCGGTGACGACTCCCACACCGATGACTGCCTGGATCCCTGTGGTGATTCCGAACTTCTTGAGTCCGTTGTACCCCCCGTATTTGCCGAAGAGATCGAAGAACTCCCGGATCGAGAGCGTGGGTGCTATGCGGTCTGGCACCGCCTCCGGCAGCGGGGAGATGCCGAGCCACGTCCGTCCAGCCGCCATGAGGAGTAGCATGCACGACGCGGCGAGAAGCCCTGCGACTCCTCCAACCAGCATCGTGCTTCCGCGCCGTTGCCAGGACATCTGGTCACCCTCCACCTGCTTGGATGCTGCCCGTCGCCATGAGACACGGGAGATCATACAGGACGGTCTGTCTGGTCAACAACCACGAACGTCGTGGCTGGTGGTTCGTGCGCCAGACCTCTGGGGCACGCCGCATGGGCGTGCCCCAAGCTCCGCCAAGACCGGCCCCTCGGCCCCGTGCTATGAACCAACCATCAACGCCCGGAGCGAGGCATCGTGCTCGGGCGATGTCATGACCACCACGGTGTCGCCGGTATGAAGCTCGGTATCTGCCTGCGGGAAGAGGTGATCGGCATTGCGGTCGATGGATACAACCAGCGTCTCGCCGGGGAATGTGAGGGCACGCAACGCTTTCCCGGCAGCCGGCGCGCCCAACCCGACCTGGTATTCGAGCAGCATGGAGGTTTCCGGCAGCCGTTCCGCGCGTTTCAGCCCACGCCCCAACATCGCGCGATAGGCCAGGATCGCGTCCTGATACGTCATCGTGCCGACCGCCTTGTCGCCCTCGACGACCTCCGCCCGGCTGGCCTCCGTCTCCGACATCCGGAGAAGCGCCTCATCGAGCCGGGTGCGGGCATCCAGCACGAGTCCTGGCCCCGCCAATGACGCGGGCGTTGCGGCGGAAACCGGCTTCATCGCCGCTCGCACCGTGAGGGCCGAGAGCAAGGGGAAGCTCAGATTCAGCCGGTGCATGGGCGACGATGCCCGGTTTGGGAGCTGTGCCCAATAGATCGAGTGATCGCCCACGAGCAGCGTGGCGACCGCGATCGCGATCATGGCCGGGGCGAGCAGGGAGAGATTGCCCGTCATCTCCGCCACCATGAGCATCACCGCGAACGGGGCGTGGGCGATGCTGCCGAAGAGCGCCATCATCCCGACAATCACGAACGGGGCCGGGCCGCCGGGAAGGTGGGGCAGCACGCCATGGCCCAGCCGCCAGAAGGTGGCGCCCAGCATGCCGCCGATCACCATGCCTGGCCCGAAGATGCCTCCGGACCCACCAGAGCCGATGGAGAACGAGGTCGCCAGGATCTTGGCGAAGGGCAGCGCCACCACCACCCAGAGCGGGAGCGTCAGGAGCTCCTGCGTCATGCTGATCTGGACCCAGCCGTACCCTGTGTGGATGGACCCCTTCACCATCAGGCCCATCAGCCCGACGAGCAAGCCGCCGATGGCCGGCTTCAGCCACGTCGGCAACCTCAGACGGTGAAAGGCGCCGCTGACGCCGTAGAAGGTCTTCGCGTAGAGCAGGCCGCCGAGGCCCGCCGCGACGCCGAGCAGGGCATACCAGATGAGCGTGACCGGATCGCGGAAGGCGAGGTCCGGTTGGGCTCCGAAGATCGGCTCGAAACCCTCGATCGCCCCGTACACGCTGTAGCCGACGATGGAGGCGATGAGGCTGGGGATCAGGACTTCTGCTTCCAGATCGTGAAGATAGAGGATCTCCGCCGCCATCAGCGAGCCGCCCAGCGGCGCCCGGAAGATCGCCCCGATCCCCGCACCCATCCCGGCGGCGACCGCAATCCGGCGATCGGCGGCGTTCAGGTTCAGCCAGCCGGAGAGCAATGAGCCGAAGCCAGCCGAGATCTGGGCGGCAGGCCCCTCGCGGCCGCCGGACCCGCCCGAGCCGATCGTGATGGCGGAGGCGACCAGCTTCACGGGCGGCACCTTCGGGTTGACCACCGCGCCCTTGTGGTGAATGGCGTCGATGGCGGCATCGGTGCCGTGCCCTTCTGCTTCCGGGGCGAACCGGAAGACGACGATGCCGGAGATCAGGCCGCCGAGCGTCGTGACGACCGGAAGCAACCAGGGGCGCTTCATCGCCTCCTGAACGGGACTGCCTTCCCCCACCGGCATGGGTGGCATGTATCCGACGATGCGGCCCAGGAAGAACTCGGTACACCAACCGATGGCGTGGGTGAAGAGCACCGCACCCAGGCCGGCGACGATGCCGATCAGGCCGCCGATGAGAATCCACTTGCCAAGGAAGCGCGTGCTTTCGTAGCCGGCGAGCGTGTCGAACGCCGGAAAACGGGGAAACGAGCCGAGGCGGGATCGCCATGTGGATCGCTGGCCCCCAGCGTTGCCCATTGATGCCTGGGGCTTCTCATCCACGAGCGGACTCCTGCTTTCATGTCTGGTCCGAGCGCGCAATGCCGCCCCATCACACGGCCACACCATCGATTCCGGATGCTGGAGGCATCCGCACCTGCGTGTGGGTGCGATGAATCGGTGGTCCGACACCGCAGGAAGAAGGGTGGGGATCGCCAGTTGCGGAGACGCACGGATCGGCCGGACGAATCGTCAACGGCGCGATCGTCGCAAAATCCGTGCTGGCATGCAACAACGTGCTGTGCCCAGCGCTGCGATTACGGCATGCCTCGGCCGGAGCACAGGGCCTCGTCCTCCGGTGGCATCGCCTGGGGCGACGGGTGATCTGGCCACTGTCACGTTGGCAGGCTCGGGGCACGACCAGGCAGCGCCCAACCGATGGACACGGTCAACCGGCTATCGGTAGCCACGAGAGCATCCGCCGTGCACGCAACAATCCGCCCCCGTCTCGGCGCGTTGGTCCGGATGCACAGGCGACGGCTCAGGCACCGGTCCCCGACCGTCAAACGCCCTCATCGCCCAACGATTCGTCGAGTTCGTCGATCAGCGCGAGCGCCGTCTGCAATGCGCCTCCCGCCAGGTTGACCTGCTGTTGCTGCTCCGCGTCGTCCAGATCGCCGGAGGCGATCGCGAGCAACGCCGTTGCCAGGGCGTTCAGGTTCTTCACCAGAGCCCGGTGCTCGTCGTCGATCACGGGATAGCCTTCGGGCGCTGCGATGGGCTGCAGGTCCTTCCACTCGCCGAGGATGCGCTCCAGCTCGCGATTGTCAGCCGCCGTGATGGTCCCCGAATCGAACAGGATGCTGGAAAGCCGATCCAGCTGCTCCTTCCGCAGGTCGGTATCCTCGCGCACCGCCTGCAGGTATTGCTCGTCCGTCAGCGTGCTCCCGCCGCTCTCCGGTGTCGGCGTACCAGCGCTCGAGTCGTCATCAGCGTCGAGCAGGGCAAGCAGATCGTCCATCGAATGCGTGGCGAAGAGGTCGAAACCCTCGATCGTGAGCCCATCGGCCGCCGAACCTAACGACGCCTCATAGGTCTCCGGATCGAACAGGTCGATCGCGACGGCGATCGTCGGTTCGCTCGCCCGCCTCGGGACCTGCGCGACGAAGAAGAGCGCGTGATCGCTGTTGCGTCCCGTATCGCGGACCAGCAGGCCGACCGTATTGCCGCTCGTCTCCGTCGAGAGCACCTCCGCACCGGGGTCCATGAACAGCGTGTTCTCGAGGAACGCATCCGTCTCCATCATCGACGTCAGGTCGTCGACCGAGCTGCCGGTCACCGCCAGGCTGATCGAGATGACCGCGGTATCCGTATCCGTGTCTGACAGGTAGATCATGTCGCCCATCGCTGGATCGGAGACCACCGGCTCGGTCGCATACCCGCCGATCGCATGCGCCACATGCGGATCGTCGACATCCCCCAGGTCCCATGCGTCGGTCCAGGTGATCTGCGTGCCGAACTGCGGGCTCTCGTAGTCGCCCTTGCCAAGCACGCCCGGCAGGTCGGTCGTCGTCTGCGCCGACGCAGGTCCCGGAAGCATCAGCTGGGTCATCGACAACAGGACCAGCAGGGCCACGGCCCAGGCGCGCAGCACGCCACCCACTACCTTCATTCCAAAGCCTCTCTATCAGATGCTCCGATTGCTCCCATTCAGGCTTGCGAGCACATCGACATGGTACCCAACGTGACCAGTCGCGGCGTGGTTCCGGCCGGGAATGGTCAGCCCGAGCCGATGTCCATCACTGCAGATGGAAGCGCCGCACGGACAAGGTTGGGCGGCGGGTATTATGGACAGTGGTGGCAAGCGATGGTAGGCTAATTACCGAATCCTCGGCAAAAGAGGTACAAGGCCGGGGAGAAGGATCGGCGCGCGTTGCGCCGAACAGGTTTAACGAGGAAGCGCAATGCCCACCGGAACAGTCAAGTGGTACAACCCTGAAAAGGGATTTGGGTTCATCGAGCGCGACAGCGGCGGTGATGATCTTTTCGTGCATCGCTCTGCGATCGGTTACCAGGCCCTTGGCGAGGGTGATCGCGTCGAGTTCCGCGAGGGCCAGGGCGCGAAGGGCCCGTCCGCCGAGGACGTGGTCGTGCTCGAGTCCAACCCGAACCCGCGGCCGCGCCGCGGTGGCGCCCCCACCATCGATCCCATGTCCCTGCCGGTTGCCTCCGGCGTCGTCGATCGCTTCGACGACCTCAAGGGCTTCGGCTTCATCAAGCCCGACAACGGCGGAAGCGATGTCTTCTTCCATCAGTCGGCCCTCGGCGGTGCTCGCGTCTACCAGGGCGACCACGTCGAGTTCCGCCTCGGTGAAGGCCCGAAGGGTCCGCGCGCCGAGCTGGTGCAGATCAAGTAAGTCATCGGCTCCGGTCGATGCGTGTCGAGGCGGCTCCGGGTTCGGAGCCGCCTCGGTCGTGTTTGCCGGCCCCCCACTGCCCGTCGGGGTGGACGGATGCAGGGTTTCTCCCGACATCTCATGCCACCTGAACGTGGTATCGTCCCGATACGGTCCTGGTGGATCAGCATCGCGTTGGAAACAGTCCCCGGAGTCTCGATTCGTGTCCCTGCTCAAGGCACTCGCCTGGATGGCCTCGTTGATGGCTACTGCCTGGATCATCATGCTCGGCGCCATCGTCGTCAAATACGGCACCGATGCGGGCTGGCGATCCGGGCTTGCCCTCACCGTCGAGCGGATCCACGGCGCCCTGTTCTTCTGCTTCTTCGTGCTCCTTGTGCTGAATCATGTCAAGCGCAAGTGGCCCCGCCGGAAGTCCCTGCGCATGCTCGGCGCCGCCATCATCCCGGGCGGCGGCTACTGGATTACCAGGCAGGCCCTCGACGAAGATGCTCGCACCCCGTCGCCCAGCCCGGCCTGATCCGGGACTCGCTCGCCGTCAGGAGACGTCATGACAACGCCGTCAACGCCTTCACCTCGCAAGAAGCCAGCATCCCCCGACCGCAGGAGCCGACGACAGGCGCGGGCCGAGGAAGAGGCGAAGCGAAAGCGCCAGAAGCGCCTGATGACGCTCCTGGCGGCCGTGCTGGTCGTGGCTGTTGCCGGGGTGACGGTGTTTGCCATCATCAACTCCCGGGACGAATCGAAGAACACGCCCCTCGCCTCGCCCATGGCGCTCGACCAGATCCCCCGCTCGGGGATGACGATCGGCGCCACGGATGCGCCGGTCACGGTCATCGAGTATGCCGACTTCCAGTGCCCGTATTGCGCGAACTTCGCCCTCCAGCTCGAGCCCGAACTCATCCAGAACTATGTCGCGACCGGTAAGGTCCGCTTCGAGTTCCAGCCCCTCCCCATCATCAGCGTCGATCTGAAGGGCAAGCAGATCACCGATCCATCAGCCGAGTCGGTGCTCGCCTCGGAAGCCGGGTTCTGCGCGGCAGACCAGAACACATTCTGGGAGTTCTACTCGCTGCTCTTCTCGAAGCAGACCGGCGAGGAAGTCGGCGATTTCACGCTCGAAAAGCTGATCGGATATGCGAAGGAAGGCGGACTCGACGTCGACGCCTTCACCACCTGCATGACCAATCGCACCCATCTCCAGGATGTGGTGGATTCGTACCAGCGCGGAAAGGCAGCCGGGGTTACCGGCACGCCGACCTTCTTCGTCAACGGCACCAAGGTGCTCGGATACGGCCAGCTGGAGCAGACGATCCAGGACAAGCTCAATGGCGGATGATGAGCGGGCGGCCCCCAGGTCCGGAGGGCCAGCGGTGATGGATATCGCCCAGTGGCTCCTGGTCGCGGCGGGGACGGCGGTCGCAATCTACCTCGTCTACGTCCACTACCAGGCGTCGGCGCTGGTCTGCGGGGTCGGTGACTGCGAAACCGTGCAATCCAGCCGATACGCCGAGTTCGCGGGGATTCCCATCGCCTGGCTCGGACTGGCGCTCTACCTCGCGATCGCCGCGCTGCTGGCCGCTCGCCTGCGCGGGCTGATCGAGCAGGACATCGCCGACGTCCTGCTCGTCGGGGCGACGTTTGCCGGAACGCTCGCCGTAGCCTATCTGACGTACCTGGAAATCTGGGTGATCCATGCCATCTGCCAGTGGTGCGTGGCCTTTGCGATCATCACCGTCGCGCTCTTCGTCCTGTTCGCCATCCGGCTGACGTCGACGTTCGCCGGGGCCGACCGGTAGCCCTCGAATCCGGAGATTCTCCCATGCTCTCACGGCCCGTCTCGTTCCTCGACCTGCTCCAGATCGAGGAAGGCTCCTCTTCCGGGGAGACGCTCCGGCGTGCCACCGATCTCGCCGCACTCGCTGAGCACCTGGGCTACCGGCGCTACTGGTTCGCCGAGCATCACAACACCCCGGGGCTCGCCTCCGGCAGCCCCGAGATCATGATCGCCCACGTCGCGAGCCAGACCTCGACCATTCACGTCGGCGCCGGCGGGGTGATGCTGCCAAACCATGCACCGCTTCGCATCGTCGAGGCGTTCCACCTGCTCGAGTCCATGCACCCGGGCCGCATCGACCTGGGTCTCGGCCGCGCACCGGGAACCGATCCCGTCACGACCTTCGCCCTGCGGCGCTCCGAGGGCGCCATGTCCGGCGACGACTATCCGCAGCTCCTTGCGGAGATGCTGGCCTACGAGGACGGGGACTTCCCGGCCGATCATCCCTTCAGGCACATCACGGTCGTTCCGGCCGATGTCGCCCTGCCCCCGGTCTGGCTGCTTGGCTCGTCGGCGTTCAGCGGGGATCTGGCCGCGCGGATCGGCCTGCGCTTCGCGTTCGCGGCGCACATCGCGCCCGGCAACGCGGCCGAGGTCATGCGGGCCTACCGAAGCGCATTCACCCCGTCCCCCTATCTCGATGCGCCTTCGTCGATCCTCACCGTCAGTGTGGTGATCGGGGAAACCGAGGAACACGCCGCCGATCTGCACAAGATCGTGCAGGTCGGCATGGCGCAGCTACTCACGGGCAGACCCGGCCGCATGCCAACCCTGGAGCAGGCTCGTGCCTACGAGTTCAGCGCTATCGAGGCGCAACGGCTCGCCTCGATGGCGCCAAATGCCTTCATCGGGACGGCGGAGACAGTCATCCCGCTCGTCGAACGGTTCGCGGATGCCTGCGAGGCGGATGAGGTGATGATCACCACGATGCTCGCCAACTCCGATGACCGCCGACGCACAATCGAGGCATTCGCCCCGGCACATTCGGCCAGGTAGAGCTCAGGATTTTGCGGGAAACGTTCCGGTGGCATCGTTCCAGCCGGCGAACGCCTCGATCATCGCCCCGACTCCCGCTCCCGGCTGGATGGGATGGCCGAGGTCCAGCAGTGCCCGCTCCAGCACGCCGATCTGCGCCATCGCAGCGGTCGGGTGGGCAGAAGGCCCCATGTGCCCGAGCCGGAAGAGCTTGCCCGAAAGTGATCCGAACCCTCCAGAGATCATCACGCCATAGCGGCTTCGCATGATCTCGCGGAGGTCGGCGTCGGCGACCCCGTCTGGCACGGCCACCGCGGTGCAGCACGGGGAGGCGATCGCCTCGCTCGCCGCCCAGAGGCCGAGCCTCAGCGCCTTCACCGCTGCCCGCGTGGCATGGGCGGTCGCCTGGTGTCGGGCGACGACCTGTGCGACGCCCTCGTCCGCGACCTGGCGCAGCGCCGCCTGGAGCGCGTAGATCTCATAGACGGACGGCGTGTAAGGGAAGCGGCGCTGCTCGATCCAGGCCGCTTTCCAGTCGAGCAGGGAGAGGAATGTTCCACGCAGGGGATGCTCCCGCCGCTCCATCGCCTCCCATGCCGCCGGGCTGACCGCCATGAGCGAGAGTCCGGCCGTGCTGCCCAGGCACTTCTGCGGCCCGGCCACCACGACATCCATACCCCACGATTCCGGGCTGAAGTCCTCGCTGAGCCAGCCCGAGACCGTGTCGACGATCGTCAGCACCCCGAACTCATGGGCGATCGCGCCGATCTCCCTGACCGGGTTCACCGTCCCTGACGGCGTCTCCGAATGGACGACCGAGAGGTACTTGATATCCGGCTGGGCCTGAAGCACGCGGCGCACGTCGTCGGGGTCGATCGCCTCGTTGTACGGAACGGCGAGCTCGATCAGCTCGCCGCCGTAGGCCCGGATCCAGTCCTCGAAGCCCTTGCCGAAGACGCCAGAGACGAGGTTCAGCACCTTGTCGCCCGGTGCGATCAGCGAGGCGGCCGCCGCTTCGAGCCCGAGCACCGCCTCCGCCTGCATGATGACCGTGTCGTACGACGTCCGGAAGGCGCTGGCCAGCAGGGCATTCGTATCCGCGAAGATCTCGATGAACAGCGGATCGTAGTGGTAGAGCGATTGGCGCTGCATGCCGCGCAGCGTGTCAATCGATACATCGACCGGTCCGGAGGCGAGTGTCAGACGGGGCCAGGCAGGTGCATGGGACACGGGGAAGGCTCCTTTCGGAAGTGGTGAGCGGGGTCGTGGGGACAGCGAGGCCTCCACGGATGGACAAGCGCATTATGCCCGCTCGCCGCACGAACGGCGTCCGATCTGGGAGAATCGACGGAGCAGTTGGCCAGTCGTCCCGGTTGCCAGGAGCGCACGCATGCCCCGTTTCGCGCCGAACCTCTCGATGCTCTTTACCGAGGTGCCGTTCCTCGACCGGTTCGATCTGGCCGCGCAGGCCGGGTTCTCCGCCGTCGAGTTCCAGTTTCCCTACGATCATCCGGCAGACGCGATTCGCGAGGCGCTGGATCGCAACGGGCTGGAACTCGCTTTGTGCAACCTGCCGGCCGGCGACCATGCGGCAGGAGAACGGGGGCTTGCCGCACTCCCCGACCGGCGCGAGGAGTTCGGCGAATCGATCCGCCAAGCGATTGCCTACGGCCGGGTGTTTCGGCCGCGGCTGATGAACTGCCTGGCCGGACGGATCACGGAGGAAGACGAGAACGATGCCATCCTCATCGCCAACATGCAGTTCGCCGCCGAGGCGCTGAAGGCCGTGGGCATCGGCATGGTGGTCGAGGCCCTCAACGACCGGGATACGCCCGATTACGCCCTGCCAACCAGCCGTTCGGTGCTGGAGCTGATGGCAGAAGTCGAGAGCGACAACATCCGACTCCAGTTCGATGTCTATCATGCCGCCCGGATGGGCGAAGACCCGCTGGCAGTCATCCGGGAGTTCGGTCATGCCATTGGGCATATCCAGATCGCCGATGCGCCGGGCAGGCACGAACCAGGCACTGGCACCATCCGCTTTCCGGAACTCTTCGATGTGATCGATCGCAGCGGCTACGATGGCTGGATCGGGCTGGAATACAATCCGTCAGGTACAACAATCCAGAGCTTTGCGTATCTGCGCGCGCACGGCTATCTGTAGGCTGCCTGGCGCTCCACGACCGGCGCCGTT
>Ga0164243_10006453_pt1 | contig 17757 bp, 13 predicted proteins | sample OricompcompostOP_FD_108781 | JGI IMG/M metagenome (GOLD analysis project Ga0164243, IMG submission 108781) | Organic Plus compost microbial communities from Emeryville, California, USA - Original compost - Organic plus compost (OP) | ecosystem: Engineered > Solid waste > Mixed feedstock >... | reverse complement strand
TACGAGGTACCCCGGCTCAACGCCGCTCTCATGCCTAATGACGCGAGCCAACTCCCCCCGCCGGCCAGCCCGGGCGACGGCGTCGACTACAAGAATTGGCTCCAGAACATCCCGGTCTACAAGGAATTCGGCCAATGGGGCTTCCGCAGCCAGCACCCCGGAGGCGCGCATTTCGTCTTCGGCGACGGCTCGGTCCACTTCCTGAAAGACTCGATTAACCTGACCACGTACCAGGCCCTCGGCACGCGGAACGGTAAAGAAGTCGTGAGTTCGGACGCTTTTTAATATTCCGATCCGGGAGAAGACCGATGGACGACGTCCGTCCTGGGCGCGCGCGGGGTCTCTGCGAGCAGGGGCGTCCGAAGGGGGCGAGGCGCCTCGTCGCGTGGCCGCTCATCGCCCTGTGTTTCACCTCCGCCGTCGGTTGCGACTCAAACCCGACGGCGCCGACCGCGCCGTCTAAGGCCGACGCGTCCAAGGCCGACACCGGTAAGGGGGCACCGAAAGGGGCGCCGTCGGCAAAACCGATCGATTAGCCGCGGAGGCGGTTACGGCGTCAAAAAAGGACGGAAAGGCGGGCGATTTCGGGAGGGTGAGAGCCACCCTCCCGACGGAAGGCTGATCCGGCGGCGTCAGAGGTTGAGCTTTCCGACGGCGAGCTCGTCCTCCCAGGCGTCGAGGAGGGGCCAGTCGACGGCGCAGGTGCCGAAGTCGGACATGTGGGTGTAGCCCTCAAGGCGGGCGATCGTGGCGTCGAGGAGGGCGTTGTCCTTACGGAAGATCGGGCCGTGGGACGGGAGGAGGTACTCGGCGTCGCAGTCCCGGATGCGCTTAAGGCTCGCGATGTAGTCGACCAGGTTCGAGCCGTGGTGGGCGTCGATCACGCCGACGCAGCCGTCGCGGAAGATGTTATCGCCGGAGAAGAGGAGGTTCCCCATCCGGAACGAGAGCTGTCCGGCGGTGTGGCCGGGGGTGCTCCAGACCTGAAGGGACTTGTCGCCGATCGTGATCACGTCCCCTTCGTCGATCGTCGTGTCGACTTTGCAGCGGGGCATGGGGATGTGGATGTTTTGGGCGTCGATCCGGGCGTAGGTCAGGACCTCGTCCCCTTGTTCGAGCGGGTCGACGCTCTTGGGGTGGGCGGCGACCTTGCACTTGAGGATCTCGCGGGCGCGGGCGAGCCCTTGGGTGTGGTCGGCGTCGGCGTGGGTGGCGAGGATCATTTTGCACGCCGAGAGGCTGAAATTCATCTGGCGGATCAGCTCGAGGACGAAGGTCAGCTCGTCGAGGAACCCGACGTCGATGAGGGCGTATTCCGACCCGCCGTCGATGAGGTAGATGTTCACCCCCAGCCGGCGCCGCGCCTGGACGTTCAATTCGATGACGCCGGGGAAGATGTATCGACGCTGAAGCATTTCGAAAGCGACTCCAAGGTCCCGAGACGCGACCCGTCTCCGGTCGATCGATTCTAAGGGCCGAACCCACGGGGGACAACACCCCCCGGGGCCCGCCTTAACGGATCGGGGGCCGGCGAACCCCGCACGGGGGCTTAATTACGGCGATCTCGGTGCGCCGGCCGGACGCCGTGGAACCGATCGCGACCCGAGGCGTCCAAGAGTCGTGCGGAGACTCGGCGGGGCGCGAGGCCCGACGGGCCGAGCCGGAAAGCCGGAGCGTTTGGGCGGCTTGACAGGGGTCCGGGCGGCGGGTAATTTGACTTTGACCGCCTTTGATGGAAGTATTGAAGCGATCGTAAGATCGGTCAGTCCCCCGGCCCCCGACCGGGACCGGGCGCAAGCCTTTTGCCGGTCGGGGCGTAACGCCTCGACGGCCGGGAGTTCGGGGGTGATTCCGTTCCCCACACTCTCCGGGGCCGGGCGTCGATCCGTCGCGTCGCACCCATAGCGTCTCTTCAGAACTCGATTGCCTCCCCGAAGCCTGCCTCGCCGCCGCGGACGCAGCGCCCCCCGGGGTTTCAACCAAAGGTCTCCGATGATGATCAAAGCGCTCGCCCCGGGGATGCGTCGGGGGTGCTCGTGGGTGTGGCTTTCGATCGTTCTGGCCGGTCTGATCGGGTTCGACTCGCCCGTTCTTGCCCAAGCGACGCCGAAGACAAAGGCGGCCGCGGAGCCCGCGAAGAAGGCGGCCGCGCCCGCCCAAGACGCGGCAAAGAAGGGGGAAAACGCCAAAGGCGAGTCCGACAAGGCCGAAGAAGACGCCCCCGAAGACGGGGCGCCGGAGGCCAAGGAAGGGGCGGAGATTTTTAAAGACCCCCAGGCCGAAGAGGCGCTGAAGGTCTTCAAGACCGTCCCCGGTTTGAGGCCCGCGACGCCCCAATTGATCGCCGAAATCCGCCGGATGGCCGCGGGCGAGTCCCGGGTCGACAACGACGCCATCCATCGCTTCGTCCAAGGCGAAGCGTACGAGCTGACCCAGCGGGCCAACATCAACGCCATCATTAAGGAAGGGACCCAGGGCGTGGCGGCGCGGGCGATCCAGAAGGCGTCGGACGAACTGATCGACGCCCTGAATACGGCCCGCTTGGCCAAGAACACCGCCTTTTTGGGGGCCTACATCCCGGCGTTGGTCGAGACGCTGCCCAAACTCCTCGACAATAACCTGATCGCGCGGACCGAGGCGGCCATCATCCTCGGCCAAACCGGGAGCCGCGACACGCTCCCGATCTTCCTCAAGCAGCTCAAAGACGGGAAACAGACCGTCCAGGTCAAGATCTGGGCGTTGCGCGGGATCGCGAACGTGGTCAACGGCGGGGTTCAGGTCTCGAACATCCAGGCCGCGGAAGCGATCAACGCCGCCAAGGCGATCAGCGACTTCCTTAACGACGAGGCGAACGACTTCTGGTTCCTTCAGATGCGTGGGCTGGAAGCCCTCGGTTCGATGCGGCAGGCGGCGATGACGACGGGCCTTCAGAAGGCCGAGATGGCCACCACCGCCATGAAGTTCCTGTCGAACCCCAACGCCCGCCCCGAAGTCCGCGCCGCGGCCGCCTGGGCCCTGGGCATGATGCAGGTCAACCCGGCGACCGGGCGCTACAACTTCCCGCTGGTCGCCTACAACACCGGCCGGCTCACGGCCGAACTCGGCGAGACGGTTAACGCGTCGTTTAAGTTAAACCCGACGCGGTCGAGCTACCTGACCGGGCTGCTCGTGGCGCCGATCTACCAGACGTTCAACGGGGTCGATGGGGCCCGGGAGTCCGGCCTTCTTCACGCCCCGGCGCTCGGGGAGGCCCGCGGTTTCGTGTCCCGCGTCGCCGACCTCGCGTCGTCGGTCGCGCGGTCGTCGGTCGAGTTGGTCCGCGCCCCGAACGGCCAGATCGCCGACCGCCAGAAGGACCTGGGCGAACGGGTCGCGGCGTTGAAAGACTACCTGGACAAGAACCCGCCGAAAGATTTCCACCTCGTGCCGGGCGGGCCCGAATTCCGCGGGCAACAGGCCCAGGTCGCCGACGCCCCGGCCGACAAGGGAAAGATGGCCGGGGCCAACGGTGGACGATAACGCCGCGGCCCGAGCCGGGGGGGGGCGGGGGCCCGGTCCGCAGGCCGTTCCCGTGCTTACGGTCCCCGAGATCCGCGACTACCAGCGGATCAACGCCGAGTTGATCCAGCGGTTGGACGCGGGCCATCGTCTCGTCCGGCTCGCCGGCGTGGAACGACAGCGCCTCCTCGTCTCCGGGCTGAAGGGGCGGTGGGAGGCTGTGGTCGAGGTCGAAGGGGAGGCCGGCCCCGAACTCGCGGCCGGCCTCGACGCGCCGGGTTTGACGGTGGTCTGCCGCGGTGCGGCGGCCGACGGCGCGGCGTCGGGCCTCCGCTCCGGCCGGGTCGTTATCCTGGGCGCGGCGGGGGCCGCCGTCGGTTACGCCATGCGCGGCGGAACGGCGGTCGTCGCGGGGGATGCCGGGCCGCGGGCGGGTTTAAATCAATCGGGCGGGATACTCGTCCTTCTCGGAAAGGCCGGCCGACTCGCCGGCGAACGACAGTCCGGGGGTACACTGTTTATCGGGGCCGATCGCCTCGGGCCGAACGCGGCCGTCGGGCGTCGGGGCGGCCGGTTCGTCCGCCTCTCCCCGGCTACGGCGACCGACCCGGCGGACGCCGAACAGCTCCGGGGCGTGCTCGACGGGGTCCGGCCGTGGCTTGAGGTCGACCCCGCGGCCGTGGCCGGTTAACGACCCGGGGAGGGTCGTGTTCCTTCGTCAAGCCGGTCGGCGTAAAATGCCTGTCGGAGACTGGACGTACGACCAGACGAAAGGGCCGTCGGCGCAAGGTCTAACAATCGCAAGGGCGGGTACACCCCGCCCGGGTCGGGGTCGAGGGGTTTCGTCGTGGGCGCATGCGGGCGGAACCGGAAAACTCCGGGTCGGATGATGGCCTGGGCCGCCCTCGGCCTCTTCGCCGCCGGGTGTGCCGAAGAACTCGGCCCAGAGCGCCGGGTAACGACCCGAGTCGCCGGCGTCGTCCGAGAGGGTAAGCGGCCGGTCGGGGGGGGCTGGATCGAGTTCATCCCGATGGAGGGGACGGTCGGCAACATGCGTTCGGCGCCGATCGGGCCGGACGGCCGGTTCGAAGCCGAAGACGTCCCCGTCGGGGTGAACCGGATCGGTTTCACGGCGGCACCGATCCAACTCCCCAACTGGCGGAACCTTTTCGACCCGCTGAACTCGGTGATCAGTCGGACGGTCCCTCCGCACCCTTCGACCGACTTCGAAGTCGACCTCTACCAAGAACTCGGGCGGTTCGCGGCGGAGTCGGGCCGATGACCGACGCGCCCCGAGACGCGACGGCGGACAGCCGGCCCCGGGAGGACGCGATGTCCGTGCTTTACGTCGACCCCGCGTCACGCCCCGACCCGACCCGGGGCGGGAACGGCAACGGGAACGGCCGTTGCCACGTCCGCGTCGTGTACCGCTCGACGGCCGGCGCGATTCACCTGAGTTGGCCCGCGGAGAGACTGCGCGAGGCCGTCGACGACCCCGGCGGGCTGGTCTGGGTCGACATTGAGGACCCCGAAACGCAAACCACCGGCGTCCCCGAAGCGATCCTCCGCGACGTTTTCCAGTTCCACCCGCTGGCGGTCGAGGACGCCCTCAAGGAGACCCACGTCCCGAAGGTCGACGACTGGGGCGACCACCTCTACCTCGCCTTCCACTCGATCGAATACGAGACCTCGACCGGCCACATCAAGCTGCACGAGCTGGACGTTTTCCTCGGCAAAAATTACCTGGTTACGTACCACACCGAACCGCTCGCGTTCCTGGAACAGGACCGCCGGAACCTGGAACGCGACCTGACGAACCGGATGCGGCACGGGGTCGATTACCTGCTCTACCACTTCCTCGACCTGGCCGTGGCCGACTACCTGCCGGTGATCGAGCACCTCGACTCCGCGATCGACGACGCGCAGGAGGAGGTGTTTCAGAGCCCGACCCCGGCCACCTTGCAGGAGATCTTCCGCGTCAAGCGGTCGGTGCTGAAGCTCCACCGGGTGATCGCGCCGGAGCGTGAGGTGCTGAACCGCCTGGCGCGCGACTCCTACGACCCGATCAACGAAGACCATCGGGTCTATTTCCGCGACGTGTACGACCACCTCGTCCGGGTCCACGACCTGACCGAGAGCCTCCGCGACCTGGTTTCCGGGGCCCTCGACACGTACCTCTCGGCGATTTCCAACCGGACGAACGACACGATGAGGACCCTCACCCTCGTCACGGTGATGTTCCTGCCGATGTCGTTCCTGGCCGGGTTCTTCGGGATGAACTTCTTCGGCGAAACGCTCGCGTTCAAGGCCGAGCTCCCGCGCCGCCTGATCTTCTTCGCGACCTGCCTGGTGATGGCGGCGAGCTTTTTGGGTCAGTGGTATTGGGCCCGGAAGAAGGGGTGGATTTGAGCCGCGAATCGGGGCCGCGACGGCCGCCGTCGTGTTAAAGTTTCGAGGAGGGGCGTCGGCGGTCCGCCGAACCGCCCCGGGAAGCGAGTCTTTCGGGCCGGAAGGGTCCGCTTTTGCCCGGCGTTCGGAGGCCGGCCGTCGATGACCACCCGCTGGCGGATCAAGCCGTTCGACCCCGACCGCGTCAAAGCCTTGAGCCGCGAGGCGGGGGTCTCGGCGCTGGTGGCGCAGATCCTCCTGAACCGGGGGGTCGACGGGCCGGAGCGGGCCCGGGCGTTCCTCGACGCGCGGTTGAACCACCTCCACGACCCCGAACTATTGCCGGGCGCGGCCGAGGCCGCCGACCGGGTCGTGCGCGCGGTCCGCGGGGGCAAACGGGTCGTTATTTACGGCGATTACGACGTCGACGGCGTCTGCGGAACGAGCATCCTCTGGGCCTGTTTAAAGCTGGCCGGGGCGAACGACGTCGGCTACTACATCCCGCACCGGGTCGACGAGGGGTACGGGGTGAACCCGGAGGCGCTGCGAAAGATCGTCTCCGAGATGAAGGCCGACGTGGTCGTCACGGTCGACTGTGGCATTTCGGCCCTGGCCGAAGCGAGATTGGCCCGCGAACTCGGGGTGGAGTTCATCGTCACGGACCACCACACCCCGGGCGAATCCCTCCCCGAGGCGGACGTCATCGTCCACCCGCGGGCGCTCGGCCCCGGTTATCCCTGCCCCGAGTTGTGCGGCGCGGGCGTGGCGTTCAAGCTCGCCTGGCAAATCTGCAAAGGGTTCGGTGACGGTAAGAAGGCGTCGCCCCACCTCCGGGATTTCCTTGTGAAGTCGCTCGGCCTCGTCGCGCTGGCGACGGTCGCCGACGTGGTTCCGCTCGTTGGCGAAAACCGCCTCTTGGTGAAACACGGCCTGGCGGGGATCGAGGCGAACCCCAGCGAGGGATTAAGGGCGTTGATGGAGGTCTCGGGGAGCCTGGGGAAGAAAAAACTGACGACGGGCACGGTCGGGTTCGGACTCGCTCCCCGGATCAACGCGGCCGGCCGCCTCGAACGGGCGAGCCGGGCGGTCGAGATGCTCACGACCGGGGACACCGTGCTCGCCCGAGAGATCGCCGGGGAACTCGACGCGCACAACGCCCAGCGTCAGCAGATCGAACAGACGATCGTGGCCGAGGCGCACGCGATGATCCGGGCCGCGGGGGACGTCGGCAGCCGCGGGGCGATCGTGGTCGGGCGCGAGGGGTGGCACTCGGGGGTCATCGGGATCGTGGCCAGCAGGCTGGTCGAGTCGTACCACCGCCCCACCGTCGTCGTCGCACTGAACGGGTCGCAGGGGCAAGGCTCGGCGCGGTCGATCCCCGGCTTTAACCTCTACGAGGCGATCAAGGCGTGCTCCGAAGGGTTGACCGGGTTCGGCGGCCACGCCGCCGCGGCCGGTTTGAAACTGCCCGGCGACCGCTTCGCGGGGTTCGCCGAGCGGTTCGACCTCCACTGCCGCGAGTCGCTCACGCCCGAACAAAAAGAGCGCGTGCTCAACATCGACGCCGAGGTCATGCTCGGCACGCTCTCGCCCAAGCTCGTCGAAGAGATCGAATCGCTCGAACCGTACGGGGTCGGCAACCCCCGGCCGGTCTTGATCGCCAGCCGCGTGCGGGTGCTGGGTGAGCCGAGGGTCGTCGGCGAGCGGAAGAACCACGTCCAGATCCGCCTGGCCCAGGGGGACGCCGTGGTCAAGGCGATCGCCTGGAACATGGCCGATAAATGCAAGGTGCTCGCCCCCGGGGCGCTCGTCTCGGTCGCGTTTTGCCCTTCGATTAACGAATGGAACGGCCGGCGCGAGGTGCAGCTCGAAGTCAAAGACTTCCGGATCGAAGACTCCGCCGTCCTGGCGGCCGGGTAAGGGTGCAAGGGCCGGCAGACGCGGGCGGTTAATGGAGCCGCGGGTCGACCGCCTTCAAGATCGCGCTGACGGAATTCTGGTTGAAACCCTTGTACCCGTCGCGGCGCTGGAGGTTTTCCAGGTGGCTGCCGATGGCCCCTTCGCGGAGGAACCGCGCGTGCTGTTCCGCGTCGATCCAGCCGAGCGAGAGCAGGCGGTCGGCCCGCGGTTTTGAAACCGGCCAACGCTCCCCGGCGGTGAACGCCTGGCGGAGGAAGGGGAAGTCGGAGAACGGTTTCATCGTTTCGACCCCGGCCTCGGCCTTCAGACCGTCGCGAAGGCCGTCGAAGTCGAACTGAGCCTCCAGGTGGTGCATCCCGCCTTCGAGGATCGATTCGCCGTGGAGGCCGACCCAGAGGCCGACCGTGTTCGGCCGGGGGAGGTCGGGCAGGGGGTGGTGGGCGAAGTCGGCCGCCGCCTCCTCGGGGGCGAGGTCGAGGTCGGCGAAGATTACGATCCCGGTCGTCGGGTTTTCCAGGATCTGCGCGCCCCAGCCCGCGTGCTCGCCGGCGTGAAAACGCTCGCGGAGCGAAAACCCGAGCGATTCGAACATGCGGATCAACCGCGGGAAGAACCGGCGCGAGCTACGGAACGTGTGGTGGTCGTGGTTCGCCCACCCGAGCCCGAGTTTATCTTGCCGCGCCTTTTGGACCTGTGCGGCCCGGTTGCGAGACTGCCAGTAGTCGCGCTCGACTTCGAAAACCAGGTGACAGGCCAGGTCACGCGACCCGGCGCGCCCGATCACGGTTTCGAGGAGCGACTCCGTGGCGTCGAACCCTTCGGCGTCGTCGTCAAACCGCCGGCGCCGTCCGAGCCAGAGGTCGCGCGCGGCCAAGACGTCGCGGGCCGCATGGGGCCGCATACGCCCTTCGCGTGCCGCTTCGCCCGGGAAGGGCTCAAAACCAAGATACGCGCGCCGCTCAACGGCCGCGAACGACGTCGCCTCCCCCGCGCCCTTGACCCGGCCGATGCGGAACGGCCCGAGGGGGTCGCCGAGCGGCCTCCAGCCGAGGTCGTGCGCCCGCGAGAACGCCGCGACCGACTCGACCTTGATCGCCACCTCCCGGACGTCCGGCCCTCCGCCGGGAACGAGGGCGATCCGCGGGAACATCCCGCCCTGATGGGCGTAAGCCGGCGCCCCGGCCGCGTAGGACGGAGCCTTGCGGGCGTAACCGAGCGTCTCAAGCCTCGTGGAGAGACCGGGGCGGTCGGACACGACGATGTGGTCGACCCAGTCGTGGAACCGTGTGTTGGTCTCGTTCTCCATCCGGCGGGCGAGGTCCGCGGCGAAGGCGTTCGCCGCGAGGGCGGAGGAGAGCCAGCCGTCGACCAACGCCTGGGTTTCGGGCCAGAGCTTCCAGTCGTAAGGGTTTGGGGACCGTTCCGTCGCGGCCGGGGTCATGGTCGGGGTCCTCTCAGTTCGTCGAGGCGGCGAGGGCGGCGTCGACGAGTGTCAGGCCGATTTGAACCTGTCGCGCCGTGAGGCACAAGGGGGGGCAGAACCGCACCGTGCTCGCGCCGCAGGGGAGCAGGAGCAGGCCGCGGCGGAAGGCTTCGTCCACGATGCGGTCGCGGAGCGCCGGGGCGGGTTCGCCCCCCGACTGCACCTCGACGCCGACCATCAGGCCGAGGCCGCGGACCTCCCGGATGCAAGGGTGCCGGGCGGCGAGGTTCGTCAGGCCGTGCTTCAACTCCAGACCCCGACGCTCGGCGTTGGCCATGTACTTCGTCTCAACCAGGCGGAGGGTCTCGATCGCCGCGGCGCAGGCGACGGGGTTGCCGCCGAAGGTCGAAGCGTGGCTGCCGCTGGGCCAGTCCATCACGTCGGCCCGGGCCACGAGCGCGCCGAGGGGGAGACCGTTGGCGATCCCCTTGGCGAGGCAGACGAGGTCGCCCGCGACCCGCCAGTGCTCGCTGGCGAACATCCTCCCCGTCCGGCCGATCCCGGTCTGCACCTCATCCAACACGAGAAGGATGCCGTGCTGGTCGCAAAGGGCCCGAAGACCGGGGAGAAAGTCGTCCGGGGGGACGATATAGCCGCCCTCCCCCTGGATCGGCTCGACGAAAATCGCGGCGAGCTCGTCCGGGGGGCAGACGGTCCGTAAGAGCGAGCGGACGGAGTCGAGGTCGCCGAAGCGGGCGTGGTGGATTTCGGGGACGAGGGGGGCGAACCCGCGGCGTTGCGTAGGCTTGGAACCGCTCAGCGAAAGCGCCCCGTACGTCCGGCCGTGGAAGGCGCCGAGGAACGCCAAGGCGCGGGGGCGGCCGGTGTGGCGGCGGGCGAGTTTGAGGGCCGCCTCGACGGCCTCGGCGCCGCTGTTGGTGAAAAAGACCCGCTTCGCGCCCGGGCCGGGGGCGAGCCGGGCGAGCCGTTCGGCGAGTCGGACCTGGGGGGTGTAATAGAAGTCCGTCCCCGACATGTGGACGAGCCGCCCCGCTTGGCGGCGGACCGCGGCCACGACCTTCGGGTGGCTATGGCCGACGGCCGTCACGGCGATGCCGGCCGTGAAGTCGAGGAAGCGGTTGCCGTCGAGGTCTTCGACCATCGCGCCCCGGGCGCGACGGACGACGAGGGGGTAAACCCGCGTGTACGACGGCGACATCACCGCCCGGTCCCGCGCCAACCACGTCTCGGCGCGCGGGCCGGGGAGGTCGCCGACGATACGGGGCTCATCCAGGTGCAAGGCGGTCATGGCTTCCTCCTTCCCGGCGCGACGGGCCGTACTGTGGCCATCTCTCCTTCGAGACGAGACGCCTTTCGGGCCGAAAACGGACGGTCACAAGGCCCAATAATCCGGCGCCGGAAACCCGGACCTCGGACCGCCCTCCGCCGCCCGCGCGAAAACGGGCGTCGTCGGCATCTTCGGCAGAGAGGACGTGGGCCGAAGGCGCCGGAATCAGTCCGGCCGTCCGGACCTGGCCGAATCGAGGCCCGGGCCGTGAGAAAGCCGACGGGGGTTCGGAGAAGGCAACGGCGTCATCCCAACTCTTATTATCGGACGTTGACCGAGGGCGTCAAATCGGCGTCGACACGCGGTCTTCCGTCGGGCCTTCGGGGCGCGTATCTTCGACGGGGGGTGCGGATCCGGTCGTCTCCACTCGGGGAGGGGGGGCCGTCATGGCGGGTTGTCGCGCGGGTGCGGTGCGGTTCGGCCGACTGGTCGCGGTGTTCACGGCGCTCGTGTCCGGTGGTACTGCCGGTCACGCCGAGGAAACATTGCGCTGGACGTTCAAGCCGGGCGAGGCGGTCCGCTACGAATTCCACCAGGCGAACGAGGTGAAGGTTACCGTCGACGGCAAGGAAAACCCGAGTAAAACGGACCTGAAAATCGCCATGACGTGGAAGGTCAAGGCCGTCACCCCGGAAGGGGCCGCCGAGATCACGATGGTCGTCGACCGGGTCCGGGCGGAGATCGAGACGGGGGCGTCGAAGATCCTCTACAACTCGGCGGACGACAAGTCGGCCGACCCGGCCGCGCAGCCGCTCCGCGACGTTTACGGCGCGGCCGTCGGGTCGGAATACGGGCTCAAAGTCGACCCTAGGGGGCAAGTCGTTGAGGCCCATGTCCCCGAAAACGTGACGAAGGCGGTCCGCGGTTCGCCCTTCGTTGGTGTGGCCGACGGGGGGAGTGTGCTCTCGGAAGCCGGGCTTAAAAACCTGTTCGCCCAGGTCGTGCCCCCGCTCCCCGACCGGGCGGTCAAGCCGGGCGAGGCCTGGAAAGCAGAGCTTAAACTGCCGACCGCGCCTCTGGCGATGACCTTGACCTTCCGGTACAAACTGGACGCGCTCGACGCCGCGTCCGCGTCGATCAAGGCGTCCATCGCATCCGTGCTCATGCCGGAACCGGGCACCCCGTTCACGGTCGCCGTGAAAGACCAGTCGGGGTCGGCCACGTACACGTTCGACCGGAAGGCGGGAAAGCTCGGGGCGTCGGGAATCAACCAGGCGGTCCAATTCACGCTGACGTTCATGAACCGCGAGATCGAGCAGTCGATTTCCGTGTCGGAACGGATGACCTTGATCCGCTAAACGCGCCCGAGACGGGCAACGGGGTCCGATGAGCGGTCCGATCCGAACGGTCGTCGTGGGCTACGGCCTCGCCGGCCGGGCGTTCCACTGCCCCTTGATCCGCCGACAGCCGGGCCTCGCGTTGACGGGGGTCGTGGCCCGCGACCCGGCGGTCCGGGCCGAAGCGGTGGCGGCCTGGGGCGTGCACGGCTACGCCTCGATCGACGAAGCACTCGCGGACCGGGACGTACGCCTCGTCGTGATCGCCACGCCGCACGACACCCACGCCGACTTGGCCGTCCGGGCGCTCGACGCCGGGAAGGACTGCGTGGTCGATAAGGTGATGGCCCTCTCGGCGGAGGAGGCCGACCGCATGATCGCCGCCCGCGACCGTTCGGGGCGGTCGCTGACGGTGTTCCAAAACCGGCGGTGGGACTGGGATTATCTCACGCTCCGGCGCGTGCTCGGGGAAGGCCGGATCGGCCGGCCCCTGTGGGTCGAAAGCTCGGTCTGCCGCTACGCCCCGCCCAAATCGTGGCGGGGACAGCGCCGCGCCGCCGGAACCATCCTGCACGACTGGGGGGCGCACCTGGTCGACCAGGCGCTTCAGCTAGGGCTTGGGCCGTGCCGACGCCTGACCGCGTGGCTCACGCCCGCCCCCTGGCCCGGCGTCGACACGGGCGGGCACGGCCGGATCGTCATGGAGTTCGACGGCGTCGGCGTCCAGGTCGAGACGAGCCGGATCTGCCCACTCGATCGCCCACGGTGGTGGGTCATCGGGACGGAAGGGGGGCTCGTCAAACTCGGGGTCGACCCCCAGGAGGACGCCCTCCGGTCGGGTGACCTCGACCGGGCGTCGGAGCCCGCCGGCCACGAGACCCGTCTGCGGACGTCCGGCGGTGAGGAGGTGACCGTCGAAAAAGCCGAGGGGGGCTGGGACGCCTTCTATAAGAACGTGTCGGAGCACCTCGCGGGCCGTGCCCCGCTGGCGGTCACGGCGGAACAGGCGCGCGAGGTGGTCCGGGTCTTGGAGGCGGCCGACCGCTCCGCGGCCGGCCGAGTCGGTATCGAGGGCCCCTGGGGGGGCTGACGGGCGCGCCGGGCGCCCCGGGAGAAGACGGTTAACCCGCGGTGGCCGTGCCGGCCTGGACGGTCTTTTTCACGTCGAAATGCCACCGCCCGCCGCTGTAGGTCCAGTAGGTGGTCACCTCGGTCGCCTTCGTCTCAGCCGCGGCGGCTTCGCGCACGATCTGATCGGTCCTCGCCGGCCCGGTGACCGGGACGAGGAAGATCTCGACCTGCCCGATGCCGTTGGCAGCGCTCTCGGACGCGACGACGGGTTCGACTTTCACGCCGTGGCCGCTGGACCTATTCTTCAGGCTTAGTATGGTCTGCCTGACCGACTCGTACCACTGCGCGGCCTCGGCCCGGCTTTCGGCTTCGGCGAACGACTGGATTTTCGAAACGTCCCCTTTTTCAACGGCCTCGGCCATCTGCCGGGACAACTGCGTCAGGCTGGCCGAGCCGAAGCCGCCGAAAAGGGAGGAACCGAAGTAGAGGGTTCCCAGCCCCAGCAGCACGGCCAGAACGCCGAGGAGGCCTCGGTTCATCTCGCCGAGCTTGGGCCACTCGAAGTCGATGTCGACGTCTTTATTGGGCGCGGGGTGGCGGTGCTCCGCCGACTTCGCCGCGGGGGGCTCGCCGGGCAAGGCGCGGCCACTCGGTCCCATGTGAAAGACCGTGTGGCACTTCTTGCAAACCAACCGGGAGTTCGCCTTCTCACGCGGGAGGGACCCCGCACGACCGCAATGCGGGCACTCCAAGTCGATCATGGCCGAGTCCTCGACCGTAGAGGGCGGCGCTTGAGTCCGATGTCCGACCGGCAACACCGCCCGGAATCTTCACCCACCTTACTCAGAGCGGATCGACTCGTCATTAAAAAATCGTGCGCGTTATCTTTGTACAACCTCCCATGATGGTGCGATATGTTTCGCCATCGATCTATTAAAAAGGTCGGAGTTCGGAGGCTGGCCAAACGGGCCGGGCCGGGTTACCTTCGATCCAGAACCCTTTCGACCGGACCGACCGAGAGGCCGCGCCGATGCCGAGGATGAACCGGGAACGCGATCGAAGTTTTCCCCCACGCCGCCTCCCCGGGGGGGCGCGGTCCGTCGCCGTGGCGGTCGCGCTGGCGGCCGGGTTGACCGCCGGGGCCTCGGGGGGTGAGCCGGTCCCGAGCCCGGAGTCGCACCTGGGATTCCGCCCCGGGGCGGATTACCGCCTCGCCACCTGGGGGGACGTGGCCTCGTATTTCGGGAAGGTCGACCGCGCCTCCGAGCGGGTCCTGGTCCGAACGCTCGGCGAGACGACGGAGGGGAGGCCCTACCTCGTCGCGTTCGTTTCCAGCCCGGAAACGATCCGCGACCTGGAACGCTACCGGTCCTTCCAGGAAACGCTGGCCGACCCGCGCAAGCTCCCGAACGCCGAGGCGGAGCGTAAGGCGGTCGCCGGGGGGAAGCCGGTCGTCGCCATCACCTGCTCCATCCATTCGAGCGAGACGGCCTCCACGTTGATGGCGATGGAACTCGTGCACGGCCTCGCGTCGGGCGTCGACCCGCAAACCCGGGAGATCCTCGACGGGACGATCCTGATGCTCGTCCCATCGGCCAACCCCGACGGCGTCGACAAGGTGGCGCGTTGGTACGAGCGCTCCAAAGGGCACCCCTGGGAAGGGGCCGGGATGCCCGAGTTGTACCACAAGTACGCCGGCCACGACACGAACCGCGACTGGTTCATGCTCAACCTGAAGGAGACCCGGCTCCTCTCCCGGCTGCTGTACAAGGAATGGTTCCCGACGCTCCTTTACGACGTCCACCAGATGGGCAGCCGGGGCGCCCGCATCTTCGTCCCGCCGTTTTACGACCCCGTCAACCCGAACCTCGACCCGAGGCTCAGCCAGGGGATCTTCCTGATCGGCGCGCACATGGCGAACGACCTGGCCGCGGCCGGTAAAAAGGGGGTGCTGTACGGGGCCCAGTACGACAACTGGTGGAACGGCGGCAACCGGACGACCCCCCAGCGCCACAACATCATCGCCGTGCTGACCGAGGCCGCCAGCGTCAAAATGGCGACCCCCGTGTTCCTCGATAAGGAGGACCTCAAGGCGGGGGCCCGCGGGTTCCCCGACCACCGGAGGGCCGTGAACTTCGTCGACCCGTGGCCGGGCGGCTGGTGGCGGCTCCGCGACATCGTCGACGACGAACTCATCTGCGCCCGGTCGCTCTTGACCCTCGCCGCGCGCTACCGCGAGTCGTTCCAAACGAACCTCCTGGCGATGGCCCGCGACGCGGTCCGGGTCGGGACGGAGGCGCCGCCGTACGGCTGGGTCGTCCCCCGAGAGCAGCGCGACCCGGGCGAGGCAGCCGCGCTCGTGCGCGTCTTACACGACTCGGGGGTCGAGGTCCGCCGGTCGCTGGAGCCGTTCGAAGTGTCGGGGGTGCGTTTCCCGGCGGGGACGTGGGTCTTCCCCGCCGCCCAGCCTTACCGGGCGCACCTGAAGGACATGATGGAGCGGCAAAATTATCCGACCCGCCTTTCGGCCAACGGCAAGGCCGAGGCCCCCTACGACGTCACGGGGTGGACCCTCCCGCTTCAGATGGGCGTACGGGTCGTCGAGGCGACCGAGCCCTTGCGGGTGAAGACGGAGAAGGTCGACCGCGTCGCCGCCCCGGCGGGGGAAATCGACCGGGACGACGTCTCGGGCGAGCCGGCCTTTTATTCGATCGAAGAGACGGCGAACGACGACTTCATCGTCCTCAACGCCCTACAGGCGGCGGGCGTCAACGTCTCCCGGGTCGTCGCGGGCGACCGGGAACGCCTGGAGGGGGCGGAGCTGTCGCTGGGAGAACTGGTCGTTCCCGCGGGCGCGAAGACGCGCGCGGTGTTCGACCAATGGCTCCCCAAGGTTTCAACACGGGTCGAAGCCCACGGCCCCGCGGAGGAACGCGTCGCGACGCCGGACCGCCCCCACGGGCAGCCGGGCCCTGCGTCGCCAGCGACGGTTCCCCACACGGGCATTCGAACCGACCCCATCCGGCCTGTGCGTGTCGCGGTCTACCAGCCCTGGGTCCCGAGCATCGACGAGGGGTGGACCCGCCTCGTTCTTGAGAACTTCAAGTTTCCTTACACGACGGTCCACAACGCCGAGGTACGCTCGGGGGCGATCCGCTCGTTCGACGTGCTCCTGATCCCGTCGGTCGAAACGAAGACGCTCAAAGACGGCTACGGGGAGGACGAGACCGAACCGGCCTACGTCGGCGGCCTCGGCCCGGAAGGGGAGGCGGAGGTCCGCCGGTTCGTCCGGGAGGGGGGGCGGCTCGTCTGCCTCGACGCCTCGTGCGACTACGCGATCGAAACGCTCAACCTACCCGTCAGGGACGTGCTAAAAGGCCTCCCGACGTCGGTCTTTTACGGGCCGGGGTCGATCCTCAGGGCGTCGGTCACGGGGGGGCACGAGTTGGCGCGCGGCGTACCCGACGAGGTCTTCGTCTATTTCGACGGCTCCCGGGCGTTCGAGTTGACCGGGCAGGGGCAGGGGCGGGTGGTCGTCAGCTACGCCCGGTCGGACCCGCTGGAAAGCGGCTGGCTGCTCGGGCCGGCAAAGCTGGAGGGGAAGGCGGCGCTCGTGGACATCCCGTTCGGCCGGGGTTCGGTCGTCCTGTTCGGTTTCCCGCCCCAGCACAGGGGGCAAACCCACGGAACGTACCGCCTGCTGTTCAACGCCCTCGTCGATTAACCGACGCCCGGCAGGCGGAACCAGGCGATCCTTTCCGCGACGCCGCCGAGACTTTTTCGGGCGACGTGGACCGTAGTCCGCGCCGGGCGGATGCGGCCTTTTCATTCACCCGCCGGTTCCTTTAGACTGTTCCTCTTTGACCACGAGTCAGCGTGGTCGACTTGCGAGGACTTGAGGATATCGCCATGCCGACATCGACCCCGCCGACGAACGCGATCCCCCAAACGGCCCCTGGGTCGAAAGACGTGACGGGCCCGCTCGCCGAGAGGTTACGGAAAGGGATCAGCGAGCGAACCGCCAGGGTTGGCGTGATCGGACTGGGCTACGTCGGACTCCCGCTGGTCGAACTGTTCGCGGGCAAGGGATTCCCGGTTCTCGGGTTCGACATCGACTCGGCGAAGGTCGAGAAGCTCGAAGCCGGGGAGAGCTACATCGGGCACATCAGCTCCGAGCGGGTCGCCTCCCTCCGCGACAGCGGCCGGTTCGCGGCCACCTCCGATTTCTCGCGGCTGGGCGAGGCCGACGCCATCCTCATCTGCGTGCCGACCCCCCTGGGCAAGCACCGCGAGCCAGACCTGAACGCCGTGAGCCAGACCGGTAAGGCGATCGGCCGGTACCTCCGGCCGGGCCAGCTCGTCGTGCTGGAGAGCACGACGTACCCCGGCACGACCCGCGACGTCCTCCGGCCGGAGCTGGAAACCGGGGGGCTCGTCGCCGGGCGCGACTTTTTTATGGCGTTCAGCCCCGAGCGGGAAGACCCGGGGAACCCGAAATTCTCGGCCGCGAACATCCCCAAGGTGGTCGGCGGCTGGGACGAGGTCAGCGGCGAACTCGCCCGGTCGCTCTACGCCGCGGCGGTCCCCGAGGTGATCGGGGTGTCGAGCTGCGAGGTCGCCGAGGCCTGCAAGATCCTGGAAAACACCTACCGGGCCGTCAACATCGCGCTCGTGAACGAGCTAAAGGTGGTGTTCGACCGGATGGGGATCGACGTCTGGGAGGTGATCGACGCGGCGAAGACCAAGCCGTTCGGCTTCCAGGCGTTTTACCCGGGGCCGGGCCTCGGCGGCCACTGCATCCCGATCGACCCGTTCTACCTCACCTGGGCGGC
>Ga0164243_10006452_pt1 | contig 17758 bp, 20 predicted proteins | sample OricompcompostOP_FD_108781 | JGI IMG/M metagenome (GOLD analysis project Ga0164243, IMG submission 108781) | Organic Plus compost microbial communities from Emeryville, California, USA - Original compost - Organic plus compost (OP) | ecosystem: Engineered > Solid waste > Mixed feedstock >... | reverse complement strand
TGCGGCGCTGTCGGTGTGGAACCACGCGACCTCGTCGTGGCAGCTGCTCGACGAGGGCACCGGCGGCAACCTGACCCTGACCGGGTCGGCCACCGCGTCCGACGTCGCGCGCGACGGCGTCGCGACGGTGATGGTGCAGGACGTCGCGGCGACGGTCATCGCCGAGGACGGCGCCGACGCAGTCTGGGCGTGGATCAGCGACACGCAGTTCTACGCCCAGAACGACCCTTCGGTGTACGAGAAGCAGGTCCGCTGGGTGCTCGACAACCAGGACGCCGAGGGCATCGGGTACGCCGTGCACACCGGCGACATCGTCAACACCAAGGACGAGAACGAGTGGCGGGTCGCCGACGGCCTGCACCAGCTCTGGGACGACGCCGGCCTGCCCTACGGGATGCTGGTGGGCAACCACGACGTGGACGCCGACGGCACCTACACGACGTACCAGAAGTACTTCGGCGAGCACCGCTTCGCGGGCAAGCCGTGGTACGGCGGCAGCCACGAGGACAACGTCGAGCACTACGACATCCTGTCCACGCCCGAGGCGGACTACCTGGTCGTCTTCGTGGACTGGCTGCTCGACCAGGACGACATCGACTGGGCGAACGAGGTCATCCGGTCGCACCCGGACTACAACGTCATCGTCGCCGAGCACCAGTACTTCGACGACAAGGGCGGGTACATCAACCCGGCGCCGCAGGTCTGGGACCAGATCGTCGCCCCCAACCCGAACGTCGACGTGGTGCTGTCCGGCCACGTCGGCATCTGGCTGAACCAGAAGCCCGTGGGCGGTGACCGGAAGGTCATCGAGGTGATGGCCGACTACCAGAGCGCGCCCAACAACGGCGACGGGTGGATGCGGACCATCACCTTCGACCCGACGGCGCAGACGTTCAGCAACCGCACGTTCTCGGTGACGCACGACCGCACCTGGTGGAAGAACGACGCGATGGAGAACTTCACGGTGCCGATGTCGATCGAGGCGCCGGAGCGCTCGGTCTCGACCGACTACGTCGGGGTCAGCGGCCGCTCGTCCGAGGTCGTCGGCTCGGTGGCGGACCTCGCGTCGGGCGAGCGTGCCACGGTCAGGGTGGAGGGCCTCGAGCCGGGCACGCGCTACGCCTGGTACGTGGAGACGGCGGACGCCGACGGCTTCACCACGCCGTCCCCGGTCTGGACGTTCACGACGGGCGACGCGGACGGTTCGACGAACCACCAGACGCTGGCGGTCGACGTGCCCGAGGCCGGCGCCGACGGCGAGCTCGTCTGGGGAATCGACGGGGGCAACGGCCTGGTCGACCTCGGTGTCGCGCAGGACCGTGGTGACCACTTCGAGGCGTCGGGCGCGATCAACCCGGTCCGGGTGACCGACACGCGCCGGCCCTCCGCGACATGGTCGCTCTCCGCGCGGGTGAGCGACTTCACCGGCGACGCCGGGACGTTCTCCGGGAAGTACCTGGGGTGGCGCCCGCGGCTGGTGGAGGCCGGCGGTGGGGCGGTGCCCGGTGCGCCGGTCGCGTCCGGGTTCGACTCCGGCAACGGCCTGTCCGAGGCGTCCGGCCTCGGCTCGGCCCCGACCGGCCACGAACGTGGCTCGGCCCGCCTGGGCGCCGACCTGGCGCTCAAGCTGCCCCTCGAGGTCGGACAGGGGACCTACCGCGCCACCCTCACCCTCACTGCGCTCGGCTGACCTGCACGGCGGTCGCGAGCGGTAGGCGGTTCCTCCGGCACGCCAGGAGGCCCGCTTGCCGTTCGCGCCGCACCGCCTGCCGGCCCGGGCGGGAGCCGGACCGTCTACCGGGGGAGGAGCTGGTCGATCAGTGTGCGCGCCAGCCACTGCTCGTACCGCTGCGAGTCCCAACCGCGGTCGGTGACGAGCAGGCGGTACACCTCGGGCGACATGAGCGCGTGGACGATGTCGGCTGCGGACGCCTCGTCCAGCGCCGGGTCGAGGGCACCGTGGGCGGCGAGGGCGTGCGCGATGCGGTCCTGTCCGCGGGCGCGGAGCCGGGCGCGTTCGGCGAGCAGCCCGGCAGCCTCCGGGTCGGACTCGGCCGCGCTCACCAGCACCCGGTACAGCGTCGCCGTGCGGGCGTTCACCTCACGACAGACAGCGGCGAAGCCGGCGAGCTGGCGGCGGGGGTCCGGCTCGGCCAGGAGCGTCCGGGCGGCCTGCTGCTCGGAGAGCGGAGCGGCATCCGTGTCGCCGGAGACCGTGACGTCGAGCAGCGCCCGCAGGATGCCCAGCTTCGAACCGAACAGCCGATAGACCGTCGCAGGCGGGACGCCGGACCGCTCGCTCACCGCGTCGACGGTGGTGCCGGGGTACCCGCGCTCGCTGAAGAGAACGCGTGCCGCGTCGACGACCGCCGTCCGGGCCAGCCGGGTCCGCGCCTGCCCGGGGCCCGCCGCGCTGTCGACCATAGAATGAGAGTAGCACTACCGAACTGAGAGTATTACTCTCACAATCGGGTGCAAAAGGAGGCTCTCATGGCACGCATCAGCACTGCGCACCAGGCCGGGAGACGGCTCGACCTCCGGCTCGTCCGGCACCTGGTCCGGCGGGGCATCGCCCGGGCCGTGGGGCGCGACTCGGCAGGCATCACGGCACCGCTCGATCTCTATGCGCAGGTCCCGGCCCTGTTCTGGGCGTACGTCCGGCTGGAGCGAGCGACCGCGGGGCTGCACGGGCTGGACCGGCGGCTGCACGCCCTCGCGGAGCTCGAGGCAGCCACGCTCACCCGCTGCGCGTACTGCATCGACCTCGGCTCGGCGATCGCCCGGCGCTGGGGCCTGACCGACGCCGAGCTCCGCGCGCTGCCGGACTACGCGTCGAGCCCACTGTTCTCCCCCCTGGACAGGCTCGTTCTCGACTACGCCGTCGCGATGAGCCGGACGCCGGTCGAGGTGCCGGCCGGACTGGTCGAGGAGCTGCGTGCGAGGCTCGGCGAGCCGCAGCTCGTGCAGCTCACGCACCACATCGCGCTGGAGAACCTGCGCGGCCGCTTCAACCGTGCGCTCGGGGTGGGCTCGGCCGGGCTCAGCGACGGGACGGTCTGCGCGCTGCCGGCCGGCCGCGCGCCGAGCGGTGCGTCACCGACACGGCGTCCACCGGGCGACCGGCCGTCCGATCCGATCGACGCCGCGGCAGGCGGCCCCCGATGAGAGGCATCTCCCGATGAACCAGGCACCGTCCACCCGTCGCGTCGCTGCGCCCCGGCTCACCGCGCTCACCGGCCTGACGCTGGCCGTCGGTGTGCTCGTCCAGGGACTGCTCGCCGGTGGCTTCCTCCAGGGCGAGCGGTCCTGGCTCGGTGGGCACGAGGTGCTCGGCACCCTGCTCGTCCTGCCGCCGCTCGTCAGCCTCGTCGCCGCGCTCGGGCTCCGGCGGCGGGAACCGGACAGCCCGGCCGTCCTCATCACCCGGGTCTTCCTGCTCGTGCTCGTCGTCACGGTGCTCGTCTCGGGTCACGCCGGGCGGAGCATGCTGGCGGTGCACGTGCCCGCCGCGGTCGCCGTCGCGGGGATCGCCGTGCGCCAGGCGGCGGGTTTCGTCCGGGTCCCGGGTCTCCCGCCGTCCCGTCGGCCGGCTGGCGCAGGACACTAGGCGTGCCGCCCGACCGAGGCTCACGTGCAACCGTCTCGCCGGGGCGGTGACGGCAGCGTCACGGCCCGACGCCGGTGGGCGGGACCGCCTCAGACGAGACCCAGGGCGAGCATCGCGTCGGCGACCTGCGTGAAGCCCGCGATGTTGGCCGCCGCGGCGTAGCTGCCTGGCACCCCGTACTCCTCGGCGGTCAGTACGCAGCGCTCGTGGATCGACCGCATGATCTGAGCCAGCCGCTCCTCGGTGTACTCGAAGCTCCACGAGTCCCGGGAGGCGTTCTGCTGCATCTCCAGCGCACTGGTCGCGACGCCCCCGGCGTTGGCGGCCTTGCCCGGGGCGAAGACCACGCCGGCGGCGGTGAGGGTGCGGACCGCCTCCGGGGTGCACGGCATGTTGGCGCCCTCGGCGACGACCCGGCAGCCGTTGCGCACCAGTGTCGCGGCGGCCGCCCCGTCGAGCTCGTTCTGCGTCGCACAGGGCAGGGCGACGTCGCACGGCACGTCCCAGACCGAGCCACCGGCGACGTGCCGCGCCGAGCCGCCCCGCCGGGCCGCGTAGTCGCTGACCCGACCGCGGTGCCCGTTCTTGATCTCCTTGAGCAGGTCGAGGTCGATGCCCGACTCGTCGACCGTGTAGCCGTCGGAGTCCGAGCAGGCGATGACCCGGCCGCCGAGCTGGTGCACCTTCTCGATCGCGTAGATCGCCACGTTGCCCGAGCCGGAGACGACGACCCGCTTGCCGTCGAAGTGGTCCCCGGAGGCGCGCAGGATCTCGTCCACGAAGAAGACGACGCCGTAGCCCGTCGCCTCGGTACGGACCTGCGAGCCGCCCCAGCTGAGCCCCTTGCCGGTCAGCGTCCCCGACTCGTAGCGGTTGGTGATGCGCTTGTACTGGCCGAACAGGTAGCCGAGCTCGCGGCTGCCGACGCCGATGTCGCCGGCGGGCACGTCGGTGTGCTCCCCGAGGTGCCGGTACAGCTCGGTCATGAACGACTGGCAGAAGCGCATCACCTCGGCGTCCGAGCGCCCCTTGGGGTCGAAGTCGGAGCCGCCCTTGCCGCCGCCGATCGGCAGGCCGGTCAAGGCGTTCTTGAAGATCTGCTCGAAGCCGAGGAACTTCACGATCCCCAGGTAGACCGACGGATGAAACCGCAGACCGCCCTTGTACGGACCGAGCGCCGAGCTGAACTCCACACGGAAGCCCCGGTTGAGCTGCACGCGGCCACGGTCGTCCACCCACGGCACGCGGAAGATGATCTGCCTCTCCGGCTCGCACAGCCGTCGGAGCACCTCGCCGTCGACGTACTCGGGGTGCTTGGCGACGACCGGGCCGAGGCTCTCCAGCACCTCGTGGACGGCCTGGTGGAACTCCCGTTCACCGGGGTTGCGACGGACGACCTCGTCGAAGACGTCGATCAGGTGCTCGTCGAGCTCGGGCACGCCGAGGCTCCTCTCAGGACTGGAAGATGGCGGTCTGCGGCGTCATCGCCCCCCGCGAGGGTAGTCCTCGCCCGTCCCCGCGGCCGCCGGCGAGCCCGGGCCTGCGGTGCCTCGGAGAGCTCGACGGCACGCTCACCGGGAGGCTGAGGGGGACGGCTCCTCCTGGGGCGTGTACCAGTCGCTCAGCGTCGGGTTGTCCGTGTCCAGCCAGGCGCCGGCGCCGTCCTCGGGCTCGACCTTCACCGCGCTGAGCGCGAAATCGTCGCCGTGCCGCTCGATGCCGGTGCGCACCCCACGCGAGATGGCCTCGCGGGCGTAGCGGCGGCGCAGGGTGGCCGGGTCGCGGCCGAGGTCGCGCGCCCACGCCACCATGACGAACACGACGACGAACGCGAACGGCAGCGCGGTGACCATCATGAGGCTCTGCAGGCCGGACAGGGCGATCTCGCCGCCACCGACGAGGAGCACCGCGGCGATGGCGCCCAGCGCCGCGCCCCAGACGACGGTGTTCCACCGCCGGGGTGCCGGGTTGCCGCGCTCGGCCAGGCCCGCCATGACGAGCGAGGCGGAGTCGGCGCTGGTGACGAAGAAGATGACGATCGAGACGAGGGCGAGCACCGACGTGACGGCACCGAACGGGAGGTCGTCGAGGAGCAGGAAGAGCATCTCCTCCGCCGAGGAAGCCGACCCGAGCCCGCTGCCGAGCTGCTCGAGCCACATGCTGGTGCCGCCGATCGTGGTGAACCACACGAGGCACACGACGCTGGGCACGAGGATGACGGTGAAGACGAACTCTCGCAGGGTCCGGCCGCGGGAGATCTTCGCGATGAACAGCCCGACGAACGGCGTCCAGGACACCCACCACGCCCAGTAGAAGGTCGTCCAGCTGCCCATGAACGCGGGTGCGTCGTCGCTCGTCGCGCCGGTCTGCGAGGCGAGCAGCGGCAGGTCGCCGAGGAACGTCATGAGGCTGCCCGGCAGCAGGTTGAGGAGCAGCGTGGTGGGGCCGACGACGAAGACGAAGAGGCCGAGCAGGCCGGCCACGACCATGTTGACGTTGGACAGGGCGCGGATGCCGCGCTTCAGGCCGGACACCGCCGAGAAGATGAACGCGACGGTGAGCAGGACGATGATGGCGACGACCGCGCCGTTCCCGAGCGGCCCGGCGCCCGTGACGATCTGCGTCCCGCGGCCGATCTGCAGCGCCCCGATGCCCAGCGACACCGCCGTCCCGAAGAGCGTGACGACGATGGCGAAGACGTCGATGACAGCGCCCATCGGGCCCTGTGTGCGCTGGCCGAAGATCGGCTCGAGGAGCGCGGAGATGAGCGGGGCGCGGCCCTTGCGGTACGCCGAGTAGGCGACGGCGCCGCCGACCAGCGCGTAGACGCTCCAGGCGACGGGGCCCCAGTGGAACATGGTCTGCGCGAGCGCCGCGTGCATGGCCTCGTTGCTCCCGGGCGCGACGTCGGCATATACCGGCGGCAACGAGGTGAAGTACGACATGGGTTCGAGCGGGCCGTAGAACAGCAGGCCGATGCCGATACCCGCGGAGAAGAGCATGGCGACCCAGGAGGTCGTCGAGAACTCCGGACGCTCGCCATCCTGGCCGAGCCGGATGTTGCGATGGCGGCCGAAACCGATCCACATCATGAAGAGGAAGACGGCCACCATGAGGAGGCCGAAGAACCAGCCGAAGTCGTCGGTGACGAACGTGAACGCGGCGCCCGACGCCGCGGAGAGGCTGTCGGCACCGAGAGCCCCCCAGACGAGCACGCCGACGACGAGTGCGGCGGCGATGCCGAAGACGGTCCAGTTGACGCCGAAGACGCGGCTGTTGCGCTCTACGCCGATGCCGGGGAGCAGGGCGGGGTGGATGCCCTCCGAGGTCTGCGGGTGGGTGACCTCGCGCAGCGTCCGCTTGAGAGCGGCGCGTTGCCCGTTGCTATGGCTGGGTTCCCCACCGGCCGCCGTCTGGATGGAGCTCGTCACAGGCTGTCCTCTCGGTCGAATGATGGTCGATCCTTGATTGACAAGCCCAGCAGAGTATCAGACGTTTACCAATCCTTGACCATGGGCGTCGGTGATCGGTTCAGGCCTGCACCGAGGCGACCCAGTACTCGGCGAAGCGCGTGCCGCTCAGCCGCAGGATGTCGTTGCCCCAGAAGTGCGACACGTCGCCGGCGGGGGACGTGCCGGTCCCGGTCCAGCGCGCGGCGACCAGGTCGCCCTCGGTGAACGGAGGGATCTCGACGGTGAAGGCGAGGTGACCGGAGAACATCGTCTTCGTCTGCGCCACGAGGTCGGCCAGCTCGGCGCGCCCCCGGACGTCCCGGTCGGGCCAGTGGCCGACGAAGCCGTCGGTGACGAGGGACTCGGCGACCCGCCGGAGGGCGGCGGCGTCGGCCGGTCCGTTCCACAGGTCGTCGATCCACCGCCGGTACAAGGCTCGCGCGGGTGTCCCGCGCGTTCCGGTGTCCGTCATGCCCCCATCGTGCCCGGTGTGGCGGGAGCGGTGCATCGGCCGCGAGCGGCCCGCCGGTGTCGTGGTTCTGCTGTCGGCGGATCCACGGCCGCACCGTGGGCCGACCGCCCTAGCATCCAGACATGGCAGAGACCGCCCGTGCCCGACACCTGCACCTGGTGACCGCCGCCGACGTCGCCGCCGCGACGCAGAACAGGGCGCCGGGCGGCACGAGCGTGCACGGCGGGCGAGTGTCCGACGAGCCGACGGCACGCCCGGTGGCCGGCGAGGAGCCGCTGTGGCGGCACGTGCTCGGCGACCACCTGCGTCGGTTGCGCCACGAGCGCGGCGAGCGGCTGGCCGACACCGCGGCGCGTGCCGGAGTGTCGCCGCAGTACCTGTCGGAGATGGAGCGCGGCCGCAAGGAGCCGTCCAGCGAGATGATCGCCGCCGTCGCCGGGGCGCTGGACGTGACGCTGGTGGACCTCACGCTCGGCGTGGCCGACACGTTGCGGGCGGTCCGCTCCGGCACCCCGGCGGGCCCGACCTGCCGAGCACCGCTCGCGCTGGCCGCCTGATCCGACGGACCCGCCCCCGGGCGGGGTCCGCGTCCCGAGCTCACCCCCGGGCGCTCGGCCGCTCCTCGATGACCTGGTCGACGATCCCGTACTCCTGCGCTCCCGCCGCGGTGAACACCCGGTCGTGGTCGGTGTCGGCGCGCAGCCTCTCGGTGCTCTGGCCCGTGTGCCGGGACAGGATCTGCTCGATGTCCGCCCGCACCCGCACCACCTCGTCGGCCTGCAGGATGAGATCCGGGATGGGACCGCGGCCCTGAGCGGCCGGCTGGTGCAGCACCACCCGGGCGTGGGGGAGTGCCGCGCGCTTGCCGGGGGCGCCGGCGGCCAGCAGCACCGCTCCGACGGCGACCGCCTGCCCGACACAGGTGGTGGCGACCTGGGGTCGGATGTAGCGCATCGTGTCGTACACCGCGAGCATCGCGCTGGGGTCGCCGCCCTCGCAGTTGACGTAGAGCTGGATGTCCTGGTCGGGGTTGTCCGACTCCAGGAACAGCAGCTGGGCGACGAGCGCGTTCGCCACGCCCGCGTCGATGCCCGTGCCGAGGTAGATGACCCGCTCGGTGAGCAGGTGCGAGTAGACGTCCATGATCCGCTCGCCGCGCGGGTGCTGGGCGATGACGTTGGGGATCGTGTAGGTGCTCATCGTCCGGCGCCCTCGGCGGTGAGGCCCAGGCCGATGCGCCGGCGCCGGCGGGGGGCGATGTCGTCGAAGGACCCGACGATCTGGTCCACGAAGCCGTACTCCAGCGCCTCCCGGGCGGTGTACCAGCGGTCGTGCAGCGAGTCCTCGAAGACCCGCTCCAGCGGCTGGCCGGTGTCCTCGGCGATGAGGCCGAGGACCGTGTCGCGAGTGTGCCGCAGGTCCCCGGCCTGCAGCTCGATGTCGACGGCGGTCCCGCCGATCCCGGCGGAGCCCTGGTGCATGAGGATGCGGGCGTGCGGCATGGCGCGGCGCTTGCCCTTGGTCCCCGCCGACAGCAGGAACTGGCCGGCGCTGTAGGCGATGCCGACGGCCAGCGTCGAGACGTCGCAGGGCAGCACCTTCATGACGTCGCGGATCGCCAGCATCGACGGCACCGAGCCACCGGGCGAGTGGATCCACAGTGCGATGTCGCTCATCGGGTCCTGCGCGGCCAGCGAGACGAGCTGGACGGACAGCAAGGTGCCGTTGTCGTCGTCCAGCGGGCCGTCGAGCACCAGCACGCGCTGCTCGTACAGCTCGCGTCGGGTGCGGTCGTCGAACAGGGGGCGCTTCGGTTCGTCGCTCATGGATCCACTGTGCGGGCCGGGCCGCGGCTGGCGGGGTCGGCTCTGCCCTCGGTGGATCTGCCCGCGGTGGATCCGCGTGTGAGCGGGCCGTTCGCACGGGCTGGGTGGTGTGCACGGGCGGGGTCGCGCGGGGGCCACGTCGCGCGCAGGCCACGTCGCGCGCAGGCGCAGCTCGTGCGGGGGCCCGAGCGGCGTGCGTGCCGGGGTCGTGTGCGCGGTGGCGCGCCGCCCAGCGCGGCCAGGGTCCGCGGCACCGGCTCGGCTCAGCCGACGTCGCGCGCGTGGCGCACCCGGCGGTGGACGTCGGCGTCGTCCCCGTCCAGCCCGAAGCTGATGATCCGCTCCGGGTGCAGCCGGATGACCGGCTCACCGGCGTCGTCGACCGCCGTCTCCGCATGCCCGCGGATCTCCACGCAGCGAGGCCGCCAGGGCTGCACCGAGGCGAGGTCGTCGACGGTGAACGCCGCCCGTCCGTTGTCCTCGACGTTCCGGTACTTGCGGCTCTCGGCCATCCGGTGGCCACCGATGTCGATGGTCCCGGTGACCTCGTCCACCCGGAAGCCGACCGGGCTGACCTGCAGCGTGCCGTCGGGCTGGGCAGTGGCCAGCCGGCCCAGCGGCTGGGAGGCGAGATAGCGCAGCTCGGCGTCGGTGAAGATCACGCCTGGCGACGTTACGCCACCAGCCGGCGAGCCGCCCCGGACATGGCCACACGAGCGAACCGCCCGCGCTGGTCAGGCCACTGCCTCCCCGGCGTCGGTGTCCTCCGCCTCGGCGGGGGCGATGAAGAAGTTGTCCCGGAACAGCCCCGTCGGGTCGTACCGCCGCTTGAGCGCACGCAGCCGGCGCAGGTGCGCCGGTGGGAACGCCCGGGCGACCACCTCCGGTCCCAGGGCCGACTCGAAGGACAGGTACATGCCCTCGAAGTGCGGCAGCAGCCGCTCCCACCACGCGTCGAGCCCGGAGGCCCGCGTGCCGAAGGCCACCACGGAGAAGTTGGCGTCCCGCCAGCCGTAGGCCGTGGCGTCGCTCGGCACGTCGGAGACCGCCCCGCCCACGGCTCTGATCTGGAAGAAGTACGTGGCGCCGGACTCCAGCAGCGCCGCGGCCTGCGCGGCGAACTCCGGGGTCAGGTGCCCGATGAGCCCGGAGTGGGCGAGCGGCTCGCCCTGGCCTTGTTGCGGTCCGTCCTGCACGAAGGCGGCCATGACCTCGTCGTACGACGCGAGCGCCACCGACTGGTCGACGAGCGGCGCGACGGCGGCGACCGGTCGGAGCCGTTCGAGCACGGTGTCGGGGTCGTCGCTGTCGACCATGATCATGGCCTGCGCATACTGCTGGCGACCGCGTCGGCTGCCGAGGACCACCTCGCCGGTGACCGAGCGGTGGCTCGACTCGATGGCGGTGCCCCACCGGGTGAGGAAGCCGGCGGTGTCGCTCGCGTCGAAGACGAGCTGGGCGAAGGCCACCGTGCCGACGTGGTCGGCCTCGAGCTCGAAGGAGACGGCGACGCCGAAGTTGGCGCCCGCCCCGCGCATCGCCCAGAACAGGTCCGGGTTCTCCTGCGCGCTGGCATGCACCAGCTCCCCGGAGGCGAGCACGACGTCGACGCCCCGGACGTGGTCGATGGTCAGGCCGTGCTCGCGGGCGAACCAGCCGACGCCCCCGGCGGTCGCCAGGCCACCGACGCCGACACCGCCGTAGTCCCCGCTGGTGATGGCCAGGCCGTGCGGAGTGAGCGTGCGGGCGACGTCCAGCCAGCGCGCGCCGGGGCCGAGCCGCACCCGCCCGGTCGTGGCGTCGAGCACCTCCACGGTGTCGAGCGCGCTGACGTCGATGACCAGGCCCCCGGTGTTGAGCGAGCGTCCGGACAGCCCGTGGCCCGCGCTGAGCACGCCGAGCGGCACGTCGCGGTGCTGGTCGGCGAAGCGCACGGCCTCCTGCACCTCGGCCACCGTCCGCGGGCGCAGCACGAGGCCGGGCGCCCCGCCGCGCAGGTACGCAGAGGTGTAGCGGGGCCATGCCGGGTCGCCGGGCTCGACCGCCCGCTCGGCCAGCACGGCGGGCACGCCGTCGTAGTCGATGCCGGGCATGCGCCGGGCCAGCGCCCGCGAGCCACGGACCCGTCCGGCGGCGGGTGTCCCGCGGCGCTCGCGCTGCTCGGCCACCTGCTCGCGCACGGCCGGGACGACGTCCCGGGCGTACCGGCGCAGGGTGGTCGGGTCGTCGCCCATGACGATGAACACGCTGATGCCGTCCTCGACGGCCATCCGCACCAGGTCCTCGGTGGTCTCGCCGGGGGTGACGTTGAGCAGGCGGACGATCTCGCGCGGGTCGCGTCCGGCCGCGGTGGCCGCGGCGTCGATGGTCGCGTTGCCCCGTTGCAGGTCGCCGGGCTGCAGGTAGGGCAGGGACGGCAGCCAGCCGTCCCCCTTCTCACCGACGAGGCGCAGCATGCGCGGCTTGTAGGCACCGATCCACAACGGGATCTCGTGCGCCGGTGCGGGTCCGCGCTTCGCCCCGTGGACGTGGTGCAGGTCCCCGCCGGCGTGCAGTGGTCGGCGGTCGCCGGCGTCCCAGATGCCGCGGATCACGTCGACCGCCTGGCTCAGCGCCTCGACGCCCTGGGCAGGGGTGAGCCGACGTCCACCCATCGCTTCGATGGCGTCCCAGAAGCCGCCGGAGCCGATCCCCAGCGCCACTCGGCCGCCGGACAGCAGGTCGAGGCTCGCCGTCGAGCGGGCCAGCACCGCCGGCTGGCGCAGCGGGAGGTTGAGCACGTTGCCCGACAGGCCGATGCGCTCGGTGCGGGCGGCGACCCAGGACAGCAGCGTCCAGGTGTCGTGGAAGGCGGCCTGGTAGGGATGGTCCTGGAAGGTGACGAGGTCGAAGCCGAGCTCCTCGCTCAGCAGGGCGAGGTCCACCGGTCGGCCGGCGGGAGCGTTGACCGGGGTGACGAAGGTTCCGAAGCGCAGCGGGTGGCCGTAGTCGGGCATGGACCCAGGGTCGGGTTCCTACCCGAGACTGGCAAGAGGGTGGTGAGCGGCTTACGATTGGTAAGTGACGATCTCGCAGGACGTGCCCGCCGGCCCGGCCGCCGCGGCGCCGACGTGGGCCCTCATCGACGACGAGCAGTGCCGCCGCGCCACACGCACCGTCGAGCTGCTCGGACGGCGGTGGAGCAGCGGCATCCTGCTCGCCATCGCGCGCGGGGCGGTCCACTTCTCGGCGATCACCGCGTCCGTCAAGGGTCTCTCCGACCGGATGCTCGCCGTGCGGCTCAAGGAGCTGCAGCGTGCCGGGCTCGTGGAGCGGGTGGTCGAGCCCACGACGCCGGTCAGCGTGCACTACCGGCTCACCCCGCGCGGCCGTGAGCTGCTGGAGGCGCTGCAGCCGATCGTCCGCTTCGGGCTGCGCTGGGACCCGCCTCGCCTCGAGGACGACTGAGCCCGGCCGCGACCGGGCCCGACCGCGGCGGGCCGACGCTCGCCATCGTCGTAGAGACCCGAGCGCCGGCTGCTACTGTGCACGGGCGGACGACCTCCCCGGGCCGTTCGCGTGGGCGATGGATCCCGCCCGGGTGGTGCCTGCACCGCCCGAACCGCCGTGGTGGCTGATGGTTCCTGCTCCGTCGTGTCGGCGGGCAGGCGTGCCGTGCCCGCGGAAGGGATCGGTCCATGACCGGAACCGAGGTCCCCCAACCCCACCCGTCGCGGCTGACGCCGTTCGACGGCCACCCGGCGGTGGTCGGCATCGTGCCCGGTCAGCCGGAGCTCGTCGCGCTGACCGCGGCGGCCTGGGCGCGAGCCGCCGGGGGAGCGACGCTCTACTTCGCCTACGTCGACCCCACGCGACAGGTGGTGGAGGAGCTGCCCGACGGCAGCGTGCGGCACGTGGACCTCGACCCGGACACCGCCGACGATTCCTGGCAGGAGCGGGCGCGCAGCATGGAGGCGTTCCTGCACGACGTCGTCGACCCGACGGGCGTGCCGTGGGAGCTGCGGTACCTGGCCGGGCGGCCAGACCGGGCGCTGACCCACCTGGCCCGTGCGGTCGACGCGGCGGTCATCGTGGTCGGCACCCGTGCCCCTGGGGTGCGCCAGGGAATCCGGGAGTTCATCGACGGGTCGGTGGCGGTGCAGCTCGCCCACCACCAGCACCGGCCGGTGCTCGTCGTCCCGCTGCGTGTCGTCGACTGGAAGGCACAGCTCGCGTGGGGATGACGGACGACCAACGGCGGGTCCCCGACGTCGTCGCCCGGACCCGCCCGCTGTACACCCGCCCGTCGTACCTGGCACTGCTGGTGCTCGGCGGTGCCGTCGGAACCTCGCTGCGCTCCTGGCTGGAGGACCGGTACGCCACCGTGGCGGGCGGCTGGCCGTGGGTGACCTTCGCCATCAACGTCGTCGGCTCGCTGGTCCTCGGGGCGCTGCTCACGTCGCTGGCGCGCACCGGCCCGGACGCCGGGTGGCGGCGGCGGGTCCGTGTAGGGCTGGGCACGGGGACGATCGGCGGTTTCACCACCTACAGCACCTTCGTCGTGGAGGTGGACCTGCTGCTGCGCGACGGCCGGGTGGTCACAGGGGTGGCGTACGCACTCGTCAGCGTGGTCATCGGCGTGGGGGCGGCCGTGCTCGGCGTGCTCGGCGCCCGGGCGGTCACGGGGCGGAGGGCATCGTGATCACGGTGCTCGTCGCGCTCGCCGGCGGCGTGGGTGCGGCGCTGCGCTTCGTGGTCGACGGCCTCGTCGCCCGCCGTCGTCCGCCGCTGCCGCTGGGCACGGTCCTCATCAACGTGTCCGGTTCGTTCCTGCTCGGCCTGCTCACCGGGCTGGCGCTCGACCACAGCGGGCTCGACGGCCTCAAGCTCGTGCTCGGCACCGGGCTGCTCGGGGGGTACACGACGTTCAGCACGGCCAGCGTCGAGGCGGTGACGATCGGACTGTCCGACGGTCCCCGCTCCACGGTGCTCGCGGTGCTGCACGCCGGCGGGATGCTGGTAGTGAGCTTGGCAGCGGCGATGCTCGGGCTGTGGCTGGGGTGAACGTCGAGGCGGGCGCGCTGCCGGCGTTCGCTCGGACGGGTGACCGCGGTGGGTGATCGGCCGGGCCACGGCGGAGACGGCTCTCAGCGGGCCCGCCGACGCGCCGATGATCGACGTATGCGGAGCACCGAGAGCCGCTACCGGCTCGTCTCGGGCGCGGCGCTCCTGGTGGTCGGGGCGATCGTGCTGCTGCCCGCCGGTGGCGCCGCAAGATCGACCGCTCCTTCGTTCAGGGGGTGGTGCGCGACCAGGCGAGCGCGGCGATCGTGCGCTCGACCGTCGACCTGGCGGCGCACCTGGGGATGACCGTGCTGGCGGAGGGGGTCGAGGACGACCCGACGCTGCTGGCACTGTCCGACATGGGCGGCTCCGCCGCGCAGGGGTTCGGGCTGGCCCGGCCGGTGGCGGCGGTGGACCTGCCTGCGGTGGTCAGCGGCCTGGAGGACCGGCTCGTCGGCCTGGTTCCCACGCAGCGCCGCCGCTGGCGGTCGACCCTCGCCGGACCCGCGGAGCGCGCCGACCGCCGTGGGCGGTGCCCTCAGCCCTCGTCCGACTCCGACGTATCGGCATCCTCGGACGGCTCGGTCGCCTTGTCCGGCGCCGGCGGGTACACGACGACCGTCCCGTGGTCCGGCACGGCCTCCACGCAGACGCGGACCCGGTCGGCGTCCTCCTGGGTCGCGTCGTCCGCGAGTGTGACGTCCAGGCCCGCCTCGGTCTCGGTCCGGTCCTGCACCACGGCGTCGTCCCAGCACCGCGCCATCGCGTCGGACGGGGTGTCCACGTGGATCGTCCAGTTCTCCGGTGCCGGCGGAGCCTCGTCGAAGAGGCTGCGCCCGGCGGTGGTCTCCTCGCCGTCGGGGGCCGTGGACACCTCCGGGCCGCCGGGCTGGCCCGGGTCGTCGCCCGGAGCGGCGGTCCCGGCGCAGCCGGCCAGCGCCAGCGCGGTCACGGCGGTGACCGCACCGGCCACGAGCCGGGCGCGCGGGCTCAGCCGATGGCGAGGGACGAGGCCTGGTTGCGGGCGCTGCCCACGTTCGACGACGTGCCGACCGGACCGTAGATCAGCCCATTGAAGCTCGTGTTCTGGTACAGCAGGATCCGGCATCCGTTGTAACCGCGCACCGACTCGATCCTGTTGTCCCATGTGCCCAGCGTAGGGAACTGGTGCTCGATGCCACAGATCCGCGAGTCGGACGTGGAGTAGCTGAGCGACGGTCCGCCGTAGTCGATGTCGTCGTACACGGTCATCATGAGCTCGACGACGGCGGTCGAGGCCGGTCCGGACGGCGGTCCGGCGAGACCGGGTCCGTCAGCCGCGCCGGGCTCGGTGGCCGACGGCTCGGGGTCGAGCTCGTCGTTGGGGACGGCGACGACGGGCTGACCGGTGGCCTCCTCGATCGCGGCGACGATGTCGACGGTGCCCTCCCAGCAGCGCATCACCATCGTGTCGACGTCGAGCCAGCAGGTGTCGCCGGTGGGTTCGTCGACGGCGGTGACAGTCGGTTCGCCGACGGGGGAGTCGGCCGTGGCGGGAGGCGCGAGCAGGGCCAGAGCGGTGGCGCCGGCGGTGACCAGGGCGGTGGCGAGCGCGGCGCGGACGGGGGTGCGGCGGCGGGCTGTCGTGTCCATACGCACATTGGAGCGCGCGGCGCGGCGGCGCGGGGGCGGCCCGTGGGCAGTTCTCCGGACGGGTTCGCCGCGCCGGGCGGATTCACCCGGCCGACGGACGACGATCGGTGGATGTGGCCCCGGGGCCCGGCCACCGTGGCAGCGGCGCGAGTAGGGTCGCGAGGCGATGAACCATCCGTCGGACGAGGAGCTGCTGCGCGCGTTCGCCCAGGGCGACGAGCCGGCGTTCGCTCGTTTCTACGACCGCCACGCGCGTGCGGTGCACGCCTGCCTGCGCCGGGTCCTCGGTACCGAGCACGACGTCGAGGAGCTCATGCAGGAGGTCTTCTTCCGGGCGTCGCTGCGGTGGAGGTCGATCCGCTACGTGAACGGTTCCGCCCACGACTGGTTGATGTCGGCCTGCGAGTACGCCGTCGAGCAGCGGTCCCGGGTGTCCCGGCGCCGTCCGCGCGAGACGCCGGTCCCGCAGTCCGCCGCCGACTCCTCCGACGAGGGGCGCGGCGAGGAGCTCATGCAGGCCCGGGCGCAGGTGCGGGCGGTGGAGGACATCGTGGCCCGGATGGACTCCCTGACCCAGGACATCTACCGCTCCTCCCTGGTCGAGGGCCGCACGCACGCCGAGACGGCGCAGGCGCTCGGGCTCGGTGCCCCGATGGTCCGCAAGCGGTACCAGCGGCTGCGCGAGCAGCTACGCGAACGGTTGGGAGTGGGTGATGGGTGACGTCTCGCCGCTGTCCCGGGACGCCTACGACCGCGTGCGCGACGGCGTGCTGCGGCGGATGCGCCGACGGCGGCGCCGGCGCGACGTGCTGGTCGGCACCGCTGTCGGGGTGGGGGTCACCGCGCTGGTCGGCGCCGGCGCGCTGGTCGTGGCGGCGCCCGAGCAGACCCGCGACCGTGCCGTGTGGTGCTTCCCCGAGGCCGACCTGTCCGCCGTCCCGGCCGAGGGCCGGCGCTCGATGACGGACTCGCCGACGGACACCGCACAGTACGCGGTGAGCTTCTGCGCCGCGTTGTGGCAGGCGGGCGTCGTCGGAGGCGCGGGCGCGACCGCGCCAGCCCTCGACCTGTGCGTGCGCAACGACGGCACCTATGTCGTCCTGCCGCGGCAGGACGGTGACGAGCGCAGCAACGTGGACTTCTGCGCGGCGCTGAGCCTGGCGCCCGACCCTCGGACCTGAGCCGCCGCCGGGCGCCCTGCCCGGCCGGAGCGACGGGCGGCGGGACGCGGTCTTGAGAAGTGTGACAGCCGTGTCCGAATGTTCATCCGGTCGTTGTCCTCTGGTCCGTGATCCTTGACCGGATCGTCGCCCACGGGTCGCTCGACGGACAGGCTGCGTAGGGAAGACTGGTGCACGGCCTGCCGAGGTGGCCCTCGTGTCCGAGGGCGGCGGTGCGCACGTCTCGCGCTTCCCGGTCGCCGGAGGGGCGTCGGGGTGTAGGGCCCCCGGCGCGGCGACAGGTGGAGCCGACGGACGCTGCCCGTCCGGGCAGGGGGAGTCCCGGGCGGGCAGCGTGCCACCGTGTCCCGCGGATTCCTCTCATTCCCGGCTTTTCGTCCGATGAGTGGGGCATGGACGGGACGCCGGACATCAACGAGCGGGTCACGCTGCGCATGCCGACCGGCGCCGAGTACGACAGCCGCGTCGAGGGCCGGGCAGGGCAGAGGTTGACGGTCGCCCGCCCGCTCGACGTCGCGGTGGAGGACGACCCTCCTCCGGGGGAC
>Ga0164243_10006451_pt1 | contig 17762 bp, 17 predicted proteins | sample OricompcompostOP_FD_108781 | JGI IMG/M metagenome (GOLD analysis project Ga0164243, IMG submission 108781) | Organic Plus compost microbial communities from Emeryville, California, USA - Original compost - Organic plus compost (OP) | ecosystem: Engineered > Solid waste > Mixed feedstock >... | reverse complement strand
GTTCCAGGCGGCGCTGCGGATCGGCGCCCGGGTGACCTGGCGCCGGGTGTGCGAACTCTTCGAGGTCCACCGGCTGCCGCCGGACGTGCTCATCGCGCTGGGCGAGACCGTGTTCCTGCACCTCGACGAGATGGCCGCCGCGACCACCTCCGGGTACACCGAGGCCAGGCTGCACGCCGCCGGTGAACTGCAGCAGCGGCGGGGCAGGTTGATCGACCTGCTGACGGCCGACCCGGCGGTCTCCCCGGAGGCGGTCGCCGACCTCGCCCGGACCGCGCAGTGGCCGCTGCCCCGGGAGATCGCCGTCGCCGTCGCCGACCTGCCCGAGGGGCCCGTGCGCCCCATCGTGCCGACGGAGTTCCTCGCCCGGTTCGACGGCCAGCCGGGCGTCATCATCGTGCCCGATCCCCAGGGCCCGGGCCGGGAGCGGGCCGTCGCGGCGGCGTTACGCGGCCTGAACGCGGCGCTCGGGCCCACCGTCGCCCTCGACTCCGGCGCCCGTTCGCTGCGCTGGGCCCTCGACGCGCTCGACCTCGCACGGCGCGGCGTCCTGCCCGGCACCGGGCTGGTCCGCTGCGACGACCATCTGGCGACCCTGCTGCTGTTCCGCGACGAGGATCTCGTCGACGCGCTCGCCCGGCAGTACCTGGGGCCGCTGGACGCCGTGCGCCCTCCCCAGCGTGAGCGGCTCGCCGAGACCCTGCTGTGCTGGCTGAGCTGCGCCCGCAACGCCAGCGAGGTCGCCCAGCGGCTCGCCGTGCATCCGCAGACCGTCCGGTACCGGCTGCGTCAGCTGGAGGAAGTCTTCGGCGATCAACTGCGCGATCCGACGGCGCAGTTCGAGATGCAGCTGGTGTTGCGCTCACTGCGGCTGCGCCGCCCGCCGGAGTGAACCGGCCCGCACCGGGGCGGTCAGCCGGCCGGTTCCTGTGCCGGCTGCCTGTCGAACTGCAGGCCGACCGTGTTCAGGTGAGAGTCGCAGTCGTGCGGGACCCGGGCACGGCGGCGGATCAGCCGCAGCAGCGGACGGGCCGTCAGGCTCGGCGACCGTGGGGCCGCGGGGCAGTGGCGCCGCGGGGCAGTGGGGGGCGTGCCAGGCCCCGCGTCCCCGGGTGGTCCGCCGGACAGGCCTACTCCTCCGGTGCCGGCCGGCGGCGGCCCGTCCGCATCGCGAACAGCACCGCCGATCCGCCGAACAGCGCCGCCGTGATCAGCAGCCAGCGGGCCGCGAAGCCGTCGGCGGAGAGGCCGGTGACGGCCTGGTACCGCTCCGACACCCGGCCGGAGATCAGCGGGAACCACACCAGGAGCAGCAGCCCGGACAGGGCGGCCGGAACGCGGACGTGGTTCACCCAGGCCGTGCGGCCGGCCGTGACGGTGATCAGGGCGCGGTCGGCGGCCGCGTACAGCGGCAGCAGCACCAGGTCGTGGATCAGCGCCGCGCCCACGAACCACACGGTGATCATCAGCCGGTCGCCGTCGAGCAACCGCACGCCCGCGTACGCGCAGAGGGCGAACGAGCACAGCAGCACCAGCAGATGGAAGGGGCTGCCCACCGGGGGCCGGGGCGTCCTTCTGGCCACGAGTCCTCTCCTCACAGCTCGCCGAAGGTCAGCCGCGTGACCCATTTGGTGTTGAGCACGCCGGGCGCGGCGGGGACGATGACGCGGGCCGGGTGGCCGTGGTCCGGGGTCAGGTCGGCGCCGTTGACGGCCAGGGCCAGCAGGGAGCGTCCGTCGGCGACCTGACCGGCGCTCAGGGCGGCGTGCCGCCAGGTGCCGTGCGATTGCAGCGACTCCACGTACACGTCGGCCGGTTCGTCGTGTCCCGCCAGCGCGGCGAGGTCCCGCAGCCGTACGCCCCGCCAGGCCTGGTCGGAGGTGGACCAGCCCTCGACGCAGGCGATGGGCAGGGCGGCGTCGTGCTGCTCCATCGCCAGCAGGTCGGCCCTGGTCAGCCGTACGGTGCCGGTGCGGCCGGTGACGGTCAGCCGCCACGCCTCCTCGGTGGTGTCGTCGGGGCGGATCCCGGCGTACTCGGCCGTCTTGTTGACCTGGAACGCGCCGGGGCCGTGGCCCGGATCGGGGCCGCCGTGCGGGGTGAGGACGGCGGTATGGCGCAAGGGCCCGTCGATGCTGCGTCCGGCGGAGGTGGCGACGAGCAGCAGGGAGGCCCCGCCGACCAATCCGAGCGCCCCGCGCCGGGTCACGGTCGGCGGGTCGGGCCGCGCAGCGGTCAGTTCCGGGTCCGGCTCCTCGCCCTCACCGCGCCGCATGCGCCGCAGGTTCCGGAAGGCGGCGGGCGCCTTGAGCACCACGTGCGCGAGGAACGCCCCGAAGAAGACCCACGCGCCGTAGAAGTGCAGCGGGTAGAACGAGCCCGGGAAGATGTAGTCCAGCTGGATGTTGAGGATGCCGGTGACGAACTGGAACAGCGCGCCGCCGACCAGCAGGATCAGCGAGATCCGCTCCAGGGCGTGGGTGACGGAGCGGGCCGGCGGCAGGGTGAAGAGTTTCGGCACGACCGACCACAGCTTGGCCAGCAGCACCGGTACGAGCCCCAGGCCGAGGGTGACGTGGACGCCCTGGGTGAGCCGGTAGAGCCAGGGCGGGTCGGTGGGCCAGGAGAACAGGTAGAAGCCGAGGACGCCCTTGTCGGGCGTGCGGTCGTTCACCGGCGACAGATCCGGGTTGTACGCCGCGTACGACACCAGACCCGTCACGAACAGGGTCGTGATGCCGGCGAGCAGCACCACGCCGAGCACCGAGGTGAACCAGGTGCCGCGCAGCGGGCTGCGCCAGAAGCCCGGCGAGAAGGGGCCGCGCGGGAGGCGGCCGGGGAGGGAGGACCGTGCCATGTGCCGACGGTAGGTCGGCGCGGCGCCCGGAAGGGGTCCGCAACCGGTGACGAAACGCTGACGTCGCCGCTCGTCAGCCGCTTGCCGCAGGCCGGGCGGCCTAGCGTGTGACGTCGTGAAGCGCACTCCTGACCGCACGGACCTCCACGGCCCGCGTGTCCGCCCCGGCGGCACGGCGGCCGACGCCTGCGCCGTGGCCGCCGCCGCGCTGCTGGTCCTGGCCGCCGCCCTGATCGGCACGCACCTGCAGAACCGCTACGGCGTCCTCCGCGTCGGATGGCCGCCCCTCGTGGGCGAGTGGATGCCGCACGCCGGCCCGGGCACCCCGGCCGCGCTCGTGGTCGCCGTCGCGGTCGTGGCGTGCGGGCCGTCGGTCGCGGCGCGGCTGCCGTGGCGGCCGCTGCTGCTCACCGTGTGGGGCGGGGCGCTCGCCTGGACGTGGTCGCTGGCCCTGGCCGACGGCTGGCAGCGGGGCGTCGCCGGACGGCTGACCACCCGGCACGAGTACCTCCAGGTGATCGGCCGCTTCCAGGACATCCCGGCGACCCTGCGGGACTTCCACGCGCACATTCTCCTCGGCGCCCCCGACAACTGGCCGGCGCACGTGGCCGGACACCCGCCGGGCGCCACGCTCACCTTCGTGCTGCTGGACCGGATCGGGCTGGGCGGCGGGGCGTGGGCCGGAGCGTTCGTCATCACCGTCGGCAGCACGGCGGCCGTCGCCGTCCTGGTCACGGTGCGGCGGCTTGCCTCCGAGGACCTCGCGCGCCGGGCCGCGCCCTTCCTCGTCCTCGTCCCCGCGGCGATCTGGACGGGCGCCTCCGCCGACGGCTGGTTCACGGCGGTCGCCGCCTGGGCGCTCGCCCTGCTGTCCTTCGCCGTCACCGGCCGCAGCCCGGCCTGGACGGGCCTGGGCTCCGGGCTGCTGTTCGGCCTAACGGTGTACCTGTCGTACGGGCTCACCCTGATCGCGGTGACCGCCGCGGCCGTCCTGCTGCTGGGCACGCGGCGGCTGCGGGCGCTGCCGTACGTGGCCGCCGGTTTCCTGGTGGCGCCGGCCGTGTTCACGGCGCTCGGCTTCGACTGGTGGGAGGCGTACCGGCTGCTGGTGACCCGCTACTACCAAGGCGCGGGCGGTGTCCGCCCGTACGGCTACTGGGTGTGGGCGAACCTGGCGTGCACGGTGCTGATGGTGGGCCCCGCGACGGTGGCGGGGCTGCGCCGGGGAGGCGCTGAGCTGGGGAGGTCCGGCCGTACGGCCGTCCTCCGCGACCCGGCGCCCCGGCTGGCACTGCTGGTGGGGTCCGCGCTGCTGGCGCTGCTGGTCGCGGATCTGTCCGGGATGAGCAAGGCGGAGACGGAGCGGATCTGGCTGCCGTTCGCCCTGTGGCTGCTGCCCGTCTGCGCGTACCTGCCCGGTCCGCGCGCATGGCTCGCCGGGCAGGCGGCCCTGGCCCTGCTCCTCAACCACCTGGTGCTGACCGGGTGGTGAGGAGCAGGGCTCCTGCGGGTCAGGAACCGGCGGGGCGCAGCTTCAGCGAGATGCTGTTGATGCAGTACCGCTGGTCCGTGGGCGTCGGGTAGCCCTCGCCCTCGAAGACGTGCCCGAGGTGCGAGCCGCAGCGGGCGCAGCGCACCTCGGTGCGCACCATGCCGTGCGAGCGGTCCTCGACCAGCTCGACGGCGTCGGTGTCCTTCGGGTCGTAGAAGGACGGCCAGCCGCAGTGCGACTCGAACTTCGTGTCCGAGGTGAACAGCTCCGCGCCGCAGGCACGGCAGGAGTAGACACCCTCGGTCCTGGTGTCGGTGTACTCACCGGTGAAGGCCGGTTCCGTCGCCGCCTGGCGCAGAACCGCGTACTCGGACGGCGACAGCTCCGCGCGCCACTGCTCGTCCGGCTTCTCCACGTCGTACGGCATGAGGTTCCAGCCCCTTAGTTCGACAGACGGTCCAGGATGCGCGGGCCGAGGTCGGTGACGTCGCCCGCTCCCATGGTGAGAACCAGATCGCCGGGCTTGGCCATTCCCGCGACCGCCGCGGGGACCTCCGCAGCGTCGTGGACGGCCGTCACGTCCGCGCCGGCCGCGCGGGCCGCCTCGATGATCAGCTCGCTGGTGACGCCGGGGATCGGGTCCTCACGGGCCGGGTAGATGTCAAGGACCAGCGAGGCGTCGGCGAGGGCCAGGGCCACGCCCATCTCCTTGCCGAGCTCGCGGGTGCGGGAGAACAGGTGGGGCTGGAAGACCACGAGGATGCGGGCGTCCCCGGCGGCGGAACGCATCGCCTCCAGGTCGGCGGTCATCTCGGTGGGGTGGTGCGCGTAGGAGTCGATGACCTGGACGCCGGCCGCCTCGCCCTTGAGCTGGAGGCGGCGCTTGACGCCGGTGTACGCGGCCAGCGCGGGCGCCAGCTCGGCGGCGGGGACACCCAGCGCCACACCGGCGGCGAGGGCGGCGACCGCGTTGTGCGCGTAGTGCTTGCCCGGCACCGACACGGTGAAGGTGAGCGGGGCGCCGTCCAGCTCGACGGTCACCTCGCTCTTCAGGCCCTGCGGGACGACCGACAGCACGCGCACGTCGGCGTCCGCGGACTCGCCGTACGTCACGGTCCGCACGGAGCCGTCCAGGCGGCGGGTCAGCTCGCGGGCGCCCTCGTGGTCGGCGGAGATCACCAGCGTGCCGCCGGGGACGACGCGGCCGACGAACGTCTCGAAGGACTCGTGGATCTCCTCCATCGACGCGTAGTTCGCGTGGTGGTCCAGCTCCACGTTGAGGATGATCGCGACCTCGGGCGCGTACTTGTGGAAGCTGCGGTCGGACTCGTCGGCCTCGGCGACGAAGATCTCGCCCGCGCCGTGCAGCGCGTTGGAGCCGGGGGCGTCCAGGTCGCCGCCGATGGCGTACGACGGCTCGCGGCCCAGCTCGGTGAGGGCGACCGCCAGCATGGACGTGGTGGTGGTCTTGCCGTGGGTGCCGGCCACCGCGATCGGGCGCAGCCCGTCCATCAGGGCGGCGAGGGCGTCGGAGCGGTGCACCACGGGGATGCCCAGCTCGGCGGCGCGCCGCAGCTCCGGGTTGTCCTCGCGGATCGCGGAGGAGACCACGACGCAGCTGGCGTCGTCGGCGAGGTGCGCGGCAGCGTGCCCGATGTGCACGGTGACGCCGAGGGCGCGCAGGGCCTGGGCGGTCGCCGAGTCCTTGGCGTCGCTGCCGGCCACCTTCGCGCCCCGCTGGGCGAGGATCTTGGCGATGCCCGACATCCCGGCGCCGCCGATGCCGATGAAGTGCGGTCGGTCCATGGCGGTAGGAAGGCCGGGTGCCATGCGATTCTCCCAGTGGTGCGACGAGCGGGACGACGGTCTTCGCGCCCTCGCGTGCCGAGCCGCAAGAGCGCGGCCCCAGCCTATGCCTTGCTGTGGGAGAAGAGTTTCAGCACCGGCACGCCCACCTTGTGGCGGGCCCGGGAGGCCCAGTCGCGGTGGAAGAACTCCTCCACGTAGTGCGGGTCCGTCAGGACGATCACCTCGTCCGCGTTCACCTCTTCGACGAGCTTCCTCAGCGCGTCCAGCGGGTGGTCCTCGACGAGGCGGCCCTCGGCGGTGTCGCCGGTGGTGCGCAGCGCCTTCAGGGACACCTCGAGCGCCCGCTCCCCCATGCTCCGGGCCTCGTCGCCCTCGGGGGTCTCGGCCTCGCGCACGGCCTCGTCGATCTCGCCGAGCGCGACGTCGTCGATGGCTCTCAGCAGCCGGTCGGCCTGTTCCCCGCGTGGCTGGAGCAGGACGTGGAAGGCGACCGGCTCGTCGCCGTGCAGGGTGGTGACGAACTCCACGTCGGCGGACGTCAGGGCCTTCTCGATCATCAGTACGCTTGTGAACACCAGGCGCCCCTCTACTCCTCGGAGGGCTCGCGGACCCTCGCTGCTCCGTGGGCCGAGCCAGGCCCCCGCGGAGATCATCCTTCCCCGTACGGGCGCGAGTACGGCCGGTTTCAGTCTCGCCCGTCACCGCACGGGACGGGCGGACGGTTCCGCCGATCGCCGGACCGGCGGCGGCTGCGTCGTCGGACCGGCTGTCCTCCCTCCGGTCGGTGCACGCCCGGCCGTGCCGGTCAGGCCCGCCGGTAGCGCGTGAACAGGAATCCGTCCTCTTCCAACATCGACGACAGCGTGAACCGACGCGGAAATGTCACCGAGGGTCCACCGGCGATGCGCTGAGCGTCACCCGCCGTGAGCATCGGGGAGACGGTGAGGCAGAGCTCGTCCAGCACGTCGGCGGCGATCAGCTGGCCGAGCAGCCGGGGTCCGCCCTCGGTCAGCAGGCGGGTGTGCCCCAGCTCGGCGAGAGCGTGCACGGCCCGGCCGGGGTCCACCCCGGCGCCCTCCCCGGCGACGACCACGCGGGCGCCCGCCCTCTCGGCGGCGGCGACGCGCTGCGGGTCGGCGGCGGCGCCGGTGAGGACCAGGGTGGGCACCAGCGGGGAGGTGAACAGAGGCAGCGAGAAGTCCAGGTCCAGGCTCGCCGAGACCACCGCGATCGCGGGCGCCGGGCCCTGACCCGCGGCTTCGCGGGCCGCCGCGAACTCGGCACGGGCGCGGGCCGGGCGGTAGCCCTCCTGCCGTACCGTTTCCGCGCCGACCACGACCGCGTCCGCGAGGGCCCGCAGCACCCCGAAGATCCGCATGTCGGCGGGGCAGGAGATGGGCTGCGAGCGGCCGTCGTGCTGGGCGGCGCCGTCGAGGGTGGAGACCATGTTGCCGCGCAGCCAGGGCGCGGGACCGTCCGGACCGGGCTCCGGGTAGGCGTACGCGGCGGCCAGCTCGGCCAGGCTCCACTCCCCGGCATCCGCACCGCCGGCGGCTGCCGTCTCGTCGGTCACATCGGTCACGGGGAACAGGCGTCGCATGTCAGGCAGTCTTCCACGCCCCGTACGATGGGGGACCGTGTCGTCCTCCGCTGCCTCCCGTCCCGGTCCGATAGCCGACGTGGCTCCGCTCTCGCTGTGCGCCCGCGAGCCGCACGTCCCCGCGGACCGGCTCGTCGCCGAGATGGTGCCGCCGCCGCGGTTCGACGCCGTCCGCTTCAGCACGTACATCCCCGACCCGAACCAGCCGAGCCAGACCGAGGCCGTGCGCGTCCTCGAGGGCTTCGCGGCGGGTCTCGACGGGAAGCCGGGCGGGGACGCGGGCCGCCGCCGGCTGTTCGGCTTCGGCAAGGCCCCGAAGAAGGCCCCCTCCGGGCCGCGCGGCGTCTACCTGGACGGCGGCTACGGCGTCGGCAAGACGCACCTGCTGGCCTCCCTGTGGCACGCCACCCCGGCCGAGCCGGCGCTCAAGGCGTTCGGCACGTTCGTCGAGCTGACCAACCTCGTGGGCGCGCTGGGGTTCCAGCAGACCGTGAAGACGCTCTCCGGGCACCGGCTGCTGTGCATCGACGAGTTCGAGCTGGACGACCCGGGCGACACCGTCCTGGTCTCCACCCTCCTCGGCAAGCTGGTCGAGGCGGGCGTCGCGCTCGCCGCCACCTCCAACACGCTGCCGGGCAAGCTCGGCGAGGGCCGCTTCGCGGCGGCGGACTTCCTGCGCGAGATCCAGGGCCTGTCGGCGCACTTCCGCGCGCTCAGGATCGACGGCGAGGACTACCGGCACCGGGGCCTGCCCGAGGCGCCGCCGCCGTACTCCGACGACGTGGTGACCCGGGTGGCCCACGCCACCGAGGGCGCGTCGCTGGACGCCTTCCCCGACCTGCTCGACCACCTCGCCCGGGTCCACCCCAGCCGCTACGGCGCGCTGACCGACGGCATCGGCGCGGTGTGCCTCACCGGGGTGCGGCCGGTGCCGGACCAGTCGACCGCGCTGCGGCTCGTGGTCCTCGCGGACCGGCTCTACGACCGTGAGGTGCCGGTGCTCGCGTCGGGGCTGCCGTTCGACCAGCTGTTCAGCGAGGAGATGCTGAGGGGCGGCTACCGCAAGAAGTACTTCCGGGCGATCTCCCGTCTCACCGCTCTGGCCAGGGACGCCAAGCGGCTCGCGGACGCCGTCCGACCCGTGGGCCACCACCCCTCCTGACCCGCGCGCACCACCCCTCTGGACGGGCGTTCGACGCCCGAACGGACCATCGGCGGCCACGGAACCGATCCCGCCAACCCACGTGTTCTTTTCGGGCTGAGTGCGGCGTGGCCCTCCGATGAGCCGGTGCGAACAGCCACGCAGGGTTACCGTGTTTCTTGACCAATCGTTGACCTTGCGCGGACCTGAGGCACCCGGTGCGAACCACCATGTCAGGTACGCGTGTTGCGAGGTCCGGTGACCGGCGGCCGCACCCCGGGCCTTGCCGTCGCTTTACCTCGGCCACCCCGTCCCGCGGCCTTCGCATCCGCGTATACGGTCCGTCACAACGCGGGCCGGTGATCAGCGGGACCGGTCCTCGTCATGCGTGTCCGACGCGTCCCCACACGCGCCAGGAGGAAACAGATGCACCGCCCTTGCGTCGACCACCCCCGCTCGTCCGGCCGACACCCCGAACCGTTGACCACCACCCCTTCCGGGCTCCTCGCCCCCGGTGCCGTACCGCCCCCCGCCGACGCCCAGCGCCGCGCCCGCCGCGCGTGCCGGACCCGGTGAGGGCAGGCGTGCACCGCTTCCCGCATCTGCGGCAGGACGTCGCCGCCTCGCTCGTCGTGTTCCTCGTCGCCCTCCCGCTCTGCGTCGGCGTCGCCGTCGCCTCCGGGGTCCCCGCCGAACTCGGCCTCGTCACCGGCATCGTGGGCGGTCTGGTCACCGGCCTGCTGCCGGGCAGCAGCCTCCAGGTGTCCGGTCCCGCCGCCGGACTCACCGTGCTGGTCTTCGAGGCGGTGGACTCCTACGGCCTCCCCGCGCTCGGCGTGATCGTGCTCGCCGCCGGGCTGCTCCAGCTCGCCATGGGGGCGCTGCGGCTCGGCCGGTGGTTCCGGGCGATGTCGTTGTCGGTGATCGAGGGCATGCTGGCCGGCATCGGCCTGGTCCTCATCGCCGGCCAGCTCTACTCCGCCGCCGGGCTCGAGGCGCCCGCGGGCGGCGTCGACAAGATCCTCGGGATGCCCGGGGCCGCCGCGGACGCGCTCGCCGGGCGGGAGGCTCTCGCCTCGCTGGCGGTCGGCGCGGGCGCGATCGTGGTGACGGTGTTGTGGCGGCGGCTGCCGGGACCGGCCGGGGCCGTGCCGGGCGCGCTCGCCGCGGTGCTGCTCGCGACGGCGGTCACGGCGGCGTTCGCGGTGCCGGTCGCCACGGTCGAGGTGACGGGGCTGCTCGGGTCCGTCCAGCCGCCCGGACCGGACGCCTTCGGTGTCCTCATGGACGTGGGCGTGCTGGGCACGGTCGTCGCCTTCGCCCTCATCGCCTCCGCGGAGAGCCTGTTCAGCGCGGCGGCGGTGGACCGGCTGCACACGGGTCCGCGCACCCGCTACAACCGGGAGCTGATGGCGCAGGGCGCGGGCAACACGGTCTGCGGGCTGCTCGGCGCACTGCCCATGACCGCGGTCATCGTGCGCAGTTCGGCCAACGTCCAGGCGGGCGCGAGGACCAAGGCGTCCCGGGTGCTGCACGGCGTGTGGCTGCTGCTGTTCGCCGCGCTGCTGCCGTCCGCCCTCGCGTGGATCCCGCTGCCGGCGCTGGCGGGCATCCTGATCCACGCCGGCTGGAAGCTGATCCCGTTCCGGGGGCTGGTCTCCCTGTGGCGGGGTCAGCGGGGCGAGGCGCTGATCCTCGTCGTGACGGCCGTGTCGATCGTCGTGGTGAACATGTTCGAGGGCGTGCTGATCGGGCTGGCCCTGTCGGTGGTGAAGACGGCCTGGGAGTCCTCGAAGGTCAAGCTGGAGGTCATGGACAAGGGCGCGGGTCCCGTCCAGGTCCACCTCTCCGGCAACGCGACGTTCCTGCGCCTTCCGAAGATCCTGGACACCCTCGAGTCCCTCCCCCAGGACCGCCCGGTCGAACTGGACCTCACGGCCCTTCACCACCTGGACCACGCCGTCAGCACGGCCCTGAGCCACTGGGCGGAACGCCACAGCGGGGCGGACACACCGCCGGTGAGGCTGACGACGCGGTGAGGGGGCCTGGGTCGGTGCAGGGGTTGGGGGGTCCGCACCAACCCCCGTACCTGGTGGTGGGGTTGGGGTCCGCACCGACCCCCGCACCTGGTGGTGCCGGGGGGTCGAAGCGCCCCGTGGGTCCCCGCGGCCGGGCCTGGTTCGTGGGACACGTGCGGGTCGCGTGGTTCCCGTGATCGGCGGCAGGTGATAGACACGGCGGGGTCACAGTTCCTGTCCGCCAGCAGGAAGGTTTCCCCATGTCAGAAAACGGGTCCCCCCACGGCTCCACGGCAACAACCCGACGCCAGATGCTCGCCCGTTCCGGCGCCGTGGGTGTCGGTATCGCCTTCACCGGCGCCCTCTCCGAACTGTTCACCCAGACCGCGGCCGCGCAGAGCCTCGGCCACCACGGCTACGGCGACCTCGTCCCCGACCCCGACGGACTGCTCGACCTGCCCAAGGGCTTCCGCTACACCGTGCTCTCCAAGGAGGGCGACCAGCTCCGCTCCGGTGAGGGCCCCGTCCCCTCCAACCACGACGGCATGTCCGCCTTCGCCGGCCGGCAGGGCCGTACCCATCTGGTCCGCAACCACGAGAACCGGGCCACCGGCAGAGTCCCGGTCCCGGTGGTCGACGGGCTGACGTACGACCCGGAGGGCAAGGGCGGGTGTACCGCGCTCACCCTCGACCGGAGCGGCCGCGTGGTCGACGAGCGGGTGGCGATCGCCGGTACGGCCGTCAACTGCGCGGGCGGGCCCACCCCATGGAAGACCTGGCTGACCTGCGAGGAGACCGAGGACAAGGCCGGCACCAACGGCTACACCAAGGACCACGGCTTCATCTTCGAGGTGGACGGCGCCGACCCGCGCCGCACCGGAGCCGTACCGCTGACCGCGATGGGCCGCTTCCAGCACGAGGCGATCGCGGTGGACCCGAAGCGGGGCGTGGTCTACGAGACGGAGGACGCCTTCGAGCGCCCCTTCGGCCTGTTCTACCGCTTCCTGCCGAAGAAGCCGCTCGGCGGCACCGGTTCGCTGCGCGCGGGCGGCAAGCTCCAGGCGATGCGGGTGCCCGGCGTGCCGGACCTGTCCTCGATCCAGGAGATCGGCGCCCGCTTCGACGACATCGAGTGGGTGGACGTCCCCGACCCCTTGGCCGTCGAAACGCCCATCCGTTTCCAGGACTTCGGTCCGAAGGGCATCACCCACGCGCAGAAGCTGGAGGGCTGCTACTGGGGCGGCAGCTCCGTCTACTTCGTGTCGTCCTTCGCCCACAGCTCCGAGGGTTCGGCCGCCGACCACTACGGCCAGATCTGGCGTTACGACCCGGACCGCCGCCGCCTCACCCTGGTCATCGTCTTCGGCCCGGACACCGACATCCAGCTGCCCGGCGAGTCCCCGGACAACATCTGCCTCGCGCCCAGCGGCGGTCTGATGGTGTGTGAGGACGGCGGCGGCGCCCAGCACGTCTTCGGCGTCACCCGGCACGGCGAGGTCTATGCGATGGCCCGCAACCGGCAGAACACGGGCACGGCCGAGGACCCGCAGTGGGGCGAGTTCGCCGGCGTCACGTTCGCCCCGGACGGCAGGACGATGTACGTCAACGTCTACGACCCGGGCACGACGTTCGCCGTGACCGGACCCTGGCGCCGGTAACACCGGAAGGTGCGGGAGGGCGGGCGCGTGCCGCGCCCGCCCTCCTCCCTCCCGTCAGTCCTTCAGCAGCGCGTCCATCTGGCCGACGGCCTGGCTCATGCCCTCGGCCATGCCCATCTCCACCAGCCGCTCCATCTGCTCCCGGGTGTCGAACGCGGACCGCAGTTCCATCCGTGTGCCGTCCTCGTGCCCGGTGAGCGTCACCCGGACCGTGGTGACCGGCATCTCCGGGTCCGGCTTCCCGTCCTGGCCGGCGAAACCGTCGGTGAACTCCAGGGACGTCGGCGGCGTGACCGCGGAGATCCGCCACCAGCCACCGTACTTCTCGCCCTCCGGCCCGGTCATGTGGTACTTCACGCCGCCGCCGGGGGTGAGGTCGTGCTCCTCGACGGTCGCCGGGAACCCGGGCGGGCCCCACCAGCGCTCCAGCAGCCGCGGGTCGGCCCACAGCCGCCAGACCCGCTCCACCGGTGCGGTGAAGTCCGCGACGAGGGTGAGCGTGAGGGTGTCGACGTCCTTGTCGACACGGGTGAGAGTCATCCGTCCGGTCCTTTCCTGTGGCGTCCTGTCACTTCCGTACGCGGGCCTCAGCCGGCGTCCGGACCGTCCTCCTCCTCGGCGAGCAGGCCGGACATCCGGTCCACGCGGGCCCGCCAGGCCGACTCGAGCGCGTCCAGCGCCTGCCGCGCGCGGGCCACCGCGTCGGGGTCGGTGCGCACGAGCTGCTCCCGTCCGCGCCGCTCCTTGGTGACCAGCCCCGCCCGCTCCAGCACCGTGACGTGTTTCTGCACCGCGGCGAAGCTCATCGGGTACGCGGCGGCCAGCCGTGACACGGACAGCTCACCGCGGACGCAGCGGCGCAGCATGTCGCGCCGCGTCGCGTCGGCCAGCGCGTGGAACAGCCGGTCCACGGCCCGGTCGGCCTCGTCCATCCCATCTACAACCATTTGGTTGTACGTTACGCCCGCGCCCGACCGCCGGCAACCGCGCGGCGCCCGTTCCGCCCGCCGTGAAGCCCCCGCGCCGGGGTACTCGCCCCCGCATGACGCAGAAGCAGCACTCGGGTGACTCGTACTGGCTGAACACCGCGCCCGGCGGGGAGCGCCGCCCCGCGCTGTCCGACCCCCTGGACGTCGATGTGGCGGTGATCGGCGGCGGCATCGCCGGTCTGTGCACGGCGTGGGAGCTGGCGCGGGCGGGGCGCGGCGTCGCCGTGCTGGAGGCGGGCCGGCTCGCGGCGGGCGTCACCGGGCACACCACCGCCAAGGTCACCGCGCTGCACTCGCTGGTCTACGACAAGCTGCGCCGCACCCGCGGCAGCGAGGGCGCGCGGCTCTACGCCCGGTCGCAGGCGGAGGCGATCGAGCGGGCCGCCGGGGTGGTGGAGGAGCTGGGGGTCGCGTGCGAGTGGGAGCGGCGCAGCTCGTACACGTACGTCACGGACGCGGACCGGGTGGACGAGGTGCGCGCGGAGGCGCGGGCCGCGCGGGAGGCGGGTCTGCCCGCGTCGTTCGTGACGGAGACGGGGCTGCCGTTCCCGGTGGCGGGCGCGGTGGAGGTGCCGGAGCAGGCGCAGTTCCATCCCCGCAAGTACCTGCTGGCGCTCGCCGACGACATCGAGGCGCACGGCGGGCGGCTGTACGAGGACACGACCGTGCTGGGCCTGGAGGAGGGCGAGCCCTGCCGGCTGTCGACGTCGACCGGGGCGTTCGTGACGGCCCGGGACGTCGTGGTCGCCACGCACTACCCGGTCTTCGACCGCGCGCTGCTGTTCACCCGCCTCTCCCCGCGCCGCGAGCTGGTCGTGGCGGGGCCGGTGCCGGCGGAGCTGGACCCGGAGGGCATGTACATCACCCCGTACGGCGGCTCCCGTTCGGTGCGCACCGCGCCCTACGGCGACGACGCCTCCCGCCGGCTGCTGGTGGTCACCGGCGAGCACTTCACGCCGGGCACCGGCGACACCCGCGCCCGCTTCGACCGGCTGGCGCAGTGGGCGCGCCGGCACTTCCCGGGCGTGGAGCTGACGCACTTCTGGGCCACGCAGGACAACGACCCCACCGACACGGTGCCGCTGGTCGGGCCGCTGCACCAGGGCGCCCGGCACACGTACGTGGCCACCGGCTTCGGCGGCTGGGGCATGAGCGGCGGCATGATGGCGGGCCGGCTGCTGACCGCGCAGATCACGGGCGGTGAGTGCGCGTGGGCGGGGCTGTACGACCCGCGGCGCGTGGCCTCGGCCGTGCGGGAGGCCCCGGCCTTCCTCAAGCACCAGGCGCAGGTCGCCAAGCACTTCGTCGGCGACCGGCTGCGCCCGTCGCCCCCGGTGGAGGCGCTGCCGCCGGGCGAGGGCGCGGTGGTCCGCACGGAGGGCGGCCGCCTGGCGGTGTACCGCGACGACGACGGCGCCCTGCACGCGGTCTCCGCCCGCTGCACGCACATGGGCTGCCTGGTCGACTTCAACGCGGCGGAACGCGCATGGGAGTGCCCGTGTCACGGCTCCCGCTTCGACACGGAGGGGAACGTGGTCCAGGGGCCGGCGACGAAGCCGCTGGAGCGGCGGGACATCTGAGACCCGCCCCCGGTCGGAGGGGCCGGCCCCTCCGACCGGGTGAGTGTGCCGTCGTCTCCGCCCGAGCCGCGACAGCTACCGCCGACTCGCACCCTACTTTCATACGGTGATCACACTTTCACGTCGTGTTATCGCCGCCTGCGCTCTCGCCGCCGCCCTCACCGCGTGCGGCTCCTCCGCAGGTCCCGCCGCGCGGCCGCCCTCCCCGGCGCCCTCCCCCGCCGCCCCGTCGGCGCCGCCCACGCTCGCCGCGGGGCCCGAGGGTGTCGTCCCGGTCTTCGAGCACGGTCCGCGCGACGCCGGGAAGACCGTCGCCCTCACCTTCGACGCCGACATGACCGCCGACCAGGGCCCGCGGGCCGCGGCGGGCGAGCGTTTCGACCATCCGCGGCTGATCGAGACGCTGCGGACGCTGAAGGTGCCGGCGACCGTGTTCATGACCGGGCGGTGGGCCGAGGAGTACCCGGACCAGGCCCGCGCCATCGGTCGTGACCCGCTCTTCGAGGTCGCCAACCACTCCTACAGCCACTACGCCTTCACTGCCGACTGCTACGGCCTGCCCACCGTGCCCGAGGAGCGGATGCGGGCCGACGTGGAGCGGGCGTACCGGGCGTTCCGCGCGGTGGGCGTGCCCGAACCGATGCCGTACTTCCGCTTCCCGGGCGGCTGTTACGACCGGCGGGCGCTGAAGGCGCTGATTCCGGCCGGTGTCACAGCCGTGCAGTGGGACGTCGTCGGCGGTGACGCCTTCGCCACGGACGCGGACGCGGTGGCCCGGCAGGTGCTGGACGGGGTGCGGCCCGGCTCGGTGGTCGTCCTGCACTGCACCCGCAGCGCCGCCCCGACGACGGAGAAGGCGGTACGGACGGTCGTCCCGGAGCTGCGTCGCCAGGGCTACCGCTTCGTGAAGGTCTCCGAGCTGATCGGCGCGGCGAACGGACGCGGCTGACCGTTCTACGCTGGAGGCATGAGCGACGACGTGACCGACCGCGACTACTGCCTCGTCGGCACCGAGCGCCCGCCGAAGGCGGACGGCCCGCCGTACGCGGCGTGCGTCCAGTGCCAGGAGCCCACGGAGTACCCGGAGTCGTACAAGGGCATCACGCTGTGCCCGGTCTGCGAGTGGCGGGAGGCGGAACGCACGGCCTGCTCGGGCTGACCGGAGCCGAGTCCGTGCGCGCCGTCGTCGGGACCGTCCGCCGGGCGGGGCGTGACCCTGATCCCGCGCGCGGCTCACGACGCGGTGCAGCTACCGCCGCCTCGGCTCCTCGCGGGCCGACTGGAACGCTTCGGAGATCGTCTCCGCCGCGCCGGACAGGATGCCCTTGGCCGCTCCCTTGGAGCCCGACTCGCGCATCTTGTCGGGGAGTTCGGTCAGTCCTGCGGGCTTGCGCGGGCCGGACTCCAGGTCCAGCCGGTTGCACGCCTCCGCGAAGCGCAGGTAGGTGTCGACGCTCGCCACCACGATGCGAATGTCGATCTTGAGTATCTCGATCCCGACCAGCGACACCCGCACGAACGCGTCGATCACCAGCCCCCGGTCGAGGATCAGCTCCAGCACGTCGTACAGACCGCTGGAGCCTCCTCCTCCGCCACGCTGCGGCACCGCCTGAGTCATCGCGCATCAGTCCCTTCCCCCACCCTGGTGCCCCCTCGGCGCCCCTTGATGTCCGCCGGTGCCGCCCGGCGTCGCGCCCGTCCCGCCCGGCATCGTCCTCGTCCCGCCCGGCATCACTCCCGTCCCGCTTGGCACACTGGGCAGGTGAACGACGACCGGACGACACCCGCCCCCGACAGCCCCTTCCGACCCGACCCGGGTGACCGCGACGCGGCGCCGCAGTTCGTGCTGCCGCTGGTGGTCCGTATCGAGCGCGGCTCGCCGCCCGCGCGGACGGACGCGCTGGAGACGGCGGCCCGCGCGGTGCTGGTGATGCTGACCGACGAGCGGTCGGCCGGCGACGGCGAGTGGGCGCAGGCGATCCGCGACTGGCAGGACGGACGGATCCGCAAGGTGGTGCGGCGGGCGCGCGGCGCGGAGTGGCGGCGTGCTGAGGCGCTCCCCGGGATCACCGTGACCGGGAAGTCGGCCGAGGTGAGGGTGTTCCCGCCGGTGCCGCTGGACGGCTGGCCCAAGGACCTGGCCCGGCTCCAGGTGTCCGGCACCGACCTCGACGACCCGGACCCGGTGCCGCCCGCGGACCCCGGCACGCCCACGCTCTGGATGAACCCGGAGCTGGAGATGTCCGCCGGCAAGGCGATGGCCCAGGCCGGGCACGGCGCCCAACTCGCCTGGTGGGAACTCCCGGACGCGGCCCGCGAGGCGTGGCGCGCGGCCGGTTTCCCGCTCGCCGTGCGCACCGCCGACCCCGCCGACTGGCCCGCGCTGACCGGCGGCGGCCTGCCGACGGTGCGCGACGCGGGCTTCACGGAGATCGCCCCTGGTTCCTGCACCGTGGTCGCGGACCACCCGGCGCTGCGCTGACCCGGGGCGTCCTCCGGATGGATGGGACGGCCGTGCGGCTGCCGCAGGCCCGCCGGAGGCTGGGCGCATGCCGATACGACGTACGACAGCCGCTGCCCTGCTGTCCGGCGCCGTCCTGCTCTCCGCCTCCCTGGCC
>Ga0164243_10006449_pt1 | contig 17763 bp, 17 predicted proteins | sample OricompcompostOP_FD_108781 | JGI IMG/M metagenome (GOLD analysis project Ga0164243, IMG submission 108781) | Organic Plus compost microbial communities from Emeryville, California, USA - Original compost - Organic plus compost (OP) | ecosystem: Engineered > Solid waste > Mixed feedstock >... | reverse complement strand
GGTATGGCGGCGCGACGGCGCCTTGCGATGCACGCACCGCGAGCACTCCAACCGTTCCACAACTTCTCGGACGCACCACTAGCGGCTCCTGACCCCGGGGGTGCCGGTGACAGCGGCCGGGGCGGTCGGTTTGAATGTCCTGATGGAGGACGACCATCCCGACCTGCCCTGGCCGCTGACCGGCGCTGACGCACTGCGCGCCGAACTGCTGGCGGCGTACGCCGACCCGAGCCGCGGGCACCACGACGTGGGTCACCTGCACGAGGTGCTCACCCGGCTCGACGACCTCGCCGCCGCCGAGGCGCGCTTCGACAAGATCGCAGTGCGACTGGCGGCGTGGTTCCACGACGCGATCTACGACGGCGAGCGCGACAGCGAGGAGCGATCGGCCGTGTGGGCCGAGGAGGCGCTGCCGGCGTACGTCGACGCGGCGACCGTCGCGGAGGTCGCCCGCCTGGTGCGGCTGACCGAGCACCACCACCCGGACCCGGGCGACGAGAACGGGCACGCGCTCTCCGACGCCGACCTGTGGATCCTCGCCGCGGCACCCGACCGCTATGCGGCCTACGTCGCCGCCGTGCGCCGTGAGTACGCCCGGCTGCCCGACGACGTGTTCGCCGTCGGACGGGCCGAGGTGCTGCGCGCGCTGCTCGCCAAGCCGCACCTGTTCCACACCGCCCACGGTCTGGCCGAATGGGAGGAGCCGGCGCGCACGAACGTCCTCGACGAGCTGACCGGGCTCGACGCCACGGCCATCGCCTCCCACCGGACTTAGACGCTTCTATGGGGTGTCCGCCGAGGGCGCTGAGCCTTCACCAGCGCCGAGCACAATGGAGGCGTGGATGAGAGCGTGATCTTCGCCGCCCGGGCCCATGTCCTGGCCGACCTGACCGCCCGCGGGCTCGCCTCGCCGGCCTCGGTGACCGCACTGGAGAACCACTGCTCCGAACGCCGCTGGTGGCTCGAGCAGTGGCCCGACGGGGCGCCGTACATCGCCGGGCTCATCGCCCAGGACGTGCAGGACGCGCTCGCCGACCAGTTCGGCCGGCACCGGCCCGAGGGCCTGTGGCCGGTGTGCCTGGACTGCGAAGGCCCGGTCCATGCGCTGCACATCGAGCCCGATCTGGGCGGCCCCGACCCGCGCTGGATCTGTGAGGAGAGTGGCTCGGTGATCGCCTTCCTCGGCGAGCTCGGCGAGCTGCGCTGACGAGTCGTCGACATCTCGGAGGGCGAATCGGCACACTTCGCAGGCCGAACCGACACACTTCGGGGCACGAACCCTCACACTTCGGGGGACACGCCTACCCAGCAGAGCGAACAGATGTTCGAAACCGCGCTATGGTGATTCCATGAGCGTGGAGTTCCAGAGCACGTTGTTCGCCGGCGCTCCCGCCACGCCCGCATCGGAGCGCCGCACGTTGAGCCACGGCGCATGGGTCGACGTCGCCCGCGACTGGCTGCCTGACGCCGACGACGTCTTCGCGACGCTGGTCGACGCGGTGCCGTGGCGGGCCGAGCGACGCGCGATGTATGACCGCGTGGTCGACGTACCGCGGCTGGTGCACACCTACATGATCGACGAGCCGCTCCCCCATCCCGGCCTGGAGGCGGCACGCGACCTGCTCTCGACGCACTACGCCGACGAGCTCGGCGAGCCGTTCCGCACCGCCGGGTGCTGCTACTACCGCGACGGCCGCGACAGCGTGGCGTGGCACGGCGACACGATCGGGCGCGGCTCGACCGACGACACGATGGTGGCGATCGTGTCGCTCGGCGATCCTCGTCGGCTACATCTGCGCCCGCGCGACCCGGAGCGGCGCGCCGAGTCGTTCGCCGTCGAGATGGGGCACGGCGACCTGGTCGTCATGGGCGGCTCGTGTCAGCGCACGTGGGAGCACGCCGTGCCGAAGGTCGCCTCCGCCGGGCCGCGGATCTCGGTGCAGTTCCGGCCGTTCAACGTCTTCTGAGCCCGGGGGCTAGTGTGTCCCGCCCTAGGGCTGCGCGCCGGGCGGACTGGTCGACTCGGTCGGCGTGGGCTGCGGCTCCTCGCTCGCCGTGTCCGTCGGGGTCGGGCTCGGCGGATCGGACTCGGAGGGGGCAGCGGACGACGACGGGTCGGTGGCCGCATCGCTCGGCGTGCCCGAGTCGGTGGGCGTCGAGGTCGGCGCGTCGTCGCTGGGGGTGTCCTTCTGCTTGCGCTTGCCCCCGTCATCACCGTCGTCGCTGTCGCCCAGGAAGCCGCTGATCGACGTGCGATCCTTCCCGTCGGTGCCGCCGGTGAGGCTGGAGACGCTCCGTCCGGCGATCAGCTCGACCGCGCTGATCACGACCACGGCGATGACGAAGACCAGCGCGGCGAGCAGGGCGATCCGCTTCCACGGCAGAGCCGCCCAGCGACGGCCGTCGGCGTCCGTGGGCTCGGCAGCTTCCTCGTGCGCTTTCGGGTCGGCGTCGGCCGCACCCAGGTGGCGGTGCGCCCGGGCGGCGTCGCGCTCCAGCGCGGCGGCCTGCACCTCCGCCACCCGGCGCCGGCTGGACTCGATGCCCTGCTTGTAGAGCGCGGTGCTGACCGTCGCGATGACGCTGCCGAGCGCCGCGCCGATCAAGGTGCCGGCCGCGCCTAGGGTCGAGAGCAGGACGGCGACGGTGACCGCGGCTCCGGCACCGGCCATGGTCGCCGGCCAGTCGATCGCCGGACCGCGGCGAGCGCTCTCCTCCGTACCGTCAGTCATGCGCAGGCCGTCAGTCGGTGCCGTGCTCCGCGATGAACGCGAGGATCTGCTTCGACAGCTCGGGCCGGCAGACGATCACGTCGGGGAGGTAGACGTCGGTCTGGTTGTAGCGCAGCTCGCTGCCGTCGACCCGTGAGGTGAACAGGCCGGCGGCGCGGGCGACGGCGACCGGGGCAGCGGAGTCCCACTCGTACTGACCACCGGCGTGCACGTACGCATCGGCGACGTCGCGGACGACCGACATCATCTTCACGCCGGCCGACCCCATCGGCACCAGCTCGGCACCGAGGTCGTCGGCGAGCGCCTGCACGAACGCGGGCGGCCGGGAGCGCGAGACGGCGATCCGCGGTGGCCGGCCGCGGCGATGGGCCGGGTCGCCGAGCCCGGCGACGGTCGGGGGCGTGCCGGTGTTGAAGGTCTCGCCGAGCACGGGCTGCGCGACCGCCCCGGCCACCAGCTCGCCGTCCTGCCAGAGCGCGACGTGCACGGCCCAGTCGTCGCGCGGCGGCTCGGAGAACTCCCGGGTGCCGTCGAGCGGGTCGATGATCCAGACCCGGTCGGCGGTCAGGCGTGCATCCTTGTCGGCGGCGCTCTCCAGCGCCTCCTCGGAGAGAACGGCGTCGTCGGGCCGGTGGGTCGCCAGCAGGTCCGTCAGCAGCACATGGGCTGCGCGGTCGCCGGCGTCCTTGAGCTCCTTGCCCTCCAGCCCCTCGCCGCGCACCTGGAGCAGGCGGTGCCCGGCCTGCTCGGCCAGCCAGGCCGCCAGGCGGTGGTCGTCGGCAACAACGTCTGCGGTCGGCGTACCCGGTTCAACAGTCACGAGCACACCCTAGGAGTTATACCGGGACTGGGTCTTCTCGAGGCCGTCGGTGATGAGGGACTCGATGGCGTCGGCGGCGGTGTCGACCTGAAGCGGGAGCTCCTTGCGCTCCTTCGTCGAGTAGTTCGAGAGCACGAAGTCGGCGACGTCCTGGCGGCCGGGAGGGCGGCCGATGCCCGCGCGCACGCGGAAGAACTCGCCGGTGCCGAGGGAGGACCGCATCGACTTCAGGCCGTTGTGGCCGTTGTCTCCGCCACCACGCTTGATGCGCAGGGTGCCGAAGTCGATGTCGAGCTCGTCGTGGATCGCGATCACGCGGTCGGCGGGCACCTTGTAGAAGGTGGCGAGCGCCTTGACCGGGCCTCCGGACTCGTTCATGAAGGAGCGCGACTTGGCCAGCACGACACGGGGCACCGGGGTGCCGGGCGCCCCGAGGCGACCCTCCACGACATCGGCGCGGCCGGTCTTGTGGGCGCGGAAGCCGCTGCCCATGCGCCGGGCGAGCTCGTCGACGACCAGGTAGCCGACATTGTGCCGGTGTCCGGCGTACGTCGGCCCGGGGTTGCCGAGGCCGACCACGAGCCACACGGGGCTCTCGACCACGGCGGCCTCCTCGGCGTCAGGTGAAGCGGTGCTCCCCGGCACGATCGCGCGTACCGGGGAGATCAGTCGACCCAGGAACCACCTGAGCCGAGCGAGGGTCACTCGCCGTCGCCACCCTCTGCGGCGTCGGCTCCCTCGGCCGCGCCCTCCTCGGTGGCGGCCTCGTCCTCAGCGGTCTCGGCGGGCTCGGGCTCCTCCTCGACGCGAGGCTCGGTGACGTTGACGACCAGCGTCTCGGGGTCGGTGAGCAGCGAGGTGCCGGAGGGCAGCGTCAGCCCGCCGGCGAGGAACTGGGTGCCGACCTCGGCGTCGGTGATGTCGACCTCGAAGGACTCGGGAATGTGGGTCGCCTCGGCCTCGACCTGGACGGTGGCGTTCTCGGTGACGACCAGGGTGCCGGCCGCGGCGTCGCCGACGACGTGGATCGGGACGTCGACGGTGACCTTCTCGCCGCGCTTGACGGCGACGAAGTCGACGTGCTCGAGAAGGCGACGGACCGGGTCGATCTGCACCTGCTTGGTCAGCGCGAGCTGCGAGTCACCGTCGATGTCGAGGTCGAGCAGCGCGTTGGCGCCACCGTTCCTGATCGCCATCATCGTCTCGTGGCCCGGGAGGGTGAGGTGGATGGGGTCGTTGCCGTGGCCGTAGACGACGGCGGGGATCTTGTCGTCGCGGCGGATGCGGCGGGCGGCACCCTTGCCGAACTCGGTACGCAGCTCGGCCTTGATCTTCTCGGCGCTCATGGGGTGACTCCTGGATGTCGGGGAATGGGGGCGACGGCCTCGAACGCACGAGCGCCACGCTGGGGATCCGGTGACCGGCGGCACCGGACGTCTCCCGCGCGTGGCGCAGACATTCGGCCCAGTCGATCACGGAGTCAGCGGGTGGCTCCCTCGCCGAGGCAACCGCAGCAGACTACTCAATCGCGCACAGCCACGCGAAATCCATGCGCCGATTCAATCAAGCGTGCCCGTCGAACATGGAGGTGACCGAGCCGTCCTCGAAGACCTCGCGGATCGCGCGGGCGACCAGCGGGGCGATGGAGAGCGTGGTCAGCTTGTCGAACTGCTTCTCGGGGGGCACGGGGAGCGTGTTGGTGATGACGACCTCGGTGGCGGTGCTGTTCTTGAGCCGGTCGACGGCGGGCTCGGAGAGGATGGCGTGGGTGGCGGCGATGACCACGCCGGCCGCACCGTCGGCCATCAGCGCCTCGGCAGCCTTCACGATGGTGCCGCCGGTGTCGATCATGTCGTCGGTCAGCACGCAGATCTTGCCCTTGACCTCACCGACCACTCGGTTGGCGACGACCTCGTTGGCGACGTCGGTGCGCCGGGTCTTGTGGATGAACGCCAGCGGTACGCCACCGAGGCGGGCCGCCCATCGCTCGGCGACCTTGATCCGGCCGGCGTCCGGGGAGACGACGGCGAGCTCCTGGTGGCCGTACTTCTCCTTGATGTAGTCGGTGAGCACCGGTAGGGCCATCAGGTGGTCGACCGGGCCGTTGAAGAAGCCCTGCAGCTGGTCGGCGTGCAGGTCGACGGTGATGATGCGGTCGGCACCGGCGGTCTTGAAGAGGTCGGCCATCAGGCGTGCGGAGATCGGCTCGCGGCCGCGGTGCTTCTTGTCCTGCCGGCTGTACCCCCAGAACGGCATGACGACCGTGATCCGCTTGGCCGAGGCGCGTTTGAGCGCGTCGACCATGATCAGGTGCTCCATGATCCACTCGTTGATCGGCGTGGTGTGGCTCTGGAGCACGAACGCGTCGCAGCCGCGCACCGACTCGGCGTACCGCACGTAGATCTCGCCGTTGGCGAACTCGCGGGCCTCGGTCGGCACCAGCTCCTGGTCGAGGATCTGCGCCACCTCGTCGGCCAGCTCGGGGTGTGCCCGCCCCGAGAAGATCATCATGTTCTTCTCGGTCGTCCGCTTCAGACCGCTCACGTTCGTGACTCCCGTGGATCGCCGGAGGGGTGGTATCTAGGATTCTGCCCGCTCGCCCGGTTCGTCCCCAAGCCCGGGTCCGTTTTCGGACTGTTCACCGGCGGCCGCAGCCGCCGCGGCGTCGCCCTGCGCAGTGCCGGCACGACGGGAGACGGCCCAGCCGGCGATATTGCGCTGCGGCACGGCACTGACCGCCAGTGCCCCGGGCGGCACATTGCGGCGGACGACGGTGCCGCCGCCCGTCCCGGCGCCGTCGCCGATCTCGACGGGTGCGACGAAGACGTTGTTGGCGCCGGTCTTGGCGTGCTTGCCGACGACGGTCCGGTGCTTGTCGACGCCGTCGTAGTTCGCGAAGATCGTGCCGGCGCCGATGTTGCTGCCCTCGCCGATCTCGGCGTCGCCGACGTAGGTCAGGTGCGGAACCTTGGCGCCCTCGGCGATCCGGGCGTTCTTGGTCTCGACGAAGGTGCCGATCTTGCCCTTCGCTCCGAGCTGGGTGCCGGGCCGCAGATACGCGAACGGTCCGACGGTGGCGCCGTCGCCGATGACGGCGAGCTGCCCGTGCGTGCGGACGACGCGCGCGCCGGCGCCGATCTCGCAGTCCTCGAGCGTCGTGTCGGGCCCGATGACGGCGTCCTCGGCGACGACCGTGGCGCCGAGGAGCTGGATGCCCGGCAGCAGCGTGACGTCGGGTGCGAGCACGACGTCGGCGTCGACCCAGGTCGTGGCGGGGTCCATGACCGTGACGCCCTCGGCCATCCACCGCGCGAGAATGCGTCGGTTGAGCTCGCGGCCGAGCTCGGCGAGCTGGGCACGGTCGTTGGCGCCCTCGGTCTGCAGCGCGTCGTCGACGGCATGCGCGGCGACGGTGTGTCCGTCGGCGCGGGCCAGCTCGATCGCGTCGGTCAGGTAGTACTCCCCCTTGGCGTTGTCGTTGCCGATCCGCCCGACCGCGTCGGTGAGGAAGGAGGCGTCGAAGGCCAGGATGCCGGAGTTGATCTCGGTGATCGCGCGCTGCTCGTCGGTGGCGTCCTTCTCTTCGACGATCGCCTGGACGCCGCCGGTCTCGTCGCGCACGACGCGGCCGTAGCCGAACGGGTCGGCGACGATGCCGGACAGGATGCTCACCGCCGCCTCGGCGGTGCGGTGGGAGTCGGCGAAGGCACGGAGCGTCTCGCCCGCGAGGAGCGGCGTGTCGCCGTACGCGATGAGCACGGTGCCCTCGCGCGGCGGCTCGTCGAGGGCCTCGATCGCGACCCGGACGGCGTGCCCGGTGCCGAGCTGCTCCTCCTGGACGGCGAGCACGGCGTCGGCGCGCAGCTCGCTGATGTGGGGGGCGACCAGCTCGCGCTGGTGTCCGACGACCGCGACGACGCGCGTCGGCTCCAGCTCGCCCACCGCGGCCAGCACGTGGCCGATCATCGAGCGCCCGCCGATGCGGTGCAGCACCTTCGGGGTCTTGGACTTCATCCGGGTGCCGCCCCCGGCAGCGAGGACGATGACGGTCAGAGCGGATGCTCTTAGCTGCTCGTTCACCCGGTCAGGGTAGAGGTTCCGCCCATGGGTCGCGCCGACCCACCGGCGTCATCGAGGCCCTCCGCTGCCACATGCGTGCACCCACGGCACGCGATCGTCGACGATGTAGCGTGAAAGACCCCATGTACACGCCACCGTTCAACAGTGCCGAGGATGAGGACGACCTGCGCGCCCTCGTGGCGGATGCCCGCGCCGGCTGGCTGGTGACGAACGGCCAGGACGCGGCGCCGTCCGCCACTTACCTTCCGATCCTGTGGCGAGACGACCGGGTCATCGCCCACGTCGCCAAGGCGAATCCGCACTGGCGTGAGATCGCCCCCGACACACCGGCCCTCGTCATCGTCACAGGGCCCGACGCCTACGTGTCTCCGACGTGGTATGCCGCCAAGGCAGAGCACGGCAAGGTGGTCCCGACATGGAACTACAGCGCCGTCCACCTCACCGGATTGGCACGGGTGCACGATGATCCCGCCTGGCTCCGCATGGCCGTCGATGAGCTGACGAACGAGCACGAGAGAGCGCGCGACGAGCCGTGGCAGGTCACCGACGCGCCCACCGACTACGTCGAGGGACAGCTGCGAGGGATCGTCGGCATCGAGATCGTGCTGACGAAGGTCGAGGGCAAGACCAAGCTGAGCCAGAACCGCTCCCAGGCCGACCGCGACGGCGTCGTCGCGGGCCTACGGCAGAGCGACCGGGCAGCAGAGCAGAGCGTCGCCGACCAGATGGCGAAGCTCGGTCCGGGCTGAGCCCGAATCCAGGCTGAGCGTCACTGTCCGTCGAGCCAGGCCAGCACGGCCAGGACCCGGCGGTTGTCGTCGGAGGCCTGGGGCAGGTCGAGCTTGGTGAAGATGTTGTTGGTGTGCTTGCCGACGGCCTTCTCGGTGACGACGAGCCGGGCCGCGATGGCGGCGTTGGAGCGGCCCTCCGCCATCAGCGTCAGCACCTCGCGCTCGCGGTCGGTGAGCCGGTCGAGGGGGCGGCCGCGGGCCGAGACCAGCGAGGCGACCACCTCCGGGTCGAGCACCGTGCCGCCGTCGGCGACCTGACGGACGGCGGCGAGGAAGGCGTCGACGTCGGCGACGCGGTCCTTGAGCAGGTAGCCGACCGATCCCTCCCCGCCGGCGAGCAGGTCGCGGGCGTAGAGCGGCTCGACCCACTGGCTGAGCACGAGCACCGGGAAGCCGGGCCGCGCGGCGCGCACGGCGACGGCGGCCTCCAGACCCTCCGTGGTGTGCGTGGGCGGCAGCCGGACGTCGACCACGGCGATGTCGATGTCGTCGCGGGCCAGCGCGCGGGTGAGTGACGGTGCGTTGTCGACGGCCTCGACGACGCTCACCGCGCCGGACTCCAGGATCCGGGTGAGGCCGACGCGGAGCAGCGCCTGGTCCTCGGCGAGCACGGCCCGCAGCGGTCGCTCGCCACCGCCGGAGCCGTTCGTCACGTCGTCCGGCACGGCACCTCCATCTCGCACACGGTCGGTCCGCCGGCCGGGCTGTGCACCCGCAGGTTGCCGTCGAAGGCGTCGAGCCGGCGCGCGACTCCCACAAGGCCGGAGCCGCGCGGATCGGCACCGCCGTGACCGTCGTCGCCCACGGTGAGGCGGAGCCGGTCGCCGTCGTACGAGCCGGTGACCCAGGCGCGGGCCGCATGGGCGTGCTTGGCGACATTGGCCAGGCACTCGGCGACGGCGAAGTAGGCGGCGGACTCGACCGGCTCCGGCAGCCGTGGGATGTCGACGGCCACCGAGACGGGCACCGGCAGAGCGAGGGCGAGCGCCTCGACCGCACCGGACAGGCCGCGGTCGGCGAGCACGGGCGGATGGATGCCGCGGACCACCGAGCGGAGGTCGTCGAGGGCGGAGACGGTGGTCTCGCGGGCCTCGCGCAGCAGGGCCGCGGCCGCCTCCGGGTCGGTGCGGACGAGCTTCTCGGCCAGTCCGACGCTCATGCCGACCGAGGCGATGCGCGCCTGGGCTCCGTCGTGCAGGTCGCGCTCGATGCGCCGCACCTCCGCGGCCGAATGGTCGAGGGTCTCGGCGCGCGACTCCTCGACGTGCTCCACCCGCTGCTCCAGGTCGGCGACCCGCGAGCTGCCCAGCATCGCCCGCTCCGTGAGCGCCCGCGCCCGCACCAGCGGCGGCGTGACGAACCACCACGCGGCCAGTGCCGGGCCGCTCAGCACCAGGAACAGCAACCACGTCCAGCCGCCTCCCGCGACGGCGATGATGAACCAGGTGACCGGCATGGTCAGCAGCGCGACCGGCAGCAGCGACATCGCGAAGCCGCCGGTCGCGGAGAACCACAGGAAGCCGACGTTGCGCCACCGAGCAGGGTCGCGGAGCCACCGGATCGGCCGCACCAGCGTCGGCAGATGTGCGGTCTCGACGTACCCCGCCGAGATCTCGCGACCGAGCAGCCGGCCGCTCGCCGTGCGGTGCAGGTGGGTCAGCCCGGCGACGGCCGGGAACACGAGCAACGCGAGGAGGACGCCGACGCCGAGCGCGGGGCCCAGACAGAGGCAGAGCACGGTGAGGATCGCCAGCACCAGGCTCGGGACCCCGGAGAGTGCATAGCCGGCCGCGACGAGCGTGAGCCGCCACCGGTCGAGCAGCTTGTCGCCGCTGACCGGGAGAGGGTGGTCCAGGTGGACCGGCGCGAGGAGGGGCATCGGCTCGAAGTCTGTCATCGCACACCTCCGGCCGCCATCGGCCGCGCGAGCCCCCGCACGGTCGGTCGAACCGCGAACCGGGCCGAGGCCAGGGTCAGGGCGACGACCGCGACCGCGATCGTCGGCGGCAGCCACAGCGCGCCGTCGGGCACGACGCCCTCGTCGCGGGCGATCGCGAACGGCACGAACGACGCCGTCGATGCCAGCGCGCCGAGCACGACGCCGACCGCGGCGACGATGGCAGCCTCGGCGACCACCGAGGAGCCGACCTGACCGGGCGTGGCGCCGAGCCGGTGCAGCCGCTCCAGCTCGGCCCGGCGGTGGGCGATCACCGCGACGAACGCGTTGATCACCATGATCGCGGCGAACAACGAGATCATCCCGACCACCACGTTGTTGAGCAGGTTGATGGTGTCGCTGTCGGGTGTGCCCTCGGGCAGGGTGCGGGTGTCGATGCTGACCAGCATCAGGGTGCCGATCGCGGCCGCGGTGAGCACGATCACCGGCGCCAGCACCCCGCTGAGCAGGTGCGCCCTCCGGGCGGTGTTGTACGACGCCAGGTGACCGCTCGCGCCGCGACCGGTCAGCAGCCGGAACGGCGCCGCGCACCAACGCAGCAGCACCGGGGCCAGCACGGCGAGTCCGACGCCGACCAGGATCGAGCTCGACCCGCTCGTCGACATCGCGGCGTAGGGATCGTCGTCGTGCGCGGTGACGGTGACGGTGATGACTGCCATCGCGATGCCGTAGCCGACCAGCGCCAGGCCGATGGCGACGCGCCACCACCGCATCCGACCGCGCTCGGAGGCCCCGGACCGGGCGAGCACACCGGCCGGTCCCGAGGTCGCGCGCCGGGCGGCGACCCGGGAGGCGATCGCGGACACGACGAGCACGACCAGTGCGGCGACGCCGACCGAGGCCGGGCCGCCGTCGTACTCCACGCTGTCGGAGACCAGGCCCCCGGAACGGATGACGGAGAACAGCAGCCGGCCGGTCACTAGTGCGATCCCGCCCCCGAACGCGGCGGCCACGACGGCGATGGCCGCGACCTCCCGGTTGATGAGGCGCCGTGCCTGCCGGGGCGTGGCGCCGATCGTGCGGATCAGTCCGATCTCCGATGCCCGCTGGGTGGCCGTGATGCCGACCGTGGAGGCGACGGAGAACAGCACGATCGCCGCCCCCCAGCCGCCGACCACCGCGCCGAAGATCACCAGCGTGCCGGCGTCGTCTCCGGAGGTCGCGAAGGAGGTCTCGGTCAGCGTCGCGAACGAGCCGATCAGCACCGTGCCGAGCAGCACGGCGAGGAAGGTGGCCGTCGCGGCGGCCGGCCGACGCCGCAGGCTGCGCCAGGCGAGCCCGGTGATCGAGCCGGTCATGACGCCACCACCAGGTCGTCGAGGTGGGTCATCTGGGCGGCGACGGCGTCCGCGGTGGGGTGGACCATCCGGCCCGCCACCCGGCCGTCGACGAGATACACGACCTCGTCGGCGTACGACGCGGCGACCGGGTCGTGGGTCACCATCACCACCGTCTGGCCGAGGTTGTCGACGCAGTCACGCAGCAGGGCGAGGATCTGGCGGGCGGTGGCCGAGTCGAGGGCACCGGTCGGCTCGTCGGCCAGCAGCACGTCGGGCTGGGTGACCAGCGCCCGAGCGATCGCGACCCGCTGCTGCTGTCCGCCGGACAGGCTGTCGGGCAGATGGTGGGCCCGGTCGGCGAGCCCGACCCGCTCGAGCAGAGCGCCGACGCGCTTGCGGTCGGGGCGCTTGCCGGCGAGCCGGGTCGGGAGGCCGACGTTCTGGCTGGCCGAGAGGTAGGGCATCAGGTGGAAGCCCTGGAAGACGAAGCCGATCCGCTCGCGCCGCAAGCGCGTACGGCGGTCCTCGTCCCAGTCCGTGACGTCCTCGCCGCCGACCAGCACGCGACCGGACGTCGGCCGGTCGAGACCGGCGGCGCAGGAGAGGAAGGTCGACTTCCCCGAGCCCGAGGGCCCCATGACGGCGGTGAACGTGCTGCGGGCGAAGGTGAGGTCGATGCCGGCGAGCGCGACGACGGCTGCGCCGTCGGTGCCGTAGGTGCGGGTGAGTCCCTGCACTTCAAGTGCGGTCTCGTGGGGGTTCATGGGCTGCTCCTGGAGCGTCGGGATGTGTTGTCTCCGACGCTAGGAAGCACGACGGTCGTGCGCGATGGGCCTGATCCGCCAGTGTGGGGTGGGGTTTTCCCTACCCTCCGGGGCACTCGTCAGGTCAGCCGTGCGCTCTGGCGCACTCTTGACCCGACGACTTGGCTCCCCGGGTTGGAATCGAACCAACGAAAACTGGATTCAAAGTCCAGCCGCCCGTGCCAGCAGAGCAACCGGGGATCGCGGGGACCAGCCTAGGGCCAGCACCCGGGACCGATGAAACACGGCATCGGGCGGAGCCGCCGACTGGCCGATGGCTCCGCCCGATCGCGGTCATGCTGCCCTCAGGCGTTCGGCACCGCGCACAGCCGCAGGTCGCGCTTCGGGTAGTCGAGCGGCTCCGCGGGCTTGGCGCACCGCGCGCTGATCTTGCCGACGGAGACGATCTTGATGGACGGGCTGCCCTTGGCCGCGGCGCAGTCCACCTTGGACTCGTCGGTGTCGAAGCAGTCGCCCTTCTTCGCGTCCCAGACCAGGCAGAGCTCGACGATCGCGCCCGAGCTCGAGCCGGAGCGGGTGACCTGATAGGTCGTCTCGTTCTCGCCGCACGCGCCCTTGTCGCCGACCACCTTGTGCGACGACTTCGCGTCGCCGCACTTCGCGTCGACCGGCTTGTCCTCGGTGCCGTCCTTCTCGAAGTGCACGCACTGGCCCACGTCGGGGGCCTTCGCCTGCTCGATCTTCTCCTCGCCCTTCGACTTCACGAAGTAGATCCCGATCGCGACGATGATCGCGACGCCGATGCTGCCGAGCTTGACCAGGACGTTCTTCCCCATGGGTGATTCCTTCTCCGAGTCGAGGGCAGGACCCGAGTCGTCACCCTGATGAAATTTGGCTCCTCACTCTAAGGGGGCTCTCAGGTTCGACGACGTCGTGGCCCGCTGCATGACACGACTGCGCCGCCTCCCCGCCGCGGGTCGTGCGACCCGACCCGGTCGCGACAGCACGACAGCCAGGACGGCGGCCACCGTCAGCACCATGAGACCGGCCCTGAATCCGGGCATGCCGGCTCCGACCGTCACCCAGACCAAGGCTCCCAGCGCCGGTCCGAGGGCGAACCCGAAGGTGCGCAGCAAGGCGGTGACGCCGCTCGCGAGTCCCATCAGACCCGCTGGGGTGGCGGCCATGACAGCCGCGGCGTTGGGGCTTGCGAAGAGTCCGTTGCCGGCACCGACGACAGCGAGTCGCCAGGCCAGGTCACCTGGCCCCGCCGAGCTGTCGGCGGTGAGCAGGCTCACGGTGCCCGCGAGCGTGACCACCGCTCCCAGCACGGCCACCCGTGCGTGACCGATCCGATCGGCCACCGGGCCGGCGATCGGGGAGCACGCCGCCATCCCGACACCGAAGGCGAGCAGAACCGCACCGATCCGCGAGGTCGACACGTCGCGGTCGGCCAGCAGATAGGGCACCAGGAAGTTCAGGGCTCCGACGCCCGTGGTGACCATCGGCAGGGCCAGGATCGGTCGACGGAACGCCGGCTGCCGCCAGAGCGTGCGCACGTCGGCGGCGACCGGGAGCCGACGCCAACCGACCACCGCGGCCGCACCGACCACGACCAGGACCAGGGCCACGAAGGGATTCGCCGCCGGACGTCCTGCCAGGTCCAGCGCGATGAACGCCGAGGACACCGCGATGGCCAGCAGCGCGGTCTCGCGCCACATGCGACGGTCGGGCAGGGGAAGGCCTGCTCGGTCGCCGGCACGGACCGGGACCGTGCGTGCGCCGACGGCGACCGCGATCGCGACCACCGGCAGGTTGACCAGGAAGATCGATCTCCAGCCCGCCGCGTCGGCCAGAACCCCGCCGAGTGCCGGCCCGACGACACCGCCCAACGGGATCAGGGTGAGGACCACGCCGAGCGCCCTCGCTCGCTGGTCCTCACGGACCGCGCCGGCGATCACCGGCACCGCGACCACACCCACCAGGGCGCCGAAGACGCCCTGGAGGGCACGACCGGCCAGCAGCACCCACCACGCCGGTGCGCAGGCGATCAACAGGCTGGCGACTCCGAAGCCCACGACCGAGAGCAGGTACGACGGCAGCGGGCCCGCGCTGTCGAGCCACCGGCCGGCGGGCACGCTGAGTGCCACCAGCGGGATCAGGTAGGCGAGGACCGCCCACTGAGCCGTGCTCGGGGAGGCATCGAAGGCACCACCGAGATCGGGCAGGACGACGGCGACGACGCTCATGTCCAGGGCGACCAGCACCGTGGCGACGGCCACCGCCACGACCGCGCCCCAGCGGGTGCGTCTCAGACCACCGGACTCAGCGCCGGCTAGAGACAGCTCCGTGACCATGGCCGGCTCACGCCGCACGGTCGACGCGCACGCCGACGAGGTCCTCGAGCACGTCGGCGAGCTGGGCGCGGATGCCCGGGTCGAGCAGCTGTCCGCGCTCGTCGAACTGGCCGAACGCGGAGGGCACCGGCAGCGCCAGGTCGCTGACCTCGGCGCCGGCGACACGCAGCACGTGCCGCAGCTCGTGCTGGGCGCGGGCGGCGCCGCCCGGCGACGGGCTGGCGCCGATCACCGCGGCGCGGACGCTCACGAGGGTGCTCGCCCCGTAGGGGCGGGATGCCCAGTCGATGGCGTTCTTGAGCTGACCGGGGACCGACCCGTTGTACTCCGGCGTGGCCACCAGCAGCGCGTCGGCCGCCGCGAGCTCGGCCCGCAGCTCGGCGACGGCCGGTGGCACCGGACCGCTCTCGGCGTCCTCGTCGAACGGCGGGACGTCGCGCAGGCCGTCCCAGCGCCGTACTCGCGCGTGCGGGCCGAGGAGGTCGGTGGCGGCGTCCAGCAGGACGCGGTTGAGCGATCCGCCGCGGAGGCTGCCGGTGACGGTCAGCACCGTGGTCCGCGTGGTGTCATGTTCGATGTGCATCGTTCTCGATCCCTTCGTCGGTGGTGGGATCGAGCGTGCGGCCGCGACCGGGTCCGGCACGTCGGGCGGCAGCCTTATCTTCGGCGCATCCGACGAGCGGGACGTAAGGCGTCTCCGAGGTGCCTCAGGCGAGCAGGTCGAGTCTGCGGGCGGCGGCCGCGGCCTCGACCCGGTTGGCCACGCCGAGCTTGGTGAGGATGTGCGAGACGTGGACGCTCGCGGTCTTCGGTGCGATGTAGAGCTCGGCGGCGATCTCGGCGTTGCTGCGGCCGTCGGCCACGAGTCGGAGGATCTCCAGCTCACGGGCGGTCAGACCATGGTTGTCGGGCGCCCCACGGCGGCGCCCGGTGCCGTCCAGCGCGACGCCGCCACGGCGCGCCAGGTCGGTGACTCGGCCACGCAGCGGTGCGGCGCCGAGCCGCTCCGCGGTGGCGGCGGCCCGCCGCAGCAGGTCACCGGGCTCGGCCCGGTCGCCGCCCGCAGCCAGCAGCGCCGCGGCGAGCCGGACCTCCGCCTGCGCTCGTGGCAGCGGCCGGTCCACCGCCGTCCAAGCGGCGACCGCGGTGCGCCACTCCCCCACCGCCGCGGCCGGGTCGCCGGCGTCCTCGGCGACGAGCGCTGCGAAAGTGCTCCGCCAGGCTGACTGCACCGGCCCCGGCGTGGGCAGCTCGCCCGCTCGCGCCACCAGGGAGATCGCGACCCGGTCGGCGTGCGATGCGTGCTCGGCGCTGGCACGCGCCCCCTGGACGACCTCCGCCCCGAGCGTGAGCACCGGCCACAGGTAGCGGGTGGCGGCGTCGAGGTGGCGGTGGTCCAGCACCTCGGCCAGCACGCCCAGGGCGTCGTCGTACCGGCGCGCGGCGAGGTGTGTGGCAATCTCGAGCCGCGCCACCAGCAGCCGGTCGGTGGTCAGCGAGTAGCGGCCATCGACCAGGTCGCGCAGGTGTGCGAGCACCTCCTCGGCCTCGTCGAGCCGGCCGTGCTCCAGGTCGAGGGCGGCGCGGAGCCCGAGCAGATGGGCGTGGTCGTTGGGGCCCGGCGCGAGCCAGAGGCCGGCGTCGATGCTGGCCAGTGCGGTCTCCCCGTCGCCCTGGTCGATCTCGGCGGCGGCGCGGATGACGACCAGGCCGGGGCCGAGCGAGCGGGAGAGACCGGCCTCCCGCGCGGCGTCGAGCCCGGCGCGGGCCAGCGATCGCGCCTCGCTGAGGCGGCCGAAGGCGAGCATCAGATTCGCCTCGTGATGCCAGGCGCGCAGGGCGATCTCGGGCGCCCCGGACGCGAGCGCGACGCGCCTCGCCTCCGCGAAGCGCGGAAGGTTCTCGTCGAGCCAGCCGCGGCGCGCCTCCAGAACGGCGAGCACGGTCAGTGCGGCGGCCTCGGCCGGGCCGTCCGCACCGGAGCGCGCGAGCTCCAGCGCCTCGCCGGCGGTGCGGGAGGCCTCCTCCGGCAGGGGGACGTTCATCTGGTGCGCGGCCAGGGTGTTGAGCAGCGAGGCGCGGATCGGGTGGTCGCTGGGAGCGGCGGCGACGGCCGCCTCGTAGTCGGCCGCGGCGTCGTCGTCTCCGAGGGCGGCCCGCATCGCTCCACGCCGCTCGAGGAGCTGCGCGGTGCGCACCCGCTCCTGATCCGGGTCGAGCAGGCCAAGCGCCTCGGACGCCAACTCGGCCCCGATCCGATGCTCGCCACACCGGCGGGCGGCCTCGACGGCACTGGTCAGCACCTCGAGGCGGTCGATGCCGGGCTCGGGCAGTGACGGCCACAGCGTCAGGACGCGGCGCAGCAGGTCGAGCTCCTCGGCGTACGCCGTCGCCCGGCGTGCCTCATCGGCCGCCCTGTGCGCCGCGGCGACCGCGCCGGCCGGATCGGGGACGGCGGCCAGGTGGTGGGCGATCGTGCCGTGCTGGAGCGACCCGTCCCCGAGCTCGGGGCGGTCCCGCAGCACGTGTGCGTAGGCGGCGTGGGCCGCCGACCGCTCGCCGGGGAGCAGCCGCTGGTGGACCGCGTCGCGGATCAGCGCGTGGCGGAAGGCGTACCCGGTCGCGTCGGTCACCAGGATCCGCGCGTCGACGGCGGCCCGCGCGGCCCGGTCCAGGTCGAGCGCCGAGTCGACGGCGAGCTCCTCGAGCACGGCAGCGAGAAGACCGTGACCGACGCGGGGTCCGGCGACCGCCGCGACGTCCACCACGCGCGCGGCGTCCGGCGGAAGCGCCCGCACCTGGGCGAGCAGCAGATCGGCGAGGTCCTCGGGCAGGCCCTCGGTCGCGCGATCGCTCGCCCGGAGAAGCGCCTCGACGAACAGCGGGTTGCCGGCACCACGCCGATGGGCCTCGGCCACCGTCCCCAGGTCGGCGCGTGGCCCCAGGAGCGCGCGAGCCAGGTCGACCACCTCCCGCGCGTCG